>Ga0070680_100003615_pt1 | contig 11544 bp, 6 predicted proteins | sample KBSC73BmetaG_FD_64672 | JGI IMG/M metagenome (GOLD analysis project Ga0070680, IMG submission 64672) | Corn rhizosphere microbial communities from Kellogg Biological Station, Michigan, USA - KBS C7-3B metaG | ecosystem: Host-associated > Plants > Roots > Rhizosphere | place: USA: Michigan...
CCGGCTCTGGCGGCAAGACCGTGGAATGCGCCCAGCGCAATCTGCAGGGCATCGAAGTACGCGAGTCGGCGATGATTGAAAGTCATCCGGGCCGCCGGGAATGGCGGCTGTATGTCCGTTCGTCCCATTTGGGTGGCCTCAAGCCGGGCCTTGAAGCCCAGCGAATACATCGCGAAGCGATAATTCGTCTGCAGGAACACCAGCGGATCGTGGACCAGCAAATGCCAATATGCGTGCATGAATTTTGCGGTCGACAAATCCCGCCATGGCGCGCTGCTCATTTGGACACACCAGCCTCCATGCTTGTAGCAATCCGTCGCAAGTGGCGCCCGCAGGGCCGGGTTTTCCAAGACATGCGGGTCAACCAATGCGTGAACATACGCGTCGTTCGTGTGGTGCGACGCATCCAGCAGGCGCATGGCAACCCCCCCTGCGGCCGAATCCCTTATATGGGCCTGGTGTTCGTAGGCACGTGCCGCCGCCACGCTGCCGCCCAGCACGACCAGCGATGCGACAAGGCATGCCAACGCACGGCGCTGGCCAACCGGTACTCGAACGCTCCAGAAGAAAAAGCAGACCAGGAAAACCGATGCCGGCAACGCGTTGTAACGTACCCACGACATGACCAGAATCGCAGCGATCAACAGCCACGCCCGGCGCGCAAACCCAAGTTCACGGTCGGCAAACATGGCCAACGCCGTCAACGTGCAGATCGCCACGATGGTGTCCGACGACTGAAACACGGAATAATTGAGGCTGATCGGCGACCACACCATCAGCAACGTGTAGGCGATCAGCCATAACGAGCGTCGGCCGAGCAAGGCGGCACCCAGCATGTACAGCGAGATATTGAAAAGCGCTGCCTGGATAAAAATGTAGAAGCCCGCTTCACCCGTCAGCCAGTAGAACGGCACCTTCAGCAAGGTATTGAAGATCGGCCAGTGGGAGGTGATCCCGTACGCCTCCAAGCTGTCGGGTAGGCCCTTTGTCGCGATCTGCCTTGCCCACCCCCACTGCGTGGCGCTGTCGAAAAAGAACCAGCCCGGATAAAGCGAGAGCGCGACCACCAGTGCTGTCGCAACGCATATCACCAGGCAGATGACTGTCACGTGGGAACGCAGGGCGCTTAGCGTCGCCAACGCGCGCGCTCGTCCTGCCTGCACGGCAAAATGCCAAGTCTTCGTCATACCGTGTCGAGTCGTCATTCCACGGATATCCGAACGGTGGTTCGGCATTCAAGCCACTGGCTGCCGATCCGGTATGCGAGAAAAATCCCATACTCGCCAATGGGAACCCGATACATGCTGGCGTCAACGCCAAATCCCGAGGTCGCATACGCGGGCACTTTTTGCGCCTTGGCGACGTCCGGGCGCGAGCTGCCCGAATCTCCCGAAGCCCAGTAATCGCCGGTCGCGCCCGCCAGAACCACCTCCACGACAGGCGGTACGGCATGCGTCAAATGATCGCCGGCCCATCCCGTGAAGACCGCACCACCCAGATGGTCGACCGCCATGCCCTGCGCGATCTGCCCGTTGATCCTGTCGACGTTGCAGTCTCCCGTGCTCCGCGCCCCATCCAGTGTCATCGCCGGCACAGGCGAAAGCAGCGCGGGAGGCGGAATCGTACTCCTCGCCGCTTGCTGATTGATCCAATCGGAAGCGGTAGTGGCCGGCCTGCCGCAACCCGCCAGCAGCAACGCACACACCAAAGTCAGCGCATACGTCGTCCTGCTGGGCAACACGCGCGCATGCAAGGTGGCCAGCCTGGGTTCTGATCCGCCCTCGGCAAATCCGCGTTGCGCCCGTTGCCAAGGTCGGGCGGGATTTGTTCGCAAACTGGAGTGTTGCATGGGCGAGCATAAACCCCGCGGCACGGCTTCGAGGCCGTCATGGTCGATGAATCCTGCCACGCCTGCAACCCGAACCACCACGCATTTCCCGTTTCGGCAAGCCACCGCCCGCAGGTTGAAGCGCGGCGCTTTCGGGCACAGCGCGACAGGGGGCCCACAGGAGTGCATGCTTACACCGTACCCTGCTAAATTGGCGCACCGGTTTTCGGGACGCTTTTCATGTTGATCCCCGTCATCCTGAGCGGCGGCAGCGGCACTCGGCTGTGGCCGTTGTCGCGCAAGAACCTGCCCAAACAATTCCTCGCCTTGAGCGGCGACGCGACGCTTTTCCAGCAGACCGTGACGCGTATCCGCGCGCTAGGGGAGGCCGCGGCGCCCATCGTGGTGTGCAGCGAGGAACATCGCTTCCTGGTTGCCGAGCAGTTGCGCGCGCTTGCGGTCGAGGGCGCATCGATCCTGCTCGAGCCGATGCCGCGCAACACCGGGCCCGCGATCGCGCTGGCGGCGTGGCAGGCGCTAGCGAACAACCCCACCGCGATATTGCTGGTGCTTCCGGCCGATCATCTGATCGGCGATACCGCCAGCTTTGCGGCGGCTGTCGGCGAAGCGCTGCCGTTGGCCGAGCAGGATTGGTTGGTTACCTTCGGCATTCGCCCCGAAGCGCCGGAAACGGGCTTCGGCTACATCCAACGTGCCGAAGCCATCGCTGACGGTGCGTTCCGCGTCGAGCGCTTCGTCGAGAAGCCGAACGCCGCCAAAGCCAAGGAATACGTCGAAGCGGGCAACTACGAATGGAACTCGGGGATGTTCCTGTTCAAGGCATCGCGTTTCCTGGAGGAGCTGGAACAACACGCGCCCGCCATGCACGCGGCCAGCAAGGCCGCGTTCGAAGCCGCCAAAACCGATCTGGATTTTGTGCGCATCGACAAGGAGGCCTTTGCGGCTTCACCCGACAATTCCATCGACTATGCGGTGATGGAAAAGACCACGCGCGCGGCCGTGGTGCCGGTGAGCTGCGCCTGGAGCGACATCGGGTCATGGGACGCGCTGTGGGCCGCCTCGGAACGTGACAGCGACGGCAACCGGCTGGAAGGCGACGTGATCGCCATCGACAGTCGCAACTGCTTCGTGCGCGGTACAGAACGCCGGCTGGTTGCGGCGCTCGGACTCGAAGACATCGTGATCGTCGATACCCCCGATGCCGTGCTGGTCGCACCGCGCGCACGCGTGCAGGATGTGAAACGCCTGGTGGACAAGATCAAGTCCGATGGACGGCAGGAGCACATGTTCCATCGCAAGGTCTATCGCCCCTGGGGCAGCTACGACTCGGTCGACATGGGCGAGCGTTTCCAGGTCAAGCGCATCACCGTGAAACCGGGCGCCGCCTTGAGCTTGCAGAAGCATCACCACCGTGCCGAACACTGGGTGATCGTCTCGGGCACGGCCGAAGTTACCCGCAACGAGGAAGTGTTCCTGGTCGCGGAAAACGAAAGCACATTCCTTCCGCTGGGCGCGGTGCACCGACTGCGCAACCCGGGCAAAGTGCCGCTGGAACTCATCGAGGTACAGTCGGGCAGTTACCTCGGCGAAGACGACATCGTGCGGCTGGAGGACGTGTACGGACGCGCCTAGACACTCTGATCAACCCCATTGCTCGTCATCCCGGCGAAAGCCGGGACCCAGTGACTTTCGCGCAACGCACTGAAATGCAAAGGCACTGGGTCCCGGATATCGCTTCGCGATTCCGGGATGACGAGAAAAATTAGAGCTTCCCCACTGACGCTCTGATCAAACCCGCTTTTCGTCATCCCCGGGAAGGCGGGACTGTGAAGGCAGGATGCCGTAGCGAACATCGGCGTAGCCGATGGCCCGAAGGGCGAGCCGCCGATGCGGCGAGTAATCCAGTGACCATCGCGCACCGCGTTGATCTGCAAAGACACTGGATCCCGGCCTTCGCCGGGATGACGAGAAAAATCACAGGTTCCCTGGTGTGTTGTCCGGCAAATATTTTGTCATTCCGGACGAGCCCACCGCGCGGGCGAGATCCGGAATCCAGCTTTCGGCTTGGCAGCAACAACGTGGATTCCGGATTCCCGCGCCGATGGAGCTGGCGCGGGTCCCGGAATGACGATGTAAAGATTCTTGCGGGACGGCACACTAGCGCCGACGGGTGTATCGCTATCTGTCCTTCGTTGCCGGTACAGCCTGCATACGAAGTACCCGCAACTGCAGCGGTCGAGGGTCTTCGGCCTTGGGGTACGGTGTCGGCGAGGCTCCCGGCCGCGCAAAACGCAGATCGACGGTCGCCTTGCAGTCTGCTCCAGAGCCAAGGGGTACCTCGACCTCAAGCATGTCATGGCTATCCGAAGCAGCTTTGATGTCGGTGGAAAACTTGCCATGGGCGGCGAAGTGCCACGTCGTCGCAAGCTGTCTGTTGACCCAGACCTGCGCGTCCAGATTGGGGCGCGAAGGCGGCAGGTAGGGATCGACCCGCATGCGCAATTTCGCGCCCGCACTGCACAATCCGCTGGGCAACCGGAATTCGAGTACTGCATTCGACCCCACGGCCCAGCTTCCCCAGCCTTCCGGCGGCAGCCAGCCCAAGCCAGCTTCGTAAGCCGCTGATCCGGGCTGGGTGAAATCGACTTCGGCCCCTGCCTCCAACTCCGGTGCGGGTGCGGAGACAACATTGAAATCGTGGCTCAAATCCAGTTTCGCGCCTTCTGGCGCTCGCTCTACCGTTTGGACGAGACTGCCGCATTGCGGCGAAGCAATCGTCAACCCCTGCAATGTGGCAACGTCCGCGAGGCGCGCCTGGGCGCCGTCGCGACCCAGCCAATCCACCGTGAACAGCCCCGCGGAACGCTCCAAACCGGGCCGAGGCTTGATGATCAATACACTCGCATCGCCGCGTGCACGGAGCAGCCCCGGTTGAGCATCCGCATCAGCAATGACCAACTTGGCATTCGCGCTGTCGATGAAAAAATCCAACATCTGGCCCTCGCGAAGGCCGACCTGCGCACGCCCGAGATAGCTCATCTCCAACTCCCGACCTCCGACGTTGAATCCACCGTCGGGCGTACGGGCGATCAACTCGTTCTTCTTGCACAGCTTGAATTCGTTGACGCGCGACCACAGCGCCTTGCGCAGCACTGCATCGCTGACGACGTTGTCCACCAACTCGCTGCCGTCTGCGTGGGGCGCGCTACGGTCGGACCCCGCGATGAAGGTGGCGTTGGTCCGCACACCCATCAGATCAAGCACGGTCGGAGCGATGTCCATGTGATACATCCGTGCCGGCCTGACACCCTCGCCTGCATTCAAAACCAGCAGCGCCGGCTGCCTGTGGTAGTCCTTCGGATACAAAGGCTGCGCGTCGTTTCGCATCATCAGGTGGTCACTCATGATCACGACCACCGTGTTTTTCCAATCGGGCTCTTTGGACAACGCATCGATGAACCGGCCGAGCAGGTCATCGGTGCAATGCACGGACTGCAACATGCTGTTGCTGCCCGCAGCGTACTTTGGGCAGCCCGGTGAAGGCCGCCCGTCCGGCGGGTGGGTGTCCAGCGTCAGCATGGTGAGGTTGAAGGGCTTGCGGTTTGCTTCGAGCTTCTGGAACCGCGCAAGCGCCAACTTGAACAACACACTGTCGTACAGGCCCCACCCCGATTCGTGCAACTTGCCGCCAGCCTCGGCTTCCAGCTGTTGCAAACCCAGGGCATCGTCATACCCGTGCAACTGAAAAAACAGGCCCTTGTTGGAAAACGCGATGGGCGCGCCGCCCATGTAGACCTGCGTGTAACCCGCTTTGTGCAACACGTCGCCGAGGCAAGCGACCTTGGGGTGAAACGTCGAGACATCGGTACTGTTGCCGGCCACCGTGTCGAGGCCGGCGAAGGCGCTGGTAAACAGCGGCACGCCACATTGCGAGGCGAACGAACCCGCCATCGTGTAATTGGCGCCGGCAAAAGTTTCAAAACCGGAAAAGTCGAGACCCTGCTTGCGCAGACGATAGAGATTCGGGGTCAACCCCGGGAACACCTTGGGATCCCAGTAAACGCGTTCCAGCGATTCCATGTAGATCCACACCAGGTTTTTGCCCGGCGCGGCGATCACATTCTTTTTGGGTACCGGATGCAAATCCAGCAAGCGGGCCACTGCACGACCTTGCGGCGTGTCGGCGAAATGCGCGGCCTGCTGCGTTCGCGCGAGGTATGCAATCAACCGTCGCGGTGCCGAATCGACGCCCAACAAGATCAGAACCAAAATCACCAATGTGATGATCGCGGGACCGCTGCGGACGGTGGCGGCATGCTGCCGGCCATGACGCGCCATCCACGCCAGCAATGCCGCGCACGCCAGCAGCATGACGACAAACAGCGCGAGGCCACCGCCGATCATCTCCGGAAACGCGCGCAAGCCCGTACGCAGATTGCCGGGATTCAGATGCGCGAAGAACCGTGCATTGAAAGTGTCGGCCTGCAGGTAGTACGACACGCCCTCGCCCAGCACCAGAAACAGCCAGGCGAGATATGCCAGCAAAGCCACCGGAACCGAGGCAAGACCGAGCAGACGCCAGCGCGCAACGGCAACAAGCAGCCCGCACCATGCCAGCGTAAAAACCAGATCCTGCCCGAACTGGCTGTGCAGGTACGAGGGGAATGTGGCCGCCATCCATGCCCGCACTCCGATCGCGGGAAGGACGAGCAGCAACAACGCGAGGGCAACAGGCGCTTTCTGCCATCCTCGCTCAGACATGCAAAATCCTCATCGCTTCGCGAAAGGCCACGCGTCAAATACGCTCGTGTGCGCCGCCAGCATGACAGCACCCGTTGTTCACGGCGTCGATCGATCCGCGCAACGGCGCCGGTCTGTGCTTGAACAACGAACGCATTGCGCGTTTGAACGGAATGACGCTCGGCTGATTCAGACCCATCGTCCAATCCTCGCCATATCAGTCTAACCCTTAGCGAACCTCTGGTTTTGCTCGTCATCCCGGCGAAAACCGGGGCCCAGTGACTTTCGCGCAACGCACTGAAATGCAAAGGCGCTGGGTCCCGGATATCGCTTCGCGATTCCGGGATGACGAGCAATAGGGTTGATCAAAGGTTCCTTAGTGCGCTGTCGCCACGTCGTTGCAACCCGCCTGGGGGGGCCTCGACAGGGCAAAGATGTCATGCATGGCATGTCCCGCGGAAGTGACGAGAACGCATGATATGTCATTGATGACATGACCGGCCTGCTGCAATCAATGCAGCGCCGCTTGCAGACGTTTCCAGTCACCGTCCTTCATGGAATACTGGCCGAAGCGGCCAGCGCTGACGAAATACAGATGCAGCCCTTTGCCGTCGCGCCCCATCGCACGAGCAGGCAATCGTATTTCGAAACCTGACCATGTCATCTTTGGGTCCTTGTAGGCATTCGCGACATCGACGCGGCGCTGGGTGACCGGCGCTTCGCCGACGACTTGGCCATCCACTATCGCGATCACGTTTGACGCCGGCGAATCCTTCGACCCAGCCCAACCCCCGAGCCGGACAAATTCTCCGTCGCGCACAATCTGATCCAACGAGCCCGAGGCTTGTCCGCCATTCTGCAGGACGCCGTGGCCGGCCATTTCCAGATTGCCGTTTGAATCAACCGTCACGCGGGCACCTGCCAATCCGACGGACCATGTCGCCGCGTGTTTCAGTTTCTGATCATCCGTGGCGGTCAATGCAAATTCGCTGTAGCTGTCGAAACCCACGCAGTAGAGCCGCAACGCTTGGCCCCCTCGTGCCAGCGAGTCCGCCGGAAGATCCATCCTGAAACCCGACCACATCAATCCGGGATCACGGCTTGCCGAGGCCACATCCGGGCGATAAAGCGTCACGGGAGCTTCGCCGATGATCTTGCCACCCGAAACGGCGATCACGACCGCCGGTGGCGAGCGACCCACGCTGACCCAGCCTTCGACATGCATCTGATCGCCGTCCCGGACGACCCGGTCCAGACCACCAACGACAGACTCGTGCGAGGGTGCCTTTCGGTTGTCTCCGCTCCCGATGAGCAATTGGCCATGGCCATCGACGACCGCGGATTCCCCGATAACCCCCAATGCTTGCACGAGCGCATCGAAGTCGACCGGCCGAAGATGGTGCATCAAGCGCTCGACCCGTTCTATCAGCACCGTATCCGGGTGCAGCTTGTCGACCAGCCAACCGAAATCCTTGTCACCGGGGTAGTTCCATATCAACCACGATCGTTTGAAATTGTCGGTGACGTACCGCTCGATGGAATCCAGAAATGAGTCGTGCAGGATCAGTGCTGTTCCCGTGCCACCACACTCGGCGGTGCGCATGTGGCTGGCGATGGTATTCAATCTGTGCAACATCACGCCCGGGACATTCCACGGCGCCATGCGTTCGCAGCCGGCACCCGCTGGTGGATAGATGTCCGGATCGTACGGATGGTAGCCACTCACTTTCGACAAGTCGCCGTTGAGCGAATGATGGGCCGCGCGGAAGCGATCGAACGAGTAGTCGAACGGCCGCAAGCCCAATCTTGTCCTGGACGCAGTCACCCAGGCTTCGTAGCCAAGGTATGCTCCCCAAGGATTCCAGTGCGTGTCGGACTTGTAATACAACGGGAATGGCGAGTGCATTGCGTCGCGACGCAGCGCGTCGGTCGCATCGAAGTAATAGTCACGGCCCGTTTGCGCCATCGCAGCGTCGAGCGCATTCAACCGCCGGTGGTCGAACCCCGCGTACACGCCGCGCGGAAGGAACTGCGGATAAATGGTGTGCTTGTCTGGAAACACCACGAAGCCGTAACGAATGCCGCGCACGGCGAGCAACTCTCCGCGCGCGTTGATCTGCTCGACATCGTTGCGCAGTTGTGCCTCCGTGTACGAACTGGTGCCTCGCATGTCGGCAAGGCCGTCGTTTCCGGTGAAATACAACCAACCGTCGCGCCCAACGAACGCGCGATACGACGTCGATTGATGAAACACTGACGCCATCAACCAGCGATAGCCTTGAAGCAGATCATCGCGAAAACCGAACTGGTCATGCGCATAAGCGTCGAAAGCCTTCGGGAATTTTGTCCAAGCCTGCCAGCTCGTCGGCCATCCTGGCAGCCCGGCAAGCCGGCGCTTCTCCACGTTCGATTCCATCGGACGCGCGCCGGTCCACACGGCGCGGGCCAACGGCACACCAACGAACGCCGCCATGGCAAGCGCCAGCAGCAGGTTGGAAAGGGCGATGTTCCGTCCGGCTACGCGCATATTCAGAACCGGTAGTAAATGAACGGGTTGTAGGTGCCGGCCGCAACGTATGCAGCACATACCAGCAGAATCGCCACGACGGCCGTCACGCGCACCCCACGCAGCCATGATTCGTTGAAGCGCCCGCCAACCCGAATCGCCCATTCGTAGATGGCGCCGCGTGGCGCCTTGATCGGATAACCGCGCACGATGTAATCACGCGCCATGAACGCGAATACAGGCATGCACAACACCAGTGCAGCCGCGCAGGTCCAGCGCTCACGCGCCGCGAACTTGACCGCCAGCGCGGTGCCCGAGATGGCATTGCCGTGCAAGCCCGCCATTGCCTGAAGGTAGGTCCATGCATGGCTGAAACTCTCCGCGCGGAAGAATACCCAGCCGACCAGCACCACCATCGTCGTATACACCCAGCGCAAGGCAACCGGCGTGGCCTTCAACCAGCGTCCCCAACGCCCGCGCTCCAGCGACAGGAACAAGCCGTGCCAGAAGCCCCAAAAAATGAACGTCCAGCCAGCGCCGTGCCAAAACCCGCACAGGATGAACACCGCGAACAAATTGAACCAGGTGCGCGCATCGCCCTTGCGATTACCACCTAGCGGGATATACAAGTAATCCCGGAACCATGCTGACAACGAAAGGTGCCAGCGGTGCCAGAATTCCTGGATGGTCGTCGCGATGTACGGATAATTGAAATTTTCGAGGAACTCGAAACCCAGCATCCGGCCGAGCCCGATGGCCATGTCGGAGTAGCCCGCGAAGTCAAAGTAGATCTGCAAGGCGTAGCAAACGATGCCCACCCAGGCATCACCCGTATGCAGATATTGCGGATCCATCCCGAACGCCGAATCGGCCACCGCACCCAGCGGATTGGCAATCAGCATTTTCTTGCCCAACCCGTAGCTGAAACGCTCCACACCTGACGCGAACCGTTCCAGCGTGTTGCGACGCTTCACGATTTGTTGAGCAACATCGTGAAACCGGATGATCGGCCCCGCGATCAACTGGGGAAACATGGTGATGTAGACGCCCATGTTCAGCGGGTTCCGCAGCGCTCTGGCTTGGCGTCGGTGGATGTCGATGAGATACGACATCGCGTGGAAGGTGAAGAACGAAATGCCGATCGGCAGACGTGGTGCATGGAATTGCGCGGCGATGTGTTGCAGGCCAGGGATATGAGCCAGTACGCCGGCAACCAGAAAGCCGGCATACTTGAAATACGCCAGCACGACGAGATCGAACGTGATGCCCAGCGCCAACACCATTTTTTCGCGCGGCGTATCTGCAAACCGCGCCATCAACAACCCGACCAGCCAGTTCACGGCGATCGAACCGATCATCAGGAATACGTAGACGGGCTCGCCCCACGCGTAGAACACCAGACTGGCGAGCAGCAGCAGCGCGTTGCGCGCGCGCATCGGACTGAGGTAATACAACCCCAGCACGCACGGCAAAAAGAAGAACAGGAAAGTTGCGGAGCTGAAAACCACCGATCAGTCCTTGCCGCGGACTTCGCAACGTTCCCCGATCGCGGGGTGAAGCTTGGTCAACGACGCGAGCCGGTCACGACACGCGTTCACGCGACCGAGCGCCTGCGGTCAATCTCCTGCAAACGTTCGGCGACTGCAGCCCCGCACACCGCTTTAGAATTGGTCTTGCGAATGCTGGCTGCCGCCGCCGCGCCGACTCGGCGCGCAAATTCGCGATCGTCGAATACCTGCCGCATCAACCGTGCCGCATGCGCGACATCCGCATCGGCCCATTGCTGCCCTTGCCAATGCGGGTAATCGCCATCGCGCAGCGGGACCATCTTGTAGTCGACCAGCAGACTGTTGTCGTGATCCATGAAATCCAGATTGCCCGAGTACGCCGTCGCGATCACGGGCTTGCCGAGGTACATGCACTCGGCCATGCCGAGCCCGAAGCCTTCCGAACGATGCAGCGACACGTAGCAGTCAACGCTGTTCTGCAGTCCAAACATCTCGTCGCGCGCGAGGAAGCCGTCGCGCACCTCGATGCGCGGATCATCGGCGACACTACGCCGCAACGCGGCCAGCTTGTCCGGGAAATGCCTGCCGTTGGTGGATTTCACGAGCAACCGCACGCCCTTGGCGCCGTCGGCGAATGCCGCTCGGAACGCGGCGATGGTCGCTTCCGGATTCTTGCGGGCGATGAAGCTGTTGAAGTCGTAGCTGAACAGGAACACGAACTCGTCGCCTGGCAAGCCGAAATGCGCGCGATCCATGGCGGCCGGCGCCTCGAACTCGATGGCTTTCGGCATGTGCCGCACCGGCTTGTGGGTGGCCGCCGTGATCGCATTGCGCACGAATTCGGTGGGTACCCATATCTCGTCGACCAAATCGAACGCGCCGTACCAGTCGCGCGGAAACTTCTCCAGTTCCCACACCCAGAATCCGATGTTGTGGTGGCC
>Ga0070680_100003625_pt1 | contig 11532 bp, 10 predicted proteins | sample KBSC73BmetaG_FD_64672 | JGI IMG/M metagenome (GOLD analysis project Ga0070680, IMG submission 64672) | Corn rhizosphere microbial communities from Kellogg Biological Station, Michigan, USA - KBS C7-3B metaG | ecosystem: Host-associated > Plants > Roots > Rhizosphere | place: USA: Michigan...
CTGAATGCGGATCTTCTCGACGCCGCCAGGCTGACCGCCGTTCCCCGGCCGCCGCGTGCGCAGCGTTCCGCCGCCGACGGCAAAAGCAATCGCGCGATAACCCGTACCGAGCTGTTTGCCGAGCGGCACACCCGTCTGCACCGTGCGACCGCCGAGCGTCAGCCGGGCCATCTCCACGTCGCCGCCCCAGACGAGCAGCCGCGCGTTGGGACCGAGCGCGTCGGCGAGATACATGATGTGCGCCGCGTTGCCTTCCTCGCGCGGCAGGTGCCGCAGACCCGTCGTCACGTAATGCTGGATGAGCCGCGCCATCTCGTCGGCATAGGCAACCGCCGCGGCGTTGCTCGACGCGGCGTTCACGCGTGCGCGGAGCGCGGCGACGCTGTCCGCGGCGTGCGAGACCAGCGTGCGGCAGCGATTCCAATACGTGCTGTCCGCGGCGCGACCTTCCAGACCGAAATGCGCCGCTTCATCGGTGGCGACGCACGCGTATTGTCCGCGCAGCCACGCCTTGAGCGGCGCACCGGTCACAGAATCCGGCAGCGCGAGCACCACGTTCACGGCATGTGCGCCGGTCGGAATCTCGAATCCATAAAAGCCGAGCTGCCGATCGGAGCCGTGCGTCTGATTCCAGGCGCGAATGGATGCGATCAGTGCGAGCATCCCTGAATTGTCCCACCGGTCCTCGCCGATCGTGCGCAGCAGTCGCCGCACGTCACCGACGCCGGTGCGTACGTAGCGATCGATCTCCATCGTCTCAGGCATCGGCGCCTGGATGGCCAGACCGCGCACGCCGCTGTCGGCCAGCGCGAACAGCGCGCGTCGCACGACGAGTGGAAATTCGTTCGTGCCTTCGGTCATCTCGCTCAAGCCGATGATCCGCGCACCGGCCGTCAGCGTGCGCAGCGCCTGCACCTCGCCGCCGGCGGGAGTCGAATCCGATGTCGACGCGGGGAGCGCGTGGGCATTCACCCAGCCCAGCGCCGCCGTCTCGGAGTCGGTGAGCTGGCGCGGCGCCGGTGGTGGTGGCGGCGGCGCATGACTGCACGCGGCGGCAAGCGTGAGCGCGGCGCCGACGAGCGGCGCAATGCAGGCGGCGATGATGGATCTGCGGGTGTCGTGCATGCGTTCTCCGATCACGAATCTACAAGGTCCTGAAACGATTCCGGTCAATGCGTCGCGGTCCTGAAAACCATTCCCGTCGATGCGTCATCCTGGTGTGCACGAGCCGCGCGCCGGTCAGCCGACGCCCGACGCGTCGGCCGAGCTGAATCCGCCGCCGCTCTCCGATTCCAGCGCGCTCTCGGCCAGCAGCCGCTCGAGCTCCAGCGACACCGCGCTCGAGATGCGCCCGCGCATGCGCAGCTGCGTGAGCGTGCGGCGAATCTCGAGACGTTCGACCGAGAGAATTGCCAGCTTGCCGAGCGCCAACTGATCGGCGGCGGCCGCGCGCGAGACGATGGCGAGACCGAGGCCGGCCGCCACCGCTTGTTTGATCGCTTCGGTGCCCCCGACGCGCATGGTGTTGGTCAAATGAATTCCGTGTTTCGCGAGCGCGCGAACGCTCACCGTGCGAGTGCCCGAGCCGGGCTCGCGAACGAGAAACAGCTCCTGCTCGAGCCTCCCAGGTTGCACGGGCTGTTCCGACACGAGCGGGTGGCTCGGCGGAGCGATGACCACCAGCTCGTCGTCGCGCCACGGAATGACCCCGACCCGCGGATCCGACACCGGCCCCTCGACGAGCGCCAAGTCGACGCGCGACTCGAGCAGCATCCGCAGCACCGCGCGGGTGTTGGCGCTGGCAGTTCGGATGCGCACCCGCGGATGCCGCCGATGAAAGCGGCCGAGAACGGCGGGCAGCAGGTACGTGGCGATGGTCGTGCTGGCGCCGATTCGCAGCACGCCGCGCTTGAGCCCTCGCAGCTCGCGAAGCTCCTGCTCGGCCACCCGCTCGACCCCGAACAGCTCGCGCGCCCGGGCGTGGAGCGTTCGTCCCGCCTCGGTGAGGCGGACCGTTCGGCCGCTGCGATCGAGGAGATTGACGTGGAGCTGGCGCTCCAACTCGGTGAGCGACTTGGAGATGGCGGGCTGGCTGAGGTTGAGCCTCGCCGCGGCGCGGGTGAACCCGCCTTCGTCGACGACAGCGGCGAACAGCCGGAGGTGATGGAGATTGATCGCCATAACCAGAACTTATGGACTTATGAAAACAATGTACTGGCATCATAATGACGGTCGCGGCTACGATCCGCCATGGGCATTTCCATTCCCCAGCCGGCACCGACACTCGCCCAGCGCTTCGACCGCTGGCGCAGTCTGGTCCCGGGGCTCGTCGTCGTGGTTGTGGTCTCCGCCCTCTCGATGCTCGGTGGACGCCTCGAAAGCCGCCTGTTCGGCCGCCCGATCATCGAGCCGCTCGTCCTCGCGATCCTCGTCGGTATCGCCGTGCGCACGGTACGCGGTGGCGTCGTTCGCGAGGCAGCCGGCAACCGCTTCGCGGCGAAGCAGCTGCTCGAAGTCTCGGTCCTTCTGCTCGGCGCGACGATGGACGTGCCGCGACTATTCGCCTCCGGACCGGCGCTCGCCGGCGGCATCGTGCTCGTGGTGTGCATGGCCCTCACCAGCGGCTTCTTTGTCGGCCGCGCGATCGGACTCTCGCCACGGCTGGCCGTACTCGTCGCCTGCGGCAACGCCATCTGCGGCAACTCGGCTATCGCCGCGGTCGCACCGGTCATCGGCGCCGACGACGGCGAGGTCGCCGCGTCGATTGCCCTGGCCGCGGTGCTCGGCGTGATCGAGATCCTCGCGCTGCCGCTGCTGATCGTGCCGTTCGGGCTCTCGCACTACCAGTACGGCATCCTCGCGGGACTCAGCGTGTACGCGGTGCCGCAGGTGCTCGCCGCCGCCTTTGCCGTGAGCGCGCTGAGCGGCCAAGTGGCGACGGTCGTGAAGCTCGCGCGCGTGCTGATGCTCGGCCCGGTGGTCGTATTTCTCGCCATCCGGAGCCATCGCGCCGAGCGCGCGTCGGCGGCGGCGGCCGGCGATCGCAAGCCGACGCGCGGCCTGGCGATCGGCCGAATCGTCCCGTGGTTCGTGATCGGATTCATCCTGCTCGCCACGCTGCGATCCACCGGCATGGTCCCCGATGCAGCAGCGAGCGCGTCCAAGACGATCGCCGGCTGGCTGATGATTGCCGCAATGGCCGCGCTGGGCCTCGCCGTCGACGTCGGCTCCGTGCGCCGCGTCGGCGCGCGCGTCGCGACGGCGATTGGCGGCTCGCTCGTCGTGCTCATCGCGCTTTCGATTGCGCTGATCCGGATCGCGGCGTAGCGGGAGCCAGACAACGCTCGAGGGCGTCGGGGCTGGCGCGCTGAGTTGCGGACGCGAATTCTGCAAAAACCGGCGAATGAGGCGCGAATTCGGTCCGAGTGGCGCGGCCGGCATCCTCGCAATGAGAGGAAAGGAGTCGCGGAGAACTGCGGAGAACTGCGGAGAGGCACAGAGGGGCGTTGCTGTCGGTGTTGATGAATGATCAACACCGAGTGCACCGCGCGTGGCGCACGAGATTTTCCGGGGGCGTCGCTGAATTGCACCCCGGTCGCCGATGGCTTCCTCAACACCTCACAATTGAAGTCCTCTCAGTCGTTCTCCGCAGTTCTCCGCCGTTCTCCGCAGCTGCGCGACTCTCTCCGAAGCAATGATGCTGACCCAGCCGTAACAGGTTGAACAGCGATGACACCGATGGGACGAATCGAACGTTCCGCAAAATCCGCGTCCCCCATTTCAGTCCAACCCGATTCGGCGCGCCGCGCGCGATACGCGCGGCGGCGCCGAATCGACTGTCTCAATCGTGGTCGCCGCCGTGGCCGCCGTGATCGTCGTGGTTGTCGTGATCGCGATCCTCGAAGGCGCGGAATGAGGCACGGATCCGGTTGCGCACGATCTGCATCAGATCCGAGTTGCCGGCGATGGTGTTCGGATCGAGCAGCGTGCCGTCACTGTTGATGAACCAGAGATCGAACGGCACGTCGACCGTCACCGAGGTCGCCGTTCCTTCCGTCACGACGAGCGGCGTCGAGAGCGGCACTTCACCGCGCATGTGCACCGGCAGCGTCACGTCGAACGGCGTGTCGTTGTACGTGCCGACGACGTGCACGTCGGCGAGCCGCACTTCGATATCGCGGTACGTACCGGCGGGCAATACATCGGCCGGCACCTGAACGAGCGAGCCGTCGACGGGGATGTCGACCGAGAACGCTCCAGTCTTCACTTCCGCGCAGTCGGTGGACGTCGTCGTGGGCGGCGTATCACCCGCATCGTCGTCGTTATGATCGTCGCTCTCGTCGGCGCACATCACGCCCTGCTGCGGCTTCAGCTCGGCGCGCGACACGTCGAGCGTCACCTGCGTGAAACTGATGGTGTTGCCGCCAATCGTGATCGGCGTCAACGGCGTCGTCGCGAGACTCGCGCCCGTCGTCGCCGTGGTCGACGCGCCGAAGGCGAGGTGGCTCGCATTGGCCGGCTGGGGGCCGGCGGAATCGGATGAGCAGGCGCCGGCCATGGCCAGGCCGACCAGTCCAACCACGGCCGCGGCGACGCGCGGCTGAATGAGCATTCTCTCACGAAGGCTGTACGACATCGATGCTCCTGCGTAGGGGTTGCCGTCGGCCGGTTTCCGTCCGGCCACAGCGGCGGCGCGATGCATGAGCAGCCCGCCGCCGTGCTGTCACGCGAGTGACGTATGCAAGAATTGGAGAGATGGTTCCACAAAGAAGTGCCGCGTGACGCAGCGCACGTTCGGATCGTGACGCATTTCGCGATCGCGCTTCCGACGCGGTGGTCCACAGCCTACTTTGCGGCAGCAGTCACCCGAACTGGCGCCATGGAACCGAAGCAGCAATACGATTCGAACGACGTCGGAATGCATCGCGGCGCGCCGTCCTCCGCCCTGGCGATCGACCCGAGCCTGCGCACCCGGCTCACCGCGCTGTTCGACGAGGGCTGGAATCTCTGGGATCGGTTCGACATCGAGGTGCGTCGCGAGCACTGGCACCCCTTCGTCCCCGCCGACTACGCGCTCGTGCTCGACGCCCTCCTGCCGCTCCGCGCGCCGAACATTCGATTTCTCGAATGGGGTTCGGCCACCGGCGTCATCTCGATCATGGCCGACCTGCTCGGCTTCGACGCCACCGGCATCGAGATCGATGCACAGCTCGTCGCCACCTCGCGCGACCTGGCGGCGCGCTACGAATCAGGCGCGCGGTTCGTCGCCGGCAGCTTCGTTCCGGCCGGCTATCGCTGGAAGCCGCCGACGGGCGACGGCCGACTCGGCACGATCGGCGACGGCACGTCGGCCTACCCGGCGCTCGGCCATCCGCTCGAGGACTACGACATCGTCTACGCCTACCCGTGGATCGGCGAGGAGGCGATGATGCTCGATCTCATGCACTGCTACGGCCGCCGCGGCGCCCGGCTGCTGCTTCACGAGAACGACGGAGTCCGAATCTACGAGCCGTAGCGCCCGAGCATTCCAGCGTTCCAGCGTTTCTCAGCTTCGCACCAGCTTCCGGTACGCCACCCGGTGCGGCTGGTCCGCATCCGGTCCCTTCCGCCGCTTCAGATCTTCTATATAAGAAGCGTAATTCCCCTCGTGCCACACCACCTCGCTGTTGCCCTCGAACGCGAGAATGTGCGTGGCGATGCGGTCGAGGAACCAGCGGTCGTGCGAGATCACCACCGCGCAGCCGGCAAAGTCCAGTAGCGCATCCTCGAGCGCGCGCAGCGTGTCGACGTCGAGATCGTTCGTCGGCTCGTCGAGCAGCAGCAGGTTGCCGCCGCTCATGAGCGTTTTCGCAAGATGCAGCCGGTTCCGCTCTCCGCCCGACAACTTGCCCACCACCTTCTGCTGATCGGTGCCGCGGAAGTTGAAGCTCGACAGATACGCGCGGCTGTTCAGCTCCTTCTTGCCGACCATGATCATCTCCTGGCCGCCCGAGATCTCCTGCCACGCCGTCTTGTCCGCAGCCAGCGTCCGATTCTGATCCGTGTACGCGATCTGCACCGTGTCGCCCACCTTCAGCGTCCCGCTGTCCGGCTCCTCCTGGTCGACGATCATCTTGAACAACGTCGTCTTGCCGGCGCCATTCGGGCCGATGATGCCGACGATGCCGCCGCGCGGCAGATCGAACGAGAGTCCGTCGATGAGCAGCTTGTCGCCGAAACCCTTCCGAAGCTCGCGCGCCGTCACGACGTCATTTCCCAGGCGCGGCGGCGGCGGAATCACGATCTCGTGCTGCAGCACCTTTTCCGCCGTGTCCTGCGCCGCCAGCTCCTCGTACTTCTGGATGCGCGCCTTGTTCTTCGCCTGTCGCGCCCGCGGCGCCAGTCGCACCCACTCCAGCTCACGCTCGAGCGTCCGCTGGCGCGCCGACTCCGTCTTCTCCTCCTGCGCGAGCCGCGTCCGCTTCTGCTCGAGCCATGAGGTGTAGTTGCCCTCGTAGGGAATGCCGTAACCGCGATCCAGCTCGAGAATCCAGCCGGCGACGTTGTCGAGGAAATACCGATCGTGCGTCACCGCGACGACCGTCCCCTTGAAGTCGTGCAGGTACCGCTCGAGCCACGCGACGCTTTCGGCGTCGAGGTGGTTCGTCGGCTCGTCGAGCAGCAGAATGTCCGGCTCCTCGAGCAGCACGCGACACAGCGCCACGCGGCGGCGTTCACCTCCAGATAGATGCGTTACGTTTGCCTCCGCAGGAGGCAAACGTAACGCATCCATCGCGATCTCGATCTTGTTGTCGAGATTCCACAAGTCGTGCGCGTCGATCTGCTCCTGCACGCGCCCTTGCCGCTCGAGCAGCTTCTCCATCGCGTCGTCGGACATCGGCTCGGCGAACGCCATCGAGATGTCCTCGAACTCCTTGAGCAGATCGCGCTGCGCCTTCACCGCCAGCTCGACGTTGCCCTTCACGTCGAGCGATGGATCGAGCTGCGGCTCCTGCGGCAGATAGCCGATCCGCGTGCCGCTCGCCGCCCACGCTTCGCCCTGAAAATCCTGGTCGACGCCCGCCATGATGCGCAGCAGCGACGACTTGCCCGCGCCGTTTGCGCCGAGCACGCCGATCTTGGCGCCGTAGTAGAACGAGAGCCAGATGCCGCGCAAGATCTCCCGCGACGGCGGGATGACCTTGCGCAGGTCCTTCATCACATAGATGAATTGCGGAGGAGCCATGTGCAGCGGCGGAGCTATGGGTGCGGGACGATTGCCACTCGAGTGCGCCGCGAAATCTAATCCGCGGCGCTCCGCCCGCCCGCCGCCGCGCTACTGCATGTGCATGTGACCGTGCTCCGTGTCGCCCCAGATCGTGCCGAGGTCGTCGCCCTCGAACACGTTCGCGTGAACCATCCAGCCGAGCGGATCAGCGAGAAAGCGGCCCCCGACGTCCTCGCAGGCCTGCTTCGTGGCGATCGGGCTCTCCGGCCCGAACAGCGGCGCGCCGTTCTTTCGCTCGGTAAAGCGACGCGCCTCGCCCTTTTTGGGAACGCACCAGTTCACGTGGCGGTGCCAGCGCGCGATGCTCAGCGGCACGCGTTCGTTCAGCTTGTCCAGGCTCACGCGCTTCGGCATGGTGTACATCGCGCCCACGAGGTGGAACGTGCCCTGCGCGTCTCGGGTGTAGAGGATCGATGTCGGCTTCGCGGGATCGAACCGGAACGCCGCGCCGAACGCGTGGCGATAGTTCGTGAAGTGATACACGCGCTGATTCTTCACGCCGGGCGCGAACATCCGATAGCCGTCGGCCACGGCGGCGGCAGTATCCTGGTACTTGGCGATCGCGCGCTTGAGCTCCATCGCGACCTTCATCGCGCGCACGCTGTCGGCACGCGTCGGCGTGCGAACCGGCGAGAGGTACATGTGCTTCATCATGTTCATGTCCATCGAGCCGTCCATCGCATGGTCGGCCATTCCGGACATCTGCATGCTGTCGGACATGGTCATCGTCGGATGGGCCGGCGCGCTCTGCGCGGCCAACGCGGCCGGGAACCCGAGCAGCAATGCGAGCATTGGGGACAGTGAACGCATGTGTCTCCCGATTGATGGTTTGGTCGTGGTTTACCTTTCCTGCAGCACGGCTGACGCCGCCGACTGTCTCACGTTAACACCCGCGACGTGGATTTCACCGCCCTCCTGCCGAACCTCTCGACCCATCCGCTGAAATCGGTGGCGTTCGTGTTCATCGGCGGCGTGCTGACGAGTCTCACGCCGTGCATCTATCCGATGATCCCGATCACCGCGGCGATCGTCGGCGGGACCACCGTGGCCGCGCCGGACGATCTGGCCGGCCGCGCCTCGCGGTGGCGTCCTCTCCGGTTGACGATCGCCTACGTGCTCGGTCTCGCGCTCGTCTACTCGCTGCTCGGCCTGGTTGCCGGCCTCACCGGAACCCTGTTCGGAACGGTGAGTACCAACCCATGGTTGTACTTCGCGATGGCGAATCTGTTGCTCATCGCGGGGTTGGCGATGCTCGACGTCATTCCGGTGCGGCTGCCGAGCGCGCTGCTCACCCGGGTGAGCACGGCCGGAACCGCCGGGCGCGTCACGGGCGCCTTCACGATGGGCGCCATGTCGGGTCTCGTCGCTGCACCGTGCTCGGCGCCGGTGATGGCGGCGGTGCTCACGTGGGTGTCGACGACGAAGAGCGCGGGACTCGGATTCATCTATCTGTTCGTGTTCTCGCTCGGCATGTGCGCGCTGCTCGTCGTTGTTGGATTATCGTCCGGCGCAATTGCGCGACTCCCAAGGGCCGGCATGTGGATGCTGTGGATCAAGCGCTTCTTCGCCGTCGTGATGATCGCCGCGGCGGAGTATTACCTCGTCAAGATGGGGCAACTGGTCATATGAAGAACGCTGGAACGCTGGAACGGATGAAGGGTGGAGCGCTTGTACGAGGGCTGGGACGTCTTCTCGCGCCTGGCCTGCTGCTGCTGGCGATCGGTGCACCTTCCACGTTGCGGGCGCAGGATCTGGGTATTCAGCTCGGCACCAGGGCGCCGGCGGCGGTCGTGCACACGCTCGATGGCAAGACGGCCGATCTCGCGCGGTACATCGGCAAGACGCCGGTGCTCATGGAGTTCTGGGCCACGTGGTGCCCGAACTGCCACGAGCTCGAGCCGACGCTGATCCAGGTGGCGAAGAAGTACGCCGGCAAGATCCAGTTCGTTGGCGTCGCGGTGTCGGTGAACGAGACGCCGGCGCGCGTCAAGGCGTTCGTTGCCAAGCACGGCCTGCCCGGCGATCAGTACTTCGACACGGAAGGGAATGCCACCGGCGCCTACGACGCACCGGCGACCTCCTACGTCGTCGTGCTCGACCGCGCCGGCAAGGTCGTGTACACCGGATTGGGCGGCAAGCAGGATCTCGAGGCGGCGATCAAGAAGGCACTTTAGCGAAATCTCATAGAGTCCGCGCCACCTTCGCCAGCCCGTCCAGCACCGCCCGCAGATCCTCGGTCGTCGTGCGCGGATTCATGATCGTCACCCGCAGCACGCGGCGGCCGTCGAGGTTTGTCGCCGTGATCCACCCGTCGCCCGATTTGTTGTAGCGCTCGCGCAGCTCGCGGTTGAGCTGATCGAGCGCTTGGTCGTTCCGGGATCGATCGCCCACGTACCGGAAGCAGAGGATGTTCGACTGCGGCTCGTGCATCGCCTCGAAGTCCGGCCGCTGGCCGATCTCGCGCCACATGCTGCACGCCTGTTCGCACAGATGATCGTACAGCGCCCCCAGTCCCTCGGCGCCGTAGCGCTGGAGAGCAACCCACATCTTGAACACGTCGGCGCGATGCGAGCAGAGAAAGCTGCGCGTGCCCTGATCCCACACGCGCTCGCCCTCGGCGGCGTGAAACAGATACGGCGCCCGTTGAGAGAACGCAGCATCCAGGTCGCGTTCTTCGCGCACCAGCACCATGCCCGCCTGCAGCGGCAGCAGCATCATCTTGTGCGGATCCCAGGCGAGCGAGCGTGCGCGCTCGATGCCAGTCATGCGGTGCGTGTGCGTCGGCGACAGCAGCGCCGAACCGCCGTGCGCCGCGTCTACATGCAGCCAGACGCCAAAATCGTCGCACACGTCGGCAATGGCGGCGATGTCATCGAACGAGCCGGTCGCTGTCGATCCGGCGGTGGCGACGACCGCCATCACGCGTTTTCTCTCGCGCTCCACGGACTCGAGCGTCTGCCGAAGGGCGGCCACATCCATCGTGTGATTGCGCGAGGGTATCGGCAGCACGCTGCGCATGCCGAGTCCCAGCTCGCCGGCCGCGCGCGTGACGGCGTAATGCGCGTGCTCGCCGCACACGAGCACCGGCGGATCCGCACCGACGCCGTCGGTCCAGGCGTTGGGCATGCTGGCGCCGCGCGCCGCGAGCAGCGCGGTGAAGATCGCCTCGGTGCCGCCCGTCGTCATCGTTCCACCGCTCGACGGTCCGTAGCCCGCGAGCTCGCACATCCAGCGAATCACGCGGTGCTCGAGCACCGTGCCGACCGGCGACATCTCGAACACGGCCACCGATTGATTCAGCGCCGCCGTCAGCGCCTCCGTCCATATCGCGGCCGGCAGTGGCGCCGACACCTGGTGCCCGACGTAGCGCGGATGGTAGAGATGATTGCAGTCGGGAATCACCTCGGTCCGCAGCCGCTCGATGATCGAATCGATCGACTGTCCAATGCGCGGCAGCGGCTCGTCGAATCGTTCGGACAGCGACTGCGGCGTATGCGCGGTCGACACGCGGCCGCCTCGGTCGCGAGTCTGCTCGAGATATTCAGCGGCGAGCGCCGTGAACGCGCTTCCGACGTCGGCACTCGCGTCCGCCTCGATCAGTTTCAGAATGTCGTTCGATGATTTGCTCATTGCTCATGCGCCGCCGAGCGGCAGGTCGAGCACCTTGCGGGTGTGGGTCAGGGTGATTGCGCGGTATGCCTGAATCGAGTCGATGACGATCGGCTCGGTGAATCGCACGCGCAGCAGCTCCTTCAATCGGTCGCGCGAGAGCTGCGGGTAGAAGCTCAGCGTGCAATGCGGCGTGAAGGTGAACCGCGGCTGCTCGTAGGATAACCCGCTCGCCTTGATGCGCTCGTGCAGCGCGCGAATCGGCCCGTTCGGATCGACGGCCATCACGACGACGGTGCTCTGCATGAACCGCGTTGGCGGCTGGAGCACCACGGGAATCGGTTCCGTCTCCAGCGCCACCGGCTCGAGCGCGGCGCGCAATTCCTCGTCCGTCGTCGCCGGCGCGATCGGCCCCATGCCCGACGATCCGGTGATCGTAATGTGCGGCGGCAGCTCGCGCACCATCCGCGGATCGAATCGTTCCTGAATCGCCCGCAGATGCTCGGCCGCGGCACCGTGAAGCTCGGAGAGAACCACAATTCCAGGCTTCATGAACGCTTGAACGGGCGCTTCGCTTGAACGGTTGAACGGATGAACGCAACGGCGGCACGAGGTCGGATCGGTGTGCAGTCGCGTTCCACCGTTCCACCGTTCCA
>Ga0070680_100003626_pt1 | contig 11529 bp, 9 predicted proteins | sample KBSC73BmetaG_FD_64672 | JGI IMG/M metagenome (GOLD analysis project Ga0070680, IMG submission 64672) | Corn rhizosphere microbial communities from Kellogg Biological Station, Michigan, USA - KBS C7-3B metaG | ecosystem: Host-associated > Plants > Roots > Rhizosphere | place: USA: Michigan...
CGCAACTGTCTCTTCAATCGATATCGCCGCGATGTGCGCGGGGTCGCGGGACTCGATACGGGGAAAGTCGACGCGATCGAAGGCACGGAGCTGATTTACGACATGGAGCTCGTCGATCAGTCCCCGATCGGGCGCTCGTCGCGATCGAATCCGGCGACGTACATCAAGGCGTGGGACGAGATCCGCAAGCTGCTCGCGGAGACGACGGGCGCGAAACTGAACGGCGTGACCGCGGGGATGTTCTCGTTCAATACGCAGGGCGGGCGCTGCGAGACATGTCAGGGCGCGGGCACGGTCACGATCGATATGCAGTTTCTGGCGGACGTCGAAGTGGTCTGCGACAAATGCGACGGCCGCCGCTTCGGCGAGCAGGTCATGAAGGTCACGTTCAAGGGAAAGAATGTAAACGACATCCTGCAGATGACCGTCGATGAAGCGGCGAAGTTCTTCATCTCGAAGCGCGCGCTGCTCAAGAAGCTCGATGCGCTGCGCTCCGTCGGCCTCGGCTATCTGCGCCTCGGCCAGTCGACCGATTCACTCTCCGGCGGAGAGGCGCAGCGGCTGAAGCTCGCGTCGTTTCTCTGCGAAGCATCGAACAGCGAGAAGCCGCGGCTCTTTCTCTTCGACGAGCCGACGACGGGACTCGCCAACAGCGACGTCAAGGTGCTGATCAAAACGTTCCGCGATCTCCTCGACCGCGGCAATTCGGTTGTCGTGATCGAGCACAACACGCAGCTCATCGAAGAAGCCGACTGGATCATCGACCTCGGTCCCGAGGGAGGCGATCAGGGCGGCGAGATCGTCGCGGTGGGAACACCCGAGGAGATCGCCGCCAACCCGCGGTCGCTCACGGGGCGGTATCTCAATGGCGCACGGAGCGCCGTCGCTCAGGCGAGCTGACGATCACTTCCGCGCTTGCGGCTGGTCCGTCCAATGCGCCGTCGTTCGGCGTGACGCGGCACCCGATTCGATCGCCGGTTCGTGCGATGTCCCGCGGCAGAGCATCCATGAGCCCCCCGCTCGTGACTTCGCGAACGATGCGATTTTCCACCGTCCATTGATATCGATAGCGCATGACGTCGTAGTCGGGATCCTCGAGCACGAGCGCGGTCTCGACTTCGCAACGCGGCACGTCGGCCGATGTCAGAAGCGCCGGCTTGATCGAAACGGAAATCGCATTCGGAGGCCGGTTCCGGATTTCCGAAGGCGCGGCGACGACGAGAAAGGGAGCTTCGATCATCGTCGAACCGTTGTATGCGATCTCGAGGCTCCAGTTGCCGAGGATGGATAGATCGAGGTTGAACGATCCATACGAAAAGAGCGTGCGAAGCACCGTGCCATTGCCGTAGGAATTGCTGCGTGTCGCGGCGATCGTGCCGTCCGGACGCCGAAGGCGCATTTCGTAAGTGGTCTGAGCAGGCACGTTGTACAGCTTGGAGCGGAAGTGAATGGTGCTGCCTTGCGTGTAGGTTCCGGTTCGCGGCTCTCGGTCTTCGGCCACGCCCTCGTACGTCGCCGACTGCTCATACGCGTCGGGAGAAAACCCGAATTCGGCGACGTAGAAGGCGCGCTGGAGAGGACGCTGCTGGTTCCAGTACGACGGTCCCTGGCGGCAGGGACCCGCGTTCGGCTCGTAGACACGGCCGTCGTTCTCGGATTGGAAATGGAGATGCGGCCAGCTCGAGCGTCCGCTGCTGGCCGCCAGGCCGAGTTGCGTCCCCGCGCTCACGAATTGTCCGGGCACCACGGCCACGCTGCCGTTGCGCATGTGGAAGTAGAGCGTGTAGTGAGTCCCGCCGTGGTGCAGCCTGACGAAGTTCCCAAAACTGAAGTTGTCCGGTTCCAGCACGCGATCGAAATCGCCGTCGTGCGCTTCGACGACCGTGCCATCGAGCGCCGCGTAGACCGGCACGCCGATGTCCTGCTGCCGAAACGAGATCAGCCTCACGTCGATCCCGAGATGGCCATCGTACGTGTAGTCGGTACAGTCGAAATCGCGAATGCTGCCGGCCGTCGGGTCGAGATCGACGGCATGGTTCAGAAACACGTCTTTCCCCAGAATCCCCGACAGCGGATAGAAGGTGTATCGCGCGGGCTCGTCGGCAGCAGCGAGGAGCGTCGCGAAAAGAACGACCCACATAGCGGCCAACGTACAGTCGGGCGAGAACCGCGCGCCATGAACGCTGAAGACAGTTCACGAGACCGTGACGCGCGGTCACGAGCGGTCGCCGGAGCGGCATGAGCGGTAACGTCTTCGATCCGTTGCGGTTGTGCGCGATTTGCAGTGCTAGAATGCCCGCACTTTTGCATTGAGGAGATCCGCATGAGCTCAGTCCCGCAAGGACTTCCGGAAGGCCCTACGAGCTTCACGCCCTACATCGCGCCGAGCACGGTGATGCGCGAGCTCACGCCGCGCGCGGTAATCGTCGGCACGATCCTCGGCATGATCTTCGGTGCGTCGTCGCTGTATCTCGTCCTGCGAGTCGGCCTCACCGTCAGCGCGTCGATTCCGGTCGCGGTCATCTCCATCACGCTGTTCCGCATCCTGTCGAAGATGGGCATGCGCAACGCGACGATTCTCGAAAACAACATCGTGCAGACCGCGGGCTCCGCGGGCGAGTCCATCGCATTCGGCGTGGGCGTGACGATGCCCGCGATTCTCATCCTCGGATTCGATCTCGAGATCACGCGCGTGATGCTCGTGGCGATCCTCGGCGGATTGATCGGCATCCTGATGATGATTCCGCTGCGCCGCGCGCTGATCGTCGCGCAGCACGGCATTCTCAAATATCCGGAAGGAACCGCGTGCGCGGAAGTGCTGAAGGCGGGAGCGGATGACGAGTCGCGCGCTGCGGCGTCGGAAGAAGCGAAGCGCGAACAGGAAGCACTCGGCGGCGCGGGTGTCGGTGCGAAAACGATTTTCACCGGATTCTTCATCGGACTGGTCTACAAGACCCTCAACATCGCCTTTCGCGGATGGAAAGACGCGCCGCAGAAGGTCTTCGGCGCTCCGTTCAACGCGGCATCGGTTTCCGTCGAAGTGTCGCCCGAGCTTCTCGGCGTCGGCTACATCATCGGGCCGCGCATCGCCTCGATCATGTGCGCGGGCGGCGTGCTCGCCTATCTCGTGCTCATTCCGATGATCAAATTCTTCGGGGCCGCGCTGGCCACGCCTCTCGAGCCGGAGACGACGAAGCTCATTCGCGACATGAGTCCCGGCGACATCCGCAACGCCTACGTTCTCTACATCGGCGCCGGCGCGGTGGCCGCGGGCGGCATCATCAGCGTCTTCCGCTCGCTGCCGATCATCTGGCACGGCATTCGCGGCGGCTTGCGCGATCTGTCGAGCACGAAGACCGCGGAATCGGCTGCTGTTCCGCGAACGGACCGCGATCTCTCGATGAAGATCGTGCTGATCGGCATCATCGCGCTGATCGTCGTCATCGCGTTCTCCAGCCCGCTGTACGTCGGCGGCGTCGGCATCATGGCGCGCGTGGCAGCGGCGATCCTGATCATCATCTTCGGATTCCTCTTCGTGACCGTGTCTTCGCGCCTCACCGGCGAGATCGGATCGTCGTCGAATCCGATCTCCGGCATGACCGTCGCGACGCTGCTGCTGACCTGTCTCTGCTTCCTGATCCTCGGCTGGACCGGCAGCAATTACTTCGTCACCGCGCTCTCGATCGGGGCGATCGTCTGCATCGCATCGTCGAACGGCGGCACGACTTCGCAGGACCTGAAGACAGGCTTCCTCGTCGGCGCCACCCCGAAGAATCAGCAGATCGCGATTCTCATCGGCGCGCTGGCATCGGCGCTGATGCTCGGACCGATTCTTCTCAAGCTCAACGCGGCCGGATCAGTCTACGTGCCGGTCACCGGCGCTCCCGCGGGATTTACGACGGGCGGCTTGAAGCCGGGCGAGACCGTCGACGTGAAAACGCTGCACACGCGCGAAACGGTCGAGGGCACGATCGTCGGAGATACGAAGGACAGCAACACGTACTACGTGTGGCATCGCCAGGATCCCAGCGGCGGCAACGCCGGCAAGTATCTCGTCAACGACGCCGGGACGCCGGTGTACTTCGTCGACCCCGGCATCAACGGCTCGATCAAGGAACTGCCCGGCGGACGCGAGGTCAAGAAGTTCGACGCGCCCAAGGCGACGCTGATGTCGTACATCATCAAGGGCATTCTCGGCGGGAAGCTCCCGTGGGGACTCGTGCTCCTCGGCGCAATGATCGCGATCGTGCTCGAGCTCTCCGGCATTCCTTCTCTTGCGTTTGCCGTCGGTGTGTACCTGCCGCTCTCGTCATCCTCGCCGATTCTCGTCGGCGGCATGGTGCGGTGGGCGGTCGACAAGTGGATCGCGAAGAAGCATGCGGACAAGAACCTGACGGAAGAGCAGCTCGTCGCGGAAGGCGACAAGAGTCCGGGCGTGTTGATGGCGTCGGGCTACATCGCGGGCGGCGCGATCGCCGGAATCATCATCGCGTTCCTCGCCGGCGTCACCGAGGACTTCGACAAGAAGATCGCGAAATGGGCGGAGCTGAACAATCCGCTGCACAACGGACCGTGGGCGGATGCGTTGTCACTGATTCCGTTCGCGATTCTGATCATCCTGCTCTATCTCACGGGACGCGAGAAGATCCTCGCTCACCGCGAGACGTAGCGCTCGAACTTCTCCCGCTCCGCGCGGCACCAGGTGTTAGCGACGAGGCGCGCGCGCCAGCGCGGCAGCGCGCGCGCAAGCCATACGTGCGCAATCAGGATCACGTTCATGCCGCGCACGAACGCGAGCGATTCCGCGCGGTCGGCGAACGGCAACCGCGTGTCGGGCCAGTGCACGAAGAACCAGTCGACGGCGAAGAGCAGCGAAAGCTGCACGGCGTCGCGCACGAACGCGCGTCTGCGAGCCCTTCGCAGCGCCGCGTGCGCGTCGCAGACGATGTCCGGAGGACAGGAATCGGTGATGACCCCGGGAAGCAGCTCACGTGTCGGCATTGCGGAGAGTCCGACACGGAGCTGCAGATAACTATTCCACTGCACGAATGCGGCAACCTCAACGGTTGCGCAGCCGGATGGTCTGCGCGATGAGATTTCCGTCCGGATCGCGGAAGGCTTTCACGAGAATCGTGTCGTTCTCGCGCAGTTGGTTCGCGGTCGTCGTGGTGTTTCCCGATTTCAGGCGCACGAGAAAATCGTCCGAGACCCAGAGGCGCAGCACGCGATTCGTGTCGCGGTCGCGGATGCCGAGGGTCGCCGCGTCCGCAAGCGTTTCCGTCACGGTGGCGGTGAACGTCACGATCGAGTACGACGTGATCGGCTCGCGGACGTCGATGCGCGAGCCGCTGGGGAAGCGCACCGTCGACGCGAGGAAGATGTCTCCCGTGCGGTTGTAGCTGCCCGTGATCTCGATTCGGTCCCCGGCGCGCAGGTCGCGCGCGCGGACGCGGTCTCCGTTCGCACCCTCGGCCGCGCTCATGTCGACGCGCACTTCGACGCGGCCGTCATCGACGTACCCGTAGTCAAGGCCCGGCTCCGTCCGCGTGATCGTTCCCTCGAGCGTCGTCACCACGCCGCCCGTGCCGCCGGTGTCGCTGTCCTGCACCGAGCGCGTGACTTCGATGCGGCGCGCGGTCACCTGGTCGAGCTGCGCGTCGCGCGGATCGATCTCGACGCGAATCTGATCGCCCACTTCGAGATTCGAAACTTCGTATGTCCGGTTGCGATAGGTCACGGGCGTATTGCGGAACGTCCGCACGGTCATCATGCGCCGCTGCGGCGTCTGGATGAGGATGCGATTCTCGTCCGCGTTGAGCTGGCGAATCGTTCCCTCGACGCTGCTCGTCGTCGCGGCGCTCGTTGGTTGGCGCTCCGTCGGCGTCGAGACCGTGGTCTGCGTTCGCGTCTGGCCGACGCCGGTGGGACTCGCGGCGACCTGCCGGCCGAGAAGCGAGACCGTGTCGGCCTGCACGATGCCGTTCGCGCGGCTCGTGCCTCGCACTTCGACGCGGTCGCCGAGGCGGAGATTCGAGAATCCCTTCGAGCCGGTGAAGATCTCGGGCTTGCCGCCGATCATTGTTCCGAAGCCGCGATACTGCGTCGAGACCGAGTCCGTCTCAACGCTGATGCGCGTGCCGCGGTCGCTGTCCGATTCGATCTGCAGCTGTCCGTTCCCTTGATCGATGTCGACCACGGTTCCGACGAGCGCGTTCGTCCCATACGAGGGACTTGTTTGCGCAAAAGTGGACAATGCCGAAAGTATCAGGATCGCGAAAACCGCTGAAATACGCAGGTTTCGTGTCATAGACCCCTCCATTCGATGTCATAAGCGCAAACGGCGCGCCTACGCTCTACTTGAGACGGTCCGGCCCGCAATAACGCTTCGTTTGACCGCGCGATCGTCGCCCATGAAGATCAGGCCGGCGAGGAGATCGACGAGCGAGGCCGCGCGGCCGGTGCGCATCGAGAGCAGCGGCGTGGCGTGCGGATCAATGACGATAAAGTCCGCCGACTTGCCCGGCTCGAGGCTTCCCGTCTCTTCATCGAGCCGCAGCGCGCGCGCGCCACCGAGCGTGGCGAGATACCAGAGATGGAACGGGCTCAGCGAGACGCTCTGCACCTGCTGCACTTTGTACGCGTCCGCCATGGCATTGAACATCGACGGCGTCGTGCCCGCTCCGATGTCACTGCCGAGGCCGACGATCACGCCGGCTTCGAGCACGCGAAACAGGCGGAAGAGACCGCTACCGAGGAAGAGGTTCGAGTTCGGGCAATGCGAGATGCGCGCGCCCCGTTGCGCCAGCAGCTCCAGCTCCTCCTCGGTGAGCCAGACGCCGTGCGCCAGCACGCTCTTCTCATCGAGCAGGCCGTAGCGATCGTAGACGTCCGCGTATTCGGCTTCAGGAAACAGCGACTGCACCCAAAGCACTTCATTCTTGTTCTCGGAGATGTGCGTGTGCACCCACGCGTCGGGAAACTCGCGCTTCAGCTGTCCCGCGGCTTCGAGCAGCTCTGGCGTGGACGTCGGCGCGAAGCGCGGCGTGATCGCGTATCGGAGCATGCCGCGGCCGTGCCATTTCTGCAGCAGCGCGCGGCTGTCGTCGTACGACTGTTGCACGCTCGCGTCGAGGAGATACTCCGGCGCGTTGCGGTCCATCATCGTCTTGCCGATGATTCCGCGGAATCCGTGCGCTTCCGCTTCTTCGAAGAAGATGTCGGTCGCTTCGCGATGAATCGTGGAGAAGACGAGCGCGCAGAGCGTTCCATTGCGCAGCAGCTCGTCGTAGAACGCGCGTGCGACGGAGCGCGCGTGCGACGGATCCTCGAACTTACGCTCGGTCGGGAACGTGTAGCGATTCAGCCACTCGAGCAGATGCCCGCCGTACGAGCCGATCATCTCGAGCTGCGGCGCGTGGAGATGCGTATCGATGAACCCCGGCGTGATGAGCGCGTCTTCGCCGAGGTCAATCACTTCGCCTTGCGGCTTATCGAGCCAGTCGCCGGCGGAGTGAATGCGGCCGTCGTCGTCGACGGCGAGGTAGCCGCTCGCAAAATATCGATACGACGAATCGATTCCGTTCGAGAACGGATCGGCGACGGGGGTGAAGATCCGCGCGCGATAAACGTGCATCAGATGTCGTCGTCGAGCGGCTGCGCCGGCACGAGCTTCTCCAGCACCATCGCCTGATGTTTCCCGGGCATCCCCTGTACTTCGGGCACTTCGTCGAGCGCGGACGCCAGCGTGAGCGACGTCTGCGTCACCGACTCCATGAAATCCGATTCGTCGGACAGCGGCGGTAGCGGAATCATCGGGATCTGCACCGCCGACTTATCCGCGAGCTTCTGCCGCTGGTCTTTTTCATCCGAGGCCTTGAAGTCGGCGTTGAAGATCAACAGCGTCGGCGCGAGCTTCTCGTAGAGCTCCGCGGTCGCGCGCACGTCTTCGAGACAGTAGTCGGCGATCTCGCGGTGGCGTCCCGCGCGATACCACGTCTCGACCGAACGTCCGTCGATGCCTTCGCTCTTCGACGTCGTCACGCCGAACGCCTTGCACGCGAGGTCGAGGTTGAACCTGGCCTGCCGCGTGTTGATCGTGCCGAAGAAGTTCAGCGCCTCGCGCAGATCACAGTTCGGGTGGAAGCCGTAGCGGTAGCCGACGAGGTCGCGCTTCGGCGTGATGCCATTGATCGCGGAGCGGATCATCAGGAAGGGCCCGTCGAACTGCCGCCCGTTGAAGGAGATGAAGCGCGAGTCGCTCTCGAAGAAGCCCCAGAACTTCTCGAGGATCTGCTTCTCGTTGCCGGAGATGTACGTCCGCGCGCCGGCGCGCTCGGTCTTGACTTCGTTCTGGCCGGGCACTTCGTACATCGCGCACGAGCGGCCGTCTTCGATATTGATCACGCCGATCGCGACAATGCGCCCGCGGAATGGCGAGAGTCCGCCGGCCCGGCGCGCTTCCTCGGCGTCGCCGTCGGAGAGGCCTTTGATGAGGTATTCGCGGACGTACGGGTCGTGCTCTTCCCACGGAATGCCGACCGTTTCGATGTCGATGACGAGCTTTTTCATGGGGTTTCCGGAAACAAGGATAACCCCTGAGAGCGGACGTCAATTCTCAAATTGCCGTCTTCAACTTATCCACCAGCTCCTTGACCGCATCCGCCGATTTCCGCAGGGCCGCGGCTTCGTCTTCTTTCAGCTCGATCTCGATGATCTGTTCGAGTCCGCTCCGGCCGAGCTTCACCGGGACGCCGACGAAGAGGTCGTTGTAGCCGTACTCGCCCTGGAGGAACGCGGCGCAGGGGAGGATCTTGCGCTTGTCCTTGAGGATTGCCTCGACCATCTCGACGGTCGATGCGCCCGGCGCGTACCACGCCGAGGTCTTGAGGAGGTTCACGATCTCGGCGCCGCCGTTGCGCGTGCGGTCGACGATCGCGTTGATGCGGTCTTCCGGGATCAGCTCCGTGATCGGAATGCCGGCGACGGTCGAGTAGCGCGGCAGCGGGACCATCGTGTCGCCGTGCCCGCCCAGCACGAACGCGTGCGTGTTCTCGACGGAGACGTTCAGCTCCATGGCGATGAACGCGCGCATGCGCGCGGAGTCGAGGACGCCGGCCATGCCGAGGACGCGCTCGCGCGGGAACTTCGACACGCGGCGGGCGACTTCGCACATCGCGTCGAGCGGATTGGAGACGACGATGATCACGCAGTTCGGGGAGCGCTTCGCGACTTCCGCGGTCACGCCTCCGACGATCTCTTCGTTCTTCCACAGCAGATCGTCGCGGCTCATGCCCGGCTTGCGCGGCAGGCCGGCGGTGATGACGACGATGTCCGAGCCCTCGGTCTCGTCGTAGCCGTTCGTGCCGCGGAGGATCGAGTCATACTTCTCGACCGGCGCGGTCTCCATCAAGTCGAGCGATTTACCCTGCGGGACGCCTTCCACGATGTCGACCAGGACGACGTCGGCAAGTTCTTTGAGTGCGATACCCTGAGCTACAGTTGCGCCGACGTTTCCGGCGCCGACAACGGTGACTTTGGTTTTCATGGCGCGCGGACTTTATCAAGAATGCTTTCCGACTTCACTGTGACGGCGAACGCCATCGCCGCGACGACGAAAAAGAGCGAAAAAGAGCGGATTCTGGCGGATTACCTCGCGCAGCTCGACGACGCCTCTCTCGAGCGAGCGGTGGTGTTTTTCTCGGGCTCGCCGTTCCCACGGCGCGACGAGCGCGTGGCCGGCGTCGGAGGCGCGGCGATCGGCGAGGCGGTGGCCGAGGTGAGCGGGCGGACGGTGGACGAGGTGTGGGAGCCGTGGCCGAAGTACGCGGATCCCGGCGACACGATCGCGGAGTCGTTCCAGGACGATCCGACCCGCGACATCACGCTCTCGGAGCTCGGCGAGTCGTTCGAGCGTCTCGCGGCGACGCAGGGTGCGACGGCGAAGAAGGACGTGCTCGTGGAGCTGCTGGGCAAGGTCGACGCGCAGGGCGCGCGCTACGTCGTGAAGATTCTCACGCGCGAGCTGCGCATCGGGCTCGTGGAAGGGCTCGTGGAGTCGTCGATCGCGAAGGCGTTTGGCCGCAAGCTCGATGCGGTGCGCCGCGCGAACATGTTCACCGGCGACATCGGCGCGACGGCGCTGCTCGCGAAGAGCGACGCGCTCGAGTCGGTGAAGATGTCGCTGTTCCATCCGTTCGCGTTCATGCTCGCCCAGCCGGAGGAGAATCCTGCGGAGATCGTGGCCGCGCTTGGCGAAGACGCGATCGCGGACGACAAATACGACGGCATCCGCGCGCAGATCCACACCGACGGCAGCGAGGTGAGGATCTATTCGCGCACCCTCGACAATGTGACGCATCGCTTTCCCGAGCTCGAGGCCGCGGCGCGCGCGCTCGGAAGATCGGTGATCCTCGACGGCGAGATCGTGGCGTTCCGCGATCGCATTCTGCCGTTCGCCATCATCCAGAAGCGCCTCGGACGAAGACAGGTGAGCGAGAAGCTGCTCGCCGAAGCGCCGGTCGTCTACTTCGCGTTCGATCTGCTCTATCTCGATGGAGAGGTGCTGTTCGAGCGGCCGTTGCGGGAGAGGTTGGAGAACTTACGTGTCATCCTGAGCCGCGAAGACGGCGAAGGATCCGCGGCGCCGGGAAGCCGGGGGTCCTTCGCTGCGCTCAGGATGACAGAGGCGTCACCCGTCCGCGACGGGAAGCATGTCGATGAGTTGTTCGACGCGGCCCGCGCGCGTGCGAACGAAGGGCTCGTCGTCAAGGATCCGGATTCGATCTACACGCCGGGGCGCCGTGGGAAATCGTGGCTGAAGTACAAGAAGGCGCTGGCGACGCTCGACTGCGTCGTGACCTACGCGCAGTGGGGCAACGGGAAGCGCCGCAACGTGCTGTCCGATCTCACATTCGCGGTGTTGCGCGACAACGAGCTCGTGAACATCGGCAAGGCGTACTCGGGCCTGACGGATGCCGAGATCGCCGGCATGACGGAGCATTTCAAGAAGACCGCGATCGAACAGCACGGGCCGGTGTTCCGTGTCGAGCCGACAATCGTGCTCGAAATCGCGTTCGACCGCATCCAGGAGTCGTCGCGCCATAAGTCGGGCTACGCGCTGCGTTTCCCGCGCATCGTCCGCATCCGCGACGACAAGTCCGTCGATCAGATCTCAACCATTGACGAGGTTCGCCGTATCTATGAGGGACAGCTCGTAAGAGAGCAGGGAGACTGAACAAATGCCCCTCTATCGATCACGCAAGAACAGCATCCTCGGCGGCGTCTGCGGCGGCCTCGCGGAATGGCTCGGATGGAGCCCCGCGCAGGTGCGCGTGCTGTACGTGCTGGTGTCGGTGCTGTCGGCGGCTTTCCCGGGAACGATCGTCTACATCATCCTCTGGATTGTGATCCCGAAGTCGCCACAATAAACTCCCGGCCTCGGATGCCGGAGACGTTCATCAGCGGACCGCCGCGGGAGCTCGTGCTGGAGGACGGCTTCCGCTTCACGCACGGGCAGACGATCGCGCCGTT
>Ga0070680_100003627_pt1 | contig 11528 bp, 7 predicted proteins | sample KBSC73BmetaG_FD_64672 | JGI IMG/M metagenome (GOLD analysis project Ga0070680, IMG submission 64672) | Corn rhizosphere microbial communities from Kellogg Biological Station, Michigan, USA - KBS C7-3B metaG | ecosystem: Host-associated > Plants > Roots > Rhizosphere | place: USA: Michigan...
TAGTAAGCGGTGTTGTGAGTAACAGCAATGACGAGTTTGCCGTTCTGCCGGGGAACCTGCTTGAACAATTCCCGTTGCAGGAACTCCACATCTACTATGGCGAACGAACGCCCGCTGCTCTTCGACGTAAGTATGTACCCGTATCCGACAGGTACTTTCACCCTGTACGGCTTTACCTCCGGCCTGGCAAGCAGCGTGTGCCACGTTCCTGCCTTCGGGAAGGTGGACCGCAGCATCGCATCCACGTACTGTGTGGCCCCCCCGGATGGGAACGCGAAGTTACGGAAGACCGGCGAACGGGTTATCCGCACGGCGTCGGGCGCCGCATCCATCACCAGGGGCTTCGAATCGAATGCGAGCGTTACGGGGACCAGGACGGTTGGGATGACCGTGGCGCCGCCCTGGTTCGGATCACGGCCAGCCAGGGTGTAACGGGCCTGTCCCTCGGCGAATTGAAACGTCGGAACCGTACCCTGGGCATGCAACACGCGGAGCAGCAGCAGGATCAACAACAATCGGGCTGATGAAAACACAGTCTGATTGTGACGCACATGCAGCAGGACAACGCGCGCAGATCAGGCCGAATGTTGCTGGCTCCTGGGTCAACCGGCAAGCACCAAACCGTGAGACAGCGTTAAGCCTTCGAGGCTTTGGATAACACCTCGTGCAGGCGACGTCCGACTATGAGTTCCTCGCCAGGCTGAAGCATCCATACGCCGACCACGATCGTGTTCGGGCCGCTGGGTATCCCTGCCGAGGCTCCCCTGGTGCTGCCGGTGGAGGGATTCAGCTCAATGCTCGGAGTTCCCTTGCGCAGCTCGTCAAGAACGCTGCGGCCTGAAATCTTCACGCGGGTCGGATCATAGCGGATCAGCAGGTGAGGCACATGGTTCGCGACCGGGGGGATAACCACCTCAGTCTCGACCGAAGGAATGTTTTTCACCTCTTTCGCAATGCGATCGGCGCGCCGGCGGAATTCCGTTTCGAAACCGTCGTCGGACTGACTCAGGAACCAGTCCACCGCCGCCACCATACCGACGATCTGCTCCTTCGAGACCTTCTGGCCGCGCCCGACTCCATCGTAAGGGTTATTGTTCCTGGACGCCGCTTCGATGAGATCCCTGCGGCCGAGCAGCAGGCCCGCGTTTTGCGGACCACGGATGCCCTTGCCGCCCGAGAAGGTGACAAGGTCAAAACCCATCTGCGTATAGTTCCAAAGATTCGAGATCGGCGGGACGTCCGCGGCGGCATCGTTAAACGTGGGCACGTGATGCTCGCGCGCCACCCGGATCCAGTCCTCGCGGCCGATCTCGCCTTTTTCCGACGCATTGTAGAAATGGGCGAGAATCGTTTTATCCGTGAAGGCGGATTTGTAATCGTCCAGAGTCTGAACTTCCACGAACCGGATGCCGCAGCAGAGCAGACCCTGGTCGTAACCGTAGCGGTGGTCCTTTTGGATGATCACCTCGTTCTTCATTCCGGCGACATTGTTGGGTATGTCGCGAATACCGCATTTGTTCGCGACCATCACGGCCGCCGCGCATCCAAGCGTGAGCGCGGAGGAAGCGCCATCGCTGACCAGGGCGGCTTCGCACTTGAGCTTTTTGGCGATGTATTCGCCGGAGGCCTTCTGCAGGTCACTCAGACGGACCGGATGTTTGGCCGCACGAGCGACAGCAGCCTGGACCGCGGGCGGCATGATGGACGCAGTGAGGGCAGTGTAAGTGCCTGCCGCGTTGATGATTTTGGTTACGCCAAGCTTTTCGTAATAATCTTCGCCCTCTTCGGCGCCTGCCCGGGCGGCGGCCGGCGCACTCCGGGCGAAACCCGCCAGGCCGCCGGTAGCGACCAGATTCCGAACGGTCCCGAAAAATTCTCTACGACCTCGCCGAATACGCATGCAATTCTCCTTTCGATGCCTCGGGTACGAAAAACCTCAGAAACGGTATTTTAATCCCAGGAAGGGGAAGGCGCCGAAATCCTGCACCGCGTTTCGCTCTTCCCCGCCACTCATTTTTCCCTTGAGTATTCCTCGCGAACGCGCCGAAGCAGGGGTAAATCCGCGTCCGCGTCGTTCCATAACTGGAGGAACTTCTCATACGCCTTCCTCGATGCGCCTCCGTCTCGCTCCAGAGCATAAGCGCGGGCCAGCCCGGACCAGGACAACGCATAAAAAATCCCCCAGTTCGCGCCTTTATGATCCACAACCTTCCTGAATTCGGTTGCCGCGTCGCTCGCTTTGCCCATCGAGAGGTAAGCATTGCCGCGCATCCAGACCACTTCCGGAAACGCGCGCTCGTATGGAGCCGCCGGGGCCAGCAACTCGATCGCGGCCCCGGGCCGCTTGCCCCTCGTTTCCATCGCGGCGCGAATCGCAGGCTTCTGAACAGCGTTCCAGATGCTTCCGTTCGGGAGCGCTTGCGACGTTTTCTCCATCAGGCGATCTGCACCGGCCGAATCTCCGCACAGAGCCAGCGCGAGCGCCGGACGCGTCAGGCGGCGCGGCGTTTCGCACTCGCCCACGGTCGCGGTCGCAAGCGCATCCGCATCGTCGAATCCCTCTGCAACATCCGGCAGCTCGCGGCGAAGCGCGACAGCCGCGGCTCGCTGATAAAGCTGCTGAGCCTCGTGCCGTTTACCGCCCTCGTCCGCCGCGCGCGCCTCGAGTTCCAGCGCAAGATACTCCGCCGGCTTAGCTTCGAACCATTGAATTTCTTTTTTGTACGGTTTTGTACGGTCGGCTTGTCGCCACCGCCCAAAGCGACTTCGAGACAGCGCGCATGCAGCACGGGGCCGTCCAGACCTTGCGCCCGCGCTTTCACGCACGCTTCTTTCGCGTCACTGAAACGATCGAGGCTCAAATACGCCCGGATCAGATTGCGATGCGCCGGCTCCATCTTCGGCCCCAGCGCAACGGCCTGCTCGCCTTCTGAAGCCGCTTTCTCAAATTCCCCAATATTCCTCAACAGAAAGCTCATTTCGCTGTGGCCCGACCAGTCACGGGGAAAATCGCGAGCTTCCGCCTCGTAAGTCGAGACAGCTTTTTCCACGTCCCCTGTGACCTGCCAGTAATAACGAGCCTGGATCACCAGCCGCTCGAACTCGGAAGCGCGTCCCGCCAGCTCGAATGCGCGGGTCGCATACCGTTTCACGCGCTCCCGATCCCCGGCATTGCTGTATGCGACCGACAGCGTATGGTAAGCCCACGCGAAGTTGGGATCGATATTGACGGCCTGCTCGAAATGGGGAATCGCAGCCAGGAACTGACCCTGGTACTGCAGACGGATTCCGCGCGAGAACTCCTGCAGCGCGTCGAGAGAAGATGTCGTGATCTTCTCGAGAGGAGCGTTCAGCTTTTGAATCGACGTCATGGATTCGCCCAGCCGGGCGCGCATCGCTGTAGCGGCCTTTCCGAGAGCCTCGAGCACGTGTTCCTTGTCGGGAGCCTGCGTCTGCTCGCGCGCCAGCGTCGCGCCGTCATCACAGGCCACCGCCTGCAGAGTGATCGGGAAGGCATTTCCGAGTCTGGCGATAGTACCTTCGATCGTCGCGGCCCCGGCCTCCCGAACACAGATGTCGTGCGCCAGTTCGTTTGTAATCTGCGCGGCGGGCGAACGCCGCATCAATCGCATATCCTGCGCCATTTCCGAATCGTCCATGATCTTCAGGAATGGCGATTGCTCGAGATGAATCGCAAGCGCCTGGCGCAGCGTGCCGTCGAAAACGGCGTCTCCGGTCTTGTTGGTGAAATCGGCCAGCACCAGAACATCTTTGCTGGTGAGAGTCCTCGCCGGCCGGAACCCGCGCAAAGCGAGCAGGACGCCCGCAAGCGCTATTGCCACTGCAGCCGCGATTCCACCCGCCCGAAGAAACGTGGGTCTCGGCGCCTGCCGGTTCAGCTCTTTATCGAGATCGGCTGCTGACGCCCGTCGCCGCTGCGGTTCCCGCTCGAGGCGCCGGCTTACGATTCGCGCCAGGCTGCGGGATCGAATCGGCGGCCTTCGCTCCGCCTTCCGTGCCCCGCAGAGCATCTCATCGAGAATGCAACCGAATGAATAGATGTCGGACCGGACGTCACCCGGCCCGCCTTCCCACTGCTCGGGAGCGGCATATCCGGGCGTTCCCATTACTCGGCCGGGCGCTGTTACGAGCGTGAGATGGTCCGCCGTAACTGTGGCGTCCTCAGGCGACGTGTTTTGAGTGAGCCGCGCCAGCCCGAAATCGAGCACTTTGACCGTTCCATCGGAGCGCAGCATGACATTCGCCGGTTTCAGATCGCGATGCACGATGCCGGCCTCGTGCGCCGCTCGAAGAGCCGCGAGGATCTGCCTCGCGATCCGTATCGCTTCTTCGTCCGGCAACCGGCCCCGTGCGATGACTTGCGCCAGCGTCTCTCCGCGAATCAGCTCGGTGGCAATGAACGATCTGCCTTCGAATTCGCCGACTTCAAAGATGGTCACGATGTTCGCGTGATTCAGCGCCGCCGCCAGGCGAGCCTCGCGCTCGAAGCGGCCCCGGCGTTCGGGATCCAGATGCATGCCGGGCGGCAACATCTTCAACGCAACCTCACGACGCAGCTTCAGATCCTTCGCCAGATAGACCACGCCCATGCCGCCGCGCCCGAGTTCATGGATCACGCGGAAATGCCCGATTTGCGTTCGCGGCGAATGCTGATCCGGCGGGATAGCAACCGTTTCGCAAACGATTGCGTCCGGCGTCAGCGCATTCGGGTTTGAATCGGCGGCGAGGAGCGAGGCGACCTCGTCACGAAGACTGGTATCCGCGATGCCGGCCAGAAACGATTCGCGTTCCGCCGGCGGCAGCCGCAGGACCGCGTTCCGAACAGATTCGACCTCGCGCCACCTCTCCAAAGTCAGCTCCGAACGGGCCGTCGGTTATGCGTTCATTCCCGGCGCATGAGGGTCGCCGCCACTCCGGCAGTCGCGCTACACCAGGACCGTGAAAGCCGTCTCGGTCCGCTGCACCGGCCTATACAACGTATCCCGCTCCAGCGGCTCCCTTCCCGCCAGCCGGATCAACCTCAGCAACTCCCCGCGCCGCAGCGATTGCGAAGTCGTCGCTCCCGCATCGTGGTAAATCTTCTCTTCCACCACGGTCCCATCCAGATCGTCCGCCCCAAACCGCAGCGCCACCTGCGCGATCTTCGGCGTCATCATCACCCAGTACGCCTTGATGTGCGGGATGTTATCCAGCATCAGCCGCGCCGCCGCGATGTTCTTCAGATCGTCAAAACCCGTCGTCTTCGGAATATGTGAAAGCGCTGTGTTGTCCGGATGAAACGCCAGAGGAATAAAAGTGACGAAGCCCCCGGTCTCATCCTGCAAAGCCCGCAGCTTCACCAGATGATCCACCCGGTCTTCTTCATTCTCGATGTGCCCGTAAAGCATCGTGCAGTTGGAATGCACTCCGAGCTCATGCGCCGTTCGCGCGGTTTCCAGCCACTCGTCGCCCGTCAGCTTGTGGTCGCAAATAATGCGACGCACCCGGTCGCAGAAAATCTCCGCGCCGCCGCCCGGCATGGAATCCATTCCCGCGTCGCGCAACCGTCCCAGCACCTCGCGCACGCTCGTCTTTTCACGTCGCGCGAAATACCCGATTTCCACCATCGTGAACGCCTTCAGGTGAATCTCGGGATACCGCTCCTTCAGCCCGCTCAGCATCTGGCAGAACCACTCCAGATTCAGTTCCGGATGCAGCCCGCCCACGATGTGAAACTCCGTAATCTTCTCGCTCCACCCGCGTCCCGCCGTTTCCCACACCTGTTCGAGCGACATCGTGTACGACTTCGGGTCTCGCTTCTGCTTGCCGAACGCGCACAGCCGGCAACTCGCAACGCACACGTCGGTGGGATTAATGTGCCGGTTGACGTTGAAGTATGTGACGTCCCCGTGCTTCCGCTCGCGCACAAGATTCGCAAGATGTCCGAGAGCAAGAATGTCGCTCGTTCGGTAGAGGGCGAGTCCGTCATCGTACGAGAGGCGCTCTCCCGACTTTACTTTTTCGCGAATCGGCTCGAGCCGCCGGTCTTCAAAGAGAGTTTGCATTGGTTTCAAACAGGTCGACGATGAAGAATCACGTCAGCGGCCCAAAATACGAAAAACAGCACGCTGACCCAGCCGTTCATGATGAAAAACGCCGCGTTCACCCGCGATAGATCGTTCGCCTTCACGAGCCCGTGTTCATACACGAGAAGCGCCGTCACCGCGCCCACTCCCACCAGCGCCAGAACGCCGAGATGCAACTGCCACACGAGCATCAGCAGACTCGCGATCATCAGCGTGTGCAGTACCCGCGCCGCCAGAAGCGCGCCTTTGATGCCGCATAATCGCGGCAGGCTGAAAAGCCCGGTGGCGCAATCGAATTCGTAATCCTGGCAGGAGTAGATCACATCGAATCCCGCGGTCCAGAACGTCACGGCAGCCGTCAGCCACAAAATCCGCGGATCGAGCGAGCCCCGCACGGCAATCCACGCCGCCGCCGGCGCAATCCCCAGCGCGAACCCCAGCACCACGTGGGAAAAGTGCGTGAACCGCTTGGTGTATGAGTAAACGAACACAATCGCCAGCGCCAGCGGAGCCAGCCGGAAACAAAGGGTATTCAGCTCCCACGCGGCGAACATGAATACAAGGCCCGAAATCACCGTAAACAGCAGGCAAAAGCGCGCCGAAAGCAGCCCCGCCGGGATATGACGATTCTTCGTCCGAGGATTCCGTCCGTCGATCGGCGCGTCCACAATGCGATTGAAGGCCATCGCCGCCGATCGCGCGCCAACCATCGCCACCACGATCCAGAACAACTTCCGCCAGATGCCGGCGGTGTTGAAGCCGTCTTCGCGAAAAGCCAGCAGGGCGCCCGTCAACGCAAACGGCAGCGCGAACACCGAGTGCTCGAACTTGATCATGTCGAGCGTTAAACGCAGACGCTTCAGAAACATCGGCCGGAATATTCATGTTATCGAATGCGCGATAGGGCTCGGAGTTCGCCTGCGCCCTCCGCCGGGCCAGGCCCGGATGGATTCACCAGCGGCTTGCCGTCTGGAGCATGCAGGGGCGCATGATCAGGCCTCGTCGTCTGGATCCCGGGGTATTGTATAGCTGCGGAATAGCAGGGGCACACCAGGCCGCGCCGCTCCCAGGCAGGATCGAGTTCCGCAACCCATAGCAGCCGACTTGCGGCCAGCCGGATCTGATCATTTCCGTCACCAGATCAGTTTTAGCCCGAACTGAATCTGACGCGGGCTGTTGCCCTGAGAACCGATGTAGCCGAAATTGGCCGCAGACGAGAAATCAATCGATGGCGCCCCGAATACAACGCGATTGAATGGATTGGACATCTCGGTACGGAATTGTAGATTCATTCGTTCGGCGAACCGGGTGTCTTTCAGGATTCCGAACGATTCATTTTTCGTCATGGGCGCTCTTACCGGCAGATAGACCGGCGCGTTGCCAAACTGCCCCGCTGGCGGATTGACAAAAGCGGCCGGATTCAGATAACGATCGCGATGTGGATCGAAGCCGCCCGGACCCGCCGTCGCGGCCAGCGGCGCTCCGGTAAGGTTCGGCCGCAGGCCCCCATTGAAGATGTATGAAAGCGTGTTTGCCGTGGAAATCGCCAGAGGGAACCCGCTTGCATAAACGGCGAAGCCATCGAGCGACCATCCGCCGAGCAGCTTTCCTTTCCAGCCGGACTGGTTGGAGCCGCCGTAGGGAATGTAGTAATTGAAGCTGAACGACAGAACGTGCGTCTGATCCGTCGGATAAATGAACCTGTCGCGATCGTAGTAATTCTGGCGTACGACGCCCCCGTTGGATCCCGTCAGGCTGATAGTGTCTGCCAGAAACTTCGAGAAGGTATAGGCCGTGGTCGCAGAAATGGAATGCGAAAACCGCTTGTCCATTTTGAATTGAAACGAGTTGTATTCGGAGCTGCCATACGGAGCGGCGACCACCGAAACCCCCTGGTATTGCGGGAAGGGACGCAGCGCCTGGGCAACCGTCGCCGCTTTCCCGTATAGCGTGCTGAAGCCCGGAAACGGCTCGGAAAAACCTGCCGCCTGGGCCGCTGGCGAATTGATGTTGGAGGTCAGCAGCGCCTGGCCGAGAGAGAGGTACGTCGGGTCCACCTGATTCAGCTGCGTGTTGTTCGGGCTGCTGCTATCCAGCAGGTTACGCCCGTAGAGAGCAACATACGCGCTGCTGACCATCAGCGTATCGGTAATCTGGCGCTCGATGGTCAGGTTGAATTGGAGGCTGTACGGCAGCTTGCCTCCGCTGCCTGGAAACACGGCCTGGGCGGTCTGTCCATTGGCGACCGTCGGCGAAATGATGGGGGGATGCGCGAAATTTTGCGGAAAGCCGCTATCCCAGTAAAATGCCGGTGAAATCGAATCGGGGCTTACGAAACCTGGCGTGAGGGAGAATCCGGCCTGAGGAATGCCGACGCCCTGTTCCAGCCACTCCTTGTAGAAGATTCCGAAGCCGCCGCGGATGACGGTTCGCGGAGTGACGGAGTAGGCGAAACCGAACCGCGGAGCGAAGTTCTTGTAGTGGGTGTCGAAAAATCGATTGAAGCCGTTTCGGCCCGGTCCGTTCCCACCGAAAACGTAAGCGCCCGGCAAATTGCCGGCGCCGGGGTTGGGCAGAGAGGGGTTCATGTACGAGACGCGCCCGAGAACATCCGAAGTGGGAATGTAGAATTCCCAACGCAGACCGAGATCAAGGGTTAGCTTGCTCGTCAGCTTCCACGTATCGTCAATGTAAGTCCCGAAATACTTGTATCTTCCGCCCGGCAAAGAGGCGCGGAAATAAGCATTGCCGTTATCCACGGCCCCGAGCAGAAAACTCGCCCATGAGTTGCCGGAATTCGCGACTCCCGGCAGCGACGTTTCCAGATTACTGAAATTGAAGGTACCGCCGCCGTTGTTAAAGTTGCGGTAATTATCTTCGTGCGCCTGAAACTCCGCTCCCATTTTCACGGTATGGTGACCGCGCACCCATGTCAGATTGTCCAGGTAAGTCTCGGTGTTGAAAAAGTTTTCGGAAGCCTGGTCGTTCCCGTAGCGCGTATAGCCCTGGTTGAACTGTACGGTCGGAAAGGAATCGAACTGAAGACCGGTCAATCCGAGTTTTCCGCCGTCCGGCTGAGTCCATCCGCCCTGATATGCCACCGAGAAGATCGGGTTATGAAAGCGGGAGTAGCCGATTCCGGCATGATTCAGGAGCGTAGGCGTGATGGTCCAGTCTTCGTTGATGCGAGCGACAATTGTGGTTACATCCTGAAAGTTGTAGTTTTCAAGGGCGCTTGAATTTCCGACGGAAACCAGCCGCGATGGGCCTTGAGACTTCAGCGAGGGCCGGTCCGTCGAGTTGTACATGCCGCTCAGGTGGTGATTCGCCGAAATAAGATGATCGATTTTGAAACCGTGGTGCCGCTGGTTCGCCCACGGGCTCGACAGCGGGGCAACGGAATTGTTTACCAACCCGGGAAAATCCGGCCGCGGATGAAATGCGAGCATCTTTGAGGAGACTGAACTCCACAGCGACTGCGGAATCATGTTTCCCGCAAACGCGTTCCGTGAAACTTTCCCGGAGGCGTCCACACTGGTACTTCGCGGATCGTAAATCGGCCCTGGCCACTCGCTGAAGTCGCCGTTCAGCATTTTCGCTGTCGGGATGGTATTCAGACCCGTAAGCTGCCCGCCGCGAATAAAAAACTGATCGAGAGAAACAAACCAGAAGGTTTTATCGCGGCCGTTGTAGACCTTGGGAATCCAGACCGGCGCGCCCACAGTGAATCCGAACTCGTTCTGATTCCGGTGCGCTTTGGCCGGATTGAAAAAACCCCGCGCGTCAAAGTGATCGTTGTCGTTGAACTCGAAAGCGTCTCCATGTAACTGGTTGGTTCCGCTCTTCATCGTGTAACTGGTGACGCCCGCGAGCGCATGCGTGTACTCGGCCGAATAGTTATTGGTTATGAGCTTGAATTCCTGAATGGCGTCCACTGAAGGATTCACTTCGCTGTCATTCAGCAGGTCGCCGCGGGAGAGAGCGATGCCATCGTAATAGACCTCATCGTTGAATGACCCGCCTCCGGCGATATGCTTTTCCCAGGTGCCTCCGGGAGTAACGCCGGGCGAAAGAAAAATGAATGAGGAGGGATTTCGAATGCCGCCGCCAAGCGTAAGCGGAAGATCGAGAAAACGCTTATCGCTGATGACGGTGCCTACGTCCGTGGATTCACTCTGAATCATGGGCGCGACCGCGGTCACTTCAACCGTCTGGCTTACATCACCGATGCGCAGCGGGATATCGATCCGCGATTGCTGATTTACCTGCACATCGACGGATTTGACCTCGTGGCGCTGAAATCCCTGTGCGGTGGCCGTAAGCTGGTAGGCTCCCACCGGAAGGTTCAGAAAACTGTACTCGCCATTTTCAGCCGTGACGCTGCTATAGACCAGATTGGTCGAAAGATTTTTTACCTGAAGGTGAACATTCGGCACCGCGGATCCTGAGGCGTCGGTCACGGTTCCCGCAATGCTGCCCCGGTCCGCCTGGCCAAACAGAGTCATCGCCGCAAGCAGCATCAATCCAATGTGTTTTCTCATGCGCCCTCTCTGCCTCACACGGCTCCCCGTTATCTGGCCGGGCGCCGCGCCCGCTGGAAATTTGCAAGTACATATATCACACCGGGAAGCGCTTTGCCGCCGGCATATCTAAAAAAGATGGTTATCGAAAGCGAGATGATACGGCCGGATTCAGATTTTCCGGCCTGATTGGAAGGCCCGGCAGCATCGGTTTTGAGGTGGTTTAAAAAAGCGCCGTTGGCTATTTAATCGGCAGCGCAACCACGGAATTACGCCGGCGGAAAACGATTTTTTCAGCCGTTCTTTTCCGCTTGCAACCTCTTTACCGCCTGCCCCTTCACATCCTGCAGCAGATCGGAAACCGTCCGGCGCGTTACCGGGTCCCGCAGCTCCGGATTCAGCTCCACCAGAGGCGCCAGGACGAAACGCCTCTCGCGAAACCTCGGATGCGGTACCTCCAGCTCGGGCGTCTTCACCGCCGCTTCCCCGAACAGCAGAATGTCGATATCGATCGTCCGTGGCCCGTTCACCACAGTGCGCCTGCGCCCCAGTTCCAGTTCCACTCGCTGAATCCGATGCAGCAGTTGCCGCGGAAATAACCGGGTGGCGAACTCCGCCGCGCAGTTTAGAAACCAGCGCTGCTTCGCGAACCCGATCGGCTCCGTCTCGTAGAAACCCGAAGCGCGCACGAGGCGCAATTCCTCTGAATCCAGCAGCTCGATCGCGCGGCGAATCTGCGCTTCCCGATCGCCGATATTCGATCCGAAGCCCAGGTAGACATCCTTCGTCACGTTCAAAACAGTTCCGGCTGCCGCTCGATCCCGCCATACTGCCGCGGCACGTGGAAATAATCGAAGGCCCGCTCCGTTGCGATTCGCCCGCGCGGTGAGCGGTGTAGAAATCCGAGCTGAATCAGATACGG
>Ga0070680_100003628_pt1 | contig 11527 bp, 8 predicted proteins | sample KBSC73BmetaG_FD_64672 | JGI IMG/M metagenome (GOLD analysis project Ga0070680, IMG submission 64672) | Corn rhizosphere microbial communities from Kellogg Biological Station, Michigan, USA - KBS C7-3B metaG | ecosystem: Host-associated > Plants > Roots > Rhizosphere | place: USA: Michigan...
TTCCGGCGGCGGGAAGCCGAGGCGGTCGAAGCGCTACGCCTGAAGTCGGGCGACGTCATCGCCACCGGCGGCGGCCTGCCCTGTCGCGAGGGCCGCATGGAGGCCCTGCGCGAGCTGGGCACGGTGGTGTGGCTGCGCGGCGACCTGTCCGAGCTGCTGGGCCGGGCCAGCCGCAGCGGCGCCCGGCCGATGCTCAACGGCCGCACGCCGGAGCAGATCGAGGCGCTGTATCGCTCGCGTGAGCCCTACTATGCCCGCGCCCACCTGACCCTGGACACCGTCGGGCTCGGGATCGACCAGGTGGTCGGGCGCCTGCTCGCCACGCTGCGGGATCCGCATGCCGCTCGCGTGTAGCCGCCGGCCCGGCGCCTGTTTCGACGTCCTCGTCCACGAGGTGGGCCGCCGCGACGCCGGCGCCCACCTCATGCCATCCTTCGGTCGCTGCGAAGTCCTCGCCGAGGTGCTCGATGCCGTCCACTGAGTCGCTGACCGATCTGGGAGTTCGCGAGGCCGCCGACCGCATCCGCCGCGGTGAGGTCTCATCCGTTGCGCTCGTCGAGGCGTGTCTGAGCCGTGTGCGTGCGCTGGAGCCCGAGGTGCTGGCGTGGGCGCACGTCGACGCCGATGGAGCGCTGGCCGCCGCCCGCGAGCGGGACGCCGAGGCCAAGGCCGGGCGCCCGCGGGGTCCGCTGCATGGCGTGCCCGTCGGCATCAAGGACATCTTCGACGTGGCCGGCATGCCGACCACCGCCGGCGCGCGCGAGTTCGCCCACACGCGCCCCACGCGCGACAGCGGTGCGGTGGCCCGGCTGCGCACGGCCGGGGCCGTGATCCTCGGCAAGACGCACACGACACAATTCGCGTACCGCGATCCCTCGCCCGCGCGCAACCCGTGGAATCGCGCGCACACGCCGGGCGGCTCGTCGTCCGGCTCGGCGGTTGCGGTGTCCGCGCGCATGGTGCCCGGCGCCATCGGCTCGCAGACGGTGGGCTCGATCCTGCGGCCGGCCGCGTTCTGCGGTGTCGTCGGCCTCAAGGGGCCGTACGGGCACGTCCCGGTCGATGGCGCCGTGCCGCTGGCGTGGTCGCTCGATCACGCGGGCCCCTTCGCTCGCTCGGTCGACGACGCCGCGCTGCTGTTCGGCGTCCTCGCCGATCGGGTCGTCGAGCCGGCCGCGGTGCAGGCGCCGCGACTGGCCGTCGGCCGCCAGCTCTTCGATCGCGCGGAGCCCGAGCTGCGGCGTCATCTCGACGCCCTCGTCGAGCGGCTGGCCGCCGCCGGCGCCCGGGTGACCGAGCTGTCGCTGCCCCCCGCGTTCACGGAGATCCTCGCGGCGGGTACCGTCGTGCTGGAGGTCGAGGCCGCCACCTATCACCAGCCGACGTTCGCCAAGTACGCGTCCGACTACGGTCCCGGCCTGGCGGAGATGATCCCGCGCGGCCTCGCCCGCCTGGCCACGGAGTACGTCACGGCCAACCGCGCGCGGCTGGCGTTCCGGGAGGCGATGATCCCGCTGCTGGAGGCGCACGACGCGCTGCTGTCGCCGACGGCGCCCGGCGTGGCCCCGGCCGGGCTCGGGTGGACCGGCGACGCCTCGCTCTGCGCGCCGTGGAGCTCGGCCGGGGTGCCGTCGATCTCCGTGCCGACCGGCGTGGACGCGGCCGGCCTTCCACTCGCCCTCCAGCTCGTGCAGGCCCCGGCCGGCGTCGAGCGCCTGCTCGGCGCCGCGGCCTGGTGCGAGCGTGTCGCCGGCTTCACGGCCCGGCCGCGCCTGTGACCACCATGCTCGATCTCAAGATCGACGGCGCGATGGTGATCGACGGGACGGGCAGCGCGGGCAGCCGCGCCGACGTGGGCATCCGCGGCGAGACCATCGCGGCCATCGGCGATCTCTCCCGCGAGTCGGCCGGCCGCGTGCTCAACGCCTCCGGGCGGGTGCTGGCGCCCGGCTTCATCGACATGCACTCGCACTCCGACTGGCGGCTGTGGGGCAATCGTCGCGCGGAGTCCAAGATCCGTCAGGGTGTCACCACCGAGGTCGTCGGCAACTGCGGCTTCTCGCCGGCGCCGACCACGACGGCCTTCCTCGACGACATGCGCCGCTTCGCGCTGTACATCCCGACCGGTATGGACTTCTCCTGGCGCTCGGTCGGTGAGTACCTGCGCGCGTTCGATCGCGGCGGCACCGCGCTGAACGTCGTCCAGCTGGTCGGCCACGGCACGCTCCGCGTCGCCGCCATGGGCTTCGCCCGGCGTCCGCCGTCCGCCGCCGAGCTGACCTTGATGCAGCGCATGCTGGGCGACGCGATGGAAGAGGGGGCGTGGGGGCTGTCCACCGGCCTCATCTATGCGCCCGGCTCCTACTCGACCACCGAGGAGATCATCGAGGTCGCCAAGGCGGCGGTGCGCCAGCGCGGCTTCTACGCCAGCCACATCCGCGGCGAGGGCGCGACCCTCCTCGACGCGGTGCGGGAGGCGATTCGCATCGGCCGCGAGGCCGACCTGCCGGTGCAGATCAGCCACGTGAAGGCGTCGGGCCGTCCGAACTGGGGCCGGGTGGCCGACGCCCTGGCGCTCATCGACGAGGCGCGGGCCGAAGGGCTGGACGTGATGGGTGACGTCTATCCGTACACGGCCTCCAGCACCTCGCTGCGCACGCTGCTGCCCGACTGGGTGCTGGAGGGCGGAGTGGACGAGATGCTCAAGCGGATCGAGGACGTCGCCGTCCGCGGTCGGATCCGCACGGAGCTCGAGGCGCCGGTGACCGGCCAGAGCCTGCTCGACCGCATCGGCTGGGACAACATCATGATCGCGTGGTGCCCGAAGCGGAAGGACGCCGAGGGCCGCCGCCTCTCCGAGGTGGCCGCGGCCCGCAAGCTCGACCCGCTCGACGCGGTCTTCGAGCTCCTCCGCGACGCCCAGGGCGTGGCCTCGATGATCATGTTCCAGCTCGACGAGGCCGATCTGCGCCGCGCGCTGGTGCATCCGCACGTGATGATCGGCTCCGACGGCTCGTCGCTGGCCACCTCCGGCGAGATGAGCGCCGGCAAGCCGCACCCGCGCAGCTACGGCACCTTCCCGCGCGTGCTCGGCCAGTACGTGCGGGAGCAACGCCTGCTCTCGCTGTCGGAGGCGGTCCACAAGATGACCGGTATGCCGGCGCGCCGTCTCGGCCTGCGCGACCGCGGGCACATTCGCGTCGGTGCCCGCGCCGATCTCGTCGTCTTCGATCCGCGCCGGGTCGCCGACGCGGCCACCTACGACGATCCGCACCGCTACGCCGTCGGCATCGAGCACGTGCTCGTCAACGGCAGCATCGTGATCAAGGACGGTGAGCACACCGGCAGCCTGCCGGGGCGGATCCTCACGCCTCCATGACGACGGCCCGCGCCGTCCCCGACCTCCTGACTCCACTCGCCACGGCGGCGTCGCTCGACGCGGGGCTCGGCCTGGCGCTGCGCCGCCTCGTGCGCTTCGCCGGCGCCTCCAGCGGTGCGCTCGCCTTCCGGCCCGCGCGCGGCGAGTCGCTGGTCGTGGTGACCGGCGGTTCGGGCGCCGCGGCCGCCACGCTGCGCGAGCTGGTGAGCGAGTCGCCCGAGCGGGCGCGACGCGTCGCCGGGACGCTGAGCCGCGCCGGCGGCCGCGCGCGGCGCGTGGTCCGGTGCCTGCCGCTCGGCGCCCCGCGCCGGCTGGTGGGGGCGGTGGCCCTGGTCGGTCGCCCCGGCGCGCTGGCCGCGCTGCCCGGCGGCCTCGGCCGCGAGCTGGGCGCGGCCATCGAGCAGGTGTGGCGGCTGCAGCAGCGCACCCTGCGCCTCACCGTGCACAACGAGATCACGCGGCTCCTGGTCTCGGGAGACTCGATCGACGACGTCCTGCGCGTGTTCGCCGAGGGCCTCGGCCGGCTCGTCGACTTCGACGGGCTGGCGGTGGCCCTGCTCGATCCCGAGCGCCCGGAGTTCGAGGTGGTGGACGTGCTCGCGCGCTCGGTGCCGCACGTGGCGCCGCGCGACGGCCGCATGGGGCTCGACCGCACGCTGCTGGCCCAGGTCGTGGCGAGCGCGGCCCCCGTACGGATCGACGACCTCGACACGCCGGCGGTGCCCGAGGTGAGCCGGCGGCTGCTCGGCGAGCGCGGACTGCGCTCGGCGCTGCTGGTGCCCCTGGTGAGCCGGGGCGGCGTGTTCGGGGCCGTCACGCTGACCGCGCGGCGGCCGGCGGCCTTCGACGACGCCGACACGGAGATCGCCGCCGAGCTGGCGCGGCCGCTGGCCTCGGCGATCGAGCACCGGCGGCTGCTGGACGAGAGCCGGCGGCGCACCGAAGAGCTGGCGGCGCTGTACAGCACGAGCCAGCTCATCACCGCGCGGCTCGACGTCCCCTCGGTCCTGGACCGGATCAGCCGCTCGGTGACGGCGCTGATCGGCTCGAGCGGATGCGGCATCGGCCTGCTCGATCCCGTAAACGGCCGGCTGGTGCACGCGGCCGCCCACGGCTTCAAGAGCGACGAATGGCGGGCGCTGACGCTGCCGGTGGGCGAGGGCATCATCGGGCGCTGCGCCGAGAGCGGGACGGCCATCCGCGTGGACGACGTCAGGGTGGACGCGCGCTCGGCCCGGCGCGACGTGGACGAGCGGGAGAGCATCCGCTCGATGCTGTGCGTGCCGCTGCGCGTGGCCGGCGCCCTGCTCGGCGTCATCTCCGCGTTCTCGACGCGGCCGGCGGCCTTCAGCGCGCACCACCAGCGTATCCTGGAGGCCTTCGCCGAGCAGGCGGGCATCGCCGTGCAGAACGCCAAGCTCTTCGAGGAGAGTCTCAAGCGCACGCGGGAGACGCGCGCGCTCTTCGAAGCCGGCCGCACGGTGACCGCCAGCCTCGATCCCCAGCGCACGGTGCGCGTGATCATGGAGCAGGCGCGGGCGGTGCTCGGCGTCGCCTCCTGCGGCATCATGACGCTCGATCCGGTCACGCGCGAGCTGACCCTGGTGGCGAGCCTCGACTTGCCCGAAGACGTGATGCGGAAGGTGAAGGTCGCCGAGGGCGAGGGTATCGCCGGTCGGGCGGTGCGCGACCTGCGGCCCCGGCAGAGCGCCGATCACTTCAACGACCCGCGCGCGCGATTCCGGGACCTGCCGCGCCAGAGCGGCCTGCGATCGGCGATGGCGGCGCCACTGCGGGTCGGCGACCGCGCGATCGGCGTCATCGAGGTCTTCCACCGCGAGGTCCACCAGTTCACCGCGGCGGAGGAGGAGCTGCTGGTGGCGCTGGCCGACCAGGCCGCGATCGCGCTGGAGCACGCGCGCCTGTACGAGGGCCTGGAGACGATGGTCGCCGACCGCACGCGCGAGCTCGACCGCCAGAAGCGCTTCGTCGAGGTCGTGCTGGAGACGCTGCCGCTCGGCGTGTTCGTCCTCGATCCCGAGCTGCAGATCGTGCGGGCCAACCGCGAAGGGGCGCGGACGCTCGGGTGCGATCCGGCGATCCGGGCGCCGTTCGTCAGCGTGGTCTCGGCGGAGCGGGCGGCGGAGGTCGAGGCGTTCCTGCGCCGGGCCTTCGCCGGCGACGAGGTCACGCGACAGGAAGAAGAGATGGTCGTGGCCGGCGAGCTCAAGCGCTTCCGGCTGACGACGGCGCCGCTGCCCGGCGGCGACGACGGCGCCCACCTCATCGTGCTCGTCGAGGACATCACGCTGGCCAAGCAGCTCGAGCGCCAGATGCTCCTGACCGAGCGGCTGACCACGGCCGGTCGCCTGGCCGCCGGGGTCGCCCACGAGCTGAACAACCCGCTCGCCACGATCGCCGGCTGCGCCGAATCGCTGCAGGGGCGCCTCAAGGAAGGCGCGCTGGCCGGCCGCGCCGAGCTGGCCGACTTTCCGACCTACCTGGGGCTCATCGAGGAAGAGGCCTATCGCTGCAAGGACATCACGGGGAGCCTGCTGCAGTTCGTGCGGGATCCGGGGAGTCGCCGCACGCCGACGGACCTGAACGGGCTCGTGCTCAAGACGATCGAGCTGATCTCGCACCAGGCGCGCTACGCCGAGGGCGTGCTGTCGGCGGAGCTGGACGACACGCTGACCGAGGTCACCGTGAACGAGGGGCAGCTCCGGCAGGTCTTCCTGGGACTCGCCTCCAACGCGCTGGACGCGATGGAGGCCCATGGCCGGCTGGTCATCCGTACGCGGCGCGCGCGGCGGGAGCTCGAGATCGAGTTCGAGGACGAGGGGCCGGGCATTCCCGAGGAGATCGCGCAGCGGATCTGGGATCCGTTCTTCACCACCAAGCCACCCGGGCAGGGCACCGGTCTGGGGCTGGCCATCGCACAGGGGATCGTGGCCGATCACGGAGGGCGCATCGAGATGCAAACGCACGTGGGGAAGGGGAGCATCTTCCGCGTGGTGTTGCCGGCATGAAGCGGACGATCCGCGTCCTGGTCGCCGACGATGAGACCAACCTGCGCGAGCTGATCGTCCGCGAGCTCACGCGGCGCGGCCTGGAGGCGGAAGGAGTGGGGGACGGCGACACCGCGCTCACCAAGTTGCGCGAGGCGCCGTACGACGTCGTGGTGCTCGACATGAAGATGCCGAAAAAAGAAGGGATCGAAGTCCTCCGCGAGCTGCAGGACTTTCCCGAGCATCCGCAAGTCATCGTGATGACGGGATTTCAAGAGGTCGCCACCGCCGTCGAAGCCATGAAGCTGGGCGCCTACGACTACCTGACCAAGCCGACCAAGATCGAGGAGCTCGAGGTCCTCGTCCGCAAGGCCGCCGAGAAGGGGCAGCTGCTCCGCGACAACGTCGCGCTGCGCGCGCACGCGCCCGGCGCCGGCCCCTTCGGCGGCATCGTCACCCGCAGCGGCAAGATGCAGGACGTCCTCCGCATGGTGGACCGGGTGGCGCCGACCGAGTCCTCGGTACTCCTGCTCGGCGAGAGCGGGACCGGCAAGGAGCTGGTGGCGCGGGCGATCCACGAGCGCTCGCCGCGGATCGAGCGGCCGTTCGTGCCGATCCACTGCGGCGCCTTGCCGCGCGAGGTGCTCGAGTCCGAGCTGTTCGGCCACGAGAAGGGCGCGTTCACCGGCGCCGTGAACTCCAAACCAGGACTCATCGAGCTGGCCGACGGCGGCACGCTGCTGCTCGACGAGATCGGCGACATGGAGCCCGACAGCCAGGTGAAGCTCCTGCGGGTGCTGGAGACCGGGATGTTCTTCCGCGTCGGCGGCACCCGGCCCCGCCGGGTCGACGTCCGCCTGGTCGCGGCCACCAATCGCGACCTGGCGGCGGCCATGAAGAGCGGCCAGTTCCGGGAGGACCTGTTCTACCGGATCAACACCATCACCGTGCTGCTGCCCCCGCTGCGCGATCGGCGGGAGGACGTCGCGCTGCTCGCCCAGCACTTCCTGGAGACGAACGCGAACTACGGACTCAAGCGACTCAGCCCGGCCGCCCTCACGGCGCTGGAGGGCTATGACTGGCCGGGTAACGTCCGTGAGCTGCTGCACGTCATCCAGCGCGGCGTCATTCTCTGCAAGGGTGACGAGATCACTCCCGCCGACCTGCCGCCCGAGATCGCGGGCCGGGCCAACGCCCCCGCCGCGACGGCGATGGTGGCCGGGTCGGCCTCATCGGGAGCGCCCACGCTCGAGGCGATGGAGCGGCAGCACATCGTGGCGACGCTGCGCCAGGTCGGCGGCCATCGCGGCAAGGCGGCGGCCCTGCTCGGCATCGATCCCAAGACGCTCTACCGCAAGATCCTCGGCTACCAGATCACCCAGACCGAGATCTGAATCTTGCCAACGTGGGGGGCGCGAGATGGCCCTCCACACCCCCAGACGCTCGGCAGCGGCCCGGCGGAGCAGGGTCGCGCCTCGACGTCGCGATCGGATCACCGGCCACCGAACGGCCACAGCCTTCCGTGGTGCGGGAGCGGCCGGGCGAGCTAGGTCGTTCTCCGCGCCGCGCCTCGCGGTCTCCTGGACGGGACGAGCCGTTCAGAGGCTTGGTTTGTGCCGGACTGGTCGGGCATTCTGCCCGGATGCCCGAACTCGACGATCGGTACGGGATCACGATTCCAAGCACTTGCAGCGCGTGGGCTCTGGCATTCACGTTGCTCACCCTGCTCTGGCTCTGCGGGGTCAACGTCTGAGACTCGACAAGGAGAAGTGATGAATCGTGTGTTGGTGATCGATCAAGATCGTGCGACGCGTGAGCGGTTGGGGCTCGACTGCCTGGGCCACAACGTCGGTGTCGCGCTCGCCGAGAACCTCTGCGAGGGCGTGCGGCTGCTGCTCACGCTGCCGGTGTCGGTGATCGTCGTCGACGCGGCGGCGCTGCGGCTCACCACGCGCGAGCACGCGCTGCTGTTCGACAAGGTGGCCCCCGGCGTGCCGATCGTCGTCACGGTGGCGGCGGAGGCGTCGCTCGAATCGCGGGTGGCGCTCGAGCTGGCCGGCTTCCGGGTCGTGACCCGTCCGGTGACCGTCGAGGATCTCGTGGAGAAAGCCTCGCTCTAACCTGCAGTGCATCGTTTACTTGCGTCGAACGCGAGCGCGTGTACACTCATGATGTTCGGCCGATCCGACGGCCGGACCTCGCTTCCGACGTAACGTCTCTTCCGGTTCGCGGGGCGTGACCGATTAACGGAAGAGATCGGGGGTTTCTATGGCGTCCAAGCTCTATATCGGCGGCCTCTCGTACTCCACCACCAGCGATGGCCTGAGAGAGTTCTTCAGCCAGAGCGGCAACGTTCTCTCGGCGACGGTCATCACCGACCGGTTCTCGGGCCAGTCGCGTGGGTTCGGCTTCGTCGAGATGAATGCGGCCGAGGAGGCCCAGAACGCGATCTCGCAGCTGAACGGCCGCGAGCTCGACGGTCGGCGCATCACGGTCGAGATCTCGAACCCGCAGGCCCCCCGCTCCGGTGGCGGCGGTGGCGGTGGCCGGCCCGGTGGTGGGCGCCCCGGCGGCGGTCGCCCCGGTGGCGGCCGTCCGGGCGGCGGCGGCCGCGAAAGCGGCTACGCCCATCGCCCCAGCAAACCCGTAAAGTGGTAGTTCGCTAGAACTTCCCCGCGCGCCAAGCGCGGCGCCGGGGTCCGTGAAACAGAACGGGGCCAGCCCTCAAGGGCTGGCCCCGTTCGCATTTCACTCCGAACGCGTGAGGACGAGCGGCGAGAAGGGGTCAGATGCGGCGAGAGGCGGGGCGACTGCGACGTGGCCCGGCCACGTCTCAGGGAGCCCCGACCTCGCCAACGAAGCAGATGGCCCCTTCTCGCCGCTCGTCGCCGCGCGCTAGGAGAACAGTCGCTCGTACCGGCCGTACTCGTGCGCCGCATCCATAAACCACTTCACAATCTCCGGCTCCGACCGTGGCGGAATCTCACACGACGTCGACAAGATGAACCCCGACCGACGGGCGGCCGCGTCGATGCAGCGCTTGACGTCGGCATACATCGCCTCGCGCGAGGTCTTCTCGAACTTCGTGGCGTCGACGTTCCCGATGGCGACCGCGCGGCCCTTGGCCACCTCCATGAAGCGCGCGAGCTGATCGACGTAGAGCGTGGGGTCGCCCTGCTGGTCCAGATCGAAGGAGACGGTCGTGAAGCCGCACTGCAGCAGGTCCTCGAAGATGGGATAGGTCGTCCCGCAGATGTGGGTCGTGACCCCGACCTTCTTGGCCTTGAAATACTCAACGAGCTCCTTGTGGTAGGGCGCCACGAAGTCACGATAGTTGTCGGGCGAGATGAGGCTGATCGACGCGGTCGGCTCCGAGAAGCTCAGCCCGATGCCCGTCTTCACGATGGCGTCGCCGTAGATCTTGCAGAAGTCCGTGGCCACCCGCATCACGTCGTGGATGAACTGCGGGTCCTCGAAGGTGTCCAGCAGCATCGTCTCCGGGTTGCGGAGCAGCATCGCGATCGTCCACGGCCCGACCGCGACCGCACCGATCGCCGTCGGCGGCTTGGCCTTCACCAGCGCCTCGCACTGCTCGATGAAGCCCGGCAACCGCGCCGTCTTGTAGGGGTCGGGCATGACGAGCTTGGCGAGGTCGGCCTTGTTCTCCTGCAGCACGTGCTGATCGATCGACGGCACGACGTAGTCGGAGTACTTCACGCGGCACCCGAACGCCTCGGCTTCCTTCGCCAGGTCGTTGTACGCCAACACGACGTCGGGCTGGTATCGCTCGTAGTAGTTCATCATCGCCGTGATCGCGCGCGTCGGGTTCGTGCAGTACTCCTCGATCGACAAGCCGTCGAGCGTGCCGGCGAACGAGGCCACGATCGGGTAGACCGGCACGCGGTCGGCGAACGAGCGCTTGTAGGCGGCCACCACGCGGTCGCGGTTGGAGTAGGACGCCTTGCCCTGCTGCACATCCCACACCCGGTTGGCCTCCATGTACTTCGGCGGCAGCTTCGCCTCGTACTCCATGAACTGCGTGATGGGGTAGCGAATGCCGCCGTCGTGGGTGCCGCGCAGACCCTCGATGATCTCGTCCATCTGGCCCCACGGAATCGTGAAGGCCATCTCGTGGTCCTGGGTCTGGCCGAAGATGCGATCGCCCGAGCAGGGCAGGATCACCTGGGGCTGGTCGGTGCGCATCGTGGTCACGATGATCTCGGAACAGTCGATCCGACCGCCGAAGGACGAGGCCAGCTTGCCGCCGCGCTTCCACAGCGCGGCCTGGGTCAGCCGCATCACCTGCGCGGGATTGGCGTAGATGCACACGAGGTGGGGCTCGAAGGTCGCGCGGTCGAGCGGGGCGACCAGCAACGCGTAGTATTCCCCGGACCGGAACCGGTCGACGGCAGCCTCGGAGCGCTGCCCGGCCTCCTTGGTCTCCGTGTACATGCCCTCGCACAAGGTGCCGGAGGCGTGCAGGTGGGTCGGCTTCTCGAACCCGAGGGCGGCGATGCCGAGCGAGCAGATGTGATCCTCGCGCGTGAGCGCGATCATCCAGCCGTACCGGCGGGCCATGTCGATGACCTGGCAATTCATCGATAGCTTCTTGAAGTCTCGGGCCGGTCGCCGGGCTTTCTCGGGGATCGGCTCCCCCGGTTTGAGCATCCGGATCGCCACCGGAAACGTCTGCGGCCTGATGTACGTCTGCAGCTCCCGGTCCGCGGTCTTGCCGTCGATCATTGAGCCCACCCCCGGCTGCCCAGCGTACTACGCGCGCACAAAAGCCCGCAATGGCGTGCACATGTCGCACGCGTGTGATGCCCCGCTCGCGGGCGTCCCCGCCCTCGCCCGGCGGGCGCTCGATCCTCGGGGGAAGCCTGACGAACCGTTTTCCCCTCGCGACGGCGCCCGCGCGCCTCGTCGTCACACCCCGGTATGCGGTTTGCGTACACACGTTCGCGTGCGACGCATCGTGACGTTCGTCCTGGGGATCATCATCGGCCAGTGGCTGGCGTTCGGCGCCTCGGTCTCGCCGGCCGACTATCACGTCCGCGCGCAGCGCGCCTGGCAGGTCCAGGACTACCTGGGGGCCATGCAGCTCTGGAGTCACGCGGGGGCCTTGCAGCCCGCCGACCCG
>Ga0070680_100003630_pt1 | contig 11526 bp, 5 predicted proteins | sample KBSC73BmetaG_FD_64672 | JGI IMG/M metagenome (GOLD analysis project Ga0070680, IMG submission 64672) | Corn rhizosphere microbial communities from Kellogg Biological Station, Michigan, USA - KBS C7-3B metaG | ecosystem: Host-associated > Plants > Roots > Rhizosphere | place: USA: Michigan...
ACGAATACGCGTTGAAGAGCGCCGCCCCCGGCCCGAGCGGCGTAGGGGACATCAGCGCCTCCCGCTCCGCCAGCGTAGTGTTGGAAATCATGTCCGGCTCATCGGCATCCAGCCACCACGCATCCACCCCCAGGCTGGCCAGCCGCTGATCGATCTGCCGCCAATAGAGCTGCCGCGCGCCTTTGGAGAAAGGATCGTAGAACCCGTAGGAATACCCCGGCCCCACCCAATCCTTGACCCCGAGCTGTACGCTGAGCGGAAATATGTATCCTCGGGCCGCAAGCGCCTTGTAGTCGTCCGTCGTCGGATAGAACTTCGGCCACACCGAAATCATCAGGTGCGCATGCAGCGCATGCACCTTCGCGATCATGCCTCGCGGATCCGGATACCGGGTCGGATCGAACTCCTGCGATCCCCAAGCGTCATCCTTCCAATAACGCCAATCCTGCACGATGTTGTCGAGCGGCAACCCGAGCTGCCGATACTTCTCGACCACCCCCAGCAGCTCCTGCTGCGTCTCGTAGTGATCCCGGCTCTGCCAGAACCCATAAGCCCACCGCGGCAGCAGCACCGCCTTCCCCGTCACATACCGATACCCGCCGATGACTCCATCGAGGCTCGCCCCCCGGATGAAGTAGTAATCGATCGCCCGCCCCGCCTGCGAAGAAAGGGACAGCCGCTCCCGCTCCGCCGCCGGCCGCGGCGGCCGGTGCAGCAACGCGACATAGCCCCCTTCCCGATCCCACTCCATCCGCACCGCCAGCGGCTTCCCCGGAGACATCTCAACCGCGAAGTCCCGGAACCAAGGATTCCAATTCTGCCGCCACGCATCGATGACTTTGCGCCCGCCAATCCACAGCTTCTGGTAATCGCTCCCGTAGAGCGAGAACGTCTGCAACCCCGCCCTCCGCGCTTCGATCTTCCCCGTCCACACCACCTTCACATGAGGCAGTTTGACGAGAGCCTGCGGAAACGAAGCCGGAAAATGCGCCATCCGATCGACATACTGATAGTCGATATTGCCCTCCGTGCGCTCGAGCACCAGCTTCCCATCCACATAGTAGCTGGCAGTCAGCCCACCCTTTTTCCCATGCGCGTCATACAGCGTCAGCCCCTTCGAGATCTGCTCCCACGGCTTCGGATCCCCAAACCGCGTGACCGAATTGTTATCCCACAAAATCCCATAATCACGGCTGGATACTACGAACGGCACAGCCACATCCATGTTGTGCTGCGCGAGCGTAACGTCCTTCCCCTTATAATCGATGATCCCCGTCTGATGCTGCCCCAACCCATAAAACGCCTCATCCGGCGTCGACTCGAACTGCTGCCGGACCTCGTAATACGCGCTCCCATCAATGGTGACCGGCCTCAGCTCACGCCCCCCAGGCACTTCGCTGGCAATGATCTTTCCCTGCGCATCCTCGAACACGACCTGCCCGTTATCGAGCCGAACGACCGCGCTCACTTTGCCCGTGGACAGCGTCACCGCGTCCGACGCCCTACGCACCGTAAGGGCAACGCCCGGGCTTTCCGTGCGCACGGCCATCAAACTGGCCGACAGCGTGAGGTCATCGCCCGGAAATGCCGTCACGTGAATGATCGAAGGTGAGACGACTTCCAGCCGTACCTTCTTGGCCACCCCCGCCGTCGGCGTAACCACAATCCCACCAGCAATCCGGACGTAGCTCCCATCCGGCGCTGCCGCATTCGCCAACGCCGTATTCGATCCGAACGCCCCCAACATCACCGAGACGAGCACCGTTCCGAGCTTCAGGGGAGCGCATCGCAAAATGATCCTGGCCAGAAGCTGATCGCCAGGACGGCGATCCGCTATCCTGCAAGGGTTGGCCGCATGCGGCGGACGCCCGCGCGGGACCGCGCGGGCCGGGTGCCCTGCCGCCATGGATGGCCACAGCGACGCGCCTGATGGCGTTCTGGCCAGGATCATTTTGTGAGGCGCTCCCAAGATGTAATCGACAATTCTCAGCACTTCGACAATTCTCAACACGTCGGCAAGTCGTTGTCCCTCTTAGTACGTTGCCAGCCGCACCCGCAGCACTTGCGGAACCGACGTGAAATTCAACCCCCAATCCACCTGATCCCCATTCCAAACCCGCAAAAACTTCCACTTCCCGTCCTCATACCTCCCCTCCTCCACCCGCGCGTACTGCATCTGCTCTCCCGATTTCCCGTGCGCCAGCTCAAACGCCACCCGCGCATGCACCCCCGTCACCAGAAACTCATCCGCTCCCAACCTCCCCACCAACACCCCACCCTCCGGCACAGGATTCCCCGGCGGCTCCGCATTCCCGAACGAGTGCAGCCCATACGAGACCACCGCCTTCCACCGCCCCAGCGCCAACGTCTGCACATGAACAGCGCTGTCTTCCGCCACCCCCACGAGACCGCCCCGAAAGCTAACATCCGCCAGCTCCGACACCATCGGCCCGATGAGCTCGTACTCCAGCGCAAACGGCGCCAGCGTGTTCTCATCCACCACCAGCGCCCCCAGCGGAAAGTTGCTGTAGCCCGTGAAATCCATGCCAAACGGCGAGAAGCCGATCGCCTGATGCCCCAGTGCGGCAAAGAGATAGCGCGCGTAAGGCTGGCTGCTCCCCGTCTCCCCCACGAAAAGCGCATTGTCCGGCCGCTGATAAAGATCGAGGACCTTCAGGTACCGCGCATAATCCGGCATGTAAATATCCGGCGCGATGAGATCGATGGCCGGCGCCCCCGCCTTCCACACTCCCAACACATCGTCAGTAGGCCCGCCGCTCTCATAAGTCGAAGGCGGCCCCGGATGCAGCGGATCCCGCAACGCCGCATTGACATACATCGGCAGCGGATACTCCGCCTTCCCCGCCGCCGCGACCTGCTGCACGAACCGAGCGATGTTCCAGGCGTGGAAGAACTCATCCGCCCGCGCCCCAAACACCTCGCTCCAAGTGCCGCTGCGCGTCTTCAGCGCCCGCACGAGCTGCCGCGGCACCGCCCCGTCGAAGACCTCCTGCGCCCGCGCCGAATAATCCCGCACCGACCCATAAGTGCCGGTCTCGTTCTCCACCTGCACCATGATCACCGTGCGCTGCGCATCGACCGCCTTCAAATGCCGCATGAGCGCCGTGAACGCAGTCCGATCCGCATCCAACGTCGCCTGCGCGAGCGGTGACAGCGATTGCACACGCCGCCCCTGCGGATTCACCACCCGCGGAAACCTCGCGTCGTCGAGCTTCACCCACTCCGGCGCATAACCCGGGCCACCGTTCTTCCACGTCCCGAACCAGAGGAGCACCGCATGCAGCCGGTGCGCGCGCGCCTGGGTGAGGAAAAGGTCGAGGAAGGAGAAGTCGAATGTCCCTTCCGTCGGCTCGATCTGCTCCCACGCGATCGGCATGACCACCGTATTGGCGTGCATCTCTGCCAGGGCCGGCCAGACCGCCGGCAGCATCGCGGGATAGTTGCTGGAGTTGTTGACCTGCGCGCCGAGGATGAGATACGGCTTGCCCGCGACCACGAGCTCGTGCCGGCCATGAGCGCTGAGGACGCGCGGCATCGGCACATCGTCCGCCGCCATGGCCGTCCCGCCGGAGGCGAGCGCGGCCAGGAAACCTGTCGTGAGGGCGAGGAGGAGCGAGCGCATCGCGCAAGGTCGATTCAAGGTTCCCCCCGCGTACTCTTTTGTCAGCGATATGGTAACGCTCCCACACGGCGGGCGCCACCCCCGTTGCGAGCGATTTTCAGGCAATTCCCGCAATCTCGGCGAGATAGGTTGCGTGCGTGGGCAGCGTCGCGACGAGCTTGCGAATCATGTCCGGCATGGCATCGAAGCGGGCCGCCACGGCGGCGCTGCCTACGATGTCGATGAGCGGCTCGGGACGCTCCGGCCAGACTCCTAGGCCCGTGTAGATCGCGAGCCAACTCGCGGGCACGAAAGTCTCCTCTTCCAGCTGAGCGATCCGGCCTGCCCGCGCGAAGAGATCGCGCTTGTGGCTCAACGTCTCCGGCAGCGGCATCGCGCGGCAATGGCGCCAGAACTGCGCATCGTCCCGCTGCGCGGCGGCATAGTGCAGAACCAGGAAATCGCGCACCCGCTCGAGCTCGAGCGCGGTCAGGCGATTGTATTCGGCGCTGATCGCCGGATCGAAGTCGCGGTCCGGGAAGAGCGTGAAGAGACGCCCGAGGCCGGTTTGCACCCGATGAATGCCGGTCGCCTCGAGCGGCTCCAGGACGCCGGCCGCGTCCCCGAGGGCGAGACAATTCGCGACCCAGGCGCTCGCGCGGCGCCCCGCCTTGAAGCGCAGGAGCCGCGGATCGCCGAGCGGCGCATCGCCCGTCGCTGCGAGCAGCTCCGATGCGGCCTCATCGTCGGAGAGATACATGCTGCAGTACACGTGGCCGCTACTAGCGCGCCGCCGCAATGGAATCCGCCATTGCCAGCCGGACGCCCGCGCCGTCGCCTCGGTCACCGGCGCGGGATCACCGGCGCTCTCGCAATCGATCGTCACCGCGCGATCGCACGGCAGCCAGTGCGACCAGTCCTCGTATCCGGTCCGCAACGCGCCGGCGATGACGAGCGCCTCGGGACCTGAGCAATCGATGAAGAAATCGCCGCCGATCGTGCTGCCATCCCGCAGACGCAACGACTCGACCCGTCCTTTGTCATTCAACGTGACGTCCACGACCTCACCTTGGACGCGACGCACGCCACGCTTCTCCGCATGGGTCCGCAGAAGGCGCGCATAAAGCGTCGCGTCGAAGTGGTACGCGTAGGACAGATGCCGCAGAGCAGATGAGTCATTCGCAGGTCGCGCACCGAACCGGCCTAGCGTCGCCGCGAGTCCCGTGACCGACCACTCCTCGAGGGGTGATGGCCGCCCTTCCCGTCTGCGCGCGAGCCAATATGCCTGAAAGAGCTCATGCTTGACGTCGACCCCGTAGGGTCCGAAGGCGTGCAGAAAGCTCTCGCCGGGTCGCCAGTCCTGAAACCGCGTCGCCAGTTTGATCGTCGCGTGCGTGGCCGCGAGGAACTCGCGCTCCTCGATGCCGAGCAGCGCATGAAACGCCCGCAGATTTGGCAGCGCGCCGTCCGCGCCGCCCGTCGTGCTCTCATTCGGCTCGACGACGGTGAGCTCGCACGATGCCGGCCCGAGTACTCGCGCCAGCGCCGCGGCCGCCATCCATCCGACCACTTCGCCACCGACGATCACGATGCTTCGCAACCCGCGCGCGGCGCGTTGTCCTGGCTCGGTCACGTCGCCGCCCGGCAATACTTGTCGATGAAGGCGCCGTGCAGCGGCAGGGATTGCGCCGCGCCCGCCACGATGCGCCCACGGCGCTGCAACTCCCGGCTCAGGGCCGCCTCTTCGATGAGATCTGCCATGGGATCGTGGCGGCGCGGAAACATCCCGAGACCGAGGTAGAGCGAGACCCAGCTCGGCTCGGCGAACGCGCCGCTGTCATACAGGGCCACCACGCCGCCGGCCTGGAACAGTTCGATCTGGTGCCGCAGGCCATCGGGAACCGTCATGTTGCGGCAGTAGCGCCAGAGCTCCCCTTCGCGTCGGCTCGCGTGGTAATGCAGGATGATGAAGTCGCGGATCGACTCGTAGCTGCGCGCCATCAGGCGGTTGTATTCCTGCGCAAGCTTCGGCTCGCAGCCCCGGTCGGGGAAGAGCTCGATCAGCCGGCCGATCCCGGACTCGACCAGATGGATGCTGGTGGACTCGAGCGGCTCGAGGAAGCCGCTGGCGAGGCCGAGCGCCACGCAATTGCGCATCCAGCTCGCACGCCTCACCCCGGCGGTGAACTTGAGCAGCCGCGGCGCCGCGAGCGCCTCTCCGTCGAGGTTGCCGAGCAGCGTCTGCGCCGCCTCGTCCTCGCCGATGTAGCTGCTGCAGAAGACGTGTCCGTTGCCGGTGCGATGCTGCAGTGGGATGCGCCACTGCCAGCCCGCGCGATGCGCGATGGAGCTGGTGAAAGGCGCGGGCCCGCCGCTGCGCGCGCACGCCACGGCGAGAGCACGATCGCAGGGCAGCCACTTCGACCAGTCGTCGAAACCCGCATGCAGCGTGCGCTCGATGAGGAGCGCGGCGAAGCCGCTGCAATCGATGAAGAGGTCGCCGCTCACCGAGCGCTCTCCTTGCAGCAGCACCGCTTCGATGAAGCCGTCCTCGGACCGCAGGCGTACATCGACGATGCGCCCTTCGATGCGCTTCACGCCGCGCGCCTCGGCGAAGGCGCGCAGATACGCGGCATAACACGTAGCATCGAACTGAAAGGCGTAGGAGTAGGAGCCGAGAACCGAGCCCCGGTCGGCGAGCGGCGGCGCGAATCGCCCGAGTCCCGCCGCCACCGTCGAGATGGAATAATCCGCATAGGACCGCTCGTCCCCGGCCGCGCGCGAGCGCAGCCAGAGCTGATGAGGCGAGACACCCCGCAGGTCCGGACCGAAATCGCTGAAGCCGTGAAAGAACGTGCGGTCTGGGTTCCAGCCCCGAAACTCGATGCCGAGCTTGAAAGTGGCCTGGGTCTTGCGGATGAACTCGATCTCATCGAGGCCGAGCGTTGCATTGAACGCCCGCAACGTCGGCAGCGTCGCCTCGCCGACTCCGATCGTGCCGATCTCCGCCGACTCGACGAGGACGATCTCCTCCACGCGCCGCCCGACGAGCGCGCTCAGCGCGGCCGCCGCCATCCAGCCGGCGCTGCCGCCGCCGACGATCACGATTCTGCGCACGGCCGAGTCTGCCATGTCCTTCTTCTAGCCGAACCCGCCCGGGATGAGAAGGGGGCGCCCCGAGCCGCGCCCCCCTCCCGGGGGCTCAGAAGGTGACGCGCATCTGCGCGGTGTAGGTCCGCCCGCTGTCGTACCAGGCGAACGTCTCGAGCCCGATGTGCTGCTGCATCAGCTCCTTGTAGGTCGAGTCCGTCAGGTTCAGGGCCTCGAAGCCGAGCTGCACGTGCGAGCCGATCTTGTAGAAGAGCGACGCGTCGAGCTCGCCATAGCTCGCCGCATAGATGGGCAGCGCCCAGGCATTGCTCTCCGAGCCGAGGTTCGGGCTGCTGGGATCGGTATTGGTACCGCTCGTGCCCTGGAGCGGGTTGACGTTCACGCCCATCAGGTACTTGCTGCGCCAGCTGTAGGCGAGACGCGCGGACACCGGGCCCCGGTCATACAACAGAGCGGCGTTGAACGCGTACTTCGACAGATTCACCAGCGGCAGGTTGCCGAAGGTGGTGCCGTTCGTATCGCAGCCGTTCAAGTTGAGGGAGAGATTGGCGGCATTGTCGTTCGCGTTGTCGCAATAGCCGCCGGCCACCGGGTTGTTCAGCGTCTGATGACTATCGATGTAGGTGAAATTCAACTGCGTGCCGAGGCCGTGCAGCAGGCTCGGCAGGAAATCATAGTATTGCTGATAGGCGAGCTCGAGGCCCTTGATCTCCCCGCTCGCGCCGTTGACCGGACCTGTCGTCGTGAACGTGTGCGAGCCGCCCGCCGTGTCGGTGGCGGTCACGTTGAACACCTGGTTGATGACGACGTCCGAGAGGTGCTTGTAGAAGATGTCGGCGCTCAGCGAGCCGCTCGGCGCGAAGTACCACTCCAGGGTTCCGTCGAGGTTGAACGCCCGCGTCGGCTTCAAGTTCGGGTTGCCGTTGGCGGTTCCTGTGAAAGTCTGAGCACCGCTGCCGTTGTCGATGCCCGAGCTCACGGAGGTGAAGGCCTGCAGCTGAGTGAACTGCGGACGCGACAGTCCCTCCGAGGCGGCAAAGTGCGATTGCAGGTGGTCGGTCCAATGGAAGCGCAGATTGAGGCTCGGCAGGACGTCCGTGTAGTTGTTCTGCGCGGAGAAAGCCTGTGCCGAAGGGTTGAAAGAGACATACTCGCCCAGCGAGTGGCCGACCGGCGGATTGCTGGGTGTGAATTGATTGACGACCAGGTAGCCGCTGGCATTGTCCACGGTGCGCACCACGCGGATGCCGATTTCGCCATCGTATGGCGTAGCCCCGAGGGTGGACGCGAAGGGCAGCTGCAGGTATGCGGCGTAGGTGTGCTCATTCTGGGTGTTGAGCCCGCCGGCGGGCGGCGTCCCGGGCGCCGAGTTGAACGAGGCCGGCTTCCAACTGTTCACACAGGAAGGATTGACCTCCTGGCAGAGGGTGGTGAAGAAGGACTGCAGCTGCGCGAAGCTTCCGGGCCAACCGGTCGCGAGCGACGTTGCGGGGAACACCACCGGCGAGGGCAGGCTCGCACGGCCGTTGAAGAAGTTCGGAAAGCCGTAGGTGGCGTGGGGTGCCTGGAAATTGCTCAGGTAAGCCAGCGTCGGGATGTCCCAGGGCAACATCCACGACTGGCTGACGGCCGCCCAGTTGTAGCCGCTGCCGGGCTCCGTGACGTCCGTCTCCGCGCTGCGATCCTCCCAGCGCAGGCCGCCGCGGATCGACTTGAAGAAGCCGTTGCCGAGGGCGTACTCCGCATCCTCGCGCCAGGCCCATTCCTGGCCGTGGCCGAATTCGAGGCCATCCTGGGTGAACGCCCAGTAATAGTTGGAGGGATCCTGCATGTAGGCGGCGGGGACCGAGGCGCTCGGGAATTCTCCCGTGAGGTTGATCGTCTCGTACGGCACGTTCACGCCGGTCGCGACCGTGAAGTCATCGGCGTGGTTGTTGCTGCGCACCAACTGCAGATCGGTCGTCAGCTTCAGATTCCCGGTGGCGTTCCAGACGGTGTCCCAGGAGAAGTTGTCGGTCGCGGAGTGCTGGTCGGCGGAACGCGTGTCATCGTTCATCGGCAGACCGTTGTCGGTCGGATCGGTCATCGTGCCCGACTGGAAGATCCCGGCCGAATTGAACACGAAGTTGGTGCCCGGAGCCGGCTGCACGTTGTAGGGATCGGTCTGCGGGAAGATCGCGTTCTCGTCCCAGTGGAACTTGTAGAACGACCCGAAGTAGGTGAACGTCGTGATGAGGCTATCGCTCGGGCGCCATTGCAGCGCCGCGTAGGCGCCTTTACGTGTGCGTCTATAACGCAGAGTGCGCCACGTGACGCCGCCATCCGGCACCCAGACCGTCTGGCCGGCCGGGACCCATGAGCTGGCAGCGCCCTGACTCGCGGTCCGGGGAAAGAAGGGATACAGCTCCATCCCGTCAGTGCGGTCCTGCACTTCGGAGTCCGCCACATCGACGAGCACGCCGAGATCGCCGATGCCCGTGTGCCAGCGATCGCTCAGCAGCAGCGATGCGGAGGGCTTGACGTTGCCGCGGCTCAAGTCGCCCCAGGCGCCGCCGACCGAGCCGCTGATCCGTGCGCCGCTGAAGTCGAAAGGCTTCGCGGTGCGCAGATTCACGACGCCGCCGATTCCGCCCTCGGTCTGCGACGCGTCAGGATTCTTGTAGACATCGACGCCGGCCAGAAGCTCGGGCGGTACGTCATCGAAGCTCAGGGCGCGTCCGTTGTTGGCGCTGAAGCTGTCCTCGCCGTTGATCTGCGAGCTGACATAGCTCAGGCCGCGGATCGAGACGCCGGCGCCCTCGACCTGGAAATGCTCCGGGTCCGTGGCGCCGTTGATCGAGACGTAGGTGTGGTCGATCTCGACGCCGGGGATGCGCTGCAGGACTTCCGTGACGGAGCGGTCGGGCAGCTTGCCGATGTCCGCCGCGACGACCGAATCGACGATCTGCATCGACAGCTGCTTGATGCGCTGCGCCGTCTGGATCGCCTGGCGCTGCCCGGTGACGACGACTTCCTGCAGGACCTCCGTGCTCGGAATGGTACCGGCCGGGGAAGGACTCGCCGCCGCGGTATCCTGCGCGCTGGCCTCATCCTGCGCCTGAGTGGTCACCGAGGAGAGCGCCAGTACCAGGGCCAGCGCCGATACGGTCGCCGGCACGCGCAGCGGCACGCCCGGGCGGATGCTCGCGATGGAGCGTTGGCTCCGATGGTTGGAACGATTTGCCACGATATTCCCCCTTTGGATGTCGCTGGCTCGAATCAACGGTCAGCGCGGCAGGCGACGACAGCGCTGTCGCCGAGTTCGTGAGCCCACCGTAAGGTGCATGTCGAACGAAGAGAAATACTCGGTACCCCTGCTGTAAAGCGCGCGGGTTCTAGTGCGTCAATGCGTCGCACGTAAACGACCCGTTATCCCTAGGTTAGCGCTGTCATTGTTCACGCTACCAATGCGAAGTATGATTCCAGCCATACGATTATTCGTATAGCCATTCTGGTGACAGGCGGTGGGGGGTCCGATGGGGCGGCAATCCGGAATTCGATCATTCCTTCGTAGGCGCTTGAATATCAGGCATATTGCGCTCATGGCGCAGCTCGATGACGCACGCTCGGTAGTGCGTGCGGCAGAAGCCGCCGGTATGTCGCAGCCCGCAGCCTCCACTCTCCTCAAAGGCTTCGAGGAAGCGCTCGACGTGCCGTTGTTCGAGCGCCACGCGCGCGGCATCGCGCCCACGCCCTATGGGGAAATCCTCGTGCGCCACGCGCGCGCCATCCTGGCGGAGATCGATCAGGTCCAGGAAGAGATCGCGAGCCTGAAGTCGGGTCTCTCGGGCCAGGCCTCGGTGGGCACCGTCACCACGCCGGGCACCAATCTCGTGCCGCTCGCCGTGGGCCTGCTGAAGCAGAAGCATCCCGGGCTCATGGTGAGCATCGACGTCGATCACAGCCGCCCGCTCATCGAGCGGCTGCTCGGCGGCCAGATCGACCTGGTCGTTGCGCGCCTGCTCGACTCGCGCGGCGCGGGCGAGCTGCAATTCGAGCCGCTCGGCGAGGAATCGCACGCCATCATCGCGGGCGGCGGCCATCCGCTCGCGGGCGCCACGGGCATCTGGCTGCAGGACCTGCTCGGGCAACCGTGGATCCTGCCGCCGCCCGGCAGCGTGCTGCGCGACCGGCTGGCCACGGTCTTCCTGCAGCACGGGCTGCCCATGCCGGCGAATGTCGTGCAGACCCAGTCGCTGCCGGCGATTCTCGGCCTCTTGCGCAGCACGGACGCGGTCGTGCCGCTCCCCCGCGAGACGGTGCAGCCGCTCTGCGATTCCGGATTTCTCTCGGTGTTGATCGACAACGTCGGTGTGACGATGACCCCGTTCGGCATCATCACACGGCGCAAGCACAGCCTCTCTCCCGGTGCCCAGGCGCTTCTCGATGCCATCCGCACCACGGCGAGAACGCTCTACCCCACGGCGCACCCGCCGGCGGAAGGCTTGGAGGAGTCTCTGGCGGTCAATGCCTGAGAGTTTCGCGTCAGCGCATTGAGCCCAGGTCCATGATAGCGCTATCATTTCGCCTCGACGACGCCGCGCTCCGGAGAATTTCCGATGCCGATTCCGATCTCGCGATTGAGCGTCCGCCCGCAGGGCCGCCGAGCGTCCTCAGGCTGGGCGCTCCTAGCAGTGATCGCGGCGGCGGGCTTCGTTTTGGCCCTGGCCGCCGGCCGCGCCAGCGCCGCGCCGGAGGAGGATGGCTACCGCCTCTGGCTGCGGTACGTTCCCGTGGACAGCGAATGGCTTGCA
>Ga0070680_100003632_pt1 | contig 11523 bp, 10 predicted proteins | sample KBSC73BmetaG_FD_64672 | JGI IMG/M metagenome (GOLD analysis project Ga0070680, IMG submission 64672) | Corn rhizosphere microbial communities from Kellogg Biological Station, Michigan, USA - KBS C7-3B metaG | ecosystem: Host-associated > Plants > Roots > Rhizosphere | place: USA: Michigan...
GCGCCGAGCTCGCGCGGGGTGGCGCGGCCGGCAGCGGCCTTGCTCGCGAGCCGCTCTACATCGCGCACACCGTCGAGTGCCGTGCGAAGCGTTTCGCGAGCGAGCGCATCGCGCACGAGCGCCGCCACTGCATCGAGTCGCGCATCGATCGGCGCACGCTCCGTTAGTGGCGTGAGCAGCCACGATCGCAGCAGCCGCGCGCCCATCGGCGTGGCCGTGCGGTCGAGCACGTCGATGAGCGTGCCGCCGCGATCGCCGCCGCGCAGCGACTCCACGAGCTCCAGGTTTCGACGCGTCATCTCGTCCAGCGGCATCGCGCCGCCCGCGCGCTCCACCACCGGCCGCGCGAGGTGCGGCATCCCCTGCGGCTGCAGCTCGTGCAGGTAGCGAAGCAACGCGCCGGCCGCGCCCACCGCGAGCGCGTCCGCATCGCCAATGCCGAACGCCTCGAGCGACGCGACGCCGAATTGCTGGCACAGCGCGTCGCTCGCGAGCGCCGGATCGAACTCCCAGCGCTCGCGCTCCGTCACGAGCGGCCCCTCGCCCGTTGGCCCGCGCGGCGACGGCGCACTCTCGCCACGCACGAGAACCATCTCGCTCGGCGCGAGCCGCGCGAGAAAGGGCTCGAGATCCGCGGCATCACACAGAATCAGTCGCAGCTCGCCGGTGGAGAGATCGGCGGCAGCGATTCCCGCCTTGTCGCCCGCGAGCGAGAGCGCGCAGAGAAAGTTGTTCCGCGCGTGGTCGAGCAGATCGTCCGCGAACGCCGCGCCGGGCGTGATCGTCTCCACCACCTCGCGACGCACGACGCCCTTCGCGTTTTTCGCGTCCTCCATCTGCTCGCATATCGCGACGCGATAGCCCTGCGACACGAGCTGCCGCAGGTAGCCGCTCATCGCCTTGGCCGGCACGCCCGCGAGCGGTACGTCCGCTGCGCCGCCATTGTTTCGCGACGTGAGTGTGAGTCCGAGCACGCGCGACGCGATCTCCGCATCTTCGTAGAACGTTTCGTAGAACTCGCCCAGCCGGTACAGCAGAATCGCTCCCGGATTGCGCGCCTTCATCTCGCGCCAGTGCTCCATCAGCGGCGTCTCGCGACTCACCGCGGCTCCGCCTCCGTCACGTACACGGGGATGTCCTTCGCGCGGAGCGACTTCGCCACCGCCTCCGCCTCCGACCGCGAGCCGAAGCGGCCCACGCGCACACGGTACGGCTTCGTCGCCCCGACGATGCGCGCCGTAACGCCCTTCGCCGCGAGGCTCTTTCGGAGCGCCTCCGCCTGGTCGCGCGTAGCGTACGCGGCCACCTGCACCGTGTATTGCGCGCGGCCGCTGGCCGCGGGCGCCCTGGATTTCGACGCTGGCGCGGGCGCAGGAGCGGGCGGCGGCGCCGGTGGCGGCGCGGCCGCGGCTCGCGTCGGTGCGGGCGTTGCCGGCGCGCTGTCGCTCGTGGAAGCAACCGCCGACGTGTCCACACCGTGGCACCGCTGCATCCAGAAGTCGATCTGGTTGCGCTGCTCCACCTGGCCGGCAGCCGTGTGCCGCGCTGCATCGGCGAGACTGCGACACGCGGGAGTCGCCTGATTCTGGTCGAAGTACACGCGCGCCATCCAGAACGATGCACGCGCACGCGACGGGCTCTCTGGATGCTCGAGTACCAGCCGCTGGAGATGGGTGAGCGCCTGATCGTTGTCGCCGCGCGTCATCTCGAGCTGCGCGAGACGAAGCAGCGCGTCCTCGTTCCGCGCCGACAGCGGGAACTCGATGATGATGCGCCGCAGATCGCGCTCCGCGTCCGCCGCCGTCGCCGCTACCACCGCACGCCAGTACAGTGCGTCCACGTATCGCGGCGACCCCGCGGCCGCCGCGTCCAGCTCGTGCTGCACGAGCGCGCGCGCCGCGTCGCCCTGTCCCTCCGCCGCCATCTTCTGCGCGCGCAGAAAGAGCGTGTCGCCTCCCGCCGAGTCGACGTCGGGTGCCGGCGCCGTCGCCGAAGGGGGAGGAGCAGCGGGAGGGGGCGCGGGTGTCGTCTGCGCCGCGAGAGTGGCAGCGCCGAAGAAAAGCGCGACGAGCAGTGCGAACGGTCGGGTCATGATCGGCCTGCGAAGGTGAGACGTCACGCCGGGACGGCGGACAGAAGGAGTCGCGCGGCATCAGTCGAGCGCCGAACGCCGCAGAGCGCGAGCACGAGCGTGGAGAGTATCTGCACATCGGACGAGATGCGCGTTTCCTTGAGCGCGATGTCCGCGGATAGCAGCGCATCGAGCGCTGCGTCCACCGTATCGTCGCTCCAGTGATGCTCCGCCGCGCTCCACGCGCGCGCCGCTTCCGTCCACGGCCGCATCGGAAACGCCCGCGTGCTCTTGAGCAAATCGAAATAATCCGCGCGCCCGTTCCGCGTGAGCCCCCACCCTATCGCGAGCGTCTGCACCGTGAGCGCCATGACGATCGACACCCCGCTCGTCTTCGGCTGCGAGAGGATGTGCGGAAGAAGCGCCAGCGCCCGCGCCGCATCACGCTCCGCCACCCGATCCAGAAAATCTCCGAGTGTCTCGCCGTGCCGCACGCCCACGACGTCGGAAACGGCAGCCTCGTCGATCGTGCCGCCGCCAGCGAAGCTCGCGAGCTTGTCCAGTTCCGCGGATAGCTCGGGCAAATCGGAGCCCACCGCGCGCTGCAGCAGCTCCACCGCATCCGGGGTGATCGTCGCGCCGAGCACTGTCTCCACGTGGTGCGTGATCCATTTGGGCACGCGGTCACCCGAGAGCGGTTTGAACTCGAGCGAGGCGGACTTTCCCTCCAGCGCCTTGTCCGGTTTTGCCTTCTCACTGTCGACCGCGACGAGCACGAGCACCATGTCGGCGGCCGGCTCCGCGAGATAGCGATCGAGCGCCGCGCGCGCATCCTTTCGCAGCGCGGCCACATCGCGCACGACCACCGCGCGCCGCGCCGCCATCATCGGCGGCGTGCCCAGGAGGCTGCCCAGTGTTTCTGCATCGAGCTCGGGGGCGCTGCGAACGTCGAGATTGAAATCGCGCGTGGCGGGATCGACGGCGGCATTCACGAGATCGCGCACCGCTTGTTCCTTGAGGAAATCATCTTCCCCGTGGAAGTAGTAGACGCGCTCGAAAGCGCGGCGACCGAGCGACGACCTGAACGCTTTCTCGATGAGCGCGGGCATCTCACGAATATAAGGTCAGCCGTGGGCGCCGGCGCGCCGCAGATCACCGCGCCCGCTCCGTTGCGAGCCGCTGCGGCGCATGCTATTCTCGGTCGAACGCCGTGCTCGCGGCGCATCCCCTTCTTCGCCGGTCTCCTGCTGCTGCACATCTCGCCAGTTCGCCGTCTCGCCACCTTCTGCGCACTGCTCGCCATTGGCGGCACGCTCGCCTGCTATCAGGAAAAGCCCGCCGTGCACGCTGACAGCGCCAGATCCAGCGCCGCCAGCGCCGTCGAGTTGCAGCCGGTTCCGGCGTCGCACGATACCGCCATACGTGAGATCGATCGCTTCGCGCTCACCACGGACGGGCTGCAGCGCCTCGCGGCCGCCAAGAAGAACGTGAGCGCACTGTACGCTCGCGATCCGGGCGTCGACGCACGAATGCGCGCCGGGACCGCGCCAAAAAACCTCGATGAGATGGTAGCTCGCATCGAGGGTGAGCCGGGGATGAAGAGCGCGCTGCAGCAGGCAGGGCTGAGCGCCCGCGATTACATGATCTCGATGGTCGCGCTCCAGCAGGCGGTGAAGGGCTTCCAGCTGAAGCAGTCGGGGAAGCTCGACGCGAGCAAGGTGCCGCCGGTGGTGATGGCGAACATCAATTTCGTGGGCGCGCACATGCCGGAGATCATGCAGACGATGATGGCGTCCGGCGCGCGGACCCCTCCTACCCGCTAACTCGTTAGCGTCCCAGCAGCTCTTCGCTCGCGAAGCGAACGGGCGCCTGGTCCCCGAGCATAGCTGCCGGCCAGATTGGCAATCCGGCGCTCGCGCTCGCGACAAAGCTGGAGTTCGACACCGGGAAGGGCGCCATCGCGGGCGCGCGCGCAACCACGGGAGCGAGCGCGAGATTGCGCGCCTGCGCGGTCCAGTTGAACACCACCGCCGCGAGAAAGCCCACCCCCACTACCCCCGCTGCCGCGGCGGCGAACGACCCCACTCCAGGACCGCGGTAACGTGACGCATGCTCGTCCGCGCGTTCCATGCGGTGCAGCGTGTCGGTGAGCCGGTCGAAGAAGTCCGAGGAAGGCTCGACCGAGGGAAGATTCCTGAGGACGAGCAGCCCGCGCCGCATCGCCACGTCGTGCCGCGCGCAAAGCCCGCACGCAGCCAGATGTCCCTCTGCGTCTGACTGGACCGCCAGAGGGAGCGTCTGATCTACAAATGCGAGATATTGATTACGAAACTCGAGGCAATCCATTCGGGCGGCGTCACTTCGGTTGGTCCGAACACTGTACCCACGAGGGGGGCTCGGGTTCCGAATGATGTGCCTCGGATCACGCCTCCGCCAGCGAGGAAAGTGCCTCGATTTTGCCCTAGCGGAGTCCCGGCTCGATGATCTGGGCAAAGGCGTTCCGAGCCCGGTTCAGCCTCGATTTCACCGTGCCGAGATTGCAGTTGGTGATTTCCGCGATCTCCTCGTACGACTTCCCCTCGAGCTCGCGCAGGATGAACACCTGGCGGTGATGCTCGGGAAGCCGGGCGACCGATGCCTCGACGAGCGAACGCAAATGCCGGCGGCGATAGAGATCGTCGGGACGTGAGTTCGCGTCCTCGAACTGCAACGGACGATCGTCGTCCTGCCAGTTCTTGCGAATCGTCTGGAAGAACACCAGCGGATTCCGCGACCGGTTTCGAAGCTCGTTTTTCGCGAGATTCGAAGCAATCGTGTAGATCCAGGTCGAGAACTTCTTCGACCGGTCGAAGCGGGCCATGTGGCGATACACCCGGATGAACACCTCCTGAACGAGGTCCTCTCCGCGCTCGCGATCACCGATCGTGCGATAGATGAAGTTGAGCAGGCGCGTCTGGTACCGTTCCACGAGCTCCTGGAACGCGCGCTCCTCTCCCGCCAGAAAGGAAGCAACCAGCTCCCCATCCTCGAGTGTTTGCAGCTGGGCACGAACCGACGTTGCCGGTGCCACCTTCGCCGCTTCCATCGCCACGTTGGCCATCTCTGGATTCCCCCAGAACAAATGAATTCGCCTGCCGATTGGAAGCTCATTGTCGCACACGACCGCTTCCGCCGCGCGCAATGAAAAGCAGGGGCCGTGCCCTCTCGGTCGCAATTCGTTGCGACACAGCTAAATCACACGGACACAACAGCTTGTGTCAGTGGAGCCGTAAAGAAGCTTACCATCGCCAGTTTTCATTGTCTACTTTCGTGGACGTCGAAAACACGAATTGTGGGGACACTCTGTACGAGCGACGTCAGAACTCGCGTTCGAAACGCACGTCAGCGTCCGAGATAGAATCCCGCCGCGTACAGGATGCTCAGCGCGGTTTTCGCATCGGTGATCGTACCGTCCTGGATCATCCGCAGTGCGGCAGAGATCGCCACCGGCACCACCTCCACGAATTCGTCCGGCTCGAGGTGGCTCTCGCCGCGCACGAGCCCGGTGGCAGCGAACAGATGGATTTTCTCATCCGTGAAGCCCGGCGTCGTGTACATCGTGTACAGATGCTCCAGCTTCGCCGCAGTGCACCCCGTCTCCTCCCGCAGCTCGCGCCGCGCGCACTCCACCGGCGGCTCACCCGGCTCCAGCCGTCCCGCCGGGATCTCGTAGATGAATCCATCGGCGGCGTATCTGTATTGCCGAATGAGGAGAAGAATCGGATCGTCGCCAGCGGGATCACCCAGAAATGGAATGACGGCGCTGGCGCCCGAGTGGCGGATGATCTCGAGCTCGCCCTCCGTGCCGTTGGGGAATCGCACCCGATCGATATCGAGATTGATCACGCGTCCCGTATATTCGCGCCGGCTGCCGATCTTCCCCGGTGCCTTCCCCGCCGGCTTCGTCACCGCTCCGGCTTCCCCTCGGCGTCGTGCACGCTCACAGGGCCCACGTCCAGCGCCGCGAGCGGCGCCATTATCACCGACGGGTCGCCCACTACCACAAGCTGCAGCTGGTCGGGGTGGAGATAGCGGTCGGCCGCATGCAGCACGTCCATCGCGGTCACGCGCCGGATGTTCGCGCGGTAGCTGTCGAAGTAGTCGGCCGGCAGGTCGTACGTCGCGAGCGCCGCGAGCGCACGCGCTATCGACTCCGTGGTCTCGTAGCGAATCGGAAACACGCCGTCCAGATAGCTGGTCGCCAGAGTAAGCTCGTCCTCGCTCACCGCATCCGCGCGAATGCGCCCGATCTCGATGAGGATCTCGTGCGCTGCGGCCGCGGTCACGTCGCTCTTTACCGCAGTCGATACCACGAACGGGCCGGCCCCGCGCCGCCACTCGAACGATGAGTGGGCGCCGTAGGTGTACGCATGAACCTCGCGCAAATTGAGATTGATCCGCGAAGAAAACAGTCCGCCGAGCAGGCCGTTCAGGATCAGCGCGGGAAAATAATCCGGGTGACTTCGCGGAAGGCCCACGTGGCCAATGCGGATCTCCGATTGCGGCGCGTCTTCCTTGCGCACGATGTGCACGGCGCGAGTGGTGCGCGCGGGGCCGTCGTTCACCGCCGCAGCCGCCGGCGTGGCGCCCGACCATGCGCCGAACAGTCGCTGCGCGAGCGCGACCCCGTCCGCAACGCGAATGTCGCCCGTGAGCACGAGCGTCGAGCCGCCCGGCCGGTAGCGCGCTCCGTAGAATCGCTCGACGATGGCGCGGTCCACCGATCGCACCGACGCGACCGATCCGTGCTCCGGACGCGCGTATCGCGACGCCGCATCGTACACGAAGCGCGAAAACATCTCGTCGGCGAGTCCGCGCGGCTCGGTTTGGAGCTGCAGCAGATCCGCGAGCCGTTCGGCCTTGAGCCGCGCCAACTCCCGTTCGGGGAACACGGGCTCCAGCACCACCTCGGCGAACAGCGCCATCGCGTCGTCCAGGCGCGGCGCGAGCACCGACATCGACACGACCGCCGCATCCCAATCGGCGCCGGCGCCCACGGCGGCGCCCCATCGCTCGAATTGCTCGCCCAGCGCGTCGCCATTGCGCCGGCGCGTGCCCTCCATGAGAGCGCGCGCGGCGAGCTGCGCCACACCCTCCGTGCCTGGCGACTCCGACGATGCGCCGGCATCCACCACGAGCGCCGCCGAGACGATGGGGAGCTTGTGCACGGGCGCGACGATGACGTGAAGCCCGTTGTCGAGCGTCACGCGCTCGAAGAACGGAAATCGGTAGTCTCGCGGCGGTCCCGCCTGTGGTCGAGTAGCGCCCGACACGACGGCGCTCAACGACTCGCTCCCGCCGTTTCGCCGACTTCCGCGTCTGCGGACGAGTCGGCTGACGGCTCGGCGGGGACGTAGATCAGGCTCGCGCGGTTGTCTTCACCCAGCAGGTCGCGAGCAAGTTCGTTCACCTGTGCGGCGGTGACGCGCTGGTAGCGCTCCGTCTGTTCGTTCACCAGCGCGGGATCGCCGAAGTAGGTGGCGAACATCGAGAGCTTGTCGGCGCGATCGCCGGCGGATTGCAAGGCGCTCACGAGCGCGGTCTCGAGGAGGGCTACGGCGCGTTCGACCTCCTCGGGCGTGACGCCGTCGGTGCGAATGCGGTCGATCTCGCGCACGACCTCCGCCTCGAGCGACACGGCGGAGATGCCCGGGCGGGCGGTCACGTCGGCGATGAGAATGTCGGCTGCCTTGGCGAGATCGAAGGTAAAGGCAGAGGCCTCGGAGGCGATTTCGCGGTCGCGGACGAGCGTTCGCTGGAATCGGCTTCCTTTGCCGGTCCCGAGGATAGCTGCGAGCACTGTCGCGACATAGTGGCCATCGCTGCCGAACAGAGGCGCCCTAAACGCCAAAAACAGTCGCGGCAACATCACCGCGTCCTTCACTACCTCCCGCCGCCACTCCCCAAACCGCACCGGAACCGCCATCGGCCGGAGCGCCGGCTTGCCACCCCCCTTTGGAATCCCGCCGAAGTACTGCTCCACCAACGCTTTCGCCTCCGCCAGATCGAAATCACCCGCGATCGACAGCACGGCGTTGTCCGGCGTGTAGTACGTCGCGAAAAACTGAGCGATGTCCTCCAGGCTCGCCTCCGACAAATCCTCCATCGATCCAATCAGCGAATGATGGAACGGATGCTCGGGTGGAAATGCGAGCGCGGGCAGCCGCTCCCACCAGGTGCCGTAGGGTTGGTTGTCCACGCTCCACCGCCGCTCGTTCTTCACCACATCGCGCTGAGTGTCGAGCTTCTGCTGCGTCATCGCGGGGAGCAGCTGCCCCATGCGATCCGCCTCCAGCCACAACGCAACCGCAAGTTGGTTGGACGGAACCGTTTCGAAATAGTTCGTGCGATCCAGCCACGTCGATCCGTTCAACGTTCCGCCCGCCCGCTGCACGATCTCGAAATGCTCGTTTGCGCCGACGTGCGCCGACCCCTGAAAGAGCATGTGCTCGAACAGGTGCGCGAACCCCGTACGTCCCGCGCGCTCGTTCGCCGAGCCCACGTGGTACCAGAGATTCACCGCGACGATGGGAGCCGTGTGATCCTCCGACAGCGTCACGAAGAGCCCGTTTGCCAGGCGAAATGTCACGATCGGAACTCGCATGGCGGAATATTGCACTGGATGGCCGACACGTGGAACCCGCGCGCCGATTCTTACGGATGCTCGTCTTGACACCATCTCCCGCTAGGGTCATGTTGACGACCCGCCCGCGCGCGCTGTCGGTGCCGCATTGCCGGTGTGCTCGCGACTTTACGGCGGGTTCGACTCCTCAAGAGCCAAACGAGTGTTCACGCGAATGCGTGCGTAGCAATCCTTTTAACACATCGGTACGGAGGTAAGTGATCATGGCAGCTGAATTCTCTTTGGGCGAGTCGCTTGTCGGCGACGGCAACGAAGTCGCGCACATTGATCTCATCATCGGCTCGAGGTCGGGACATGCGGGCCAGGCGTTCACGAACGCGCTGACCAACAACAAGGACGGCTTTACCACACTGCTCGCCGTGGTCGCGCCGAACCTCCCAGCCAAGCCGGACACGATCCTCTTCAACAAGGTCACGATCAAGGGTGCCAAGCAGGCCGTGCAAATGTTCGGACCCGCGCAGGCCGCGGTTGCGCGCGCGGTTGTCGATTCGGTCGAGGCTGGCGTGATTCCGAAGGACAAGGTCGAGGACCTCGTCATCATCGTTGGCGTGTTCATTCACTGGGATGCCGCCGATGACAAGAAGATTTTCGCCTACAACTATCAGGCGACGAAGGAATCGATCGCTCGCGCGCTGAAGAACGAGCCGAAAATCGACACGGTCATCGCCAAGGCGAAGACCGCCACGCACCCGTTCGCTGGCGGCGCCGACAAGAAGTAATGCTCGTGGCGCTTCGCCACGCAGTGAGCATCGAGGGGCGAGGATTTCTCGCCCCTCGATGCGTTTCTGCCATGCTAAGTTGCTGAACGTTCATCCGATCAACCTCATTCCGTCATCGCCATGCTGAAGCTCCTCCTGCAGCTCGACAGCTCGCGCCTTCCGAGCGTCTTCGATCAGGTCGTCGCCTTCGACGCGGGCGCGGATCGCGTCATCAGCCAGGGTGGCGTTACCGAGGGCGACGTTCGCGATCTCGTCTACGGCTGCATCTTCACCCGCGGCCCGAAGGACATGAAGAACACCGCCATCTTCATCGGTGGCGCCGATATGGCGATCGGCGAGAAGCTCCTCGCAGCCGCGTCCAAGGCGTTCTTCGCGAACTTCCGCGTCTCCACGATGCTCGACTCCAACGGCTCCAACACCACCGCCGTCGCCGCAGTCGTCAAGATTACGAAAGCCCTCGGGGGCAACGTCAAGGGACGCAAGATCGTCGTTACCGCCGGCACCGGACCCGTGGGCACGCGCGCGGCCGGCCTGCTCGCGCGCGCCGGCGCGGACGTCACCATCACATCGCGCAAACCCGAAGATGGAACGCGCGTGTCCGAAGCGATCTGCAAGCGATTCGGCGGTACGGTGCACGCCGTGCCGCTGCGCGAGCCTTCGCAAGCCGCCGACGCAATCAAGGGACACGACGTGCTCCTCAACGCCGGACCGGCGGGCGTGCTGATCGTGCCGCGCGCCGCGTGGGCAGGGAAGTTCAAGGTCGTCGTCGACCTGAACGCCGTGCCGCCGCTCGGCGTCGAGGGCGTAGAGGTGAACGACGATGGCGCGCAGCGCGAAGGCGCGATCGCCTTCGGCGCGCTCGGCGTCGGCAACTTCAAGATGTCCGTTCACAAGGAATGTCTCTCGCGGCTGTTCACCCGCAACGACCTCGTGCTCGACGCTGAGACGATCGAGGACGTCGCGAAAGAATTGATGAAGTAGCGCACAGACCCGCACGTGCTCGCCGTCGGCATCGATCCGGGAACGATCAGCATCGATGTATGCGCACTGGACGACGGTGCGCTCGTGCTCGATCGCTCGATCCCCACCGCTGACGCCCTCGCCGATCCAGTTGGCTTCGCGCGCATGCTCAGCGAGCTGGGCGCCGATCTCATCGCCGGCCCGTCAGGATACGGCCTCCCACTCACAACAGTCGCCGCTGCCGACGATCGCGCGCTCCGCCTCGCGTATCTCGCCGCTCCCGGCGAGCACGGCGGTATTGGCGGCCTGCGCGCGCTCGCAGCCGCGATGGTTCACGCGCAGCTGCCGGTTGTATTCACCCCCGGCGTGATTCACCTGCCATCGGTTCCCGCGCATCGAAAGATCAATCGCGTGGACCTGGGCACCGCCGACAAGCTGTGCGCCGCCGCGCTCGCGATTCGCGAACAGAGCACGCGGCGCGGCTGTGCGCTCAACGAGGTGTCGTTCATTCTGCTCGAGCTGGGCGGCGCGTTCAGCGCGGCCGTCGCCGTTCAGGATGGCCGCATCGTGGACGGTGCAGGGGGGAGCGCCGGTCCGCTCGGAATGCGCGCCGCGGGTGCGCTCGACGGCGAGGTCGCATTCCTCGCCGGCACGATCACCAAGGAGCTTCTCTTCCGTGGAGGCGTCGAGAGCATCGTCGGGCACGCCGACGTCTCGCTCGAATCACTCGCCGCCAGCACGTCGCGAGAGGAGAGCACAGCGTGGAACGCCTTCATCGAGAGCACCGTCAAGGCCGTTGCCTCGCTCTCTGTCTCCGTGCCCGCGCCGCACGAGATCCTGCTTTCGGGGCGCGTGGCGCGCGCGCCGAGCGTCGTGCGCGAGTTGCATCTGCGACTGAGCCGCATCGCGCCTGTGCGCCGCCTGCACGGCTACGCGTCGGTGGCGAAGGAGGCCGCGCAGGGCGCCGCACTCATCGCCGATGGACTCGCGGGCGGCCGCCACGCCGTGCTCACCGACATCATGGGCATCCGCGACGCGAGTGGTACGGTGCTCGACCATCTGCGCATCATCTCGGCAGAAACCGCCCTTCA
>Ga0070680_100003633_pt1 | contig 11519 bp, 5 predicted proteins | sample KBSC73BmetaG_FD_64672 | JGI IMG/M metagenome (GOLD analysis project Ga0070680, IMG submission 64672) | Corn rhizosphere microbial communities from Kellogg Biological Station, Michigan, USA - KBS C7-3B metaG | ecosystem: Host-associated > Plants > Roots > Rhizosphere | place: USA: Michigan...
ATGACGATGAACGACATCACGATCCAGATGCATGGCCCATAGATGGCCGCGACCTTCAGCGCACCGCCGAGCGTCGACGACTCGTTCCGAACCCACTCGGAGCGCATATAGAGAATCAGAAACACGGTCGACCATGCGAGCGCGACACCGAAGTGCATGAGCAATCCGATGAGGACCGTGCGCGTACCGCCGTTCAATGCGTCCGGTCCGAGCAGCACGGAGGCGACACCTTGCCAGAGGCGAGCGACGGTGGATCCGTAAAACACACTCACGAGCACACTGGAGAACACGGCGTCGGTCAGTCCTGTAACCAGCCATGCCCGAACGAGCCGCCTCAAACGCTCTTCAGTCATTTCTCAGCGCAGTTGAAGTAGCCTATGGAGGGGTAGGGGCGGCGCACGCCGCCCCTGCCGATGCCGCCCGACTCAAACGCGAAGTCGACGTCAACGAATCGGACCACCCTTCTTCACCTGCGGCAACCCGTTCGCCATCCACTCCGGCATCGGTTTGTCCATGAGGTAGTGATCGAAGAACTGCTTCATGCGGACGGCGAAGTCCTTCTGATCATCCCGGTCGGTGAGATTGTGCGGCTGTCCGGGATACGACAGGAAGATCACCTGCTTGCCCTGCTGCCTCGCCGCATTGAAGAACTGTAAACCCTCGACGTAGTCGACGGCGCCGTCGTCGCCGCCCTGCAGGATCATGAACGGCGTCTTGATGTTCTTCACGTGAAAGATCGGCGACTGCTCCTCGAACATCTTCGTGTTCGTCCATGGATCGACGCCCGCGCCCATGCGCACCTGGCCGACGGTGGTGATGCCCTGCTGCACCGTGCCCGTGCTCTTGTAGAGCTCACTGTAGAAGCTCGTGAGATTGGTCGGCGGCGCACCGGTCACGACGGCGGCGAAGAGATCGGTCTGCGTCACGATGTACGACGACTGGTATCCGCCCCAGCTATGACCGTGCAGGCCGATGTGCTTGGGGTCCGCGTAGCCCAGCTCGATCGCTCTCTTCACGGCGCTGGTGACGCAGTCCACCGCCGACGTGCCCGGCTTCCCGATCTCATAGACGACGTCCGGCTGGAGCACGGCGTAGCCGTTGCTCGCATACATCGAGATCTGCGGGCTGTCGCCGTAGCCCGGCATCGGGAAGTTGTGATGCGTGTTCGACATGATCTCGTAGAACTCGACGAGCATCGGATACTTCTTGCCCGGCTCGTAGCCCGGGGGCAGCGTGAGCGTCCCTTGCAGCGCGTGGCCGAAGCGGTCCTTGTAGTCGATGAGCACTTTCTTGCTCGCCCACGCGAACTCGTCGAGGATCGGGTTGCCGTCGGTCACCTGTTTAGGAGTCTCGAATGCCGAGTTGGTGGCCCAGTAGTCCGGTGCTTCGTTGAAGTCCTGTTCGACGAACACCAGGCGGTCGGCGTCCTCCGCCTTGATCACGCCGCCGACGTTCTTGTCCTTCCAGATGAGTGCCTTGGGCGCCTGACCGGCGCTGACCTGCCAGTAGCCGAACTTCTTCGTCCGATCGCCATACGCCGACAGCGCGACCGGCTGCGTGAGATCGACGCCATCGTCTTCCGATGCCGCGCCTGCGCCGCCGCGTCCGCCCCCGCGCCCACCGCGTCCGCCACCCGCTCCGGCGCCGAACCGCACGACGCGGAATTGAATGCCCTGCGCTCGGCCCACGCCCTGCGTCAGATTGGTTGCCGCACTGCCGTCGAGCGGCGCCTGCCACACATCGTACTTGTCATAGAGCAGCACCGACGTGCCGTCTTTCGTCCAGCCTGCGACTCCCCAGATCGGCTTCTCGTAGGCGTGATCGTCGTCGTCATTCACGTACGACTTCGTCGGAATGTGCGTCGCATCCAGCGTCACCGACGTGCCGTTCTCGAGATTGAACGCCCGAACCTGTCGATTCTTGAGATAGAGATACCACCTGGAATCTGGCGAGATGCCATACTCGCGCGTGAGCGCCTTGTCGATGAGCGTGCGGGCTCCCGTCGCAACGTCGACCTTGTAGAGGTCCGCGCGGCTGCCGCCCCACGCGACTTCGCCGCGGTAGGGGCCATCGTTGCGTCCCACGGCGACGTTCGAGTTCGCGGCGGGCGTGACCGTCCGCATGTCGTCGTCGCCCAACTTCACGAGCTTGCCGCTGGTGACGAGAATGACCGCCGGAGTCGTCGCGCGCCGGAGCTGCTGCAGCTGGACGATCTGCACCGACTGTGGCGTCTGATCCTTCCAGTGCCAGATGTCGACGTTCGCCTTGTTCGAGTCGGCGCCGGCGATCTCGGGCTCCTGTTCCTTCACGCCCACGAAGATGCGCGAGCCGTCCTTGCTCCAGCGCGGTGATGAGTATTCACTCAACACCATGCCGCGCGGGAACGCACCGTCCCGCGCCGGGTCGTACGTGAAAGGCGTCGCGCCGTTCGCGACACCCGTCCACGCGAGCAACACGTTCTGCTTCTGCTTCATCCCGCGCACCTTGTCGCCGCGGAGCACGGCGAGGTTGCCGCCGTCGCCGCTCCAGGTGAGCTGATCGAAATCAGCGGTCGCGGTCGCGAGCGCGCGTGTCGTCCCCGTCGCGGGATCGAGCACGTACACGCCGTTGCCCAGACGATCCGTGGCCTCGACGGTGTACGCGAGCAGCTTGCCGCTCCCGTCGAACTCGTATTGACTCACGTTGCCGATGTTGCGCACGGCGCCGGTCGTCATGTCGCGCACGACCATGTCCGAGCCCGCGGGCGCCGGAGTTGCTGCCGCGCCGCCCCGGCCGCCTCGTCCACCGCCCGCGCCCGCTTCGGCCGTCGCCGGCGCCGCGCCCCCCGGACGATTCAGCTTCACGGCGAGCCAGTGAGAGTCGTTCGAGAACTTCCAGGATGCAGCGTCCGGAATCGCGACCTTCTCGCCGGTCGCGAGATTCAACAACTGTAAATGCGCGGTCGCCGGTGCGTCCTCACCATTCGCGACCGGCGCGCTAGTGCCGCGGCCGCGGCCGCCGCGCGCGCCATTCGCACCGCCGGCGCGTCCCGCCGGCGCCACGAAGTACGCTGCCCACTTCGAATCATCGCTGAACGACGGCGCATTGCCGCCGCCGCCCCCTCGGCCGCCACCGCCGCCTGCTCGGCCGCCGCCGCCGCCGACGACGTCCGTGTAATCCTTCGAGCCATCGAGCGCCTTCACGTGCAGGATCGTCTGTCCGCCTTCGTTCGGCGAATAGGTGAACGTCATCCACTTGCCGTCGTCGGAGAGCGCGGGCGACGTAATGCGATTGAAACGCGCGAAGTCCTCGAGCTGGAGAACCTTGACGTTGTCTGGCCGCTTCGCGGTCGGTTGGCCTTGCTGGATAGTGCCGGGTCGAGTCTGCGCGCCGAGTGCCAGGATTGGGGTCGCGATGAACGCGGCGGCGGCGACTCGGCGGAGCAGCGCGGTGTAGCGCATGCGGTGCCTCATGCTGGGGACGGGTGAGCCATGAACGTGCCCAACCGAGCCGAACTCCGCTAGACGGGTTCGACCGCGGCCGCCGCCGCGAGTTGACTGTCTCCTCGAGCGCGAGTACTAGTTCTAGTAGAATGTCTCCTAAAGCAGAACGCGCTGCCCTCTTGCAGGGAACCCTGGACCTTCTCGTCCTGCGCACGCTCGCATTGGGGCGCCAGCACGGCCACGGAATCACCCTCGCCATTCAGAGATCGTCGCAGGGCGCGCTGCTCGTCGATCACGGCTCGCTCTACCCGGCGCTCCAACGACTCGAGGCCGCCGGCTGGGTGCGCGGCGACTGGGGCGTTTCCGACAACAACCGGCGCGCGCGCTTCTACGAGCTGACGGCCGCCGGACGCAAGCAGCTCGCGAAGGAAGCCAGTGAATGGCGACGCATCTCCGAAGCGGTCGCCCTCGTCCTCGGCCCGGAGCTCAGCGGAGGCTGATTCGATGCGATCGCGCTCGTGGCGGTTCTGGACGCAACGTCGGTCCGACGATGACTTCGCCGAGGAGGTGGAGTCGCACATCGCGATGGAGGTGGATCGATTGGTCGCGACGGGAATGCGCGAGGACGATGCGCGCTTCGCGGCACGGCGCGCGTTCGGCAACGTGGGACTGGTTCGCGAGCGCTTGCACGAGGGGCCGCGCGGACGATGGCTCGAGAGCGTATCGCAGGATGTGCGCTACGCCGTTCGCTCGCTGCGCAACACGCCCGTGTTCACCACTGTCGCGGTTGCGTCGCTCGCCATCGGCATCGGCGCGAACACGACGATGTTCGGAGCGATCGACGCGATGATGTTCCGGGCGCCGGCGTACGTGCGGGACGCGGATCGTGTCAATCGCGTGTTCTTCGAGCTTCCTAAACCGGCCGGCGGCGCGTCGATCATCCAGCAGGTGAGCTACGGCGCATACCTTCGGTTGCGCGACGATGTCTCCGGATTCGCCGATCTCGCCGCGTTCTCCGATCAGAAGTTCTCGAGCGGCCGAGGCGCGGATGCCCGGCTGCTCAGCGCGACGCTGGTCAGTCAGAACTTCTTCAAGTTGCTCGGTGTTCAGCCTGCCCTTGGCCGCGTGTTTCTGCCAACCGAAGAGCGCGACGACGGACAGCACGTCGCGCTGCTCGGCTACGAGACGTGGCAGTCGCAATTCGCTGGTGACTCCGCGGTGCTGGGCCGAACGATCGATGTCGCCGGTCTGCCGTATGTCATCGTGGGTGTTGCGCCGCAGGGGTTCACGGGCGTCGAGACCGATCGTGTCGACGTCTGGCTACCGCTTGGCGCGGGGAAGCGTGTCCAGAGTTTTTATATACTCGATCCGTCGGCCCAATCGTACTGGCTGGAGCTCGTCGGCCGGCGCCGAGCCAACGCGACGGTTGCGCAGGTGCGCGACCAGGCGACCCAGGTGTATCTCCGGCTCAACAGCGGATCGCGGTACTTCGCGGCGCTCCCGGTGAAGCCGCATGCGTCGATCGCGCCGATCATCATTGGCCGCGGCCCGACGGCCGGTCCGGAAGCGAAGGTCTCCGTCTGGGTGGGCGCGGTGTCGCTTCTCGTGCTGCTCATCGCGGCGGCAAACGTCGCGAACCTGCTCTTGCTGCGGGGGCTCGCCCGCTCGCGGGAAACGGCGCTCCGGCTCTCGCTTGGCGCAACGCGCTGGCGCGTCGTGCGGCACGCGCTGATTGAAGGAATGCTCATCGCCTTCGCCGGCGCGATCTGCGCGCTCGTCATGGCGCATTGGACGGCCGCCGCGATGCGCGCGTTTCTCCTGCCCGACAGCGTCGATCATCGCGTGATCGAGCCGCGGCTGCTCGCGTTCACCGCCGTGGTTGCGCTGGGTGCGGGAGTCCTGGCGGCGATGGCGCCAGCGTTGGCATCCGCGCATGGTGGGTTCCAGCCGCTGCTCGGCGCGGGCCGAGTGGCGGATCGCAGCCCTCGGCGGTTGTTCGCGCAGCGCGCGTTGATTGCCGGACAGGTCGCGCTTGCGACGCTCTTGCTCGTCGGCGCGGGACTGTTCGTGACGAGTCTTCGCAACGTGCGTGCGATCGATCTCGGCATCGACGTGGATCAGCTCTTGTACGTCAACCTCACGAGCATGTTGCGCCAGCGGGATTGGCGCGATTCGTCGGGGTGGGTGAGCGCGAACGCGACGTATCGCGCGATGCTGGAGCGGGTGCGTCGCGTTCCGGGCGTGGCGAACGCGTCGCTCACCGTGGGCGAGCCGTTCGCGAGCCGGTGGGCACTGTCTCTTCAGCGGCGCGGAGGACCGCCGCTTCGGACCGGGAGTCCCGTGCCGTTCGCGACGGCCGTGGGCGACGCCTACTTCGAAACCATGGGCACGCGTCTCGTTCGCGGCCGCCTCTTCACGGCATCGGATCATACGCCGACGTCTCGTGTGGCGATCGTCGATGAGGAAACTGCAAAGCAATTCTGGCCCGACGGCAATGCGATCGGTACCTGCGTTCTGCTTGGCGACGACCAGGCGTGCACGCAGATCGTCGGGATCGTTGCGAACGCGGCGCAATATGCGATTACCGGCGCGAAGGGTTCCTACGTCTACCTGCCGCTCGAGTCGGCGTGGGGGCATCAGGCCATCAGCATGATGGAAGTTCGTTCGACCCGTGATCCGGACGCGTTGGTCCCGGCCATTCGGCGCGCCGTGCAGTCGGTCTCGCCCGATCTGCCGTGGGTCGACGTGCAATCCGTCTCGCGGCGGCTTGCGCCGCAGTTGCGTCCGTGGCGGCTTGGCGCGTCGATGTTCACGGCGTTCGGGGTGCTCGCGTTGTGTCTGGCGGCGTTCGGTCTGTATGGACTGCTTTCATATATGGTCGCACAGCGCACGCACGAGATCGGCGTTCGCAAGGCGCTCGGCGCGTCGAACGGGGGCGTCGTTCGACTGGTGCTTCGGGGGTCGGTGGGCCTCGCGACGGTGGGAATCGTCGTCGGTGTGGCGGGCGCGCTTGGTGCGGGGCGCCTCATCGCGAGCCAATTGTACGGTGTGACGCCGCGGGATCCGTTCGTGTTCGCGGTGTGCATTGCGGCACTCCTCGTGGTCGCCGTGATCGCGTGCCTCGCACCGGCGCGCCGGGCCACCCGGGTCGATCCGATGGTCGCGCTGCGGACGGAGTGAAACGTCTGGCGGACCGAGGTCGGTTGAGCGTTGGGGCCGGATGGTGGCCGCGTTAAGGGCTGGAAATTCGTTCGGCGTGCCCTTGACAGGCGCGGTGCAAATGCAGAGCGTACCACGGTCATCCTACCACGCGCGCCTGGACGCGCGACCTCGCCGGAACCGGTCTTCCATCCGATCGCGTTTCGAGACGGCCTTCGGAGCCCGCGAGTCGGCCGAAACGATCATGGTCCGCATGCCCGCGTGAGCGCTGGGCGGCGGTCGTGGGTCGTCGCGGCCATTTGGTATTTCAGAACACTAAATGACAATCTGAAAAGTTCGCGACTGCGCTGCATCATCGCGGTGTAAAATCTTGCCGATCGATGTAACGGACTTCATACTCCCCGCGGTTTACAGTTTGGATTTTCTATCCAGAAAAGCCAGACTCGCCTTTCACTTCAGGGGAAGATTCAATGTCGAGACGAGGGTTGACGTGGCGGCATCTCTTGCCGCTTGCGGCAGTGCTCTGGGCTGGTGTCGCGTCCGCGCAGGGAGCGGGTCGCGGCGGAACGGTCGTTGGAGAAGTCACCGATTCCACCGCGCAGATGCCGCTGGTCGGCGCTGAAGTATTCGTGGTTCCCACGGCTGGCGGGACCGTGCAGCGCGGAACGCGCACGACGGCGAACGGTCGCTTCAGCCTGACGGGCGTCCCAGCCGGCACGGTGACGATCCGCGTTCGACTCGTCGGCTACAATCCAAAGGATCGCACGGTCACGGTGACCGACGGCCAGACGTCGACGGTCGAATTCGGGCTCACGCCGCGGTCCACGCAGCTCGATCAGGTCGTCGTGACCGGAACCGCTGGCGCGACGCAGAAGCGCGCGATCGGCAACGTGGTATCGACCATCGGTGCCGACTCCGTGCTCGCGGTTGCACCCGTGCGAAGCGTCGATCAGCTCCTGGGCTCGCGCACGCCGGGCATGATCACGCTGCCGGCGTCGGGTCAGGTGGGCACGGGCGCTCAGATCCGCATTCGCGGAACGAGCAGCCTCTCGCTCACGAACGACCCGATCATCTACATCGACGGCGTTCGCGTGGACGGCGACGTGTCGGACGGGCCGGTGCAGCGCGGCGGCGGCGGCGCGAGCCGCTTGAACGACATCAATCCGGACGACATCGAGTCCATCGAAGTCATCAAGGGCCCGGCCGCGGCAACGCTGTACGGCACCGAGGCCTCGAACGGCGTCATCCAGATCATCACGAAGCGCGGCCGGACCGGCAAGGCGACGTTCAACTTCTCGATGCGGCAGGGCGGTGATTGGCTCGCGAACCCCGAGGGTCGCTCCGGCTTGCTGTATGGCAAGAAGCCGGACGGCACGATCACCAGCTTCAACCTGTACCAGCACGAGATCGAGACGACGGGCAAGCCGATCTTCACCACGGGTCCGATGTCGGGCTACGCCGCGAACCTGAGCGGCGGCACCGACGCCAATCGCTACTTCATCACCGGCGCGTACGACAACGACGTCGGCGTCGTGCCCTGGAACTGGGACCACAAGTTCACGGCGCGCGCGAACGTCGACGTGCTGCCGACGAACAACCTCCGTCTCCAGGCCAGCATCGGCCACGTGCGCGATCGCGTCCGCCTCGCGCAGTCGGCGATCGACATCGATCCGTTCAGCAATCTCGTGTGGGGCACGCCGCTCAGCGCGGACGGCGTCAAGCGCGGCTTCGGCTTCGCGCCTCCGGAAGAGTGGTCGTCGGTCCAGTCGTACGCGAACAACGACCGCACGACGGTGAGCATGACCAGCATGTACGATCCGTTCAGTTGGTTCTCCAACCGGCTCGTCACCGGCATCGACGTGAGCGGCGAAGACAACTCCACGCTCTGGCCGCGCCAGCCCGACGGCGCCGCGGATCCGCTGCCCAGCAGCGAAGCGCTCGGCAGCAAGAGCGACCAGCGCGCGAACATCACCATCTACACGCTCGACTACGCCGGCTCGGCGAAGTATGGCTGGAACGACGCCCTGCGCTTCACCAGCTCGATCGGCCTCCAGGCGTACCGCACGGAGACGAGCTCGATCACCGGAACCGCAACCACGTTCGCGGCGACCCCGATCACCACGATCTCGGGCGGCGCGACGCGCAGCGCGACCGAAGCGTACAACGCGAATGCCACCGTCGGCATGTACGGCCAGCAGGAGCTCGCGTGGAACAACCGCGTCTTCCTGACGGCCGCGCTGCGCGGCGACGACAACAGCGCGTTCGGCAAGCAGTTCAAGGCCGCGTACTATCCGAAGGTGAGCGGTTCGTGGGTCGTCGGCGAGGAGCCGTGGTTCCACGTGCCCATGGTCGACAATCTCCGCCTGCGTGGCGCACTCGGCGCCGCCGGCCGTCAGCCGGGCGCATTCGACGCGCAACGACTCTACGTGCCGGTCGTCGGCTTCCAGAACGGTGCGGGTCTCGCGCCGGGATCGTTCGGCAACCCGCAGCTCAAGCCCGAGCGCAGCCGCGAGCTTGAGCTCGGGTTCGAGTCGACGCTCTTGCACGGCTTTGCAGATCTCTCATACACGCACTACAACCGCAAGATCAGCGACGCGATCGTCAACTCGCCGCTGCCGCCGTCGGCCGGCTTCCCCGGCTCGCAGGTGATCAACATCGGCCGCGTGAGCGGCTGGGGCGATGAGCTCGAGCTGAATCTCCACCCGCATAACGGACGCAGAGTCGTGTGGGACGTCGGAAGTCAGCTCTCGTCGAACGGCAACCGCATCGAGGACATGGGCGGTACGCAGTTCCTCACCGTCGGTGGTGGCGGCCAGGCGCAGAACCGCGTCGGTTACGCGATCGGCGACTTCTTCCTCTACAAGGTTCGCTCGGCCACGCTCGACCCGACCGGGAAGGTGCTCTCGGCGATCTGCGACGGCGGCACGGGTTCCGATGGCCTGCATCAGGGCGGTCCGGACGTGTCGTGTTCGTCGGCCCCGCGCGTCTTCTGGGGTCACTCGCAGCCCACGTGGCAGATCGGTGTGAACAACACCGTCACGCTCTGGCAGCGCTTGCGCCTCTATGCGCGCGTCGACGGCAACGGCGGCCATCTCCAGTCCGACACGGAGATTCGCGCGCTGCACAACCAGGGCTCGACGCTCGCCGTGATCCAGCAGAACGATCCCCTGCTCCAGGAGTACCGCGCGATCGAAGCCGACGCCCCCAGCACGTACAAGGCCGGCTTCCTGCGGCTCCGCGAGCTCTCGGCGTCCTACACGCTGTCGCCGCGGTTGGCGCAGCGCCTCGGCGCGAGCAACGCCTCGTTCAGCCTCGCGGGTCGCAACCTGTCGATGTTGTGGACGGCGCAGAACGGCTGGAACACGTCGCGCGACGGCGAAGTGTACGTCGACATCGCGAACCAGCACGTGTGGGATCCGGAAATCCGTGCCATCGGCTCGCTTTCCAACGGCTACCAGACGGTCATGCCGCCGACCGCCAGCTTCGAAGCGACGCTCCGCCTCACTTTCTGACCGACGAGACGCATAGCCATGATTTTACAATATTCTCAATCCCTGTCGCGTGCCCGCGTGGGAGTCAGGCGGATGGGCGCCGGGCTGCTCGCGCTGACCCTCGCCGCATCGACGGCGTGCAACCAACTCCTCTCCGTCGACAATCCTGGCCAGGTGCCAGCCGATGCACTCGACGATCCCGCGCTCGTGGCGACGCTCGAGCTCGGAGCCATTCAACAATTCCAATGCGCGGCCGCGAACTACGCCGCGACCGCCGGCATGCTCTCGGGCGAATACTGGTCCGCGAACGGCTTCGTGAACAACCACGTCTGGGAGTGGCGAAGCGTCGTCGACATCAAGCAGAACCCCGGATCGTGCTCGGGCTCGCGGACCGATACGTCGATGGGCTTCTACACGCCGCTGCAGCAGGCGCGCTTCCAGCTCGAGGACGCGTACAGCCGCTTCGCGAAGTTCACGGACGCGCAGGTTCCGAATCGCCAGCGCTACATGGTGGAGATGAAGGCGTACGCGGGATACGCGCTCCTGCTGCTTGGCGAAGGCATGTGCACCATGACGGTCGACAACGGTCCGGAGATCCAGCGGTCCGACGTGTACGCCCTCGCCGAGAAGGAGTTCACGGAAGCGATGAGCGAGGTGGACAAGGCGACGGATCCGGCGTTCACCGCCGCCGATCGCGCCAGCCTCAAGAACATGGCGCTGAATGGCCGTGCACGTGAGCGACTCGACGCGGGCAATCTGCAGGGCGCTGCCGCGGATGCCGCGCAGATTCCCGCGGGCTATGTGCGCAACGCCGAGTTCTCCGAACAGACCGTCTCGCGTGAGAATCGCATCTACAATCTCACCACGCGAAACAGCTACCTGTCCGTCGCGCCGGCGTACGACAACCTCACGCTCGAGGATGGAGTCACCCCCGATCCGCGCGTGAAGACCGTCGACACGAAGACGAAGGGCACGGACAACGTGACGGAGGTCTGGCAACAGCAGAAGTTCACGGGCAGCGGCGCGGCTCCGCTGCCGATCGCCTCGTACGCCGAAGCGCAGCTCATCTACGCCGAAGCGACCGGTGGTCAGGCGGGCCTCGACGCGATCAACCGCGTGCGGGCCCTCTCGAAGATCCCACCGCTCACGCTCAAGCCGGGCGACGACTTCGAGAAGATCGTGCTCGAGGAGCGCCGTCGTCAGCTCTTCAGCGAAGGCCAGCGCTACGGTGACATGCTTCGCAAGAACCTGCCGTTCCAGTCCGGCGTGAATCGCAAGGGTCAGACGTACAGCAGCCTGACGTGCGTGCCGCTGCCGGACGTGGAAACACGCAACAACCCGAACTTCAAGGGCTGACCGGAACGGTAGATCCTTCGTCACCATCGCTCCTCGGGATGACAGGCGAGGGGAGGTGCTTCTCGCGATGACTGACGAAACACGAACGGCC
>Ga0070680_100003634_pt1 | contig 11519 bp, 6 predicted proteins | sample KBSC73BmetaG_FD_64672 | JGI IMG/M metagenome (GOLD analysis project Ga0070680, IMG submission 64672) | Corn rhizosphere microbial communities from Kellogg Biological Station, Michigan, USA - KBS C7-3B metaG | ecosystem: Host-associated > Plants > Roots > Rhizosphere | place: USA: Michigan...
CGTTGATCTGTCCGGGCTGGCCCTTACCGTCGAAGAAGCTGCCTCCGAACTCGTAGCTCTTTTTGCCGCCGATCATGTCCATGGAGTTCCAGAAGTCCGGCGTGCGCATCTGATACGCGACGTCCTTGAGGGCACCCACGATCTTGCCACCCTTGATCTCGTGGAATACCTGGCCGCCGAACTGCGCGTTGTAGCGCTGCTGGTCGATCGAGAACGAACCGTCGCCGATGATCGCGATGCCGCGGTCGGTGGCCGCGATGAGATCCTCGAACGACTGTTCCTTCTCGCCCGGGAGCAGCGAGACGTTCGGCATCCGCTGGAACTGCACGTTGTCCCAGTTCTGCGCGTACGAGCAGCCGTGCGACCGCGCCGGCTTCCCCTGCTTCTTGTACCACCACTCGAGCCAGAGCGCCTGCTCGCGCGTGGTTTGATATTCGTTGACGATCCCCTTCTTGATGATGAGAAAGGGCTCGGGCTTCACGCCCTCGTCGTCCCACCCTACGGTGCCCAGGCATCCTTCCTGACTACGGTCACCCTGGATGTTCATGATCTCGGGGCCGTAGCGGAATTGGCCGAGCATCTTCTCCGGCGGCGACACGAAGCTGGTGCCAGCGTAGTTGGCCTCGTAGCCCATCGCGCGATCGAGCTCGGTGGGATGAGCGATTGACTCGTGGATCGTGAGCCAGAGATGACTCGGATGCAGCACGAGATCGTAGCGTCCCACTTCCACCGGCTTGGCGGTGAGCTTCGCGACCGCCTCTTCTCCCCACTGCTGCGCGTGGCCGGCGAGATCGCGCTCGAGCACGTACTCCCAGCCGCGCCCCATCGGCGCCGCGACGTTTCCGCGATTCTGGAAGTCGCTCATGTCCGCCGAGATCGCGGTGATCTGCATGAGCGGCCACGAGCGAACTGCGGTCTGGCTGATGACGGAGCCGTCGCTGTTCGCGTAGCTGCGCTCTTCCTTCACGAAGAACAGCCCGCTGAAGATGTACTTCACTCCTTTTACCTTGAGCGCCTCGGCATTGGCCTTCAATAGAAGCGCCGCCTTCTCCTCGACCGACACCGACCAGGGATCAGTGGTGAATGCGCTCTTCCAGGTGCCGTTGGGCACGGCGGGCGCGGGCGCGAGCACCACGGGCCGGTCGCGTGCGCTGCGATTCGCCTTGGCGATGGACACGGCTTCCTTCGCCGCCGCCGCGACGCCGTCCTTGGTTAGCAGCCGCGTCGCGGCAAAACCCCACGTGCCGTCGACCAGCGCGCGCACGCCGCACCCCATCGAGTCAGTGTCGACGACGTTCTGAATCTGCTGCTCGCGCGTGAAGACGAAGTTCTGCCGCTGACGGCCGATGCGGACGTCCGAGTAGCCGGCTCCCCCGGCCTTCGCGGCGTTGAGGGCGTCCGCCATCAGCTCGCGGATGGTCGAATCTGGAATTTCTTCGATTGGTCGCGTGGGGACGGATGCGAACGCGCTCCCCACACCTCCCGTCGCTTTCCACGCGTTCGCTGCGGCGAGGACCGCCGCCACCTGCGCACTCTTCTTCAGGAAATCTCTGCGGTCGGTCATCAGACGGCGTCGCTCAGGCTGGTGAAGTTGAAATCGTGCGCCTTGATTGGTGGCACTACGATAGCGAATCCCGGACTGCCATCCTCGCTCGCGCTCACGCGCACCGGCTGACCCATGGCTTCCAGGTTGTTCAGCATGAAGACGGGTGATTCGTTGTAGCGCAGATTCTTGACGGCCTTCGTGATCTTACCGTCTTCGATGAGGAACGTGCCATCACGCGTGAGCCCTGTGAAGAGGATGGTACGAGGATCGACCGGCCGGATGTACCAGAATCTGGTGACGAGTATCCCGCGCTGTGTGGATGCGATCAAGTCCTCAATGCTCTGCGTGCCGCCCGACATTCGCAGCGATCCGACCAGCGGTGTCGGTTCCTTTCCCTGCTTCTGCGCCCAGTAGCGGTCGTACGCGAGGTTGCGCACGATGCCGTTCTCGATCCACGTCGTCTTCTTCGCCGGCTCTCCCTCGGGAGTGAACGGCAGTGCCGCCGCATCAGGGTCAAAGGGATCCGACACGATGGACACGCGTTCATCTACGACCTTGAGTCCGATTTTGTTTCCACCGCCCTGCTTCGTGAAAAAGCTCCGCCCCTCATCCGCGTTGCGCGCATTCAGCGAGAACGCGATCAGCTGCACCAGGTTTCCCACCGCAGTGGGCTCGAGCACGACGGTGTAGCGGCCCGGCTCGATCGCGACCGGATTGGCCGATGCGCGCGCCTTGTCGATCGCGCGCGCGCCCAGCGCATCGGGATCGATGCGCGACCAATTCGTGTGCGCCGCGCCCGCCCAGCCGCTCGCGCTGCCGTCCGGTGCGCGCACGGTGGTAGTCATGGACGAATTCGTCTCGCGGGCGAACGCGAAGAGACCCTTGTTCGTCGCGATCGCGTGCGCCGAAGCATCCGACTCGATGTAGCCGGTGGCCGCGAACTTCGCTGCCCGCGATGGCTCGGTGACGGAACGCACCGCCGCCGCGCGTCCCGCCGGGTCGAGATTCGCAGTGACCGCGTTCCACGCCGGAGATTCCTGATACGTCTGCGCGCCGAGCTCCGGCATCGCCTCGGGATCCTCGGGCGCGAGCTTGGCCAGCCGCTCCGAGAGGTCCACCGCGGCCTGCAGCGACGCGTCGTCCAGCTTGTTCGTGGTGGTGCTCGCGCTCTTGCTGCCGAAGGTGCTGCGAACACTAACAGTGGTATTGGTGTTGTCGCCACCAGTGGAGATCTGATTCACCGCGAAGCGTGTGTTCCCTCTCACCCCGCCGATGATCGTGACGCGCGTCTCGTCCGCCTTCGCCATTCCGAGTATGCGTTTGGTGAGCGACTCGGCATCCTCCCGCGAGAGAATTCCCGGCGGGTCGAACAGTGACCGGGGGCTCATGCCTTCCTCCCCGTGTTGATCACGTTGATGTTCCTGAAGCGGCTCGGCACGCATCCGTGGCTCACCGCGTTCGACTGACTCGGCTGCCCCTTGCCATCGTTGAACGCGCCGCCCATGAAGTAGCTCTTCTTGCCGCCGATCATGTCCATCGAGTTCCAGAAATCCGGCGTGCGCATCTGGTACGCAACGTCCTTGAGCATGCCGACGATCTTGCCGCCCTTGATCTCGTAGAAGAGCTGGCCGCCGAACTGCGCGTTGTAGCGCTGCTGGTCGATCGAGAACGAACCGTCGCCCATGATCGCGATGCCGCGGTCCGTCGCCGCGATGATGTCCTCGTACGACTGCTCCTTTTCGCCCGGGAGCAGCGAAACGTTCGGCATGCGCTGAAACTGGATGTCCTCCCACGACTGCGCGTACGAACAGCCGTGCGAGTGAGTCGTCTTGCCCTGCTTCTTGTACCACCAGTCGAGCCAGGGCGCCTGCTCGCGCGTGGTCTGGTAGTCGTTGACGATCCCCTTCTTGATAATGAGGAACGTCTCCGGAACCACTCCCTCGTCGTCCCACCCGCACGCGGAGAGCGAGCCCGGCTGCATGCGGTCGCCCTGGATGTTCATGATCTCGGGGCCGTAGCGGAACTTGCCGAGCATCTTTTCCGGAGGCGACACGAAGCTGGTGCCAGCGTAGTTGGCCTCGTAGCCCATCGCGCGATCGAGCTCCGTGGGGTGCGCGATCGACTCGTGCACCGTGAGCCACAGATGAGTGGGATGCAACACCAGATCGTAGCGGCCCACCTCCACCGATTTCGCCGAGAGCTTCTCCACCGCCTCGGTTGCCCAACGTGTGGCGCTGTCGACGAGCTTGGCATCGCGCACGTGCTCGTAGCCGAGTCCCCGCGGCGCGATGTCGTTCGACTGGATGGACTGGAAGTCCGAGAAGTCCGGCGCGACGGCCGTGACGTTCATCCGCGGCTGCGAGCGATAGATGGTCTGGACGACGTATGTGCCATCGCTCGTCGCCAGCGTTTTCTCCTCGCGAAGGAAGAACATCGCCGAGGTCACGAACTTGGCGCCCTTCACGTTGAGCGCGGCGGCGTTCGCGTCGAGCAGGAGGGCCACTTTCTCCTCCACCGGAACGTCGAACGGATCGATCTCCGCCGGTCCACGCCACGTTCCATTCGCCGTTGGCGTCACCGGCGCGAGCACCACCGGACGCTCGAGCGCCGCGCGATTCGCCTGCGCCTGCGCGACAGCCTGCCGCGCCACGCGCACCATCTCATCCGGCGAGAGATCGCGACTGGCGGCGAATCCCCACGCGCCGCGCACGAGCACGCGTACGCCAAAGCCGAACGTCTCCGAATCGTTGAGCGCCTGCACGCGATGCTCGCGCGCCTGGATGGCCTGATTGCGATTCTGGCTGATGCGAACATCCGAGTATTCGGCGCCGGCGGATTTCGCCGCATCGAGCGCACGCATCGCGAGCTCCTTGAACTTCGGATCACTCAGCGGTGGTGCATCGTACTCGGGACTGCGATAGTAGGGGGGGATGCGATACGCCGCGAGGCCAAGCGCCGCGGCAGATGACAGCTGGAGAAACTCTCGTCTCGAATGGGCCACTCATCTCCTCGGCGCATGGCGCCTTGTCCTGGCGCGAATATAGGAATGTAAAAAAACGCACGCAATAGCGCATTCGTTGAATTCCGTTGCGCGATGCACCGCGCATCGAGCGCGCAGTACGAGATGTTGTGAGACGTTCGAAAAGGCGAACTGAGGAATCGTCGCGCTCGTGCGCCACCGTGCACACTGCGTTCGCGAGCGCCCAGCGCTTCCGTTATTATAGGTGTATAAGCACCTTGTCGAGACGACTTCCTTCAGCGACACGCGGCCATGCCAACGCTCACGATCGACGGACGTGATGTGACGGTGCCGGAAGGCACCACGATTCTCGAGGCAGCCCGATCCATGGGGATCGCGGTACCAACTCTGTGCTGGTACCCGAAGCTTCCGATCGTCGGCAATTGCAGAATTTGCCTCGTGTCCGTCGAGGGAAGTCCGAAGCTCGTCGCGTCGTGCGCGGCGCGGGCCGAGGAGGGGCAGAAGGTGACGACGGAATCGCACGCCTCCGTCGAGAACCGCAAGGCAGTGCTCGGAATGCTCCTCGAGCGCTATCCGGTGGAGGAGATTCCCGAAGATGGCGCGCGCAACGAATTCGAGCAGTACGTGCGCCGCTACAATGTGCCCACCGAGAAACGCTCATCGCTGGGGCTGCGCGAGGGCGATGAGCGCGAAGGCGATCCGCTAATTCAGCACGACATGTCCACCTGCATACTCTGTACGCGCTGCGTGCGCGCGTGCGAGGACATCCAGGTGGTGGGCGTGCTCGACGTGGCGTTCCGCGGCGAGCGCGCGGAGATCATCGTGGGTGCGGACGGCAACCCCGAGCACGCCGGCTGCACCTGGTGCGGCGAGTGCGTGCGCGTGTGTCCCACGGGAGCGATCCACGACATCATCCCGCTCGCGAAGATGCGCGCGGAGTCGCTGCGCGAGCCGGTGCGTACCGTACGCACCGTGTGTCCGTACTGCGCCGTTGGCTGCCAGCTCGACCTCGAGGTACGCGGCGACGACATCCAGCGCGTCACGAGCCCGTGGATCGAGGAGACGACGCCGAACATCGGCTCGACCTGCGTGAAGGGTCGATTTGGATTCGATTTCACGATGCACCGCGACCGGCTCACCAAGCCGCTCATCCGCAAGGGATGGGTGAAGCGCGACAGCGGCTGGTCGTGGGAGCCATCGTACGAGCAGAAGGAACAGTGGGGCCGGCGCGGCGGTCCCTGGATGCTGGTGGCCGAGGAGGCGCACACGCGAAAGCGCCGGCCGAAGTTCAATCCGCTTCAGAAGCTTCCGCTCGTAGACGCACCGCTCGGCGACGCGCGTGATCGAGTCGCGACCCCCGCGAGCTGGTACGAGCCGTTTCGCGAGGCGACGTGGGAGGAGGCGATGGACCTCACCGCGTCGCAGATGGTGAAACTGCGCGACACGAGAGGGCCGGACAGCCTCGCGGTATTTTCCTCCGCCAAGTGCACGAACGAGGAGAACTACCTGCTCCAGCGGCTCCTGCGCGCCGGAATCGGTACCAACAACATCGATCACTGCACGCGCCTCTGTCACGCATCGTCGGTGAGCGCGATGCAGAGGTCGATGAATACGAGCGCCGCATCGGGATCGATGCGAGAGGTCGAGACGGAGAGCGACGTAATCTTCATCCTCGGCGCGAACACCACCGAGTCGCATCCGGTGTTCGGCGCGGCGATCAAGCGCGCCCAGAGGCGCGGGGCGAAGCTCATCATCGCCGATCCGCGCAGAATCGAGCTCGCCCAGCGGGCGGACATCCATCTTCAGATGCTGCCGGGCACGGACGTCGTGCTGCTCAACTCGATGCTGCATCACATTTTCGCGAAGAAGCTCGAGGACACGAAGTTCATCGCGGAGCGAACGCACGGCATCGATGCTCTTCGCGAATCGGTTGCGCCGTACACGCCGGAGATGGCCGAGACGATCACCGGGGTGCCGGCCGAAGTCATTCGGAGCGCCGCCGAGATGTACGCGACGGGCGGCCGCGTCGCGACGATGTGGGCGATGGGGCTCACGCAGCACCACACCGGCACCGACATCGTGACCACGCTGCTCAACCTGTTGCTCGCGTGCGGAATGATCGGCCGCTGGGGCGCGCCGATGATGCCGATTCGCGGACAGAACAACGTGCAGGGCGCGAGCGACGTGGGCGCGATTCCAATGTCGTACCCGGACTATCTCCCGGTGAACGATCCCGCGGTTCGCAAGGTGTTCGCAAATGCTTGGCGCGTGCCGGAGGACAAGCTGTCGCTCGTCGCGGGACTCCGGGTAACGGAGATCGTGCGGGAAAGCAGCCCCGTGCACGGGCTATTCATCATGGGAGAGAATCCCATCATCTCCGATCCCGACATCTCGCACGCCGAGGACTGGTTCCGCCACCTGGACTTCGTCGCCGTGCAGGATCTCTTTCTCACCGAGACCGCGCGGTACGCCGACGTCGTGCTGCCGGGTGCGTCGTTCGCCGAGAAGACGGGGACGGTGGTGAACACGGAGCGGCGCATCCAGCTCATGACCAAGGCGATCGATCCACCGGGCGAAGCGCGCGGCGATCTCGAGATTCTCATCGAGCTCTCGAATCGAATCGGACTGCCAACGCCATTCAGGAACTCGGCCGAAGTGATGGATGAGATCGCGATGGTCACGCCATCGTGGCGCGGCGTGTCGCACGCGCGGCTGGGCGGCGGCGGACTGCAATACCCGGTGGAGAGCGCGCACCATCCGGGCACCGACTTTCTCTTTCCCGATCGCTTTCCGACCGCGGATGGAAAGGCGCTGCTGGTTGGCGTGGAGTTCCTTCCCCCCGCCGAGCTGCCGGACGAGGACTATCCGTACTTCATGAATACGGGGCGCCAGATGTACCACTGGCACACGGGGACGATGACGCGCCGGTCGATCGGACTCGACTCGAGAGAGCCGACGCCGATCGTGGAGCTGAATCCGGATGACGCGAAGGAGCTGGGTGTGAACGATGGCGATCCGGTGCGCATTACGTCGCGGCGGTCATCGATCGAGATCGCGGTGAGGTTGTCGGACCGTGTTGCGCACAAGCAGATCTTCATCCCGATGCACTTTCGCGAGGCGGCGGCCAATCTGCTCACCAATCCGGTGCTCGACCCGTACGCCGCGATTCCGGAGTTCAAGGTCTGCGCGGTGCACATCGAGCCCGTGCTGCGCGGAGGCAAGCGATTCCTCCAGGATGAGCGGAGCGAGCGCGCGGTCGCGGCCGGAGACGACTGAGTGGATCTCGGGATCGACGGAAAAGTTGCGCTCGTCACCGGAGCCTCGAGTGGGTTGGGGCGGGCGTGCGCGCGTGCGTTGGCGGCGGAGGGTGTGTCGGTGGCGCTCATCGCGCGCCGCGCCGAGGAGCTGTCGCGCGTTGCCGCGGAGATCTCGGCTGAGTCGAAGCGGCGCATTCTGCCGCTGGTCGCGGACGTAACCGACAGCGACGCCACCGCCGCGGCGGTCGCCGAAGCGCGGGCGACGCTCGGGCCGATCGACATTCTCGTCGCCAATGCGGGGGGTCCGCCGTCCACCACGTTCGAGACGACGACGTACAAGCAGTACGTGACCGCAATCGAGCTGAATCTGCTGTCGTCGATTCGGCTGGCGCAGCTCGTGGTGCCCGGAATGCGCAAGCAACAGTGGGGGCGAGTGGTATTCCTGACGTCGACGGCCGCAAAGCAGCCAATCGCATCGCTGATACTTTCGAACACCGCGCGCGCGGGGCTGGCGGCGTTCGCGAAGACTCTGGCCACCGAGTGCGCGCATGACAACGTACTGGTGAACACGATTCTCACTGGACACTTCGACACCGATCGAGCGATGTCGCTGGCCGCGGTCGCGTCGCAGCGTGAGCATCGAACGATCGACGAGATGCTGCGCACGCGGCGGAAGCTGATACCGCTTGGCCGCGCCGGCGACCCGGCGGAGCTGGCGGCGGTGGTAGCGTTCCTCGCGTCGCAGCGTGCGAGCTTCGTGACGGGCGTCGCCATCCCGGTGGACGGTGGCCAGATCGCGACGACGTTCTAGGGGTCAGCGAGGGTTTGGATGTCGTTCAGGAAGAGACAACTGCCGTGACTACCGCGGAGGCGCAGAGGAAACCGAGAGACACGGAGACGGCGATAGCAAGTCAGAGTGCGATTGGTGAATTGTTGGAAGGTGAGACTGAAGGCACCGCCCCTGCACTGGCGTTCCTCCCCGTCTCTCAGTCCTCAGTTCCTCCGTGTCTCTGCGTTGATGTAGTTAACTACCAACTAGCCTCTCCCGAATCACCGTGCGAGCTTTCGCGCGGCCGTGACACCATGAAGTTCCACAGCTCAATAGAGGAGTGTCGGTGAAAGCGCTCGTGAAGCAGGCGGCAGAGCCAGGATTCGTGCTGCGCGAAGTACCGGTGCCAACGATCCGCGATGATGAAGTACTGATCCGGGTTCGGCGCGCCGGCGTCTGCGGAACCGACGTACACATCTACGAGTGGGATGACTGGGCGCGTGGACGATGTTTGCCGCCGTTCACCGTGGGCCACGAGTTCGCGGGCGACGTGACACAGGTTGGCTCCCTGGTGAGCGATGTTCGAGTTGGCGACCGCGTGACCGCCGAGGGGCACATCGTGGACGGGCGATGCATGCTGTGCCGAACGGGCAACGCGCACGCCTGCCCGTACACGAAGGTGATCGGCGTCGATCGCGATGGCTGCTTCGCGGAGTACATCGCGATGCCGGCTACGAACGTCTGGCATCTCGACGACAGCATCTCGTACGATATCGGCGGCATCCACGATCCCATGGGGAACGCCTTCCACACCGCGCTCACGGCGAACATCCCGGGCGCAGCGGTGCTCATTACGGGGTGCGGCCCGATAGGGATCTTCGCGGCGGGCATCTGCCGCGCCGCGGGCGCCTCGCGCGTGATCTGCTCCGACGTGAACGACACGCGGCTCGAGCTCGCGCGGCAGATGGGCGCGACGGACGTCGTGCATCCGAACGAGCTCGAGGCGCTGGTGAAGCGCGTCACGGAGTTCGGCGTGGACGTGGTACTCGAGATGTCGGGAGTGCCGGCGGCAATCCACCAGGCGTTCGCGCTGGTGCGCCCGGCGGGCCGCGTGCAGATGCTCGGCGTGCCGGCCAAGCCGATGACGTTCGACTTCGCGACGGAGCTCGTGTTCAAGGGCGTGACGGTGTACGGCGTCACGGGCCGGCGCATGTACGACACCTGGCACCAGATGACACGCTTCCTGCGCTCGGGCGCGTTCGACCCGACGCCGGTGATCACTCATCGCTTTCCCCTCGAGCGCGCGGACGATGCTATCGCGGCGATCAAGTCGGGCGCCGCAGGGAAAGTCATCTTCGACATCGCATGATCCAATGAATCAGAAGTTCTCGGCGGCGCTCCAGGAACAGCTGGACGCGCTCAAGCGCGATCGCGTCTACAAGACGCTCAACTATCTGGATTCCCCGCAGGCCGCGCGCGTGACGATGGAAGGGCGCGGCGAGGTGCTCATCCTCTCGTCCAACAACTATCTCGGCTTGTGCGCGGAGCCGAGCGTGGTGGAGGCGGGGCGCGAGGGACTGTCGCGCTTCGGCGCGGGCACGGGAAGCGTGCGCTTCATCTGCGGCACCTTCACGGTGCATCGCGCACTCGAGGAGGCGTTGGCGCGCTTCAGCGGCACGGCGAGCGCGCTGTCGTACGTGTCGGCGTGGAACGCAAACGAGGGCTTCACCGCGACGGTGGTGGAGGAAGGCGACTTCGTAATCTCCGACGCGCTCAACCACGCTTCGATCATCGACTCGGTGCGTCTCGCGAAGGCGATCACGAAGTGCACGACCGCCGTGTACAAGCACTCGGACATGGACGATCTGCGCGGCAAGCTCGAGGGCGCGAAGAGCGCGCGGCGGCGGATCATCTGGACCGACGGGATCTTCTCGATGGAGGGCGACATCGCGAAGCTCCCCGACATCCTGGAGCTCGCGCGCACGTACGACGCGGTGGTGGTGATGGACGACTCCCACGCGACGGGAGTGCTCGGCGCTCACGGGCGCGGCACGGCCGAGCACTATGGCGTGCTCGGTGACGTCGATGTGATTACGTCGACGCTCGGCAAGGCGCTGGGCGGCGCGGCGGGCGGATTCACTGCGGGACCGGCGTCGCTCACGGACTATCTCACGCAGCGCTCGCGGCCGCAGCTGTTCTCGAACGCGCTGCCGCCCACGGTGGCGGCGAGCGCTCTCGCCGCCGTCGAGTTCATCGAGCAGCATCCGGAGCGCGTGCGGCAACTACACGAGAACGCGAAATATTTTCGCTCGGCGATCACGGAAGCGGGATTCTCACCATTGGCTGGAGACACTCCGATCGTGCCGATCATCGTTGGAGAGACGGCGCTCGCGCTCGATATGAGCGAGCGCATGCTGCGTGAAGGCGTGTTCGTTACCGGATTCGGATTTCCGGTGGTGCCACAGGGGCACGCGCGCATTCGCTGCCAGCTATCGGCGGCGCACACGCGCTCCGATCTGGACTTCGCGGTGGCGACGTTTAGGAAAGTGGGACGAGCCGTCGGGTTGCTGAAATGAGCGCGCGCGGAGCGAACGGTCCGCGCCGGCTTCCCTTCCTCTCCGCCTTTCTGATCTGCTCAACGCTCGCGTCGGGACTCGTTCCCGCCGCGAGCGTTCTGGCACAGGGGACCGGGGTCGCGGCGCCGTCGCCCGAGTCGGTGCTCGGCTATCGCGTGGGAGCCGACCGCAAGCTCGCGGACTGGGGCGAGGTGACGGGCTACTTCGCAAGACTCGCCGCGGCCTCGCCGGCCGTCGCGATCCAGACGCTCGGCAAGACGACGATGGGGAAACCGCTGATCGCGGCGATCATCTCGACGCCGGGGAACGTGAGGCGGCGAGAAGAAATCTTCGCGGCGCAGCGGGAGCTCGCGAATCCGCGGACGCTCGGAGCGCCGCGGGAAGACTCGCT
>Ga0070680_100003637_pt1 | contig 11517 bp, 10 predicted proteins | sample KBSC73BmetaG_FD_64672 | JGI IMG/M metagenome (GOLD analysis project Ga0070680, IMG submission 64672) | Corn rhizosphere microbial communities from Kellogg Biological Station, Michigan, USA - KBS C7-3B metaG | ecosystem: Host-associated > Plants > Roots > Rhizosphere | place: USA: Michigan...
GACCGCATAGACGTTGGTGGAGGCGTTTTCAGCGATCTCACCCTGCTTGGCAGGCCAAACGTAGGGCAGGCGCCCGTCGGCAGGCGCGACGACGACACCCTCGGCATATTTGGTCGTCGCGATCGGGGCCATGCCAGCGCCTTCGTGGACTGATTTTTTGGGGACCGTCGCGCGCATCGGATGGGGGATCGCGTTGCGCCAGTTGATGTCGGCTTGGTAGAGGTTGGGAAAGCGGATCGCCAGCGCCGCGTGCTGTTCGACGCGCGCCGAACTCGGGCCGCCCGTCTCTTTGGTCGAGGATTTGCCGGTGAAGGTGAGCGCGACGCTAGCGGCGCTGGCGGTGGCCGTTTTGTCGAGCGTCACCGTGGCCGTGCCGGCGTCGATGACAGTGACCTTGCTGCCGGCCTGGATGCCCGTGCCCGAGACGACCATGCCGACGTAGAGCCCGACGACGGTGGCGAGGTTCGTCACGTTGGCCGAGCCTTCGGTCGTTTTGCCTTCCAAGCTGACGACGTGGTCAGCGACCAGCGCTTCGCCAGCGATCGGGACGGCCGCCCCTTCGCTGGCGTTGGCAGAGTAGCCCGGTCCTTTCACCAGGTCGTGCGCGCTGATGAACGAGTCGCCTATCGTCACCGCCCGCCCGCTGGGAGCGTCGATGATCGTCACGCCTTTGTTCGTCGATTCGTTGGAGGACGGGGCCCCGGCGGGCTTGTGGACGTTCGGCCAATAGGTGAAGGCGTCTTTGTAGTCGGCCACCGGATCGGTTGACTTGCCGAGGATCAGCACGGCGCTGAAGTTTTCTTTGCCGTATTCAGTCTCTTTGGCGATGGCGAACTTGTTGTTGGAGCCTTCTTTGATCGCGGCAACGATCGCTGCCGAGGACGGATGCAGCGTCGAGAGGTCGGCCCGCCAGCGGAACATGTCGGCGCGCAGCGGCAGGGCGTTGAAGGGCCAGTCCTGCTCCTTCTGGTAGGTCGCAAACGCAGCCGGGATGATCGGCGAGGCTTCTGCTGCAACCGTCGTGCCGGTCGCGTTGTTCTGCCAGGTCAGCGCGTCGACGCCCACCGTGACCGTTAGCGCTGTGTTGGTCAGGACGTAAATGCTGCCGCGGAAGGTCAGCCCGTCATAGACCGCCACCATCGAGCCGTTGGTGATCGCGCCACTGAAGCCTTCGGGACGCTCCCAGGCGCCCGCACGGACGACCCACGGGCCATTGTCCACCGCGTTGAGCTGGCCGATCGCGAGCACCACCTGGCCCACCGGCACGACCACGCCGTCGGTTTCCGAGGCCGCCTTTTCACCTGACAGCGCCGCGATGTTAGAGCTGGCCACAGCACGAGCGGCGATGCCCGCAGTCCGTGCGGCGATGATCCCCGCGACCGTCGTGTAGCTGACGAGCGAAATGCGCCGATCCTCGCGCGGCGAAGCGGGCACGGACTCGTCGTATTCGCCCTCGTCCAGCCAGACGGTGTAGTAGCCGGAGTCGTTGGTCAGCACCGCCGGTAGCTGGCTGGTGCCTTCGCTGTCGGCCCACAGAACCGCTGGCGTGCTCGTGCCCGCTTTCAGCAGCTCAACGGCTACGCCAGCACCCGCGCCAATGACGACGTCAGAGTGCTGGACGCGCATCTACTTGACCGCGGCCTCCGCGCTGGGCGGGGCCTCCGTGCGCGCCTTGACCCGCTCCAGGGTGTCGCCGGCGATCTTCAGCAGCTCCTCGCGCGCGTAACCCGCGCGCTCCGCCTCAATGAAGGCTTCGATGCCGGCCACGTCCTGCTCTTCTGCGAGGCGGATCAGCTCACCCTGTTCGGACTCCGTGGGCGCCGGCGCGGGCAGCTCAAGCAGCCAGAATCCCTCCTCTTTGTGGCCAAAGAGGGCATGATTCTCCAGGAACTTGATCGCCGCGGGACCGTCGAGCTTTTCGCCGCGCGCGCCCTTGAACGTCTCGCCCTTGCCCGTGGGCACCTTGAGCATCCCGTCTTTGAACCCAATGCGTTCGCCCGTCTCGAAGTCCACGCGCTCGCCGTTTTCCATGATCGGCTTGTCGCGCTTGACCGTCAGCCACAGCTCCTCGCGGCGGGCGACGTAGGTCTTGTAGGCGGGGGGCGAGGCGACCACCGTTGGCCCCTCGATCGTTGCTGCAGGCATTGGCTTCTCCTTCGCTAGGGGCGCCCCGCACTCGCGCGAAGCGCCCCCGTCAGTAGTTTGCGCTCAGCCGGTGATCCCGGTCATGACGCCGTGAGTGCGCTGCTGGCCGAATTCAAGACCAGCCTCGGTCAGGAACTCGTCCTTTTTGCCGTCCTGGTCGTTGGGCTGACGACCGGGCAGCAGTTTCGTGTCGCGGTTGTTCAGCGGGCGGTAGTCGACGTTGGGCATGTCCAGCGTGATCATGTAGCCGCCGTACTTCGACCCCTCAAGGAGGCGGTGGTAGACGGTGTGAATCGTGCCGAACGGCCCGGTGTAGCGCGTGACGTCCATGCCGTAGGTCGTCTCGTCGTTTTTGGTGATCTGCTTGGACGCCGGGAACTTGCCGAGCGCCTGGATCGCCGCCGAGCTCATCAGAGAGAGCTTGTCCGGCGTGCCGTAGCGGAACACCATCGCCATGTAGGCGTTGAACTCCGCTTCGGAGAGCACGCCGCCGGCGTCGGCCTGGTTGGTGGAGATGAACGAGAGCGCGCCGGCCGTCGTGCGCACCGGGTAGGAGCCCGGCTGCGTCGTCGATTTGCGCCCGAACAGGAACGCGTACTCGATGTCGAGCGCGTGCTCGGCACCTGCGCGCTGCTGTTTGCGGTCCCACTCGTTCGGGGCCACCATGTAGGACACGTTTGCCGCGGTCTCCGACAGTTCGTAGGGAGTGCGGAAGATCTGCGTCTGGTTTTCAAACGTGCTGGGCAGGAGCGACCGCGCCACCTTCGACGTGTCGTTCTCCGGCTGGGCCTGGCCGACGATGATCAGCTCGTCGGATTCGTTCATGTTCGCGGCGGTTGAGCCGATCCCGCGCGTGACAAGCAGCGTGTTGCCGGTCACGCTGTCGACGCGGACGATCTCGCCCGTGCGCGAGTTGAGCACCAAGTCCCACTGCTGGAAGTAGGTGCCGTGGACGACGGGTACTTCCTGGTTGGTGGTCGACGCAAGGGCCGCCGACGTGGTGTCGAACCGGCTCTTTCGTTCGTCCTCCTTCCATTTGAAGACGATCGCGGGCGTCGAGCTCTTTTTGAGTTCGCGCGTGAAGGCCGTTAGCACCTGGATGTTGGGCTCCAGGAGCGATATCTGTTTGCCGACCTCGATCGCCAGCGAGCCGCTGTCGACGTTGGCCGTCGTGGTTGCGCCTGTTATGGCGGTTGGCATGTGAGTCTCCTATGTCAATGGGCGTTACAGGGTCAACGGCTCCCTGTGAACAGCGGCAGGCGTTTCGCGCCCCAATTCGCCGTCACGGACTCCGTTGTTGGTGCTGTGCCCTGTCCAGCGCCACCGGGACTCGCCCCGCCTGCGCCCTCCAGTGCTGCTGCGGACTCCTGCGTGGAGCCCTCCTGCTTCGACTGGTCAGCCGCGCGGCCGGCCAGATACACCAGCTCAAAGAACTCGGGCATCGAGCCGAGCTCCGGGTGTCCTGCTTTCTGTGCCCACTGCTGGGCGGTGTCGATGACCGTCTTGCCGACCTCGGGGTCGGCGATCTGCGGGTACTTCGCTACCAGGTCGTCGATCGCACGATCGGTGCGCAGCTCGCCGATGTCCTTCTGCAAGGGCTCGACGAGCGCCTGCGCGCGCTGCGCGGCGATGTTGTCGATCAGAGAGCCGAGCTGCTGCATCGCAGCCTCCGGCCCCTGGTAGGTCGGCGCGGACTCGTCCAGGAAGCTGAGGTCGATCTCGCCCTGGCCCTCGTTCGCGTCGGTTTGCTGCTGCTCCTGCGGCGCCTGCTCCTGCCGCGACTCGGCGAGGCTCTGAAGCATGGTCCGCTGCTGCTCAAACTGCTGGCCGATGGTGTCCAGGACGGCCGCCAGGTCGGGCTGCTGCTGACCATCGGCCTGCTGCTGCTCGCCTGCCTGCTGTTGACCGTCGCCGGTTGCCGGCGCAGTCGCCAATCCCGCCCCTGAAGCCTCCATCGTGACCTACCTCTCCGCCGCGGACTCGCCCGCGTTCGCTCTTGCTTCCGCTTCGCCTTCCGCGCGGCGCTTCGTAGCGCGTTCGCGGATGGCGCTGATTGCCCCGTCGAACGCCGCCAAGCCGCTTTTGCGGCCCAGCAGACGTGGATACTCCGACGGGTCTGAGACCGGACCTTCAAGCTGGCGGTCGATCGTCGCGACCTCCCGCTCCAGCACGGCACGGACTGCCTGCAACCCCGGCGAGTCGAGCAGCCGTTCGACGGCTTCGCCCGCCTCGATCAGCGCTGGACGAGCGTCGATACCCTCCCACAACTCGTCAACGTGACGAGTCAGGGCAGGCGGTGCTTTTACCGGGGCATTCATTGGCCGCGAGGATAGGGCCGCTGCCGGACTGCATTCAGCGGCGCTTGTGCGCCGGCAGCACGCGCGGAACGCGTACCGGCTTGCGTGCGGCACCGCGAGTCGCCACGAAAGCGGCCTTTGTGACAGCTCCGGCGAGTCCGTGCGCACGGCCAGCAAGCATGGCGTCGAGCACCGGCGATGGGCCGCGACTGCCCGAACGTCTGAACGGCTGTGTCTGGCGGGTGGCGCTCACGAGCCGACGCGCGGTTGTGGACGGGGCGTCTGCCCGCGCGTCTTGCGCAGCGCCGTGGACTGCGGTTCGTGCTTTTCCTTGATCGCTTCCTCGGCGGCGTTGGGCTGCACGCGCGGCGGGAACTGGTGAACGGCCTTGGCCTGAGCGTGCGCTAGCGAGCCTTCACCTTCGACGGGAATGCCGTTTTCATCGACGGTCGGGTCCAGTAGCAGATACGCCTGCGCAGCCTCCAGGATCGCTTTGCCGATGTCGGCCAGCTTCTCTTCGCCGAACGGTAGTTGCAGCGCAAACGACATGACTTCGATCGAGCGCAGCAGGTTGTCGCGTACGAACTGCGGCGTGGTCTTGACGAGCTGCTGCTGGCGCTTGGCGGGATCGTCGGGGTAGAGATAGCCAGCGCCCGGCAGCTCGCCTCCGAGTATCTGTTCGACAAGCTGTTCCTCGGCCTGCTTGCGCGCAGCCGCAGGATCGGCCTGTAGACCGGGCTGGGGCGGCTGATAGCTCACTGCTGAGCCTGCCCTGACATCGCGACCACCTGATCGGCGCTCGGGCCTTCCTCGGGCGCTTCGGCCGTCCGTGCGGCGATCACCGAGCGGGCGATCAGCGCCGGGTCAGCGCCACCCTGGATCATCATGCGCAGCGCCGCCAACGGCACGGTCGGCTGCTGGGAGCGCAGCCAAGCCTCGGGGTGCTTGATCCCGAACAATTCAAGTGCGCGCATCCGCGGCTTGGTCGGGTTGATGAACCAGTCGTGGCTGAAGTTCTGCAGCAGCGCCACCGCATCCGCGCGGTCCTGGGGGACGTTGCGCGCGGCCATCGAGCCGCCCTCGACGACGATCTCATACTCGCCTTCAAGCTCGCCGGGGCCGATCTTCACCCACTTGTACCGCGCAGCCTCGGGGTCCAGCGGTTCGGGTTCTGCGCCGGGCTGAATCAGCGAACGCGCTTTGCGGATTTCGCGCTGGTCGAGGTAGAGGAACTGGCGGGCCGTGTGGCGCACGACTTCGATCTCAAAGCGCCGCGCGCCAAGCTCGATGCGCCGGCCGAGGGCGGCCTGCACAAGCTGGGCCTCAGTCGCCGTGGTGTTGGTCTGTCCAGAGGGCGAGTTGTCAGAGGCGTCAGTCAGGCCGGCGACGTCGGCGATGTTGGCGAGGATCGCGGCCTCCTCCTGCCAGCCGGCGCCAGGCACTTCCTTGACGCCCAGCGGCATGAGCGCCGCCCGCGGGTCGCCCTCGACGGGGATAGCCGAGGCGGGGCCGAACTGCAGGTCATCCGGATCTACGACCGCCGCGTCATAGGCGTAGCCGGCGCACAACGCCAGCGTCACCAGATCGCGGCGCTGGGAACGCAGCGTGTCGATCTCGCGCTGCAGGTGCTCCAGCGGCTCCAGCGCGCCGATGCCGATCATCTGGTGCTGCAGGGGGATGGGACGGTAGATCTGAAAGGGCATCTCGCCGCAGGGGTTTTCACAGACCTTCACGAGCACGGCGCGGTCCAGGACCGTGTAGACGTATTCGCCGTCGTGATACTCGATGACTTCGTGGACCTGCTCGCCTTCGGCGGCCGGGTGGTGAAGCTCAAAGCCCGAGGCACGCATCCGCTCTGACCAGATTTCGGTGTAACGCTGATCGCCGTTGGGCAGGCGGCGGATTTCCTCCTCGGTCAGGTTGGCGACCGACGGAGCGTCCCACGGGCCGCCGTTCTGCGCGAGGCGTTCGACGACGCCCTCGATGCTCAGCCACATGCGGTGCGCGGTCCAGTCGCAGGTGTTCATGTCATAGCCGCGCCAGTCCCAGGCGAAGTCGAAGATATCGACGTCCTCAAAGCGCGGGTCATCGAAGTAGACGTCGGGCTGGGCGTCGCCGAGAACGTGTGTGTGGCTGTCCTGACCCTGGCGCTGGGCGGCCGCCTCGTCGAGCGGCACCATGCGCGGCACCATTCGCCTGCGCATCCGCGCTTTGCGGTCCCAATAGGTCTTGCCGACGCCCAGACCGTAGAGCTGGCCCGAGCGCATGACCGCCTGGAAGGGCAGGTCGATGTCGATCTGTTCCTGCTGAGCGTCGATCAGCATCTGCACCGCGAGCACGTTCTCGCGCCATACTTCGTCGCGGGGCAGGTAGACCAGTTTGGGCGCGTTGGCAATCGCGCGCGGCACCACCGTCTCCACCGTTTTGAAGCTCAGCGGGATGTGCAGGTCGGCGCCCCACTTTTTCTTGGCCTCGGCGATATAGCCGTCCTTGTCGTTGGGGCCGGCCTTCACCCACTCGTGATTCCAGCGCGTGAAGCTGCGGTACTGGTCATAGAAGCGCTGACATTTTTTGTGAAAGCTGACGCCGACGCTCTGTTCCCAGAGGCACATCCGTGTGACGATCTTCTCCACGACGTCGACTTCCTGCGGCGTCGCGCCGGGAAACTGCATGACGGCGCCGTTGGACTGCGATCCGGCCACTACTCCTCCGGCTGCTGGGCCTCGGCGGTGTCCTCAGCGTCGTCGTGCTCGGCGTCGTGCTCAGCCTGGTCGGGCTCAGGTGTCAGCTGCAGGTCGGACTCAGGCTGGGCCTTCGTTTGCCCGCGATCCTGCCAGGTGAGGACGAGTGCCGTGGTGACGCGCTCGTTGTCGATGCCCGTGGGAGCGCGCTCGTAGAGCACCGAGAAGCCACCGCCGGAGAAGTCGGCCACGATCGCCGCCTCAGTGATCGCGACAAGCTGCGCCTGGCGGCTGACCACTGGGATGTCGCCCAGCGGCGTCTGCTTGAGCTCATCGGGTCCGACGTAGCGGCTGCGCAGCGCCATCCTTCACTCCTAGCTTCGGGTGCGGGGATGCTCCCACGCGCGTCGGATGCGGCTCAGGTGTCGGCGCGCTCGTTCGGCTTGACGTCCCAGCGGCCCTCGCGGCGCATCCGCTCGCCGACCTCGCGAAAGTGGCGCTCAAGATCGGCGTCGCGGTCGGCGGGGTCAAAGATCGTGCCCTTGTTCGTCTCGCTCGGAGCGCTGGCGCGCAGCTCGTCGATGTTCGACGTTGCGCACTTGACGACGTGGCGCTGCCAGATCGCCTCCTGGCCGCGGTAGAACTTCGCACCGCAGACCAGGCAGCCGCCGATGAGCACCTTCTTGTCCTCGTAGCCGCGGGGAACGATGATCTGCAGGTTGCTCCCGCTGCTCGGGTTGGCGTTGAGGATCACTCCGGCCACCGCGCCATCGTGACAGCGCGCGCGGACCTCAATAGCCCGTGAGCGGATCCTTAGGCTTGAATCCCTCCACGCGCTTGCCGCCGATCTTCGGCGGGTGTTTCATCGCCATGCCCATCTGCCCGATCATCCAGGCGACTACGAGGTCGTCGTACTCGCCCGCCTGCGCGCCGTGGCGGCCTTTCTCGTCGATCACGTAGGTCGTGAGCTGGCGCGCGGTCTCAGGGTCGCGCACCAGCCCTTCGTCGCGCACATCTGAGCCCAGCAGGCCCATCAGGTTGGCCTCCATCGCGGGCTTGGTGACGTTGGTGGTTTCCCAGCCTGCCTTGTTCTCGCGCGTGTTGCGCACCGTGTCGATGCGCTGGCGGCGGAACATCTTTTTGTAGCGGTAGTCCTTCTCCAGTGGGCTCACGACCGCGATGCCCTGATTGTTGACCTCGACCATCAGGCGCGCCTCGTTGTAGTAGATCGCCAGTAGCAGCAAGAAGATCGGCAGTTCGTGAATGTCCATGCGCGACTTGTGCGTGGCGACCTCGGCGCGCGTGTGGTGGTCATAGACCTTGACGGCGTGGTAGTCGCCCTGGGAGAACGTGTTGGCTTCGCCCGAGGCGACGTCGGCGACGACGTAGTAGGCGCCCTGGCGGCGCTCAAAGTCCGTAGCCTCGCGCTCGACGCCGTCCTCAAGCACTGTCGCCGGCGCAATGGCCGCCTTTCGCGGGTGCTCCCATACTCGCAGCAGATGCTCGCCCGGTTTCGCACGCTCAGCGGGCACCCACACAGCCGCTCCCGGCACGATGACGGTGCCCGAGCGAGATCGGCGCTCTACCTCCTGTGCGGGCCTTAGAACGCCCGAGACGGGCTCTGGCGCGGCTTCGACGGCCTTGATCGCCTTCGTGATCAGGATGCTCGGGAAGACCGTGCGCCCCGAGCCGATGAACGCCACCTCGTCAGAGTGCGGGTTCTCCTGGTTGAAGGTCTGCACCGATTTGTCGGGCTGCTCCTGAATCTTCATGCGCCGCCACAGCAGTTGCTCGGGCGTGGCGCCGTAGAGCTGCACCAGCATCGGCTCGTCTTCGGCAAGCTCGCCGAGGTCGGCGGTGCGCCCGATGCTCTCGATGAAGCGCTCGCGCTCCTCGGCGGTGGGGAAGCGCATCGAGCAGTCCGGGTCGCGCCACCAGGGGACGAAAATCGGCGTGTAGACCTCGACGCGCACCGGGTCGGTCGAGCCTTCGCGCGCGCTGATCCAGCGGCGGTAGAAGTGGTTGAGGCCGTTGGCCGTGCTCTCGATCGCGCAGATCGTCTCCTGCTCGTAGGGCAGGGCTTCCAGCATCGCGAGCATCTTGCGCGTTGCCTGTTCTGACTCCCAGAAAGCGACCTCGCTCAGGTGCAGCAGGTTCGGCGTGGTGCCGCGGCCGCTCGTCGGCGAGCCAGCGGTGTCGATCTCGAAGATGGAGCTGCCCATCGCGCCTTCCATGCGCCGTACGCGCGACTGCTCGCCGAAGATCATGTGCTGGCGCCCGTTCTTGGTTTCGCCCACGCCGATCAGACCGGGCTTGATCGGGAAGCCCATGCCTAGCTGATCTTCGGTCGGCAGGTTGGCGTAGGCACGGCGCGCCATCTGCAGGATTTCGCCTGCGGTGTTGACGTCCTGGGCGACGACGACGGCCGCCTGATCGGCGAGCTGGGTGACGCGCTGCAGGAACTTCAGCGCGATCCAGGTGGACATGCCCAACTTACGCGCCTTCAGGATCAGCACGCGCATCGGCAGGCCCGCGGCCCGTTGCTTCTCCAGCGCTTCGTCAAGCTCCAGTTGCCAGGGCTTGGCGATGGCCGGGACGAGCACCTTGCGCTTGTCCAGAATCTTGGCGCAGCCCTGAAAGGCACCGGGCGCCGGAGTTACCCAGCGCCCGGATGAATCTCGTGTGACCCCGCCGGCCCAGAAGGGCGTGTCGTAGCGAAGCCTGTGTTCGGCCGCGCGCCGCTCTTCCTCAGCGACCGCGGCCATGTGAGCGAGCTACGAAGGGCCGATGAGCTCGAACGTCGCCGTGACGCCGGAGAGGTCCGTTTTGGCCGCCGCCTCAGCGCCAGCGCCTTTGGCCGCCGCCGCGCCGCCGTAGACCTTGACCTTGCCGCCCTCCAGGGCGAAGTCCCAGCCGCCGGTGCCGGTGATCTGCAGGCTGTCGATCACTTCGGGCAGCGCGTAGCGAGCAGCCGCATCACTGCCGATCGCGTTGCCGCCGGTCGCGTATTCGGTGCCGAATTTCACGGTGCCGATGTACTTCGACCGCGAGTTGCCCAGCAGGATCTTCGTCTTGGTCGTGAACTGCGCTTCTGCGACTGCTACCGCCATGCCATCTGCTCCTTTCCGGTCAGACGACCGGCGTTGCGCTCTTTTCTGAGATCGACTGGCGCAGCTCGGCGTCGCTCAACGAAGCCGCGTTGGGCACTCCAAGCCCCTCGGCCTGCTTGACGAGCTTGTCCCAATCCGTTTCCGAGGAAGGCGTCTGCGCCGTCGGCGAGTTGGCGTCGGCGGCGGCCTGCGGATCGGCGACGACCTGCGCGGCAGCCTCGCCCGCGGCCTGATCGCCAACGGTGGCGCCAGCGTCTTCGGCCACGGCCGCCGACGCTTTGGTTTCTTCGACGGCGCCGCCGTTGGCCTGGCCAGTCCCGGAGGACTCGCTGGCGTCGGGTGTGCCCGCGTCAGGGGCCGGCGGATTCGGGTCATCGACCGGCGCCGCTAGCGCTTCGACCGAGGCCGCGTCGGGAGCAGCCGCAACCTTGGCTTCGTTGGCAGCCTGCGCCTGGGCGTCCGTGCCCGCAGCGAGGCCGGGGCCGCTGACTTCCGTTTTCGCCTGCGCAGTTTCGGAGGGTTCGGCCTGTGGGGCGGCGTCGGAAGCCGCTGGATCGACGGCCTGGGAGGTCTCCGACGCCGTTTCAGTAGTTGCGGGGGAGCCGCCGGCCTCCGTATCCGCGCCTTGCTCCCCGGCGGGGGCCGTGGTAGTCGAATCGACGGCGGTGCCGTCTGGAGTGGTCTGCGCCGGCCCTGCCTCGGGAGTCGAGCTGGCCGCTGGAGCCTCCGGTGCGGCGGTGTCCGGCGCAGCTTCGTCGGTGGGCGGGACAGGCTCTGTGGGGCCTTCATAGAGCGTCCAGTCGCTGCCGAGTTCGACCGGCTCTTCCGAGCCCGCGTAGACCCAGAGGTCGTTGGGCGTGCGGCTCTCGTCGGCCGGGACGACCTGTTCGCGCACGTTGGCCTTGCGCCAGATCGCCGCGTCGGGCTCCTCCTCGACGTTGTGCAGGTAGTAGCGCTGCGGCTGGGCGTCGCCGGTGCCAAGCACCGGAGAGGTGACGCCCTCGGGCAGCCCTTCGCCCTCGGTGGCCGTAGCGGGCTCGGCCGGCGGCTCCTCGACCACGGGCGTCTGCGCGGTGCCCTGCTGGCCGGGTAGCGCCTGCTCGGGCGGCTGCATGAGCGTGATCGAGCTCGACGGGTCCTGCGCGACGCAGCGGATCGGGCGGAACTCGCCATCGACGTAGCCGGTGACGAAGAACAGGTCGCCGGGGATCAGCCCCGCAAAGCCGACCTCGCCATCCTCGTCGACAGTGCGCCGACCGCGGATCGCACCGCCAGGGCGCACGT
>Ga0070680_100003651_pt1 | contig 11496 bp, 10 predicted proteins | sample KBSC73BmetaG_FD_64672 | JGI IMG/M metagenome (GOLD analysis project Ga0070680, IMG submission 64672) | Corn rhizosphere microbial communities from Kellogg Biological Station, Michigan, USA - KBS C7-3B metaG | ecosystem: Host-associated > Plants > Roots > Rhizosphere | place: USA: Michigan...
GGCCGGCATCCAATACATCAAACGGAGCGGCGCAGATTTTTCCGCCCATCTGAGTCGTGCGGCTTACCGCGTGATGCGCACTTTCCACGGCGACGAAGAGAGTCCAGTGTGGTGGCACGTTGCTTCCACGCTCATCCGTACCGAGCGTCCGGGCGGCGGCGACAGCACGATCCCGCAGCCGAAACGTCGTCTAGAAAGCGGCAGGGCCGATTGGCCGGTCCTGCGCCGTCCAGCCGAAGAGGCCTTCGTAGAAGGCTTTTGCCGCCTGCTGGTCAGGAGTCGCCAGTTCCGTCCAACAGAAGGAACCTGGAGCGTGTTTGTCGATGACGGGCATGTGGCGCGTGTATCAGGATACGGCAAAGCCGTGCGGAGGCGAGGAAGAGAATAACAGAATATGAAGTCCGGACCAGGCGTCCTGCTTGCCGCGTCCTGCTCGCCGCACTGATTCTTTCTTCGACAGTCTGGGCGCAGACGACTCGGCGCATCGGGAGTTTGAAGTGGCGTCGATCAAACGTAATCTCTCGGGTGATCCCTGGTTTTGGGGACCTCATCGCGGCGGCCAGTGGACCGCCACAAACGCCAATCTGAAAAGGCTTGTATCGCTCGCGTGGAGAACTCCGCTGTTTACCATTTCAGGCGGCCCATCGTGGATTGGAAGCGATAAATTGGACATCAGAGCCAAAGAGCCCGATGCGAATACGACGGATGATGAGTTTCTGCTGATGTTGCAGAACCTTTTAACGGCCCGGTTCGCCCTGAAGGTTCATACCGAGACGCGGACGCAGCCCGTGTACTTCCTGCTGCCAGTTAAAGGTGGACTCAAACTTCCGGAAGCGACGCCCGAGCCCTGTGCCGGTTTCGCCCTGAAGCCCAACGTATAGAAATTGCATGCCAACTCGCAACCGGCCTGTGAAGGAATGAACGTGACACCGTGGCTGATCTCCGATGGCAAAGCGTCAATGGTATGGTTTACCGCGGTTCTCGAAGGATTCCTCGGCCGTCCGCTGGTTAACAAGACTGGGGTCTCCGGTTCATTCAAACTGCATTTGCAGTTCGAATACGGAGGGGTTCTTAAGAACCGATCCGCGAACGTTGCGCTATAGAATCGGAAGCCATGGAAATCACTCGGCGGCAAGCCGCTCTTCTTTCTACCGCGGGGGCAACTGCGGCGGCTACTAGCCTGTTGGCGCAGAAGGCGGCTGGCGCTCCCGATCGCGCGCCGATCGTAAACGGGGCGGAGCACGCCTGGACGATCCACGATCCCCGGTTTTCCCTGGATGCCAAAGTCGCATCGTGCCCGGGTAACTTCCCGAAGTACGATTATTCGGCCGAATATCTCCTGTCAGAGATGCAGACATGGCGCGTGGATCACGTGGTCATTTCACACGTCTGCTATTACGGGCGGAATAACTCTTACGCGTCCTATTGCGTCAAAACGTATCCCGGTAAATTCGCCGCAATCGGATTGTTGGTTGGATACCGGCTCTATTCGCCCGCCGACAAAGAGAATCCTGCGCGGCTCGAAAAGCTGATTCATGAAGACGGCCTGGTGGGCCTGCGACTGAGCCCCATCTATGACAAAAAAGCGGTTTGGCTCAACGACCCTGTGTCGCATCCGCTGTGGAAAAAAGCCGAGGAACTCGGAGCCGTCTTCAACATCTTCCTGGCTCCGCACCAGGTTTCGCAGGTGGCGGATATGGCGCAGCGATTCCCGGCCGTCAACATCGTTATCGACCATCTGGCGATGATCGACATAACGGCGCCGGACAGCGAGGGGTTTGGGCCTCTGCTGGACCTGGCTCGCTATCCGAATGTTTATGTGCGCACGTCGCTGCACAATCCCTCGAAAACAAAGCAGCCCCCTTTTCGGGATGTATGGCCGTTTCTGGAGCGTGTTTACGATCGCTTCGGACCGCGCCGCCTGATCTGGGCGAACTTCTTCGAGCTTCTGATCATGCGGGACCTCATTCCATTCTTCAAGGCCGAAGACAAAGAGTGGATCCTCGGGCGAACCGCTTACAAGATCTACAAATTCTCCTGAGCGCTGTTGTTGCTGCCAGATGGCGTTATATTACGCAGGCAATTGCGCCACGGGTGGGAAATCATGCATTTTTCGGCCCTCGTCACTGTCGTATTTTTTTGTGGTTTTGAACAGTTCGTAACGGCCGTCCGAGGCCTCGAAGCGGCATCGATCGCGGATGGCATGCATTTCCTGGTCATTCAGCGGCTTGAAACCGCGGGCTATGGAAAGGTTCTGATGGAGCACCTCCGGGCTGTCCATGCCGCTGATCGTCAGTGAGACGGGCAGACTCATCGCATACCGCAGACCATCTTCGACTTTGATACCGCCTTTGCGAACCATCTCGCCGCTGCCGCCCAGACTTTTCATTCCAAACACCGCCATGCCGAGGCGGTTGGCTTCGGGAAGGACATTCTGCTCGAAGCTGCGGAATGACGCGTCGAACGCATTCAATGGCATCTGCACCGTATCGAATGCAAACCCGTGGCGCAGCATGCGCAAGTGAATCTGCGGATCCTTGTGGCCGGTGAAACCGACGAACCGGACCTTACCTTCCCGTTTCGCCTGATCGAGCGCTTCCGCGACGCCGTTCGGGGCGAAGATCAGATCCGGATCGTTGTAATAGATCACCTCGTGTATCTGCCACACATCCAGATGATCCGTCTGGAGGCGGCGCAGCGACTCTTCGAGCATCTTCATGCCGACATCTTTGGTGCGGCCATGGGTGCACACCTTCGTCATCAGGATGACTTTGTCGCGCTTGCCTTTGAGCGCCGCCCCGAGCCATTCCTCGCTGCGGCCCTGATGGTAATCCCAGGCGTTATCGAAGAAGTTGACACCGGCATCGATCGCCTCGTCAACCATTCTTTTCGCGGTTGAAAGGTCGTCCGCCGAGCCCAGATGATAACCGCCCATTCCGATGATCGAGGCCTGCAATCCGGTTTTGCCGAGAGGCCGCCGGGGAATGTCGCTCGAAGTATTTTGCTGCGTGTTCTGCTGTGCCATGGCCATTGACCCCGAGGCCGCGATCGCCTGACCGAGAAATTCCCGTCGAGTTACGCGGCTCATTATTTTGCTTTTTCCAGCTGAGGATACGGATGCCCGGTATTTTCGGTGGATCGCATCATTTCCTTTACCTCTTTCTGCTGCATATCGAGGGGAAATTCATGGGCAAGGCGAGCCTCAGGATTGTCGTACTTGAGAGAAACCTTATAAAGCTCGAAGCGCCCGTCGGCGGCGACGCTTCGGACGCGATTTTCGAGCGCTTTCATTTCCTCGCGCTGCATCGGTGCGAAATTCTGCGCGATCCGGAGATTCTGACGAAGAACGTCGGGGTTGTCCATGCCTGTGATGGTGACCGTGACGCCGGGTACACTCATGGCGTAGCGGAGGGCCTCTTCGGGAGTGAGGACGCCCTTTTTTACCGGATCTCCGGCTCCGCACAGCGGTTTCATTCCGAGCACGGCCATGCCGCGCCGCTGCGCTTCCGGGACCACCTGCTGTTGAAAGCTGAAGAAAGACCCATCGAAGGGGTTGAGAGGCATCTGCACGGCATCGAAGTGGAAGCCCGTGTTGAGCATTTTCAGGTGAACAGCCGGATCCTTGTGGCCTGTGAAGCCGACGAACCGTACCTTGCCCTGTTTCTTCGCCTGCTCGAGCGCTTCGGCCGCGCCATTCGGACGGATGAACAGATCGGCGTCATTCTCAAATGAAACGCCGTGGATTTGCCAGAGGTCGAGATGATCTGTCTGGAGGCGGTTCAGGGATTGTTCGAGCATCCGGAGCGCGAGGTCTTTGTCGCGGCCGTGCGTGCAGACCTTCGTCATCAGGAAAACCTGATTGCGCTTGCCACGGAGGGCAGAGCCCATCCAGTCCTCGGTTTTACCGCGATGGTATTCCCAGCAGTTGTCAAAGAAATTGATTCCGCCATCGATCGCCTCATGGACGAGGCGAGTGGCGGTGGGCTGGTCTTCCGCATCACCCAGATGATGGCCACCAAAGCCGAGCGCGGATATCTGAAGGCTGGTCCGGCCGAAACTCCGCCGGGGAATCCCACCATTCGCGGGTTGCATGCGATCGAGAGAAGCAGGATTTCTGCCGATGTGCGAAGGGATGTGTCATCGGGACACAGGCGTGCCCCCGGGTATCACGGCGTACGTCGTTCGAAGGCGGCGCATGCTTATTAGAAACAGCAGCTTACGGGCGCCGGCACTGGAAGCAAGGTTGCAGTTTGCGGATGCGATTCAGCGAAGTACTCAAACCTGCCCTCTGCTGCAACGCGCTGGCGCGGGGATAACGGGGCCGAAGACAACGTGCTTTCGGGAGCCCGAGGTCGACAAAGGTCGGCTCGTTATCCGCCGCTTGACGGGTTGCAGCCAGAGGGGTTTTTATTTTGTGCGCGGGGCAGAACACTTACCGCCAGCCCCGTTACACCGCGGCATCAATCGGCTATTGATTAATAAGGTTGACCTGACCTCGCATTTGTTCGAGGCCAGGGCCGCCGCAAGTGCGGTTAGCTCTGCGCGCCGAAGTGGCGGGCGGAGGCGCCGGAAACAACAGCCTCAATGAACCGGCTGAAAAGATTGCGGCAATCTTCGGAGTTGTAGCTGGCGGGGAAATTGGCGCGAGCCGCGAGTACCTGATCGCGAATGCAGCCTTCCACCATTCCGACCAGCGCGGAGCGCATCGGCCAGGCTGCGACCGGTTTGCGGAATTCGCCCTGGGCGACGGAACGCTCTATCGTATCGTCGATAAGCGCAAGGAACCGGCCGTAACCGCTCTCGAGCGGAGCGGTCCGGGCAACCTCGCGCATGCGGTGACCTTCGAGCAGGACCAGCGTTTTCAATTCGAGATCCTGATCGAGGTTGGAGAGCACCACCGTCGGAACGCAACTCAGTTTGCCGTTGAGATCCGATACCGATTTTAAACAGTCTTCGAGCTGGGTGTTGATTCTGTTCCAGCCTTCAGTGAAAATCGTCTCGAGCAATCCGGCCTTTCCGCCGAAGTGCTTCATGAGCTGCGACTCACTGGTTCCCGCATTCCTGGCGATCACCGCGGTACTTGTGTTGTCGTAACCAAGGGAAGCGAAAAGGGTCTTCGCCGTAACCAGAATGCGATTGCGTGAAGATTTTTCGTAGAGGAACTCATAATACTCTGGCTTGTATACCGGACCCATTGTTAACCCTTTGCTGCCTTACTTGTCGGTTCTTCCATGTTCCGACGCCGGACGAATCGCAGGCAAATCAATATAACCCCACCAGCAGAAATGGGTGATGATTTGCACGTAATCAACGGCGTGAACATTATTTGGCCCTAATTCGCCCATATCGTACGCACCTTGGGGGGCCGCTGGTTCGGCGCCCGCGAGTTTGACGGGCACGTCAGATTCCGCCGGGGATTTTGCGCGAGGTGGCGTACCGTATTTCGCCGAGCCTTACACTGAAAACCGCATGGCTTTTCGCGATTCCGATTATCTGTCGATCGACTCTCAGCTCTCTCCCCAGGAGCAACTGGTCCGCAGGGAAGTCCGTCGATTCGTAGATGACCGCGTAATTCCGCTGATTCGCGATTGCTTTCGCGATGCGCGATTTCCGCGCGAGCTGATCCCGGAGGTGGCGGAACTGGGATTTCTGGGCGCCAATCTCGAAGGTTATGGCTGCGCCGGGATGTCGAATGTGGAGTACGGGCTCGCGATGCAGGAGCTCGAACGCGGCGATTCGGGACTGCGGAGCTTCGTTTCCGTTCAGGGCGCACTGGTGATGTACCCGATTCTTCAATATGGTTCGGAAGAGCAGAAATCGAAATGGCTGCCGGAGTTGCAGGCGGGGCGCGCGGTCGGCTGCTTCGGCCTGACTGAGCCGGATTTCGGATCGAACCCGGCGGCGATGCGGACGCGCGCGCAGCCGGACGGCGATTCGTGGGTTCTGAATGGCGAGAAGACGTGGATTACGAACGGCTCGATGGCCGACGTGGCGTTGGTGTGGGCGCGAACCGGGGAGGGCATCCGGGGATTTCTGGTGGAGCGAGGAACTCCGGGATTTCGAACGTCCGACATCCACGGCAAGTGGTCCATGCGGGCTTCGGTCACATCGAGCCTGGCGTTTTCGGATTGCCGGGTGAAAAACAGCGCCATGCTGCCGGGCGCCAAGGGCCTGAAAGGTCCTCTCAGCTGCCTTTCACAGGCGCGGTACGGAATCGGCTGGGGCGTGATCGGGGCGGCGATGGATTGCTTCGAAACCGCCCGGCATTATTCGACGGTGCGCACGCAGTTTGATGAGAAGCCGATCGCCTCGCATCAGCTGGTGCAGGAGAAGCTGGCCTGGATGATCACGGAAATCAGCAAGGCGCAGCTGCTGGCGCTGCATTGCGGGAGATTGAAAGACTCGGGCCGGCTCGAGCCTGCTCACATTTCGATGTTGAAGCGCAACAATGCGTGGATGGCGCTCGAGTGCGCGCGGCTCAGCCGGGACCTGCTGGGCGCGAACGGAATTACGGACGAATATCCTATAATGCGTCATCTGTGCAATCTGGAAACCGTCAAAACCTATGAAGGTACGGACCACATCCACGCTCTCGTTATTGGAGAACGAGTTACGGGTATTGCCGCCTACCGGTAGCGGCCGGGCGCGGGTCCCGGCGGTTCTCTTTGGCGTCACCATCATTGCGAGCGCGTTCCTGCTGTTTCAGGTTCAGCCGCTGATCGCGAAGCTCATCCTGCCGTGGTTTGGAGGGAGCGCGGCCGTGTGGACGAGTTGCATGCTTTTCTTCCAGCTGGCGCTTCTGGGCGGCTACGCGTATGCGCACTGGCTGGGAGGGCTGCGCGGGCGGAAGCAGGTGGCGACGCATTGCCTTCTGTTAGCCGCGAGCCTGGCGCTGCTTCCGATTCTGCCGTCCCCCGGATGGAAGCCGCAGGCCGGCGACGATCCGCTGCTGCATATCTTCGGGTTGCTGGCGGCTACCGTGGGTCTGCCGTATTTTCTTTTGTCATCCACCAGCCCACTGCTGCAGAGCTGGTATTCGCGTTCCAACGGCGGCGCGATCCCATGGCGTTTCTTCGCGCTGTCGAACGCCGGCTCGATGGCCGGGCTGCTGGCGTATCCGGTGCTGATCGAGCCGACGCTGACGAATCGCGAGCAGGCGTGGGGATGGTCATTGGCGTACGGCGCGTTTGCGTTGTTGTGCGCCAGCGTGGCGTTCCGAGTGAGGCGAACAGCCGCCCCGATAGCGGCAGAGAGCGCGCCTGCAGGCCCGGCGCCGGCTGTTTCCGAACGTATTCTGTGGGTGGCGCTTGCGGCGTGCGCATCCGCGCTGCTGCTGGCTTTTACCAATCACCTGACGCAAAACGTGGCGGCGATTCCGTTTTTCTGGGTGCTGCCGCTTAGCTTGTATCTGCTCAGCTTCATTCTTTGTTTCGACAGCGAGCGATGGTATAACCGCTGGCTTTTTGTGCGGCTGGGCGCGGTTGCGCTGCCCGGCGTGACTTATGCCATCTCCGACGGAGGGATGATTTCGAGCCTGCCGCTCGCCGTCGGATTTTTTTCGGTTACGCTGTTCATCCTGTTCATGATTTGCCACGGCGAACTGGCGCGGCGTAAACCGGCGCCAGCGTGGCTGACCACGTTCTATCTGATGGTGGCGGCGGGCGGCGCTCTCGGCGGCCTGCTGGTGGGATTCGCGGCGCCATACCTGTTCAATGCGCTTTACGATCTGCCCGTCGTTTTGACCCTGACTGCGTTCGTGCTGGTTTGGCTGATCTGGCGCGAAAGCGCGAAGAAGACGGACGGAGCTGTGAGTAGAAGTCCGGGAATTGCGCTTGCAGGCTCCACTCGCTGGCCGGTTGCGCTTTCTTCCGGGCTCGCGATCGGCATTGCGATATTTCTTGGCCACGACGTATACGGCAGCATCGGCCACTCGCGGCTGCTGACCCGAAATTTCTATGGCGCGCTGGTTGTTTTCGACAGCCGCGGCTCGAATACGATGGGGCCGTACAGGACCTTGCGCCACGGAACGATCGATCACGGCGAGCAATTCCTCTGGCCGCAGAATCAACGGCACCCCACCACATACTATGCGCGCTTTTCCGGCGTGGGCCGAGCGATGAGCGTTCTGCAGATGCAAGGGCCGATGAATGTAGGAGTAATCGGGCTGGGCGCGGGTACGCTGATGACGTATGCGCGCCCCATTGACCGTTACACCGTTTACGACATCAATCCCGACGTGCCGAAAATCGCCACGACACAGTTCACGTTTCTTCGGGATTGCATGGCCCCGCACGAAATCGTGCTGGGGGATGCGCGGCTCTCGCTCGAGAGGGAGCAGCCGCGCAAATTCGATCTTCTGGCCGTGGATGCGTTTTCCGGCGATGCGATCCCAGTGCACCTGCTGACGCGCGAGGCATTCCGGCTCTACTGGCGGCACCTGAAGCCGGACGGAGTTCTCGCGGTGCACGTGTCGAATAAATATCTGGATCTTGCGCCCGTGGTGGCTCTGGCGGCGGCCCAAGACGACAAACGCGCCATGAACATCGATTACGATGGCAACGATGACAAGGAAGAGTCCGCATCGGACTGGGTGCTGGTTTCGTCCCGGCCCGGTTTTTTCGATCAGCCGGAAATCAGCAAAACGGATGAGAAGATCGAGCCCATCAAGGGGCTGCGGGAATGGACGGACGATTACAGCAATCTCTACCGGATTCTGAAGTAGCCTTGCTTTACCCGCGCACAACGCGCCGCCCAAGTGGCGGCCTGTGCGCTGCTATTTGCGAAAGACGATAATGTGCTGCTCGGGCAGGGTTTCGATTGCGCGATCGAAGCGGAAGCCCTCAGGCTGAACCTCCGCTCTCACCTGCTGGACCGTCATCTTGTGCTCGGGCCGGATAGGAACCTTCGGATCCTCCGCGCGATATTCGAGCAGAACCAGGCGGCCGCCGGGCTTGAGCGCATCCCGAATATGGTCCAGCATCTTTTCGGGCTCGGAAAATTCGTGATAGACGTCGACGAGCAGAACGAGATCCAGCGTGTTTGCCGGGAGCTTCGGATCTTCAGTCGAGCCGAGTATTTCACGAACGTTCGCGATGTGGCGCTCGCGCATGTTTTGCTTTAGCTTTTCCAGCATTTCGGGCTGGATGTCTTCGGCGTACACGGCGCCGGCAGGGCCGACGCGCGCCGCCATGCGCCACGTCATATAACCGACGCCCGCGCCGATGTCGCCCACCGCCGATTCGGGCTCGATTCCGATCGCGTCGAGCGCCTGGTCCGGATGTTCTTCGCTCTCGCGCTCCGGACGAACCAGCCAGTCCGCGCCATCCGCGCTCATGACGTGAGCAATCCGGCGGTGGGTAACAGGATGGACGTCTTCTGCGTAAGCGAGGGTATTCGCAAGAACAGGCGCCAGCAGAAGCGCCGCGAATTTTACAAGCCGGCTTTTATCCATAGCTGATCGACTCTCTGTTTCACTTCAGGCGACATACGGATCACATCCGGCCACTCGCGGGTAAAGCCTTCGCCGGGCCACTTGCGCGTGGCGTCGATTCCCATCTTGCTTCCGTAGTTCGCAAGGCGGCTCGCGTGGTCGAGCGAATCGATGGGACCCATCGTGAACTGAATGTCGCGCTCGGGATCGATGTTGTTCAGCGCGCGCCAGGCGACTTCGGACAAATTCTGCACGTCGACGTCTTCATCCACCACCACGATGCATTTCGTGAACATCGCCTGCCCGAGGCCCCAGATCGCGTTCATTACCTTGCGGGCGTGGCCGGGATAGGATTTCCGAATCGAAATCAGCATCAGATTGTGAAAAATTCCTTCCGCCGGCAGGCACATGTCGCGCACCTCCGGAATCTGCATGCGCATGAGCGGCAGGAATATGCGCTCGATGGCTTTGCCCATGTAGAAATCCTCCATCGGGGGCGGCCCGACGATGGTGGTGGCGTAAATGGGCTCTTTGCGCTGCGTCACGCAGGTGACGTGAAAGACGGGGTATTGATCGGCGAGCGAATAGTAGCCGGTGTGATCTCCGAACGGCCCTTCGGTTCGCATTTCGCCCAGTTCCACGTGGCCTTCGAGCACGATCTCGGCGTTGGCCGGAACTTCCAGGTCGACCGTTTTGCACTTCACCATTTCGACGGGACTGCCGCGGAGGAAGCCGGCGATCATCATTTCGTCCAGATCCGGCGGCAGCGGCAGAATTGCGGAATACATGGTGGCCGGGTCAGACCCGATCGCCACCGCGACATCCATGCGGGTCTGCTTCCCTTCCGCGACCAGACGCCGGTAGTGCTCGGCGCCCTGCTTGTGGGTCTGCCAGTGCATTCCAGTGGTGCGCTCATCGAAGATCTGAAGGCGGTACATACCGCAATTGCGCTTTCCGGTTTCCGGATTGCGTGAAAACACCATCGGAAGGGTAATAAACGGACCGCCGTCCTGAGGCCAGCAGGTGAGAACCGGGTAGTCGTAGAGCGAGAAGCCATTCGTCTTCACCACCTCCTGACAATCGCCCCTCGACACGATCTTCGGGAAGAAGGCGCCCATTTCGGCGAGCTTCGGCAGCATCTTCAGCTTGCCGATGATTCCTTCCGGCATGCGCATTTCGAGATATTCGGAGATTCTTTTGGCGACCTCGTCGACGGAATCCACCTCGAGCGCGATCTCCATGCGGCGCATGCTGGCGAACCCATTGATCAGCACCGGGTACGCGGAACCTTTCGGGCGCTCGAAGAGAAGCGCGGGCCCTCCGGTCTTCACCGATCGATCGGCGAACTCGGCAATTTCGAGCTTCGGATCCACTTCGAAGGGGATTCGTTTCAACTGCTTGTTTTTTTCAAGCGCGCGGATGAAACCGCGCAGGTCGTCGTAGGCCATGGCGCTATGATTGCAGCTTTAGCATGACAAACAGGATTGCATTGGTCACGGGCGCAAGCCGCGGCATCGGACAGGCCTGCGCTCTCACCCTTGCCCGCGCGGGCGCAAAGGTAGCGGTGGCGGCGCGCGCGCTCGACAAACTGGAGCAACTGGCGGCTGAAATCAAAGCGGGCGGAGGCGAGGCGTTTCCAGTCGCGATCGACATGGAGTCGCAGGCGTCCATCAAAGAGGGCTTCGCCAGAGTAGCGAAGGAATTCGGGCGAATCGACATCCTGGTCAATAATGCCGGCGTCACGCGAGACGGGCTCGCCCTGCGCATGAAAGCCGAGGACTGGGATCTGGTGCTTCGGACCAACCTTTCAGGCGCCTTCTTTGCGATCCAGCAGGTACTTTCCGGCATGATGCGGGAGCGGTGGGGCCGCATCATTAATATTTCCTCCGTGGTGGGCGAGGCGGGAAATGCCGGCCAGGCGAACTATGTGGCGTCCAAGGCCGGCCTCATCGGACTGACAAAATCGCTGGCTCAGGAGATTGCGTCGCGCAACGTCACGGTGAACGCCGTCGCGCCGGGGTTTGTGGACACCGACATGACGGCCGTCCTGAACGAAGACCTGAAGA
>Ga0070680_100003652_pt1 | contig 11496 bp, 8 predicted proteins | sample KBSC73BmetaG_FD_64672 | JGI IMG/M metagenome (GOLD analysis project Ga0070680, IMG submission 64672) | Corn rhizosphere microbial communities from Kellogg Biological Station, Michigan, USA - KBS C7-3B metaG | ecosystem: Host-associated > Plants > Roots > Rhizosphere | place: USA: Michigan...
AATTTAGCACCCAGAGAGGTTTGGTAAGTTTGAGCATTAGCACCAAGCGCTGCAAAAAAGAGAAAAGAAAGTGAAAGAAATACTGCTTTTTTCATGACCATGATTTTAATTTAGGCGCAAAAAATATTACTTAAAAAGTGTAAAGAAAATTTTTCTTTATTTATATATTACTGGCCAAAAGTATTATAAACACTGTATCAGATACAGTAGTTCGTTTAAGATCAGGCATAATTTTTTGTTAAACAGTCGGCAAAATAATTTGCTGCTTCAGATGATTGTTTTAGAAAAAACTTATGAACCGGATAAGTTATTGGCTGCAAAAATCACTTTTGCTATTTAATTATACATCGAATCCTGCAGCGCCTTAATTCTATCATCAGCCAGGTATTCATCATAAGTATACAATCTGTCGATGATGCCTTTAGGCGTAATTTCGATAATCCGGTTTGCTACCGTTTGCATAAACTGGTGATCGTGGGTAGTCATTAAAACAATGCCCGGGAAACTGATCATGCCATCGTTAAAAGCAGTGATGCTTTCAAGATCGAGATGATTCGTTGGCTCATCGAGCATCACAAGGTTGGGATTTTGCAGCATCATTTTACTGATCATGCACCTCACTTTTTCTCCCCCGCTAAGTACGCTGGTTTTCTTTTGAATTTCATCCCCGCTAAAAAGCATTTTACCGAGAAATCCTCTTAGAAAATCTTCATCCACATCTGTATAATGAGGAGGAACGAATTGACGAAGCCAATCCAATAAAGTAAGATTATTTTCGAAATATTCTGAATTGTCATTGGGCAAATACGCAGTGGTAATAGTAGTTCCCCATTCAAATTGCCCGTGATCGGCTTTCATTTTATTGTTGATGATTTCAAAAAAGGAAGTGAGCGCCACCGGATCACGACTTAAAAAAGCGATTTTTTGTCCTTTTACTACATCAAAGGTTACGTCTGAAAACAATACTTTTTCTTCTGCAGACTTAGCAAGTTTTTGCACATTTAAGATTTGGTTTCCCGGATCTCTTTCAGGTTTAAAAATAATACCCGGATATTTTCTGTTGCTCGGTGTGATATCTTCAAACACCAGCTTATCCAGCGCTTTTTTCCGTGAAGTTGCCTGTTTTGATTTGGAAGCATTGGCGCTAAAGCGTGCAATAAATTCGAGAAGATCTTTTTTCTTCTCTTCCATTTTTTTATTCTTATCAGTAGCCTGGCGCGCAGCAAGCTGGCTGCTTTCATACCAGAAGGTATAGTTGCCGGTGTAGATTTTTATTTTTTGTTTGTCCACGTCGGCTACATGCGTACAAACCGCATCTAAAAAGTGACGGTCGTGGCTCACTACCAAAACAATATTTTCATAATCGGCAAGAAAATTTTCAAGCCATGAAATAGTATTCACATCAAGGTTGTTCGTAGGCTCATCTAACAATAAGATATCCGGATTGCCAAAAAGTGCCTGTGCCAGTAACACACGGACTTTCATGTTGGCTGCCACATCTTTCATCAACATCTGGTGGATATCATCTGGAACGCCAAGCTGATTTAATAAAGTAGCGGCATCACTCTCTGCAGTGTAGCCGCCCATTTCACCAAACTCCGCCTCCAGGTGGCCGGCTCTCATGCCATCTTCTTCGTTAAAATCTTCTTTCATGTAGATGGCGTCTTTCTCCAACATGGTATTCCACATTTTTTTGTGGCCCATTAAAACCGTATTTAAAACGGTCACTTCATCAAATTCAAACTGGTCCTGGCGCAAAACGGCCATCCTTTCGCCGGGAGTGATGGACACAGAGCCTTTGTTAGGTTCAATTTCCCCACTTATGATTTTAAGAAAAGTAGATTTCCCGGCACCATTGGCACCAATAATTCCATAACAATTTCCTTTAACGAAATTGAGATTTACTTCATCAAAAAGCACTCGTTTGCCGAAAGCCAGCGTCACATTATTTACACTTATCATTCCTCAATTTTTTTAGAGGCGCAAAAGTAACAATTAAAAAGGAGGCTTCCTTGCTTAAAGGGATTTTTAAAGAAGGTATTAACAGCTGAAAGTTGAAAGTTGAAAGTTGAAAGTTGAATCTTAAATTCATTGCTGAATGCTAAAAGCAAAATGCAGGACTAAGTTGTGAAAATAAAAATCTGAATTATTTGTTGCTTTACTGTTTTGAATTCATAACTGCGGTCTGACCTTTGGTGCCGACCGCTGTGACCTTCGGTGCCGACCGCTAAAACCCTCTTTTCGCATCAAAATTTTCCAGTTCTTTTGCAACTGCATTTAAAAACGTAGAGCCTAAAGCGCCATCGATAATGCGGTGGTCATAACTCATAGAAATGAACATCATGTGGCGTATGGCGATGCTGTCGCCCTGCTCGGTTTCGATAACCACCGGGCGTTTTTTAATGGCGCCTACGGCAAGAATTGCCACCTGGGGCTGATTGATAATCGGCGTGCCCATAATGCTTCCAAATGTTCCCACATTGGTGACAGTAAATGTTCCGTTAGCAGTATCCTCCGGGTTTAATTTATTATTCCTGGCAGCATTGGCAAGGTTATTTACCTGTTTGGTAAGGCCGGTTAAATTGAGCTGATCCGCATTTTTAATTACAGGAACAATTAAATTGCCTGAGGGCATCGCAGTGGCCATCCCGATGTTGATGTCTTTTTTTAGAATAATTCTATCACCATCAACGCTGCTATTAATCAGGGGATATTTTTTAATGCACTTTATAATGGCTTCGATGAAAAGCGGCGTATAGGTAATTTTTTCGCCTTCTCTTTTTTCAAATTCTTTCTTGTTTTTTTCGCGCCACAAAACAAGATTGGTCACATCGCATTCGGAAAAGCTTGTTACGTGAGCGCTGGTATTCTGGCTGTCAATCATGTGCTTCGCAATCATCTTGCGCATCCGGTCCATTTCAATGATCTCTACGTTTCCGGAATAAACAGTGGGGCTAAAATCTTGCCGCTGCGTAGTGGCCGGAACCTCGCGAAATCCCGAAGATTGAAAACTCTTTTGCTCTTTTGGCTGCGGCGCATTTTTTCTTTTTTCCAGGTAAGCCAAAATATCCTTTTTGCTTACTCTTCCATCCTGGCCGGTGCCTTCAATATGCTCTAATTCACTCATCGAAATGCCTTCGCTGGAAGCAATGTTTAAAACCAAAGGAGAATAAAACCGGATGCCTGTTCCTCCATTGTCTGCTGATTTTTTTTCTTCCGGCTGATAAGGTACTTCTTCCATTATTTCAGCCTCTTCATGTTCCTGTTGATTTGAATAGTTTTCCGCCGATGGGGACGCTTCTCCGGAGGTTTCAATTTTAGCTATTACCTGCCCTATGGGAACCACCTCGTTTTCCTTATATAAAATCTCACTGATGACTCCATCAGCGGTTGAAGGCACTTCACTGTCTACCTTGTCTGTGGCAATGTCAAGCACTGCCTCATCCATTTCCACCTTATCGCCTGGTTTTTTGTGCCACTTCAAAATAGTGGCCTCCGTGATACTTTCTCCCAACTTAGGCATTATCAGGTCTACGGTGTTCATAAAAATATTTTAAGTTCTTAATGGATAAATTTCAATCAAAAATAAGGGAATTTGATTTAGGCCCGGCAGCAGGAGTCGAGGGTTGAGGGTTGAGGGTTGAGGGTTGAAGGTTGACAGTTGAGAGGTTTAGATTGTTTAGATGCCTAAGCTTAGACAAAAATTTATTTACTCAAAATGGTATGCCCCATTTTATCTCTTTTTGTGGTAAGGTATTTCTCGTTGTATTTATTAGGCAATATTTCAATAGGAACGGTGTCTACAATTTCAAGTCCGTATCCGAGCAGGCCCGCCCTTTTCTTAGGGTTATTGCTTATCAGTTTCAATTTGGTAATATTAAGATACCGCAGAATTTGTGCGCCAACGCCATAATCCCTTTCATCCATCGAAAAGCCTAACTTAATATTGGCTTCTACCGTATCCATCCCTTCCTCCTGCAGTTTATACGCTTTTAGTTTATTGAGCAAACCAATGCCCCGCCCTTCCTGGTTCATATAAAGTACCAACCCTTTGCCTTCCTTCTGAACCATCTTCATTGCATTGTGCAATTGATCGCCGCAGTCGCACCTTAGTGAGCCAAGAATATCACCGGTCATGCAACTGGAATGCACCCTTACCAAAACAGGCTCATCCTGCTTCCAATCGCCTTTTTTTAGCGCCATATGTACTTCACCCGTATTTAACTGGGTGAAAGCAATCAGTTCAAATTCGCCATATTTTGTAGGCATTTTAACTCTTACGTCTTCTTTGATCAGCGTTTCTTTTTCCAGCCGATAGGCAATGAGATCTTTAATCGAAATTAATTTGAGATCATGCTTGTCTGCAATTTCCCTGAGTTGAGGCAAACGCGCCATCGTACCATCTTCATTCATTATTTCAACTAATACACCGGCTTCTTCATGCCCGGCTAATTTCGCGAGGTCAATGGTTGCCTCTGTATGGCCAGCCCTCCGCAGCACTCCGCCATTCTTTGCACGAAGCGGGAAAATATGGCCTGGCCTTGCAAGATCTTCGGGTTTGGTATCCGGGTCGATTATGGCTCTTACCGTTCTTGCACGATCATGTGCAGAAATGCCTGTGGTGTTACCATTACCTAATAAATCCACACTGACTGTAAACGGCGTTGCATGCAATGCAGTATTCTTATTGACCATTAAATCAAGCAGCAGTTCATCACATCTTTTTTCAGACAAGGGCAAACAAATCAATCCTCTCCCATGTTTACTCATAAAATTGATGATATCAGGTGTTACATTTCTTGCTGAAGTCACAAAATCGCCTTCATTTTCGCGATCTTCATCATCAACCACTATCACTAATTTTCCATTTTGAATATCTTCAATAGCAGCTTCTATATTATCGAGCATAAAATCTTTTTGTAAGCAAAGTTAAATCATTTAAAAATCCGCATTTTTCGCAAAGCGTAATATTAACATGAACAGTCAGGTATGAGGCATAATTTTAATTTTTTTGATGATATTTAATAAGACCCTCCATCGGAGTTCTTAAAAAATTACCGGGTTGCAAATGATAGTTTATACAAAGCTGTTCTACCACTTCCCTGAACCCATAGGCGATACCACCAGTAAAGTGGATGGGAAATTTTGTGCTTTCCTGATACCTCGTGACGTGTGTAAAGAAAAAATCGTTGATGCCATCTTCGATAATATTTTCAATCATATAGTGCCCCCGATTTTTCACCAAAAAACCAACAAACGAGGCGAGGTAGCGATTAGGAAGCGGCTTTTTATAAACTGATTCCAGTATTTCATTGTCTGTAGTCTGGTAGGCTGCGTCAAAATTTTCCATCAATTCTGTATCGAAAATTCTATATAAATAGTGTTGAATCACTTTTTTGCCGAGATAGGCCCCGCTTCCTTCATCGCCTAAAATAAATCCAAGGCCCGGACTGTTCTTTACAATCTTTTTTCCGTTATAAAAACAGGAGTTTGAGCCGGTTCCTAAAATACAGGCGATTCCTTTTTCGTCGCCGCATAATCCCTTTGCTGCTCCTGACAAATCGTTATCAACGGTGATCTTCGCGCCTGCAAACATTTTTTTAAAAACCTTTCTAAACATTTGAATGTTGGCAGGATTCTTACAACCAGTTCCATAGAAGAATATCTCATCTATTTTATTTCGCTTTAGCGTGGGTATCACTTCAGTACTTAAGATTTGTTCAGCCTGGGCCTCATTTACGAAATAAGGACTCATGCCCTGCGTAGTAAACAAAGTTTTAGCCTTGTTTTTTATAAGGCACCATTCTGTTTTGGTAGACCCGCTGTCTGCAATCAATTTGATAGAAGGTATCATTTTATCGTGTTTATTGAGGAAATTTGCAACTTCTTAAAAAAATAAAAATAGAACAATCAAAAGTATGCGTAATAAAAAATTACAGGTCTGGCTTCCGTTATTGCTCAGTTTGTGTGTGGTTGCAGGTATGTTGATCGGCTACAGGATTAACGGGAATATGCCTGATAATGGGATTTTTTATATAGAAAGGGAAAAGCCTGTCACGCAGGTGCTTGATCTTATCAATAGAAAATATGTGGACAAGGAAAACATGGATTCGCTGGGTAATCTTGCTATTCAAACCATACTTTCCAGGCTCGATCCTCACTCGGTGTATCTGCCGGCGCAGGAATTAAAAATGGTAAATGAAGATTTGGAAGGACAATTTTTTGGTATAGGCATAGAATTTAACATTATAAATGATACGGTAAATGTGGTAAACGTGCTGTCTAAAGGGCCGGCAGAAACTGCGGGATTGCTGATTGGCGATCAGCTAATTAAGGTAGATGATTCTGTGGTGGCAGGAAACGACATTTCGCCTAAAAAACTCAGAAAGCTAATCGATGGTGGCGCCGGCCAGCCGGTAGCTGTTACCGTATATCGGAATAGTGAAGAAAAAACTTTTAAAATTGTTCGCGGCCCGGTTCCGCTCTATAGCCTGGATGCCGCCTATATGATTGCTGATACAGTAGGGTATATCCGGTTGAATAAGTTTTCAGAAACTACCTATAAAGAATTCATGAATTCTTTGGAGTCTTTATTGAAAAAAGGAATGAAGGGATTGATTCTTGATTTACGGGATAATGGCGGCGGGATTCTTACTGAGGCCACCAATATTGCAGATGAATTTTTAAATCAGAATAAATTAATCACCTATACAGAGGGCGCACATTCGCCGAGGAAAGACTATCGTTGCCAGAAAGATGGTTTATTTGAAAAAGGCAAGCTCATTGTATTGGTGAATGAAGGAACAGCGTCGGCGAGTGAGATATTAAGCGGCGCTTTACAGGATTGGGAGCGCGCCACCATAGTGGGAAGGCGTACTTTTGGGAAAGGGCTGGTGCAGGAGCAATTTGAACTCAGCGATGGATCGGGCCTCAGACTTACAGTTGCCCGGTACTTTACGCCGCTTGGAAGAAGCATTCAAAAATCTTACAGGGATGGTATAGCAGTTTATGATAGCGATCTGGTAAGGCGGTTTAAGGGTGGCGAAATGACTTTTGCTGATTCCATAAAACATACGGATGAGAAGAAATTCTTTACCGCTTCAGGAAAAACATTGTATGGCGGTGGGGGTATTACTCCGGATGTTTTTGTTCCCTACGATACTTCTTTGTTTATTAAAGAAGTGATGCATGCCATGATGAGGGGAACGCTTTCGAAATTCGTTTATATAAATTACCTGAAAAATGAAAAGGAATTCAGGCAATTCACTTCTCCGGGACAATTTGAACAAAAATTCCAGGTTAGCGATTCAATGCTCCGCGATTTAAAAAATTATGCAAAAAAGGATTCCATTCACTTATCTATTGAAAATCCAAAAGTGAAGGCCATGCTCCAACGCGAAATAAAAGTATTAACTGCGCGGGAAATATGGCGCACTGAAGGATTTTACGAAGTAAACAACCATTATGACTCTACTATTCAGCGGGCTTTGCAATTAATGAAACCAGTAAACGCAACTTTATCGTCAAAATAAATTCCAGGCTTGATTTTCCAGCATTGAAGTTTTTTATGGCATAGTTTTTAAGCGATTTTATTGAAAATAAGTATCATGAATACCAATAAAAAACCGAAGAATGTACAAGGTAAAAATACTTCCCGTCCTGATGTAAGGGATAATCTTGACAGCCGCAAAAACGAAGAACAGGAGTTTAAGGGCAATGACGTAACCCACAACAAGAAAGAAACAGAATCTGAGAAGCCGAAGAAAAAATAGTTTTGCTTCTTTGATCAGAAAGACGTTTCCCTAATCCACTGCACTAAATTTTTTATCTTTAATCAAAAAAAATGTTATGTGGAAAAAGAACATCCTGGAAACGATAGGGAATACACCTCTTATTCAGCTCAATAAAATCACTAAAGATTTGCCATGCACTGTGTTGGCCAAAGTGGAATATTTCAATCCCGGCAATTCCATTAAAGACCGCATGGCAGTGAAAATGCTTGAAGTGGCCGAGCAGGAAGGAAAGATTAAACCCGGCGGCACGATTATCGAAGGTACTTCCGGTAATACAGGAATGGGCCTGGCGCTGGCGGCAATCGTGAAAGGATACAAATGTATTTTTACCACTACAGACAAACAATCCAAAGAAAAAGCTGATATCCTGAAGGCCGTGGGCGCCGAGGTAATTGTTTGTCCTACCAATGTAGAACCTGAAGACCCCCGTTCCTACTATTCCGTATCCAAAAGATTAGCTGAAGAAGTTCCCGATTCGTGGTATGTAAATCAGTATGATAACCTGGCCAACCGCCTGGCGCACTATGAACAAACCGGCCCCGAAATATGGGAACAGACTGAAGGAAAGGTAACGCATCTCGTTGTGGCAAGTGGTACTGGTGGCACCATAGTGGGAACCGGCAAGTATTTAAAAGAAAAAAATCCTGGCATTAAGGTTTGGGCGATAGACAGTTATGGCTCTTTATTGAAAAAATACTTTGACACCGGCGAAGTCGACGAGACAGAAGTATACCCTTATATCAGCGAAGGTTTCGGGGAAGATTTTGTTCCGGCAAATTTTGATATGCAGTATATCGATGAGTTCATAAAGGTGACGGATAAAGACGGCGCTGTAATGGCCCGCCGTATAGCAAAAGAAGAAGGCATGTTTATCGGCTACAGTGCAGGAAGTTGTTTGCAGGGAGTATTTCAATTAAAAGACCGGCTAAAAAAAGGAGATGTGGTTGTCTGCATTTTCCACGACCATGGAAGCCGCTATGTAGGTAAAATATACAATGACGAGTGGATGATGCAACGTGGGTTTTTGGAAGTAAAAACCTTTAAAGACCTCGTGGCCGGGCGTGGGAGCAAGAAATTAATTACCGTTCACCCGGAACAACCAGTATCTGAAGCACTTGAACTCATGAGCAGGTATGATATTGAAAATATACCGGTGATGGATGAGGAAGGCATAGTAGGGTCGCTAAGCGAAGGCGGATTATTTAATAAAATCTTATCCGATAACCAGATTAAAGAGCAAAAAATTGGCTCTGTAATGGAAGCAGCCTATCCCGTAGTTCCATTCACAATGCCGGTGGAAAAACTGAGCAAATTAATTTCAAGACATAACGGCGCCGTGCTGAGTAAAGATGAATCCGGCAATTACCATATTGTCACAAAGTATGACTTAATCCAAAGCCTGGCAAAGTAGCTGTTAATTTGTACGATCTACACTTTAAACAGTGAAGCAACAAATTACTTTAATTTATTTTTTACTGGTTTTAAAAAATTTAGACAACTTCTGTAAGCAGCTAATATTGAACTATTTAAGGCAGGTTTGTGGTAAAAATACCTTCACCAAAAATAGAAGTATTACTAACGAAATTTTGCATAATTTACGATTTTCACCGTATTTCTATATCCTCAAAAAATGGTCAATATTGCTCTTTCCAGGAAACCTACACGTATTATCTTTGTACCAGAAGTTGATTGATGTTGCGACAGGCATTAATCAAACATCCAATATCCAATTAAAGACAGAATCTATCCAAATTCCTTTTGAAAACCTGTAAAATCCGATATCAGTCAACTTCTATTTTTCCAATATCACCTCTTTGATGAAATTAAAGAGAAATCAAAAACCGTTTTTTTGAAATGTTAATCGTTTCAATCCGAATTCATCTTATGAAAGCCGTCCGAAAAAACTGGGAGAACTGAATCTTATCCTTGTAAAAACCCTAAAATCCGGTTAACTTACCCGGTAACATCCCAGAGGAACTGCTAAACGCAGTAAAAAACTTACTTCTGCAGTCGAATGATTGCAGAAGTTTTTTTTTAAGAATACCTTCACGCAATTATGATTCTTCGGGCAAATAACGGTGGTAAAAAATACAAGCGGATTATTTCAGTGGTTCCTTCCCTTTCAGAATTATTATTTGATCTCGGGCTGAATGAAGAAGTAATTGGTATTACCAAATTTTGCATTCATCCGCAAAAATGGTTCAAAGAAAAAGTTAGAATAGGTGGAACAAAAACCCTTCAGATTGAAAAAATTCAAGCACTTCGGCCCGACCTGATTATTGCCAATAAAGAAGAAAATGACAAAGGCCAAATAGAAAGGCTTGCAGAAAATTGTGATGTTTATCTTTCAGATGTAAATACTTTACCCGACGCTCTCAAAATGATTGTACGAATCGGAGAATTGACTGATCACCGGCAGCAGGCGATGGAATTGCGTTTCAAAATTAAAAAAGGATTTGATACATTAAGCAGACATCACGCCACGCCAAATATCCGTTCTGCTTATTTCATTTGGAAAAACCCATGGATGGTAGCCGCCAATAATACTTTTATCAATGAAATGATGCGCTACGCGGGATTGAAAAATATTTTTGAGGAGATGAGCAGGTATCCGGCTATCACGATCGAAGAATTGGAGCGCCTGGAGCCGGATTTGATTTTACTTTCTACCGAACCTTATCCTTTTAAGGAAAAAGATAAAGAGGAATTCGACTTGTTATTTCCTAAAACAAAGATTGCAATTGCAGATGGCGAAATGTTTAGCTGGTATGGCAGCAGGCTCCTAAAATCAATAGATTATTTTCATTCCTTTCGCAAAAACATTAGCTGATTTTTAGTAACCACACTATTTTTTAACCAAAAACCGGGTAAGCGGGTAATTTCCTATTTTTGCGCAAATTAAAACTTAAACAATGGCATCAAAAAAGATCGCGGATATTTTAGGCGACAAAGCGGAAGACCTTTTAAACCACAAATGTAAAATAGACAAATCAACACTAACGCTTCCTTCTCCTTCGTACATTGATGATATTTTTGTACAAAGCGACCGTAACAACCGGGTAGTTGGCAGCATGCAACAATTATTGGATCATGGGCGGTTAGGCGGTACCGGCTATTGCAGCATTTTCCCGGTAGACCAGGGCATAGAACATAGCGCCGGAGCCTCTTTTGCTCCCAATCCCATTTATTTCGACCCCGAAAACATAGTAAAGCTCGCTATTGAGGCAGGTTGCAATGGCGTAGCATCCACCTTTGGCGTTTTAGGAATTTTAAGCAGAAAATATGCTCATAAGATTCCATTTATTGTGAAACTTAATCATAATGAATTATTAAGCTACCCAAATAAATTTGACCAAACTATGTACGGCTCAGTTGAAACGGCTTATAATATGGGAGCTGTTGGCGTGGGCGCTACAGTTTACTGGGGAAGTGAAGAGAGCACCCGCCAATTGCAGGAAGTAAGCGAAGCATTTGCACTGGCCCATGAATTAGGCATGTGTACTATCTTATGGTGCTACCTTCGCAACGATGGGTTCAAGGTAAACGGAACCGATTATTCTACCAGCGCCGACCTTACCGGCCAGGCAAACCACATTGGAGTAACCCTGCAGGCTGATATTATTAAGCAAAAAATGGCTACCAACAATGGAGGCTATAATGCGGTAAAATATGGAAAAACTTCACCCCTGGTGTATAAAAATTT
>Ga0070680_100003663_pt1 | contig 11481 bp, 2 predicted proteins | sample KBSC73BmetaG_FD_64672 | JGI IMG/M metagenome (GOLD analysis project Ga0070680, IMG submission 64672) | Corn rhizosphere microbial communities from Kellogg Biological Station, Michigan, USA - KBS C7-3B metaG | ecosystem: Host-associated > Plants > Roots > Rhizosphere | place: USA: Michigan...
ATCGGTCTGCTCCCCGTTGCGACGAGCGACCTCAGCCCGGAGGATGTCGAGCCGGCCCTGCAACAGGCGGCGGAGGAAGGAAAGGTCGGTCTCCTCCTGCTCCGCCTCGCGGCGGCGTTCGCGCAGCTCGTCGAGCGGGATCGCCTCGAGCCCCGCGACGAAGTCCGGGTCGAGGACCTTGTCGATCCGGCGGTTGCCCTGCGGCATCACGAGGCTCCTGTCCCTGTTGTCCTGCGACGATCCTTGATGCCTAGCATGCCCCGCGCCTCGTCCGGCGTCATCGGCGGTCGCTGCGCGAGATGCGCCAGCGTGGCGGCGCGCTCGACCAGCTCGGCGTTGTCGCGGACGGGGCGTCCCGGCGCGAACGTCAGCGTGTCCTCCATGCCGACCCGCAGGTGCCCCTGGGCCGCCAGCGCGGCGAACATCACCGGAACGGTCGTGCGGCCGACGCCGGTGGCCGACCAAGTGGCTTCGGGCGGCAGCGCCTGGACCGCCGCGGTGAGCGCCTGGACGGTGCCCGGCATGCCGCCCGGAACGCCCATGACGAGGTCGGCGTGGACGTGCCCACCGTCGGGCGCGCCGTGCTTGTCGAGCAGCCGTCGCATCGTCGTCACGTGACCGAGGTCGAACAGCTCGAACTCCGGCACGATCTCCCGCTCGCGCATGGCGAGGTAGAGCCGCTCGATCAGCTCCCACGGGTTCATGAACACGTCTTGGCCGAAGTTGACCGTGCCGCAGGTGAGGCTCGCACCGTCGGGGTCGCTGTCGAGCACACCGAGACGGGCGTCGTAGGAGTCGGTCACGGCGCCACCGGACGAGACCTGCACGACGAGGTCGGTGGCCTCTCGGACGGCCGCGACCGCAGCGCGGACGTAGCCGAGGTCGAGCGTCGGTCGCGCGTCGTCGTCGCGAACATGCACGTGGATGAGTGCAGCGCCTGCGGCCTGACACGCCTTCGCGGTGCTGACGAGCTCGTCGAGGCTGCAGGGCAGCGCGGGGACATCCGCCTTCGCGGACTCCGCGCCGGTCGGAGCCACTGTGATCAGCGTTTGCGACACGCCACTCATCTTGTCACTTGCCGAGCGTGACGCGGCACTTGTTCGTTCCCACGTATGGGTACGCAGTTCGAGCCACCGCGATGCCGTTGGGATCGCCGGAACAGTCGTTGCCGTCGACGGTGCCGGCCGCGTCGCCGGTGAACAGCATGGACGCCCGCGAGACGCCCTTGAACGTGTTGTCACGTATGACCGGCTTCGCCGCACCTGTCACTTGGACTCCCACTGCGCCGCCGACGAACTGGTTTCGACGGACAGTGGGCTTCGTGGGCGCTGCGATGACGAGACCGTAGGCGTTGTCGAGGAACGAGTCGTCGGAGAGCGAGCCCGCGCTGGCGCCGAGGAAGCACACACCGCACTGAATGTTGTGTGCGAACGACGACGACGTCACCTTCAGTCGTTGCCCCCCACCGGCGAGGATCCCCGCCGCCGCGTTGTCGGTGAAGGAGGAGTGGACCGCCGAGAAGGTGACCGTGTGCGAAGGCACGTCGTTGCCTGCTGCCGTCAGCAGAACACCGACACCGCCAGCACCTTGGTTGTCGGTGCGGGCTCCGCTGATGTGAACACCGTTCATGGCGATCTGCGCCTGGGGTGCTGCCGTCAGCACTGCTCCCGCGTTGCTGGTCCGGCGGATGGCAATTCCGGACAGGCTGACCCGACCGCCCGTGAGCGCCAGCACCACGGCGTCTTGCGCCGCCGACGTCAGCACAGTGACGTTGTCGCCCGCTCCACGGATCGTCACCGACCGCAGCAGGACGAGAGTGTCCGGTAACCGGAAGACGCCCTTCGACAGGACGAGAGTCGACCCGTCCGGCATCTCCGCGAGCTTGGCGGCGAGGTCGTCCCGGGGGGTGACGGATGCCGTGACCGGCGAGCTCGGCAGCTGACCGGTCAGACTCGTGCGCAACTGTGCCAGCACCGCGGCTGCGATGGCGCCGCGCGAGCGCACGGACTGCAGGCCGGAACCCAACGCCTCCTGGAAGGCGTCGACGGTGCAGCCCGCCGGGGCGAGACGAGATCGGGCGTAGGTGACAGCGGCCGCGAACTCCTGCTGTGTCATAGGTCGGGCAACGGGCGACGCCGACGGTGACGGTGACGCGGTCGGCGACGGGCCGACCTTCGGCTGCGCGGCGACGGCGAACCCGTCGATGTAGTGCTGTGTTGCGGCGATCAGGTCATGAGCGATCGCCAGGCAAGGGTTGGTCGGCGTCTGCGCTGCCCGCGGCGTGGCCGAGCTGCCGCTACAGGCGGAGATCGCTGCCACCACGGCCAACCCGGCGACAACGAGCTTTCCCCCGGGCCGCACGGGTCAAGAGTAGAGAACCCGAGGCGTGTCGTCCGGCGTTCGCGACATCAAGGACGAAGCGTCGGCAATCTGGTTATCCGTCGGCCGACGCGCAGATGGTCGGCCATGATGCCGCTGCGCACGTGGTCGAGTCCGAGCACATGGCCGAGCTCGTGCAGCAGCACCGTGAGCAGGTCCATGCGATTGCGCGCGACGGTGCCCGTCTTCGTGTTCCAGCCCCAGCCGGCCGCGTCGGCGTCCAGCCGGATCCGCGTGCCGACGGTCTGGGCAAGATCACGCTTGCCGGACATCGACACGATCTTGAAGCTGACCTTCGCCAGCCGTGCCCGGCTGGCACCCGCCTGGATCCACAGCTGCATCGCGACGCGGAGGACCGCGTTCACGCGAGCGGTAGTGAGCCGGCCGGTCTTGGTGCCCGCAGGTGCCGCGGCGGTCGCCAGCAGCCGGCTGTCGTTGTCGTTGATCGTGAGCGTGCCGGTCGCCGTTCCTACTGTCGCGTTCACCGGAGCCGACAGGGTGAGCTTGACCGTCTCGTCCGCTTCCCTCGTCGTGTCGCCAAGGACCACAACGGAGACGGTCTGCGAGGTCACCCCCGGGGCGAAGGTCAACGTCGTCGACATGGCCGTGTAGTCGCTGCCGGCCGTCGCGGTGCCGTTGGACGTCGCGACCTTGACGGTGATCGTGAACGCGGACGGCGCGGACAGTGTGACGGGGATCGCGACCGTCTGCGAGCCGCGGTCGCCTTCGAGGACCGAGACCGAGCCGATGCTGACCGTCGGCACGGCATCGTCGTTGGCGATCGTGACAGTGCCCGTCGACGCGCCCAGTGTCAGGCCGCCCGGGTTGGACAACGTGACCACGAAGGTCTCGTCGTTCTCGTAGGTGACGTCGCCGTTGATGGTGAGCGTGATCGTCTTGGTGGTCTCGCCTGCCGCGAACGTGAGCGTTCCGCTCGCGGCCGCGTAGTCACTGCCGGCAGTGGCGGTGCCGTTGGAGGTCGCCCAGTCGACGGTCGTGTCGTTCGATGCGGGCGCGGACAACGAGACGGTCACGTTCACCGTCTTGGTGCCGCCGCTGCCTTCGCTCGTCGAAACGTTGCCGACGCTGACCGTCGGAGCGGGCGGCGGGGTGAACTGGTTGTCGTTGGTGCGAACTCGCAGCGAGGTGAAGGTCCCCGGGGTGCGGGCGAGCAATCCGAACTTCCCGTCCACCGTGCCGGCGTTGTAGCCGAAGCTGACCGCGAACCCGGTGTCGATGGAGATGCTCGCGGAGGCGCCGGCCAGCTGGACGTCGACGCCATAGGCCTTGCCCGCGGTCAGCGACGCGGCGACGGTGGCGTCGACAACCAGGCCGCGCCGCGGGTCGTAGTGACCGAGCACGACGCGCTGGTTGGTGACGTCGAGGGCGGCGAACTTGTAGTCGTGCGCGTTGTAGACGTCGAACGCGATCCCTGCGAAACCGCTGGTCGCGATGGTCGCGGTGATGTCGAGCCAGGACGTGCTCGCCAGCCGGACCCCACCGGGGAGTGTCGCCGGAGAGATCGCGTCGGCGCCGGTCGTCGGCGAGCCGACGTAGCCGGTCGACGTCCAGGTCCAGGTGCCACCGACCGCCGGGCCGAACGGGCCCGAGCCCTTGGTCAGGTCGGTCGTCTGGTCGAGAGTGACCTGCGGCGGCAGGATCTGAACGGCGACGTTGTCGAACGAGCCACGGGCGTTGTTCGAGCCCATTCCGACCATGCCCTTGTTGAGCCCGACCCTGCTGCCGTCGCTGAGAACGCGCGCCGCGTACGTGTAGGTCAGGGCCTTGGTGCCGTCGACGGTCAACGTCACCGTCGTGCCATTCACGGCGACGAGCATGTGGTAGTAGGTCGCGGCCTGCAGCAGCTTCGGCGTCTGCACGTCGTAGTGCCAGCCGGTGGCGTCGCGGTGGCCCATGACCAGCTTGTTCGTCGAGACGTCCACACCGGCGAACTTGAAGTCGGTCGGGCTGAAGTAGTCGAAGATCACGAACGCGTTGGCGTTCCAGCCGCCGGTCGGCTTCTGTGACGAGATGTCGGCGCTGATCTCGTAGTAGATCGGCAGGTAGTCATCGACGTAGAAGACGGAGGCGGCGTCCATGCCCAGGCTGGCCGCAGCCACCTGCAGGGTGCCGTTGGCCACCGTCCAGGAGCCGCTGTCGACGAAGAACCCGTCCATGGCGTTGGTGGCATTGCTGAACGTCGCCGAGCGGAGCACGTCGCGGCGGCCGCCGGGGATGTTGCCCGGCTGCGGGTCGCGCGGTCCGCCGGTCTGGTCCTGCCAGGCGTCGTCCTTCTGCGTGATGAGACCGATCTCGCCGAACGGTTCGCCGTTGCGGGCGCTGTTGGCACCCTGGTTGAGCGTCTGGTCGGCACCCTGCGCCTTGGACAGGTCGTAGAGGAACTGGAACAGGCCCGGCGGCACCTGGCGGCTGACCGTCGCCATGCCGAACGGCGCGAACGGCACGAGGAACGAGTTGAACTCGCCGACCCAGTCGATCAGCCGGTCGCCGCCGGTGTTGCCGACGAGGACGTCGAGGCCGGCGCCGCCGACGGCGCGGTCCTCGTACGACGCCGACGTGTCCGGCTGGTCGTTCAGGTTGCCGTGCGTGGTCAGGTCGTCATCGGCGTTGAGCAGGTCATTGCCCCAGCCGCCCCACAGGGTGTCGTTGCCGGTGCCGCCGACGAGCCAGTCGTTGCCGTTGTCGCCGAAGACGACGTCGTTGCCGTCGGTGTTCTTGGTCGCGTCGTTGCCGGCCGCCGGGCCTTCGGCCTGGTTGAAGTTGAGGAACCACTGGAAGGCCTGGCTGCCGGACTTGTCGAGCTGACCGTTGCTGGTGAAGGTGATCTCGCGCAGCGGGTCGAACTCGTCGTAGTTGACGAACTCGCCACTCACCGGGTCGAACCCGAGCAGGGTGCCGTCGTTGAACGGGTGGTACCAGTCGGTCTCGATCAGACCGGTCGCCGCGAGACCGTCCGCCGTCAGGCCGTAGGTCGGCGCGTAGGACGTCGGCAGCGCCTCTGCGCCGGAGATGGCGTCCTCGCCTGCGCCGCCGTGCATGAAGTCGTTGCCGAGGCCGCCGAAGATGACGTCGCTGGCGAACTTCGCCGGGAACAACGGGTCGTCCAGCGAGTTGCCGCCACCCGACGCCGAGCCGGGGTTCAGCGCGAACGGCGTCATGTCGACGGACTTGTTGAGAACACCGGTCGGGTAGATCACCGAGGTCTGGATGCTGCCCGGCGTCGAGATCGTCGACTGGGTCGTCGCCACGATGCCGTATAGCGGCTCGGCCGTGCCGTTGCGGCTGCTGTAGATGCGGCCGTCGTCACCGAGGATGCCGTCGTCACCGGCGCCACCGGAGATCCAGTCGTGACCCCAGCCACCGATCAGGTCATCGTCGCCGGCGTCGCCGAAGATGACGTCGTTGCCGCCGCCGGTGTAGACGGTGTCGTCGCCGGACTCGCCGTGGACCTCATCGGTGCCCCAGACGTCGGTGGCGGCAGTGCCGCTGTCCTGCGACTGGCCCTGGGTCATGCCTGGGAACAGCGAGGGCTGGTAGTCGGGACCGCCGGGGGTGTAGTCGAGCAACGCGACCGGACGCGGGGTGAGCCGCACGCCGTAGGCGCTGTCGTAGTTGAAGGTCAGGTACGCCGTGCCCCCGGTGACGGGAGTGACCAGGCGGTAGATGTCGCCGTTGTCGCCGACGATGACGTCGGAGTCCGAGCCATGGTCGCCGGCGGTGGCGTTGCGGAGGGCGTCGTTGTTGCCGGAGTCACCGAAGATCATGTCGTTGCCGTCGGTGCGCAGGTGCATGTCGGTCAGGCCGAAGAAGTCGCTGCTGCCGCCGATCAGATCGTCCTGGCCGCCGTCGCCGAAGATCGCGTCGTTGCCACCGCCGCCCTCGACGTAGTCGCTGCCGTCGCCCGAGGCGTCGAAGGACGGGTTGCTGTCGAAGCGGTTGCCTTGCTTGTAGCGGATGGCGAAGACACGCGATCCGTGCGTCGTGGTCACGTCGATCGAGCCGTCACCCTGGATGACGTCACTGCCCAGCTCGCCGAAGATCGTGTCGTCGCCGGCGCCACCTGCGAGGTAGTCGCTGCCGGCGTAGTTGGCAGTGTCGTTGGCACTGTCGGAGTGGTCGCGCAGGGTCAGCGTGTACCACGCCCACCAGGCCGAGCCACCCGGGCGCAGCTGACCGGCCGTGCCGATGACCGGCTTGCCGTTGGCGTCGTACATCGTGCCGCCGGCACCGAGTAGGCGGTAGCGCAGGCTGGTCGCGTCGGCCTTGCGGGTGAGGTCGGCGTTGTCACCGAGAATCAGGTCGCTACCGGTGCCGCCGTCGACCGCGTCGTCGCCCACGCCGCCGAAGAGCAGGTCGTCGCCGCCCTGGCCGAAGACGACGTCGGTGCCACCAACGGCCCGCGGCATCCCGTCGTTCGCGTCGTCGGTAGACAGGGTCGGGAGCGAGTTGAAGATCCGGTAGAGGTCGGCGGTGCTGCCGTCGGTGCGGTCGCCGGGGCCGCCCCCGCCGAGTCGCTCGACCACGCTCGCGGCGCCGCCGTACCAGAGCCGGCCGAGGTCGCCGAAGACGACGTCGGCGCCGTCGCCGCCGCGGATCGTGTCGTTGCCGAGGCCGCCGAAGATGATCAGCGGCAGGGTCGACGCGACGCCGAAGCTGCTGCCGGCGTCGGCGCGGACGGTGTCGTCGCCGTTCTGGGTGTTGAGGACGAAGAACCCGTCAGAGGTGTTGAGCGACGCGTTCACCGTGTCGTTGCCGTCGCCGGTGTTGAGCGTCGTGATCGTGCGCCCGGCGCCCCGGTTGTCGGTGCCGTCGATCGCGATGGTGTCGCCGCCGTGGCCCGTCCAGTAGGTGACGCCGCCGATGAAGTCGCCGCCGGTCGAGCCGTAGGCGATGCCCGCCGGCGCCAGACCGGTGACCCAGATGTCCTTGCCGCTGCCGGCGCCCGTGAGGCCGCCCAGCGTCGCCGGCGGGGTGTCACTGATCCGCACGTTGCCGTCGGCAACCGTGGCGGCCTCGTCGCTGATCATCAGGCGGTTGTGGCCGACACCGGCGTCGAGGTTGAGGGCGCCCTGGATGCCGTCGAGGTTGCCGGAGAGCAGGTCGACGTCGTCGCGGGTGTTGAAGCGGCCGTCGTAGCCGTACTGGGTCTGGCCGTCGAGCCAGGCGTCGGACGAGACGTAGATGTTCTCCCGCGGGTTGGTGCTCGTCGACGAGGTGGCGTGGGCTGCGTCGGTGTTGATCGACGTGATCGCGCTGGTGCTGCGGACGTTGACGACGTCGACACCAGAGCCCATGTCGATGTTGAGGTTGTCGACGCCGAAGTACTGCAGGCCGGTGGTCAGCGTGTCGATGGCGACCTTCGCGCCACCATCGGCGGTGGCGGTGAGCAGCGGGTTGCGGCGTCCTCCCACGCCCTGCGCAAGAACGCCCTCGAACGAGACCACGTAGACGGTGCCGCCCGTCGGTCCGGCGTACGACGTGACGGCGATGTCCAACGCGAATCGGCTGTTGAGCAGGGCCACCTGGAGTGCGTTCTCGACGTCGTCGGCCGAGGCACCGACCGGCAGCGTCGCGGTCACGCGGGTGGCGGGCAGGGCGAGCGCGAGGGTGAAGGTGCCGGTCGTCCCGGTGACGGAGACCGTCTGGATCTGGTTGATGACGGCGCTCGACGTGCCGTTGACGAACGTCCAGGCGAGCACGTCGGCGTCGCCGCCGACCTGCAGCTGCGGGATGTCCAGGCCCTTGTAGACGCCGGTGAAGCGGACGTAGTACTGGTCGGCCTCCGCCATCTGTCCGACCTGCACGTCGGCGCCGGCGATGACGGACAGCGACGTAAGCGCCGCCTGGATTGCGGTCACCTCGTCCGCCGGAAGCAGCGACGCGTCGATCAGTCCGGTCTCGTAGCTGTGGCCGTTGAACGTGAAGATCAAGGTGAAGTGGCCGGAGCGGTTGTCGACCTGCACGACCTGGATCTCGTTGGTGTCCGCCGCGTCCTTGCCCTGTGTCCGCGTGGTGCTCCAGGCATACGGCGACGCGCCGTTCGACGCCAGGTCACGCGCGTCCGGTGTCGTGCCCGTGCCCATGACCGGGGCCTTCAGCGCCGATCCGTCGACGCTGACCAGCGCGACGTCCTTGGCACCGAGCGAGGCGCGGAAGCGCAGGACGTAGACGCTGCCGACGCCGCTGCCCGGGACACCCGTCTTCGACACCGCGACGTTGCCGAGCCCGATCGTCGACAGCGCCTCGAGGCACTTCTGCACCGCGGCCGCGCTTGCGTCGTAGGCGATCGCCTTGGTCGTCTGGCTGTTGAACGTGAGGGTGAAGGTGCCGCCGGACGCGCGGACCGTGACGGTCTGGACCTCGTCGACGGTCGGGAAGCCGAGCCCGTCGACGGTGGAGTTGGTCACGTTGAGCAGGCGGTCGGCCGTCGCCGCGGTGTCGTCGACGTGGACGGTGTCCGTGCCCTGGCCGCCGTCGACGGTGAGCAGCCCCCGGATCGGATCCACGATCTGCGATCCGAGCAGGACGCGGCTGCTGCTGACGTTGACCGAGTCGTTGTCGTCCCCGGTGTTGACGAAGGTGTGGCCACTGGTCGAGCGGACGGCGACCGCGTCGGCGCCGCGCGCGGTGTTGATGGTCGTCGTACCCGTGTGGGTGCTGTCGACGACGACGTTGTCCGCGCCGGAGCCCTCGTCGACGGTCAGCTCTTCGAGGTTGCTGTAGCTGATGCCGCCCGGCTCGGCCTTGCCGCCGATGACGCGGTCCGGGCCCATGCCCATGCCCGTGATGCGGCCGGCAGTGATCGTCGTGAGGTCGTCCTTGACCGCGTCGCTGTTGTCCACGACGAGCGAGTCGACGGAGTCTGCTTCGTTGACGAAGAAGTTGCTGCTCTCCGAGGTGATGACGAAGAAGAGTCCCGTCGGGTCGAACTCGAAGGCGCGGTTGAGCGTCAGCGTGATCGTCCCGTCGCTGTTGACGGTGGCGTCGGTGATCAGCCGGAACTGCGCGACCTGTGGGTCGATGCCCTGGATCGGCGGAGCCTGCTTCACCAGGATCTGGACGGTCAGGCCGACCAGGTCGAGCAGCGGGTCGACCGTGGTGCCGCTCGTGTTCGGCCGGATGACCAGCTGCGCGGTGCCCGGCGTGTTGACGACCTGCGTGACGGTGCCCATCGGCGCCAGGAGGTCGGTCTCAGCCGCTGCGCTGGTGCCATCCGGCAGCGGGCCGCCCGGCAGCATGACCGGAGCGGGGATGCCGGTGAGCGAGCCGGTGCCGCCGGAGCCGTCGATGAACAACGGTCCACGCACGGCGTTGGCGAGGTGGAGACCGGGGGCGAACGCGTGCAGGTCGCCACCGTTGACGACGTGGTCGTCGGCGGCGGTGACGGTCACGGTCTGGATCGTGTTCCAGTTCGACGATGTGAAGGTCAGGAACTGGCCGTTGCCGTCGCTACCCAGGTTGTCCGCGGACACCGTCACCTGGCCGACGGTCTTGAGCGTGCCGCGGGCGGTGGCGGTCGGCACCGGCGTGACGTAGACCTTGACGTCCTTGGTCGGCTGGTGGCTGAGGACGACGTAGTAGGTGTCGCCGGCGCCGCCTTCCATCACGTCGGTCGAGCCGTCGGTCTGCTGCACGAGCACGCTCGGCACGTCGTTGCGCCCAGTGCGGACGTCGTTGTCGTCGACGCGGACGTCGAGCGAACCGACGGTCACCCCGTTGAAGCCAGGCACGGTGGTGGTGTAGGTGACGGTGACCGTTCCGGTCTGGACCTCCGGTCGGCCGGCGGCGTCGAGGAACGTCAGCGTCGTGTCGTCCACGGTGTAGCGGCTGGTGCTGAGTGCGGTGCCACCGTTGACCGAGACCGTGATCCCACTGAGCAACCGCGTGGTGTCCACACCGAGCGTCGCCACTGCGGCGCTGCCGAAGGTGATCGTGAACGTCTGTCCCGTGCGGGTGACGCCGATGCTCACGCCCGCGAGCGGCAGCAGAGCCTGCAGCGCGGCTTGCACCTTGGCCGCAGCGGCGTCGTAGGCGATGGGAATCGTGCGCTCGCCGCCATAGGTGAGGACGAAGTTCCCGCCCACGACACCCGTTGCCAGGGTGACGGTCTGCACCGCGCCCGAGCCCGACACCGTGACGAGGCCGGTGCCCCCGGTGACCGGGTGCTGCGAGAGGAAGACCGTCTGGGCGCCACCGGATGCATCGATGGTGTCGACCTGGCCGGCCGAGTGCGTGACGTCCGCGCTGGACGAGCTCGAGGTGATCGTCTGCGTCTGCGGACCTTCGATCGCGCTGTCGTCGATCGCGCACACCTCGACGTACTGCGGCTGGTTCCAGGTGGTCGGCGTGAAGGCCAACGTCAGCGTGGTTCCCGGCGTGGTGCCCGATCCGAGAAGACGCAGACCGGTCTGCCCGTCGGTCTTCATCGTGTAGTAGACGGTCGCGGTGGGCTTGCGGGTCAGGAACACGGCGTAGCTGTTGGCGCCGAAGATGCTCCCGGGCTGGCCCTCGACGACCCGCGGGTCGCCACCGAGCCCGCAACCAGTGGCGGTGCCGGCGCTGCCGTTCGGGCAGGAGACCGGGAGGACCGCGACGCCGGCCTGGTCGTTGTCGGTGATCTGCACGGTGACGTCGGCGAGCTGCAGGCCGTCGTAGCGCTGGATCCGGTAGGTGCTGCTGGCGTCCGGAGTGACGTCCCACGGCTGGGTGACCGTGAACGTGTCACCGGTGTTGCCGGCGATGACTCGCTTCTGACCGGCGCCGGTGCCACCCGTGATCTCGACCTGGGCCGCGCGCAGGTCACCGGAGGTGCCGGTCGGCAAAGTCGCGAGCGCGTCGGTGACCGTCGACGACCCGACGGCAGTGATCGCCTGGTTGGCGATCTTCGGCGGCAGCGGGTTGCCCTTGGCGTCGAAGGCGACGGCGTCGTGCGTTCCGTCCTGCAGCGTGTAGGGGGTCGTCGAGTTGACAGCGTCGACGATCGTCGCCCGGTCGCCACGCGCCAACCCGGCAAGCGCGTCGGCCACGACGACGGCGTGCTCGGTCGTGGAGACGATCCGCGACCAGATGTCGGTGCCGCCG
>Ga0070680_100003665_pt1 | contig 11479 bp, 10 predicted proteins | sample KBSC73BmetaG_FD_64672 | JGI IMG/M metagenome (GOLD analysis project Ga0070680, IMG submission 64672) | Corn rhizosphere microbial communities from Kellogg Biological Station, Michigan, USA - KBS C7-3B metaG | ecosystem: Host-associated > Plants > Roots > Rhizosphere | place: USA: Michigan...
CCCCCTTGACTTGCATGTGTTAAGCACGCCGCCAGCGTTCGTCCTGAGCCAGGATCAAACTCTCCAATAGTTTGAAGATTTGATTGCTCTTCCGAACGCAGTCGTCTCCAGACGTAAGTCGTAAAGACTTCCACGTCCGGAATCACTTTGAATGTTTCAGGTTTTTGAAATCTCCCCGGGATACTGAAATGGACCCCGGATCATAGATCTCGCCTCGCACATCCATCGATCTCAATTTCGATTTTCAAACAGTTCGCGCACCGTTGATCCGGTGGCTTTATCTAAATCGTGTGCCGATTCTCCGGCAGCCTTGCAGAATAAACCCGCTTGGGTCATCCGTCAAGTGATTGGAAGCAAATTTTTATTGGCTTTCGAGGTCCCGTGCTTCCTGAGCTGCTCTTAACGACAGTCGGAAGGGGATTTCCAAGCTAGCGGAGCCAATCAGCGAGTTCAAGGCCCCGCCAATACCAAAACGCTGGCGCCTTTCCACTTTGACCGTATGTTAGCGAAGCCTCATCAGCGGGTGGAATGGTCCAGCCTCCCCGGACTCCGAACGCGACCGAACTTTCCTCGATCGCCCCTGCGATTGACCCAATCGCGCCATTGCGCGCGGCGCTCCGCGGACACTACGACATCGGCCGCGAAATAGGACAAGGTGCATTCGCCGCGGTGTACCTGGCGCGCGACCTCAAGCACGAGCGCAAAGTCGCATTGAAGGTTCTCCTCGCTGACCCCGCATCCGACACCGGCGAGCTCCGCTTCATTCGCGAAATCAGAATGCTCGCGCGGCTGCAGCATCCGAACATCCTTCCGCTGCACGACTCCGGACACGTCGAAAACTTTCTCTACTACGTGATGCCCTATGTGAGCGGCGAAACGCTGCGCAATCGCATCGATCGCGAAAAGCAGCTCGCACCCGAGGCGGCGTGCAACATCGCGCGCGATGTCGCCGACGCGCTCGACTACGCACACGGACAAGGAATCATTCACCGCGACATCAAGCCGGAGAATATCCTTCTCTCCGCCGGGCATCCGATTCTCGCGGACTTTGGCATTGCGCGCGCGATCGATCTCGCGGGGGTGCGACAGCTGACGCAAACGGGAATGGGAAGTCCCGGCACGCCCGCCTATATGAGTCCGGAACAACTCATGGGCGAAAAAGAGATCGATGGCCGCAGCGACACCTACAGTCTGGGATGCGTGCTCTTCGAGATGCTGACGGGAACACTTCCCTTCAAGGGGAAGGACGGCTTCGTCAAAAGATTCACGGAGCCGCCACCGCACGTCTCGACGATCCGAAAAGACTTGCCAGCGTGGATGGACGACGTCGTTTCGAAAGCTTTGGCGAGGAGTCCGATCGACCGCTTTCAGACGGCGCACGCTCTCGCCGCAGCGTTGTCGGAAACTTCTCTTCCCGCGGCTCACGCTCGCCCCGAACCGGTACCTCCCCAAATCCCATCTAAGTTCGGGAACGGCGGTACCACGGACACCGTTAGCAGCGCCGAGGATTGGCGGAGCACTCTCTGGGGAAATCGTCGGCGACGTAACGCGATCGCTTACACCTTCGCCGCACTTGGCGCATTGGCGATCATCATAGCCGGAGGAACCAGGCTATCGTCGTGGAGAAATTCGGTGGCCGCATCTCAGCTCGATTCTTCGCGCGTCGCGGTCCTGCCTTTCGCCGGCACGGCGCCACAACGCGAGCGCGAACAGATTGCCAACGGATTGTACCTGGCTCTCAGTGAATGGCGCGGGCTCTCCCTATCGCCCGACCAGGATGTTGCTGACGCAATCAACAGGGACGGCGCGCCGACATCCACGCGCGCCGCCGCGTCCCTCGCGCGCCGTATAGGGGCAGGTCGCTTCATCTGGGGGCAGGTCAACGCGGATGATCCCGCTCACGCCCGCGCTCAGCTCTATGACATCGACTCGGACGTTGCGGTCAGATCCATCCGCCTCGACAATGTGGAGGACCGCTCGGCGCTCACGCGCGTTGCGCACGACCTCCTCAGGGCGCCTGACCGGCCGGCCGCCGCCGATGGTGGTGATGATCGAACTTCGTCGTACATCGCGTGGAACGCTTACGGCAGTGGACATACCGCCCTCGAGAATGGGGATTTCGCCGGCGCGGAAAAACAGTTTCGCGACGCTGTGACCGCCGATGGAGCGTTCGCTCCCGCGCGCGTCTGGCTCGCGCAGGTACTGGCGTGGCGACCGCCAGAAGCCCAGGGCGATTGGCGGGAGCAGATCGCGCAGGCTCTGCGGCCGGATGCCGCGCTATCGCCTCGCGATCGTATCATAGGTCTCGCCGTCGCTCGCATGTCGGAGCGTCGCTATCCCGACGCGTGTATCGAATACGCGAAGCTGACGAGGAGTGATTCCTCCGACTTCGTAGGGCTATACGGGCTCGGCCAGTGCAATGCTCTGGATTCGCTGGTGGTTCCGTCGGCAACGAGCCCTTCGCACTGGCGCTTCCGCAGTCGCTACGCCGATGCCGCGAGCGCGTACATCCGCGCGCTCGACGTCAATCCCAATGCCCACACCATTTTTCCGTTCAGCGCGCTGGCGGATCTCCTTCCAACAGCTTCGACGAAAACACGCCGAGGGCACAGCGCGGAGGGCGAGGAGTTCGCTGCATATCCGTCGCTCATCGGCGATACCGTCGTATTCGTGCCCTATTCTCTCGTGGAGTTCGCCAATCTCCCCGCTGACCGGACGGCGAATTCGCGCAACGCGGCGCTGACAGCAGACCTCGACATCCTGCTTGACTTCACGACCGACTGGACACGCCGCGCGCCGTCGAGCTCGATGGCATTCCAGGCTCTCGCGGATGTCCTCGAGGCTCGAGGAGAGATCGCCCGCAATCGGTCGGGAGGGATCTCGGCGATCCAGGCGATCACCAAGGCGAGACAGGTTGCGGTCACACCTCGCGAGGGCCAGCTGGCGGCGGGAAAAGATGCGTGGTTGAGATTCAAGCAAGGCGAATTCGTTCGCGCGCGCGCCATCGCAGACTCCCTGCTCTCGGTCTCGCAGCCGCGCCCCGGGGACGCCGAGGCCTTTATCGGTCTCGCCGCGCTTACCGGCAAGCTCGGAAAAATCTCGGAGCTCGGCCGGATCACGAGCGACTATGCGACGGCGGCGCGCACGGTACCAGTCCCGGTGATGGATGCAGCCGCTCCCTTCTTTGCGTTCGCCGCTCTCGGCGTTTGCCAGGACACCACAACGGTCCTCGAGCGCCGGCTCGATGATCAGATTCTCCACTACGTGGCAGAAAATCAATTGGACAGATTGCGACAGGCATTGAAGGCAAGGCCGCTCAGCATGCTGGCGCCGTGCACCGCTGGAAAATCGAGTCTTCGCGTGCAGGCAGGCTCCAACAAACTCCTCAAGCTGCAGCAGGCGTTCGCACGCTCTGACAGCCGCGCACTCGCCGCGCTGCTCCGCGACGTCGGCGAGAATGCAAAGACGCAGAGTCCGGGAGACGTTTCGCTCGATTTCACGTACCAGCTCGCCTGGCTTCGTAGCGCCATGGGAGACACCGCCGGAGCAACGCGCCTTCTCGATGGCGCGCTCGGCGCGCTTCCCAGCCTGAGCTCGATCTCCCTCCGCGATGCGGCAGCGGCATCGGCCGCGGGAAGAGCGATGGTGCTGCGAGCGGAGATTGCAAATCGTCAGGGCGACATTGACGAGCAGAGAAGATGGGCGCGCGCCGCCGCTGATCTCTGGGCGACAGCCGACCAGCCACTGCAACCGGTGGTGGCGAGGATGAGAGTGCTAGCAGCGCAGTCAGGCGCAAAGTAGCGTTGTCCAACTGTCACGGAGGCCGCATGATGAGATGGTCCGCCGTACCTCGTGGTGTTGCAGTGTGGGCTGGGATTCTTGTTGCTGTTGTGGCTTACGCTTGCGCCTCGCAAGCGTTCTCCGAGTATCCGCTCATCTATCCCTCAGGTGATTGGGATACGCGGCTACCGCCTGGGGTGGACTCGAGTCCTGCCCAGTTCGTGAATACCCTGAACGCATCGCCTCCTGGCGATAGCGTCCACATCCGTACTCGTCCAGGCCGATGCAACGTACCGTGCACGGTACAGGTAAAGATTCAGACGTTGGGCAATACCCAGGAGATTGATACTGCGCCTGCCCCTGTTGTGGGGCGTCCCATCGCTCGGATCGAGAATCTGGACCCCACAGATGTCGAGGGACTCTTCGGATTCCGCCCCTCCACGCAAGCCGAATACGTTTTCTGGGTCGACAGCGATCCGGGATCGCATCATTCACGATTGACGGTCCTCTGGGTGCCCAGAACCGGCGCCGGCCGCGTAAGGGCCGGATTTCAAAAGAATCTCATACTTTGTCACGCGCGGCCTGCAGGACATTACGGGGTCTCCGACGTCGATTTCTACGAGTACAAACACGGAGTCTCACCATGCACGGTTCCGGGTGCGATGCTAAGACCGGCAGCGAAGGAAGCGTCGCTAATCTCGTTGCGCCCATTCGTCGCACTCTACGCGCGTGTGAGGGGGCTCTTACGCGGTGAGACGATCTCCGACGGCGCGTGGATAGACTGCAATTCGGGGTGTTGCACATAACTTTCATCGCCAGTTGAGAGGTGCGACATACGTGATCGTGAATCCCGTCGCCGGCCGCGGCGGGATCCGCGGCGCGATTCCACACATCCGTGATGTCTTTGCCGCAAGCGGAGTCAGAGCGTTTATCGAAACCACGACCGCAGGCGAAGAAGAAACTCTCGCACAAGCGGCCATCGCGGGCGGCGCGACCACGATAGTCGCAGTTGGCGGCGACGGAACGTGCGGCGGTGTTGCAAACGCCATTCTGAAGTCCGGCACTCAATGCCGACTCGCTCTCGTTCCGTCCGGCACCGGGAACGATTTCGCAAAGACGCTCGGCATCAGCAATCACAGTCCGGAGATGATCGCGGACCTCGTGCTGAACGGACGCGAGACGCGGATCGATGTTGGCATTGCCGACGGACGTCATTTTCTCAACAGCTGCGGATTCGGATTTGATGCCGCTGTCCTCGATGCAAGCAATCGCGTCCATTTTCTAAAGGGCAATGCAGTCTACATCTATACAGCCGTTACCAAGCTCTTCACTTATCGGGGGACGCACGTATCGGCACGGGGCGTTGCCGGTGTCGCGGATGGAGCGATGTTGATGGTGACTGTTTCGAATGGCCGGTCCCTCGGGGGTGCGTTCAGAATCGCGCCAACCGCGTCCGTCACTGACGGGAAACTCGACGTATGCTTTTTCCGCGACGCCGGCGTCGCGGAGCGGGTGCGGCTCTTCGCCGGAGCGATGCGCGGCACCCATCTGGGTATGCACGCTGTGTCAGCCGCGAAGATTGAGCGGGTCACGCTGACCTTTGAAACCAACCCGGCGATGGAAATGGACGGGGAGCTGCGGACCGCCGAATCGACGAGCGTGGACGTGAGCGTTGTGCCGAGCGCGCTCTCGGTGCTTGCCGCACCGGGCGCGCTCCTTTGAATGCTGACGAAGCCTACATTGGCGGAATCGTAAGCACGACGGTGTCACCTGGCACAACGGTGATCTCCTGGCTCACGGAAGCGCGGTTGCCACCGATCGGATCGGCGATGAAGCGAAGCGGGGTCAGGCCGCTCATCAATATTTGCGGCACCTGGAGATTGGCCTTGGTGTTGCCCGGAGCGATTCCAAGCCGCTGACGCTGGCCGCTTCTCGATGCGTAGACGGTCATGTCAAGGAACCCCTGATTGTCCACCTGAACAACGGTTGGACCTCGATCTGTTTCATTCTGCGACCCGCGGTGGAGCGTCGAGCACGAAACCGCGGCCAGCGCAAGAAGGGAGAGAGTGAAAATGCGTTTTTTCATGGTGTTGCCTGCTGCATTCAGCGGTTGTGGTTGCGTCTCCAACAAAGGCATGATGCGTTCCATGTCTCGTCGTCGTAGCTTTGCTTTCTGATGCTCAAACCACTCATCATCGGAATCGCCGGCGGATCAGGATCCGGCAAATCGACCGTCGCGAACAATGTCGCCGAGCTTCTCACCACAGCGTCGGTGGCTTTCATCGACATGGACGCCTACTACAAGAACTTCCCTACTCTTACACTCGAGGAGCGCAAGAAGCTCAACTGGGATCATCCCGACGCCTTCGACTACGACCTGCTGTGCGCCCACCTCGAAGCGCTGGCGAGGCGCGAGCCGATCGAGAAGCCCGAATACGATTTCGTTACGCATCTCCGGCGCCCGGCTCCGACGCGGGTAGAGCCGGCAGACGTGATCGTGATCGATGGGATTCTTCTCTTCGTCGACGAGCGTGTGCGAGAGCTCTGCGACGTGAAGGTGTTCGTCGACGCGGACGCGGATATCCGGATCATCCGCAGAATCGAGCGCGACACGCATGTGCGTGGGCGCCCCGTCGACGAGATCATCGAGCAGTATCTGTCGACGGTGCAGCCGATGCATCTCCAGTTCGTCGAGCCGAGCAAGCGCTACGCGGACGTGATCGTGCCGCGTGGGGGACACAACACAATCGCGATCGAGATGATCGTCGCTAAAATTCAGCGACGGCTGCAGCACGCCTCCGCAGGTGCGGCGGCGCGGCATACACCATCAACGCAGCGGCAAGCACCCCCAGCGCAAACATGACGGACCACACTCCGACGGGTCCGGTCGCGCCGAGGAGCTGGGTTCCCATCCAGGGGCCGAGCGTGAGCGCGATGCTGAGCGACATGCTGTACGCGCCCATGTAGGTCCCGCGAAGCGACGGTGGCGCGACTTCCCCGAGGTGTGCTGCCATAGCGGGAAATAGCGTCATCTCTCCGAACGTCCAGACAACGACCAGCGTAAGGATTCCCGCCGCCGACGATAGAAAGGCGAGCCCGCCAAATCCGATCGCGAAGAGCAGAGATCCGATGATCAGCGACCACGTGTTCGGCCAGCGGGCCGTCGCTGCATTCAACGGCACCTCGAGCGCGACGATGAGCAGCGTATTGACAGTGAACAGCGTGCCGTAGAAGGCCGGAGACATACCGAGATACTGAACCATGTACAGCGGAAGCGCGGATTCGTGCTGGAAGAACACGATCCCCACCATCACCGACGCGAGCAAGAAGATCGCGAGGCGTCTGTCGCGAAAGATGCTCTTCACCTCGATGTGTCCGTCGTCGCCCGACGAGGGAGCGCGTTTTCCTCCCGTCGCCAATCGCCACGTCGTGAGTGATAGCACCGCGCCGGCGATGAGGGTGGTCGCAGCGTCGACCCCGAACATCGCTCGAAACGATACTGTCGCGAGAAATCCACCGAGCGCCGGACCGATGCTCATACCGAGGTTGATCGCGAGCCGATTCAGGGCGTATGCCGGCTTCCGCTGTTCGGCGGTCACGACGTGTGTGATGGCGGCGAGGCTCGAAGGGCGGAACATCTCGTTGCACGCCGCCCACACCATGGTCATGCAGACTACCGTCGGAAAGGTTCGCGCGAACGGATAGAGGAGAAGCGCCATCCCAGAACTGAGCAATGACACGCGCATGATCGGCAAAGCTCCGATTCGATCGCTGAGCTTCCCCGCTATCGGACCGGCAAGCGTCGCGGTCGCGCCGTAGACAGCGAAGACGAACCCCGCGCGCGCGAGCGAGAAATGAAGGCTGCGGGTGAGATACAGAACCAGAAACGGGAGAATCATCATCCCCGCTCTGTTGATCAGGTTGGTCGCGAAGAGCAGCCAGATCTCGCGCGGCAAACCGCTGAGGCCGCGCCACGGGTTGAGCGGAGAGCGAAGAAACGAAAGCGGCCACCGATCTGGTGGCCGCTTCGCATCGCGTATTGTTGGCTCAGTCATCAGGCCCATAGTGCGCCCTCTCGGAATCGAACCGAGAACCTACTGATTAAGAGTCAGTTGCTCTAACCAATTGAGCTAAGGGCGCGTTCAGTTCGCTTGGCGCGCCAGGAGGGAATCGAACCCCCGACCCACAGCTTAGAAGGCTGTTGCTCTATCCAACTGAGCTACTGGCGCGTACGGAGCGAAAAGTAGCGGTTCTATCCATTCGAATCAATTACTGATCGCGTGACTCAATGACGCGTTATCGCGAAGGTCGAATGCCTCAGTCTCCGCCCGACGCGAGAGCCTCGGCAAGCGCGCGCTGCAGACGTCGCGTCAGCTCACCCGGCTTTCCCGATCCAACGGGTTTTTCGTCGAGCTTCACAACCGGCATGACGTCAGTTGTCGTGCCCGTGAGGAACAACTCGGTCAACTTTGGGATCTCCGCCACGGTGATGGGGGTCTCGTCGACCGCGATTGAAAGGTCCTTCGCGAGACTGCGCAGGACCGACCGGGTGATACCGGGCAGAATGTGGTTGTCCGACTGGTGCGTACGAAGCGACCCATCGACCACGCCAAAAAAGTTGCTCCGCGTTCCTTCCGTCACGATCCCGTCCCGAATGAGCATCGCCTCGAACGCTCCCTTCTCCTTGGCCGTCTGCGACGCGAGGATGTTGGGAAGGAGATTCAGCGTCTTGAGATCGCACCTTCCCCACCGGAGATCCGGATGCGTAATCGCCGCAGTGCCGGTTCGGGCGAGGTCTGAATAAGGGGCGAACCGCGCGGCCGAGATGTAGACCGTCGGCGTAACGTCCGGTGGCGGAAAGTTGTGGCCGCGCGTCGTCGCTCCCCGCGTCACCTGAATGTAGAGAGTCGCTTCCCCTTCGCTCAGCCGATTGTCGCGAATCAGCTGCTTTCCGATCTCGACGAACCGCTGGGGCGAATCACCACCCTTGAGCGTGATCCTGATTCCATCGAGGCTTCGTTCCAACCTGTCGTTGTGGAAGCTCGTGGCGAAAAGGCTCCCATTGATAACGCGGAGCACCTCGTAGATGCCGTCGCCAAAGACGAAGCCTCTGTCCTCCACCGAGACGCGCGCCTCGGCGCGTGGGACAAAGCTGCCGTTCACGTAGACGATGTCTTTCGGTTCCATTTTATGCCGGTCGAGGGCGAGGGTCGTTGGCTTGCGCGCGATCAGGACGTTTTGACGCCGCTCACGGTGTACTGACAACCATCGGTACCGAAGACCTGGAAGGATCCCGGAGCCGGATCGCGCAGCGTACCCGCGGTGAACGCGCCTGCGGACGACATCGTCCCCGTCAGCTCCATGGCGGTGGACGAGTTCAAGGAAAGCGTAAAATCGACGAGCCCATTGGTCAAGGTGACTGCGCCATCCATCGGTTCAACCGCGCTCGACAAGGGATTGGACCAGATGCTCGCGGTGGTGAGTGATCCGTCGCTGAGCACATCGATGTGGGTTGCAATGGTCTGTCCGCTCGTCAGCGCCGAGGTGCAAGGGAAAGTTGTTGTGCGCTGAACGGTGAACGACCAGTTTCCACTTGCCTGAGCGGCAGTCACGGCACCTCCTCCACCCTCGATGAAGCCGCCGAACGGGTCAGTGGTTCCCTCGCAGGCTGTGACTACAACCAGGGTCAGGCAAAGGAAAACGCGTCTCACGTGAAGCCTCCGGAATTTACGGCTAGATTGAACGTGCCTGGTACGACGTGCAATTCGTTTGCCGTCCGGCATGCGCCGCAAGAGATACGTTGCGAAACCTTGAATTGCTGTCATCGTAGTGCGCAGATACCCATACGCCAAGGACGAGAACTCGTATGCCTCCCGATCCAAACCTAATCGTCCACGAAGTATTCTCATGGGTTGTGCCGGGGCTCGTCATCATGGTTCTCGGGTTTCCCGTGGTTAGGCTGATCACCCGCTGGCTGGAGCCGAGGCCGGTGCCACCGCGCGAGCTGAGCGCCATCAATGGCAGGCTGGAGCGGATCGAGACAGCGGTCGATTCAATCGCGCTCGAGGTGGAGCGGATTTCAGAGGCTCAGCGATTCTCGGCGAGATTGCAGTCGGAGCAGCAGGCGATGCGCCTTCCCGGCGCACGCGAATGAGGCCGACGTCGCCATACTATGTACCGATGAAACCTGCGAGCTTCGTAACCGGCATCAGCATCGGGGCAGCCCTGGCGTTGGGATCGTGCACCAGTTCGACGGAGCCGGGGGAACACTCCTCGCTCCTTCGATTCGTGAGCGGTGCGGGGGTCACGGACACGGTGCAGGCGTTCCTCGGCCGGCCCCTCATCGTGGAAGTCCACGATTCGTCGGGCGCGCCCGCGCCGATCGGTACCGTCGTCAGTTTCGCAGCCATGTACTCGCAACAAGCGGGACCCGAGGCCTGGCTCCAGGCACTCACTACGACGAGCTACTCCTACTTCGCGACCGGGACGACGGACGCCGCAGGACGGACAGCGGTTCTCGTCCGCCTCGGCACGACCGCGGGGACGGCGCGCGTCGTCATCACGGTGCCGACGCTGAACATCCTCGACACGGCGCGCTTCACCGTCAAACCGGGCGCTGCCACGCAGGCGCTCATCGTGCCGCTGGACACGGCGCTCTCGGTCGGCAAGTCGTTCAGGCTGCGTGGCGGCGTCGCCGACCAGTGGGGGAATCCCCGGCCGGACCCGGTCACGTGGAGCACGGCGGGACCCGGCATCAAGGTCACGAGCGACGGTGTGGTGACCGCCTCCGCCATCGGACGGTTCACCATCGCTGCTTCGACGCCGAAAGGCTCCACGACGAGCAACGTCAGCGTCGTGCCGCCCGGCCGCCTGGTGGGAGAGGTGTCGGACGGAAACTCGCTGGTGATCGCGGACATGGATGGCGCCAACTTCACCACGCTCGCGTCGGTGACAGATGACGGCCGCGGCGTGCATCCGGCGTGGATACCCGGCACCAACACCGTCGTCTACGCGACGCTCGACAACGGGACGAAACGGCTGTACAAGGTCGACGTCGGAGGTGTGCCGCAGCCATTCTTCTCCGCCGCGTTACCATTCGTCACGCTGCAAGCGGAGCCAACACCTAGCGCAGATGGAAAATGGGTGTACTTCAGCGCCTACGACTCGCGCTGCGTGCCCGACGATTACTGCCTGTACCGGGCGCGCGCCGATGGATCGTCCCCGGAGATGCTCGGCGACGTGATCTCCAAGTCAAGCGTCAGCTGGCATCCCGCGCCATCGCCTGATGGCACCCGCCTCGCGTTCGTGGTCGACTGGGGCTATCCCTATCCCGACCTCGTGACACAGATCGACGTGCCAACGAAGACATACGTCTCGTCCGTCGTATACGGTAATTCGCCGGCCTGGTCGCCTGACGGGACTCGGATCGCATACCTGCCGCCAACCGGCGGCGGGATCGTGCTGATGAACCCGGACGCGACCAACCCACGCACGATCGCCGCTGGCCAGACGACAATTGGCGGCGGGCCGCTCGCATGGTCACCCGACAGCAAGTGGATCATCGGCCGAGGGTGGGAGACCATCGAGCTGGTCAACGTTGCGACTGGAGAGGTGCTGCCGCTGCCTTGGGCCTTCTATCTGCGGTCGGCAAGCTGGAAGTAGGGATGTGCAACGGCTCGAACATCAAATCGATGTCGAG
>Ga0070680_100003667_pt1 | contig 11474 bp, 12 predicted proteins | sample KBSC73BmetaG_FD_64672 | JGI IMG/M metagenome (GOLD analysis project Ga0070680, IMG submission 64672) | Corn rhizosphere microbial communities from Kellogg Biological Station, Michigan, USA - KBS C7-3B metaG | ecosystem: Host-associated > Plants > Roots > Rhizosphere | place: USA: Michigan...
GCGCGCTGCCGCCGCTCGCGGTCTACGGCAGTGTCGAGCTCCACGTGTCCGACCACAAGGCGCTGCGGACCCTCGGCCTCGGCTCGGGCTGCGCCCGCGCGATCCCGATCGACGCGGCCTACGCGATGGAGGTGGAGCCGCTCGTCGCCGCGATCGAGCGCGACCTGGAGCAGGGAATCGAGCCGGCGATCGTGATCGCCCAGGCGGGCTCGGTCAACACCGGCGCGTCCGACCCGCTCGACGAGATTGCGGACGTCTGCGAGCGCTACGGGCTCTGGCTGCACGTCGACGGCGCGTTCGGCGCTTTCTTCCGGCTGTGCGAGCGGACGGCTCCGCTCGTGCGGGGAATGGAGCGCGCGGACTCCCTCAGCGTGGACGGCCACAAGTGGCTCAACGTCCCGCACGGAGTCGGCTTCGCGCTCATCCGCGACGCCGAGCTGCATCACGAGACCTTCGGCGCCTCTGCCGGCTACCTCACTCCCGGCTCCGGCGCGAACCTGCACGAGTTCGGGTTCGAGGCGTCGCGCAGCTGGCGCGGCGCCTGTGTCTGGGCCGCCCTGAAGGCGCTCGGCCGCCGCGGCGTCGAGGACCTCGTCACGCGCTGCTGCGATCTCGCCGCCGAGCTGGCGGGGATCGTCGAGGAGCATCCGCGGCTCGAGCTCGCCGCGCCGGCGCCCACCAACATCGTCTGCTTCCGGTACGTGCGCGACGGGATCGACCTCGAGGCGGCGAACCGGAGGATCCAGGCCGAGGTCGCGGCGGCGGGGAAGGTCTTCCACACGGGCGCGACGCTCGACGGACGGTTCTGTCAGCGTGCGGCGATCAGCTCCTGGCGCACCACATCCGACGACGTGCAGGCACTGGCAGACGAGGTCCTCAGGGTCGGAGACGGGATCTGATGGGGCGCTACGTCCCGGATGAGATCGAGGACTACGCCGAGCGCTACACGACCGCGCGCTGGGACGTCTTCGACCGGCTCGGCGCCGAGACCGAGGCGTCGCGGAAGGACCACGGGATGATGGTGGGCGTCCTCGAGGGAGCGTTCCTCAACTTCCTCGTCTACCTGACCCGCGCGAAGCGGGTGCTCGAGGTCGGGACCTTCACGGGCTGGTCGAGCATCGCGATGGCCCGCGCGCTGCCGCCGGGCGGCAGCATCGTCACCTGCGACGTGAACGAGGAGACGACGGCGGTCGCGCGCCGCTACGCGGAGGAGGCGGGCGTCGCGGACCGGATCGAGTTCCGCGTCGGCCCGGGGGTCGAGACGATCGCAACCCTGGAGGGGCCGTTCGACCTCGCCTTCATCGACGCCGACAAGGAGGGCTACGTCGACTACTACGAGGCGATCCTCCCCAAGCTCGCGGCCGGGGGCACGATCGCCGCCGACAACACGCTCTTCGGAAGTGACGCGGACGGCCCGATCGGCCATGCGATCGCCGCCTTCAACGAGCACGTCCTGCACGACGACCGCGTGGAGGCCGTGCTCCTGCCGCTACGCGAGGGCGTGACGCTCATCCGCCGCCGGCTTTAGCATCGCCTCACGAACGACTAACAGAGGGGGTTCCACGTGGTCACCGCACGCAACGCGCTCATCCTCGCCGGTCTCGCGTTCGGGACCTGGGAATTCGTCGACATCTTCTGGATCTCGACGCCCGCGGTTGCGGCCGTGATGGCAGTCCTGTTCCTCGGTTGCACGATCTGGTACTGGCGCCGCGACAGCCTCTGGGGCGCCGGTGCGTTGCTCGCGCTGTTCGTCTTCGAGGGTGCCGTCGCGCCGACGCTCAAGGCGGAGACGGTGACCAAGGTCGCCGACCTCGCACTTGCAATCGTGGGTTTCGTGCTCGCGGCCATCGTGATCGTGCAGCGGCGGCGCGGGCAAGCGCCGGCGGCCAGCTCCGGCTAGCCCGGCGCCAGCGGGCTCAGCTTGGCGGGGTCGGCGACGAGGTCGATCTCGACGATCCGGTCGTGGGAGACCGTGAAGCCGATGACCGCGATCGGCCGGTCCCGCGGGACGACGACCAGGCCTGCGGCGCCGTTCACGATCGCGGGCCGCGCGAAGCGCGCGAAGCGCGGAGCGCGGGCGAGGACCTGCTCGGCGACGGCGGCGGCCCCGGTGACCACCGGCCGCGCATCGGCGACCGCGATCTGCCCGCGGTCGGCACGGAAGACGACGTCCGGGTCGAGCACGCCGACGAGCGCCTCGAAGTCTCCGTCCCGCGCCGCCGCGAGGAAGGCGTCGACGACGCGCCGCTGCTGCTGGAGGTCCGGCTCGGGGACAGGCGTAGCCCCGCGCACGCGCCTGCGGGCCCGGCTGGCGAGCTGCCGGGTCGCGGCCGGCGAGCGCTCGACGATCGGCGCGATCTCCTCGAACGGCAGCCCGAACATGTCGTGGAGCACGAAGGCGAGCCGCTCGGCTGGCGTCAGCGTGTCGAGCACGACGAGCAGGGCGAGGCCGACCGAGTCGGCGAGGATCGCCTCGTCCTCCGGCCCGTTCTCCTGCGGCAGCGTGACGAGCGGCTCCGGCAGCTCGCCGTCGAAGTGGTCCTCGCGGCGCGCGCGGCGCGCCCGCAACAGGTCGAGGCAGACCCGGGCGACGACGGTCGTCAGCCAGCCGCGCATGTTCTCGACCTGGCTCGTCTCGGAGCGGTTCAGGCGGAGCCACGACTCCTGCACCGCGTCCTCCGCCTCGCTCAGCGAGCCGAGCATCCGGTAGGCGACTGCCTGCAGGTGGGCGCGGTGCTGCTCGAACTCCTCGGCTTGCCGGTCCGTGTCCGCCACTGTCACATCCTCCCGATCCGATCCGTCATGGGGGAGACGAAGCGCGACGGATCGATGTGACAGGAGGGACTGCAGTGATCGAGGTGGACGGGCTGCGCAAGGTGTACGCCGGCGGCGTCGAGGCGGTGAAGGGAATCGACTTCGAGGTCGCGCCGGGCGAGGTGTTCGGCCTGCTCGGGCCGAACGGGGCAGGCAAGTCGACGACGATCGGGATGCTCACGACCACGATTCGACCGACGAGCGGGACGGCACGGCTGGCCGGCTTCGACGTGGGCGAGCAGCCGCTCGCGGCGCGCAGCGTGAGCAGCGTCGTCTTTCAGGACTCGGTGGTCGACCGGTCGCTCAGCGGCAGGCGCAACCTCGACCTCCACGCACGGCTCTGGAGTGTCGAGCCCGTAGCGGCCAGGCAGCGCATCGAGGAGCTCTCCGCCGCGGTCGGCCTCGGCGACCTCGTCGACCGGCCCGTCGCGACCTACAGCGGCGGCGAGCGGCGCAGGCTCGAGATCGCCCGCTCGCTCGTATCGAGCCCGCGCGTGCTCTTCCTCGACGAGCCGACGGTCGGCCTCGATCCGCTCATCCGCGCCGAGCTTCTGGATCTGATCGAAGACCTCCGCGGTCGCAGCGAGCTGACGATCCTCGTCACCACCCACTACCTCGACGAGGCGGAGCGGCTCTGCGACCGGGTGGCGATCATGCATGCCGGGGAGCTGGTCGCCCTCGACACGCCCGAGCGGTTGCGCGCCGCGCTCGGCCGCGAGCTCCTCGAGCTCCGGGTCGACGGCGACGCGGCCGCGGCGCTCGCCTCGCTGCGCTCCCGAGGGATCGCCCACGAGACCGCCTTCGCGGTCGGCTCGACCCTCACCGTCCCGCTCAACGGGCATTCCAGCAGCGAGGCGATCGCCGCCGTCCACGAGCTGGGCATCGCCGGCGCGGTGAGCGCGCGCAGGCCGACCCTCGACGACGTCTACCTGCGCCTCACGGGCGGCCGCCTCGCCGAAGCTGCGTGACACGAAAGGAGAACCGATGACCGCTCTCGCCCTCAGCCCCCTCGCCACGCTGTCCCGGCGGCGCTTCCAGCTCACCACGCGCACACCGCGCGAGCTGCTCGTGCCGCTTCTGACGCCGATCATGTTCGCGCTCGTGATCGCGCCGTCGCTCAAGACCGCCCTGCACACGCAGGCGAGCTACGAGTCGTACGTCGCGATCGGGACGATCGGCCTCCTCATCCCGCTCAACACGATGTTCGCCGGGCTCGGGGTGATCGTCGACCGCGAGGGCGGCGCCCAGCGGGAGCTCCTCGCCGCGCCCGTGCCGCGCGCGCTGATCGTGCTCGGCAACCTGCTCGTGGCGCTCGCGATCACCGGGCTGCAGGTCGGCGTCCTGATCGCGATCGCGGTCGCGCGCGGCATCCACTTCGACCCCACCACCGGCGGCGTGATCTGGTTCCTCGCGGCGGCCACCCTCTTCACTGTCGGCATGTACGGCGCGGCCGAGATCCTCGCCAACCGCGTGCCGAAGCAGGAGGAGTACATCGCCCGTGTCCCGGCGATCGCGATCCTCCCGTGGTTCGTCGCCGGCGCGCTCTTCCCGATCACCGCCTTGCCGCACGTGCTCCGGTGGGTGACGAAGTTCCTGCCGCTCACCCACGGCCTGGCGCTCATGCGCTACGGGCTGCTGCAGGACGGCAGCGGGCTGCACAACATCTGGGGGATGTCCAATCCCGCCGGCATGGCGGCCCTGAGCAGCGGCGTCCTCGCGCTCTTTGCGCTCCTGCTCGGGGTCCTGTCGGTGCGCGTGTTCAGCCGGGCGGCTCTGCGCTGACCCGGAAGCGGTGACGGGCGCCGGCGAGGCCGGGCCCGTCACCGGCTGCCGTCAGAACCTGTCCGGGAACTGGCCGATGATGCCGCTGCTGAGCATCTGCGACATCTGCAGGATCTCGACGTGCACCTTGTCGTAGGCGGCGATGTCGGCCTTCCAGTGGCCCTGGATCCGGGCCACGCCCTCGGCGGTCGTGAGGGCGAGGTGCCGCTTCATCATCTTGTTCATGTCCGACAACGCCCAGGCCTGCGGGTTCGCCTTCGAGAGGAAGACGGCGATCTGGTGGGCGTTGGCGTACCAGGCCTTCAGCGCCGTCTTCAGCTTCGCCTGATTGCCGTCCTTCGCGTAGGTGAGCACGGGCACGGCCTCGAGGATGTGGGTGCGCAGGAGCTTCGTCAGCTTGTTGCCTGCGGCCGCGCCGTAGTACGGCTTGATCGCGTTGCCGATGTCCGCCTGGTTGCGCAACAGGCGAACCTCTGCCTGCTTGAGGTCGGGCAGGCCGGCCGCGAAGTCGACGATCACCATCCGCGTCCAGGTGATGTGGTCTTCCCAGAGCTTGTCCATGGCGCGGGTGAACGCCGCCGCTTTCGGTGAGAGCGACTGCTCGTGGGACATCGCGGCCTCCGAGTGTGAGGCGGTGACCAGCAGCGCGGCGGCGGCGCTGGCTCCCGCGACGGCGGCGGCGAGCACGAGTCTCCGGAGTGTTCCGGGCGTGCTGAGTACGGTCATTGCTTCCCTCCTGGAATAGATGAGGACGTCTCCCGGGTGGCGAGGCGGACCGCGGCGACGAGCCCGGCTGCCTCGATGGCGGTCGTCACGACTCCGAGCGAGTCGAACGGCTCGCGCTCGGGGTCGAGTGGCGGGAGAGCCGCGAGTCTCGTCGCGATGTAGCCCACGACCAGGACCGCGAACACGAGCGCCATCGCGGCGGCGGCTGGCCCGCAGTACTTGCGACCGACGGCCAGAGCAGCCACGCCGCCCGCGAGTGCGACCGCCGACGCCACGAAGCAGGCTCCGAGCGGCGCCCACTCCTCGAGGTGCTCGGGGGCGAGCCCTGCGTGGACGCCGAGGCCGATCGCCCCGGCGACGACGAGCATCGTGCGCTCCCGGTCGCGAACTCTCTCCATCGGAGTCCTTTGTGTCGCGAAGTCGGCCGGTCTTACCTCCGGGCGGCGCTGTGGTTGAATCGCGCCCCGGATGAAGGTGCTCGTGATCGGGACGGGGGCGGTGGGCGCGGCGGTCGCTGCGGTTGCCCGACGGCGGGGCTTCTTCGAGCGGATCACCTTCGCCGACCTCGACCCGGCGCGGCCCGCTGCGGTGCTCGAGCGGGACCCCGACGACCGCTTTGCCGCGGCGCAGGTCGACGCGGGGGACAGGGACGCGCTCGTCGGCCTCCTGCGCGAGACCGGAGCCGACGCCGTGCTCAACGCCGCCGACCCGCGCTTCAACCCGCCCATCCTGGAAGCCGCCTTCGAGGCCGGATGCACGTATCTCGACATGGCGATGACGCTCTCGGCGCCGGGCGTGATGCTCGGCCAGGACGAGCTCGACGCGCACGAGCGCTGGCGGGAGCGCGGCCTGCTCGCCCTGGCCGGGATCGGCGTCGAGCCGGGCCTCGCCGATGTCTTCGCCCGCTATGCCGCAGACCACCTGTTCGCCGAGATCGACGAGGTGGCGGTGCGCGACGGCGCCGACCTCGTGGTCGAGGGCTACGACTTCGCGCCGACCTTCTCCATCTGGACCACGATCGAGGAGTGCCTGAACCCGCCGCTGATCTGGGAGAAGGAGCGCGGGTTCTACACGACCGAGCCGTTCTCCGAGCCGGAGCTGTTCGAGTTTCCGGAGGGGATCGGCGCGATCGAGTGCGTCAACGTCGAGCACGAGGAAGTGGTGCTCGTCCCGCGCGAGATCGACTGCCGGCGCGTGACCTTCAAGTACGGGCTCGGGGCGGAGTTCATCGACGTCCTCCGGACCCTGCACAAGCTCGGCCTCGACTCGACCGAGCCGGTGCGCGTGCGCGGCCTGGAGGTCGCGCCGCGGGACGTCGTCGCGGCTGCCCTACCCGATCCGGCGACGCTCGGCGACCGGATGCGCGGCAAGACCTGCGCCGGCACGCTCGTCACGGGCAAGCGCAAGGACGGGAGTGACGGCGCCGTCTACCTCTACCACGTCGCCGACAACGAGCGGACGATGCGCGACTACGGGCACCAGGCGGTCGTCCTCCAGACGGCCCTCAACCCGGTGATTGCGCTCGAGCTCCTCGCGGCCGGCACCTGGCAGGGGACGGGCGTGCTCGGCCCCGAGGCCTTCCCGCCGGATCCGTTCCTCGAGCTCCTCGCCGACTACGGCGAGCCGCACGGCGTCGTCGAGGGCGATCCCCGTAAGGGCTAGGAGGCTTGGCGGAACGGTGCTCGTTGCAGGGGTGCGCTGAGGGTCGCGAGGCAAGGACGCAGGGAGCGTTCGTAGCCGGAGGCTACGGGCGCGACTGAGGACGCCGCAGCCGGCGAAGCCGGCCGACGAGCGAAGCGAGGAGTCGCGGCGCTCAGCGCGGCCCTGCGGGACAGCCACTGTTTCGCCAAGCCCTCCTACAAAGTGTGGCGAGCGCCGGCTGCGGGAAACGGTCCCGTCATGGCAAAGGTTCTCTACAAGCCCTTCGGCCTGCTCTTCAGCGTGCTCGGCGGCATCGTCGCGGGCGCCATCTTCAAGCGGATCTGGGGCGCCGCGGGGAACGAGGAAGAGGCGCCGAAGGCCACGGACGCGACCAAGGGTTGGGGCGAGGTCGTGGTCGCAGCCGCTGCCGAAGGAGCCGTCTTCGGCGGCGTCAAGGCGTTGATCGACCGGGCCGGCGCGACCGGGTTCGCCCACGTCACCGGCTCCTGGCCCGGCCGGCGGTAGCTCCGCTCCCCTCCGTCTACGTCGGGAGGGGAGCGGTGCTCCGCCAGAGCGCGGATCCTCGAACTACGGGAGGTAGTAGTTCGGGTTCGGCATCTTGAACGTCTTGTCCGCGTAGCCGCCCAGCAGGTCGCTGAACTGGTCGCCGAAGTTGGCGACGATGTCGTAGCCCTGCGACTCGATGTAGGCGCGCGTGCCGGACTTGTACTGGATCGTCGCGCACGACGCGTTCGCCGCGATCGCCGAGGCGCAGAACTGCGGCTGGTTCAGGTACGCCGGGTACGAGCCGACCGGCGGCTTCGTGAACAGGCCGTCGGTGTTTCCGCCGTGCCCGGTGTCGATCGGCGTCGGCATCGGATAGCCCGCGTCGATCTCCGGAACCGTCTTCCCGTTGAGCGTCACGCTGGTGATGTTCGGCTCCCCGGCTGCGGTGTCGCTCACGAGGTTCGCGATCGTCACCTGGTGCTGCGAGTCGCCGCGGCCCGTGATGAAGAAGATCGCGTAGCCCTCGGCCTTGGCCTGGCTCACGAGATCGAGCATCCCGGGCGTCGCCGGGAACATGTTCCCGGTGAACGTGGACCCGGTGAGCCCGACGAACTGGGCGTTGGTGCCCGGGTTGAAGTCCCAGTTGCTGTAGAGCTCGTAGTTCCAGGTCGTCAGCGTCGTGTCGTCGACGTCGAGCACGATCGCGCGGTTCGGCGTCTTCCGTTGCGCGTGGAGCCAATCCTCACCCTTCCTGGCGACCTCACTCGCCTCGGCGGCGTAGTTGCTGGACTGGTTCAGCGGTGCGTCCCAGTTGCCGTTCGGGCCCGCGGCGGCGCCCGGAGCGCCGTAGTAGTTCTTCGCCCAGGCCCGGGCGACGTCGATGTTCGTGAAATCGGTCGCCTTCTTGGGCGTGAACGTCAGGTCGGCCGGCTTGTCCCCGGCGACCGCCACTGCGGCCACCGTCGCCAGCGCCCCGACCACGAGCCCGAGAACAAGTGCAAGCCGCAGCGACGGCCGCGGCATCATGAAGCCCCGCTTCATCGATCCCCTCCTTCATTGACAGCCCCTCGAAAACTCCGGGCGAGACCCTACCGGGAAAATCGCCGATCGCCTAGGGTGCGGCGCCCCGCGCAAACGTGCTTCTTACAGGCGGAGGGCTCCCGTCGGCCGCGACGCCCCGCCGCACGCCGCTTTCCGCTGGGTTAGGGTCTTCGACGTGCAGCCCGACAGCTAGAGGGGGAACGTGGCAGAGGTCGTTTTCGACGAGGTCACGAAGGTGTATGCGGACGGCACCAAGGCCGTCGACTCCCTCGCGCTCGAGATCGCCGACGGGGAGTTCATGGTTCTCGTCGGTCCCTCGGGCTGCGGCAAGACGACCGCGCTGCGGATGGTCGCGGGCCTCGAGGACATCTCCGGCGGCGCGGTCCTGATCGGGGACCGGGTCGTCAACCACGTCCCGTCGCGCGACCGCGACATCGCCATGGTCTTCCAGAGCTATGCGCTCTACCCGCACCTCTCGGTCTACGACAACATCGCCTTCGGCCTCCGCGTCAAGAAGATGCCGAAGAAGGAGATCGACCGGCGGGTGCGCGACGCCGCCCAGGTGCTCGGGCTCGACCCCTTCCTCAAGCGCAAGCCGCGCGCGCTCTCGGGCGGGCAGCGCCAGCGCGTCGCGATGGGCCGCGCGATCGTGCGCGAGCCGGCGGCGTTCCTCATGGACGAGCCGCTCTCGAACCTCGACGCGAAGCTGCGCGTGCAGATGCGGGCCGAGGTGAGCCGCCTCCAGCGGAACCTCGACACGACGACGATCTACGTCACGCACGACCAGGTCGAGGCGATGACGATGGGAGACCGCGTCGCCGTCATGCGCAAGGGGCAGCTGCAACAGGTGGCCGATCCGCAGACCCTTTACGACCGCCCCGTCAACCTCTTCGTCGGCGGCTTCATCGGCTCACCCGCCATGAACATGATCGAGGCGACGGTGACGCGGGCGAACGGCGGTCTCGCGGTCGACGTCGGGAAGCAGCACCTCATGCTCGGCGAGGCCACCCTCCAGGCGCGGCCGGCGTTGCGCGCCTACGAGGGGCGAGACGTGATCCTCGGCATACGCCCCGAGGACCTCGACGATGTGTCGCTCGAGCCCGACACGCCGGCCGACCACCGGCTGCGTGGTGTCGCGGAGCTGCGCGAGGCGCTCGGGTCGGAGCTGATGGTGCATTTCACGGTGGAGGGGACGCGGGCGGCGCTGACCGAGGACGTGAAGGAGCTGGCGCAGGACGCGGGCGCCCCCGGCGGGGAGCCGGCGCTCGAGAGCCGAGGCTCCGGCGCGCTCCTCGTGGGCCGCTTCGGGGCGCGTGCCTCGGTCGAGGAGGGGAAGCCGGTCGAGGTCGCGGTCGATACCCGCTCGCTCCACTTCTTCGACCCGGAGACGAGCGAAGGAATCTACGACGGAAACGAAAGCCAGAAAGGAGCGTCAGCGTGAGGGAGATTCGCAGCAGGGACCGGGCCGTGCGGTTGACGGCTCTCGCAGGGGTCGTCGCAGTGCTCGTGGCCGTTGCGGCCGGCTGCGGAGGCGGAGGCGGCTCGAACAACAACTCGACCTCGACGGGGAACTCGAGTGTCTCGGGCTCCGTGAAGTTCTGGGGCATCTGGGCCGCGACGGAGCAGAAGGCGTTCCAGAAGGTGATCGACGGCTTCCACCAGCAGTACCCGAACGTCACGGTCACGTACTCCTCGAAGGGCAACGACATCCCGACCGTGCTGTCGACCGCGATCGCCGGCGGGAACCCGCCCGACATGGCCGACGTCGCGCAGCCGGGCCTCGTGAAGCAGCTCGTGCAGCAGGGAAAGCTGAAGCCGATCAACTACGCGCAGTCGGCAATAGGCGCCAACTTCTCGTCGGCGTGGGAGAACCTCGGCAAGGTCAACGGCAAGCTGTACGCGCTCCTCTTCAAGGCGTCGAACAAGTCGACCCTCTGGTACAACGTCAACGTCCTCAAGCAGGCCGGGGTCAACGCGCCGAAGACGTGGTCTCAGATGGTCAGCGAGGCCAAGACCATCAAGGCGTCCGGCACGCCGGCGTATTCGCTCTGCGGAGCGAACGGGTGGACCCTCACTGACATCTTCGAGAATCTCTACCTACGCAGGTGGGGAGCGGCGAAGTACAACCAGCTGAGCGACCACCAGATCAAGTGGACGGATCAGACGGTGACCAAGTCGCTGCAGGACATGGCCCAGGTCCTCGGTGACACCGGGAACATCTACGGCGGCACGAGCGGCGCTCTGCAGACCGACTACCCGACGTGCGTCGACTACGCGTTCGCGACCCCGCCGAAGGCGGCGTTCGTTCTCCAGGGCGACTTCGTGAGCCTCGAGATCCTGCAGGCCACGAAGTCGAAGCCGCAGAAGGACTTCAATGTCGTCCCGTTCCCCGCGATCACCTCGGGGGCCAACGCGAAGGCCGTGGAGACCGGCGGCGACCTGATCATCACGTTCCGCGACTCGCCCGCGATCGAGGCGTTCATGAAGTACCTCGCCTCGCCGCAGGCGGCGGAGATCTGGGCGAAGCTCGGGGGCTTCGGCACCGGCAACAAGAACGTGCCCGCCAGCGTCTATCCGGATCCGATCACGAAGGCGACGGAAGCTCCCCTCGCGGGCGCGACGTCGGTCGCCTTCGACATGTCCGACAACCAGCCCGCCTCGTTCGGCGCGACGACGGGCCAGGGCGAGTGGGGGATCTTCCAGACGTTCCTCCAGCACCCGACCGACGTCTCGGGCATCCAGCAGCAGCTCGAGACCGCGGCAAGCAAGGCCTACAAGAGCGGGAAGTAACGGAGTAGCTCGTGAGCGGAGCTGCGATCTATCCGGCGGAGCCGCCCCACAAGGCGGTTCCGCCGGAGCCCGGCGGGACAGGCAGGTCGCGCTACGCGACGGCGGGGCTGTTCCTCCTGCCGGCCTTCATCCTGCTCGGGGTCTGGCTCGTCTATCCGACGATCTACACGATC
>Ga0070680_100003672_pt1 | contig 11461 bp, 7 predicted proteins | sample KBSC73BmetaG_FD_64672 | JGI IMG/M metagenome (GOLD analysis project Ga0070680, IMG submission 64672) | Corn rhizosphere microbial communities from Kellogg Biological Station, Michigan, USA - KBS C7-3B metaG | ecosystem: Host-associated > Plants > Roots > Rhizosphere | place: USA: Michigan...
TTCGAAGCCGTAGCCCGGCGGGCTGGCGATCACGAATTTGGCGCCGACCAGCGCGCACACCTGCGCGAGCGAACGGGACACGTTATTGCCTTCGCCGATGAACGCCACGCGAGCACCTTCGAGGCGGCCAAGCAGCTGCTTGATCGTCAGCAGGTCGGCCAGCGCCTGCAGCGGATGGTCGCTGCCCGAGAGCATGTTGAGCACCGGGGCCGCATTAACTGCGGCCATCTGCTCGAGCAGTCGATGGTCGAACACGCGCGCGGCGATGATCGCGTGATAGCAGGCAAGCGTGCGAGTCACGTCCTCAACGCTCTCGCGGCTGCCGATGCCGAGCTCCGCCGGCTGGAGATAGACCGGGTGGCCGCCGAGCTGGGCCGTCGCCATCTCCATTGAGTTGCGCGTGCGGGCGCTCGGCTTTTCGAAATAGAGCGCCACGCCTTTGTCGCTGAGCACGCGCGGCGCCGGCTGCTCCGACAAAGCGAGGATCGTCTCGACGTCCGCGGCGCTGAGGTCGGCGATCGATAGCAGGTGATTCACCAGCTCTTCTCCTTCCGGATCATGGTGCCGACGCCGTGGTCGGTCAGAAGCTCGATAAGGAGCGAGTGGGGGACGCGCCCGTCTATGATGTGGGCGAAGCCGACTCCCTGATCGACCGCGTCGGCGCACGCTCTGAGCTTGGGGATCATGCCCTTGCCGACGCTGTCGTGACCGAGGCGGTCGCGAAGCTCGGCGGAGGTGAGGCGCGGAACGAGCGAGCCCTCGTCCGCCGGATTGTTGAGGAGGCCAGGAACGGCGGTCAGATAGACGATCTTTTCGGCGCCCATGGCGACCGCGATTGCCCGGGCGGCCTCGTCGGCATTGACGTTGTACGGTTGTCCGTTCGCGCTGGCGCCCACCGTCGAGATCACCGGCGTCAACCCGTCGTCGAGCAGGCGGTGGATGATTTCGGCGCGGACTCCAGTCACGTTTCCGACAAAGCCGAAGATTGAATCCGCAGGCGTGACGGTCAGTAGTCCGGCGTCCTCGCCCGACACTCCTACCGCGACCGGTTCGTCGCCCGCCTGGCTGTTGATCGTCGCGACGAGGTCGCGGTTGATCTTTCCGACCAGCACCATGCGGACGATCTCAAGGGTTTCGGCGTCGGTCACCCGGAGGCCGTCCTTGAACTCCGGTTCCTTCCCGACCCGGCGTAGCATCGCGTCGACTTGTGGGCCGCCGCCGTGCACGAGCACGCAGCGCACGCCGACGCTGCGCAGCAGAAGCACGTCCTGCGCGAGCGCCAGATCGCTTTCGCGGTCGATCGCCGCGCCGCCGAGCTTCACGACGACGGACTTGCCGGCGAACTGCCGGATGTAGGGCAGGGCTTCGACGAGCACCCGCGCGGTTTCACCGGGGCTCATGACGTCTTGCTATTCTCTTTGATGTAGCCGGGGCCGAGGTCGATCCCGATCATCCGCGCGCTGTGGCTTCCGGCGCCGAGGTGAACCTCGATCGCGATCTCCTCGCCCATCATATGCTCGGCGAGCGCCTGCCCGTCGTGCGCAATGGCGACTCCGCTCTCCGCGACGGCGATGCCGCCGTAGCTGACCCGGGTGCGCGCGACCTCCATCGCGGCTCCGCACGAGCCCGCCGCCGCCAGCAGCCGGCCCCAATAAGGATCGCCGCCATACCAGCTGCATTTGACCAGATTGTTCTCGGCAATCGCCTTGGCCGCGATCCGCGCCTCGCTTTCGCTCGCCGCGCCGGTGACGCTGAGGTGGGCGATGCGCGTCATTCCTTCCGCGTCGCGCGCCATCTGCATCGTGAGGTCCTGGCAGGCTGCGATGACGGCGTTGGCGAATTCGTCCGGGTCCGGAGTTCCGCGCTTGCCGGACGAGAGCAGCATTGCCGTGTCGTTGGTCGACATTGCCCCGTCGACGTTGAGTGTGTTGAAGGTCTCGTCGGCGGCGCGCTTGAGGCTTTGCTGCAGCAGCCAATGCGGGACATCCGCGTCCGTCGTCAGGAAGGCGAGCATCGTCGCCATGTTCGGCGCGATCATCCCGCAGCCCTTCGCCATTCCGCCGATCGTGAAGTTGGAGCCGCGAATCACAACCTGCTTGGGCCGGTGATCGGTCGTCAGGATTCCGCGCGCGGCATCTTGGCCGCCGTCGACCGACAGCTTGCCCGCGAGTTTCGGCGCGGCATCGAGGATCGGTTCCATCGGCAGCGGCGTGCCGATGATCCCGGTCGAGCAAACGAGCACGTCGCCGACTCCGACATTGAGTGCCAAGGCTGTTGCGCAGCCCATCGCCTTGGCGTCCTTGAGGCCCCGTTCGCCCGTGCCCGCGTTAGCGTTTCCGGAATTGACGATCACCGCCGCAGCACGCCCGCCGTTGGCGCGCAGGATTGCGCGGTCGAGCTCGACCGGCGGCGCGGCGAATTTGTTTTGCGTGAATACGGCGGCGCAAGTGACCGGCTGCCGCTCTTCGGTCGCGATCATCGCCATGTCGAACCGCCGCCGCTTGATGCCGGCGTGGCACCCCGCTGCGACGAAGCCCTCGGCCGCCGTTACGCTCATGGATACACTCCCGTGATTGAGAGCCCGGCCGTCTCTTCGAGCCCGAGCATAAGGTTGGCGCACTGGATCATCTGCGCGGCGGCGCCCTTGCCGAGATTGTCGATTGCGGAGATCGCAAGGATCCGCCCGGTTCGGTCGTCGCGCCGAGCGGTCACGACGACGCCGTTGGAGCCGCTGATCCACTTCGTCGCGGGCGGCTGCTCCGTCACATGCACGAACGGTTCGCGCGCATAGGCATCGCGCAGCACCTCAAGCGGATCGCCGCTGCCGGATGCTTCGGCGTAGCAGGTGGCGAGGATGCCGCGGCTCATCGGGGCAAGGTGCGGCGTGAAGAGGACCGTCCCGCCAAGCGCCATCTCCATCTCGGCCGTGTGCCGATGGGTGAGCAGCCCGTAAGCGGAGAAGCTTTCAGTCACGGTGCAGAAGCCCGTCGCTTCCTTGGCTTCCCGTCCGGCGCCGCTGACTCCCGAGGCCGCATCGACAATTAGGCTTCCAGCATCGACCAGTCTTGCGTCGACAAGGGGCTTGAGCGCGAGGATGGCCGCGGTCGCGTAGCAGCCCGCGGCAGCGACCGCTTTGGACCCGCGGATTGCCTCGCGATTGAGTTCCGGAATGCCGTAGACGAACTTCGACAGGAGCTCCGGCGCCTCGTGCGGGTGGCCGTACCAGCGCTCGTACGCGCCCGCGTCGTCGAGCCGGAAATCGGCGCCGAGATCGACGAACGGGATGCCTGTCTCGAGGATTTTTGCAGCAACCTGCTGGCTGTGGCCGTGGGGCAGGGCGGCGAAGACACAATCCACATCATCGAGCGCTTCAGGCTCGAAGCGCTCGATGATCGCTTGCGGATATGTGGTGGCGACGTGCGGGTGAACCGTGGCGACCGGCTGGCCGGCCTTGCTGTCGCCGAAGAGCTTCGTTGGCGCGAGCTCCGGATGCGCGGCAATCAGCCGCAGCAGCTCGCCGCCGGCATAGCCAGAGGCTCCAAGGATCGCAGTCCGAATCATGAGGTGGGCGCCTATGCAGGCAATTGCATAAATATGCAAACGAATGTATATTCATGCACATGAACGATCTCAAGGAACGTCGTCAGCATGCGATCGCCGACCTTATTCGGGGCGGCAGTCTCGCGAGCCAGGAGCAGCTTGCCGAGCGGCTTGCGGATCTCGGTTTCGCGGTTACGCAGGCGACCATCTCGCGCGACCTCGAGCAGATAGGCGCGGTCAAGGTGCGCCGCGCTGGGCAGCACAGCTATGCACTACCCGACCAGGTCCAGACCCCAGCAGCGCCGCGCCTCGCGGCCGTGCTGCGCGATTTCGCGCGTTCGATCGAAACTGCAGCAAACCTGGTCGTCATCAAGACTCCCCCGGGCTCGGCGCACTTGATAGGCGTCGCGCTCGACCAATCGGACCAATCGGAGATTGTCGGGACAATCTGCGGCGATGATACGATTTTCGTCGCTTGCGGATCGGATGCGGTAGCGGCGGCTCTCGCGACCAGGTTGAGGGCGGAAAGCGGAATGCTGCACTGAAGTCGAGGCAACAGGCGGCCTTGCTGCAGGCGTTCAAACCTTCGCGTCGACCGCTTAAGCGAAGCTTAGTAACCTGCGGCGAGGCCGGCCGGCCGCCTCCTGTCGTTCGCGCCCTCCAGAATGCCACTACGGGTGTCGAGCAGAATTGCTTCGTCGGCGCCCCAGGCGGGTTCCTCGCGGAAATGATAGCCCATGGCGTCGAGCCTTCGGCGGGATTCGGCGGTCAGGTAGCCCTCCTCGACCATCACCTGGTCGGGCAGCCATTGATGATGGATCCGTGGCGCATCGACGGCTTGCTGGACGTTCATACCGAAGTCGACGACGTTGAGGATGCTTTCGAGCGTCGTCGAGATGATCGTGGAGCCGCCGGGGCTGCCCGTCACCATAAACAACCGTCCGTTGCGCAACACGATCGTGGGCGACATCGAACTGAGCGGCCGCTTGCCCGGAGCGACGGCATTGGCCGCGCCCTGCACCAGCCCGAACGCATTGGGAACGCCGGGCTTCGAGGTGAAATCGTCCATCTCGTCGTTCAGGAAGAAACCGGTGTTCCCGGCCATCTGGCCGATCCCGAACAGCAGGTTGATCGTGTAGGTAACGCTGACGGCATTGCCCTTGGAATCGACGACCGAGAAATGCGTCGTGTGCCTCCCTTCGATCGACGGAACGCCGTCCTTCACCTCGGTGGAAGGAGTCGCCTTGTCCGGCAGGATTTGGTTGCGGATCGCCGCTGCGTGAGCGGGGGAGATTAGTCGGGCGACAGGATTGTGGACAAAGTCCGGGTCGCCGAGATCGGTGTTGCGATCGGCGAAGGCGTGCCGCTCTGCCTCGACGAGATAATGCGTGGCTTTGACTGAGCCGTAGCCCCACTTCCGCAATGGATAGGCCTGGAGAACCTGCAGGATTTCGCAGACGGTCGTTCCGCCGGAACTCGGCGGCGGCGCGGACTCGATCGTGTAGCCGCGGTAGGTGCAGCGCACGGGCCTGTCCCACTTCGCCTTGTAGGTGGCGAAGTCCTTCATCGTGAAGAGGCCGCCGTTTGCCTCGCTCGCCGCCACGATCCGCTTTGCGATCGAGCCCTTGTAGAAGGCAGCGGTGCCGCCGCTGGCAATCAGCTTCAGAGTCGCTGCGAGCTGCGGCTGAACGAGCCGATCGCCTGCGCGCCACGGCTGGCCATGGTTGAGGAAGATCGAAGCGACGTTCGGCCACTTCGCGAAATCCTTCGTCCGGCGGTTCAAAATGTTCACGTCGCCCTGGGTGAGCACGAAGCCCTGCTCGGCAAGCGCAATTGCCGGGGCCATGACCTTGGCGAGCGGCATCGTGCCATATTTCGCGAGCGCAGTGTCGAGCCCCATGACGGTGCCGGGGGTGCCGACACCGAGATAGGTGTCGGTGCTGAGGCCCTTGGCCACATTCCCGTGCTTGTCCTGGAACATCGTAGCGACGGCGCGCAGCGGCGCGCGCTCGCGAAAGTCGAGGAACAGGTCGCGGCCGTCGGCAAGATGGACAATCATGAAGCCGCCCCCGCCAATATTCCCGCAACAAGGGTGGACGACGGCGAGCGCATATCCGACCGCGACCGCCGCATCGACGGCATTGCCGCCCTGCTTCAGGATCGAGAGCCCGGCCAGCGTCGCGAGATGTTGGGCCGATACGACCATCGCGTGACGAGCTCGCACCGGCTGGGCCGTCCGCCAATCAGCGGCGGCCGCGGCCGTGGTATCCAGCGCGCGCCCGGAAATTTCGAGCTGCGGCGCTGGCGGCGCGGTAGGCGCGCCCGCCGCGGAGGTCGTGGCCCCCGTGACCAGGCAAAGGGCGATAATCTTCGCGGCCGCCCGTACAGCGATCGCATTTCCACCTCGTCTGAACGCCATCAGTCCTCCCAAATCCCTGGCGCATCTTCAAGGTCACATGCGCCGGGGCACTGTTGCAGATATGTCATAAGGCGCGAGCAAGTGGCTTGTCGCGAAGCATTCACCCTTTCCCGATGCCTGAGCTGTCCATAGCTATCGAAAGTTAGGTGGTGGGCAGATTCGGCGCGCAGCGCAACCTGCGATTTCATGACGCGGACGATATGATCGTCAGCCACGGTCAGGGGAGGGGATCCGGTGAACAAAGTCTTATTGGTGAGCAGTGCGGCGTTCGCGGCGGTCGCCGCGCGGCCGGCGGGCGCTGAAATCGCGACCGGTCAGCAGCCGGCTACCCCGCAGGCGGCCAACCAGACTCAGGGGCAGAATAGCAAGCCAAACACCGATCAGGGCGAAATCGTCGTCACCGGCACCCGTGGCGTCGGCCGTACTCGGCTCGACACGATCGCACCCGTCGACGTGATTTCGAATACCGACCTGAAGCACCAGGGCACAACCGAGACGGCGGCGGCGCTGGCCAACGTGGCGCCGTCGATCGACTTCCCGCGGCCGGCAGTCACCGATGGCACCGACGCCATCCGGCCGGCAACGCTGCGCGGACTGAGTCCCGACGAAACGCTCGTCCTCATCAACAGCGTTCGCGCACATCCGTCGGCGCTGTTGAACATCAACGGCTCGGTAGGTCGGGGCGCCGCGGCAGTCGACCTCAACACGATCCCGGCGGCAGCGCTCCAGAGCATCGAAGTGCTGCGCGACGGCGCATCCGCGCTCTACGGATCGGACGCGATCGCGGGCGTGATCAACCTTCGACTGCGCAACGCGCGAACGGGCGGTGGCGCCACGCTCAACGCGAGCGAGTTTGACACCCATGTGCCGGCGCGCCTCGACCCCCGCCACGAAACCGATGGCCGGACCCTCACCGCTTCGGCCTGGCAGAACCTGCCGCTCGGCAGCAGCGGTTATCTCGATCTCACCGCCGAGTTCCTTAACCGCAACCCGACGAGCCGCGGCGACTTCGATACCCGCGATCAGCCTTTCGTGGTGCGGTCCCGCTACGGCGACCCCGACGTCAAGCAGGGCACCGGCTACTTCAACATGGGGCTACCGATCGCTGAGACCGGGTGGAATTTCGTCAGCTGGGGCGGTTACCAGTACCGCCGCACCCAATCGGCGGCTTTTCCGCGTAACCCGAGCAACGCGAACAATGTCCCGTCGATCTATCCGGACGGCTTTCTTCCGTTGATCCAGACCAAATCGAAGGACCTCACGCTGACCGGCGGGTTCAAGGGCGACGTAGCGGCATGGAATACCAGCCTTACCGCCTCCTACGGAAGGAACACGATCGATTTCGCAACTCTTCATACGCTGAACGCGACCTATGGCGCGCAGTCGAAGACGAGCTTCTTCGACGGGTCCATTGCCTACGATCAGTTCGTGACCAACCTCGACGTTTCGCACGATTATGCGCTCGGTGCCGCCAGCGACCTCACGGCTGCCGCGGGCGCCGAGTATCGTCGCGAAGGATATTCCATTTCTGCGGGCGAACCGGAATCCTTCGATCACGGCCCCGTGTTCATCAGCCCCACCACAGGCGGCGCAACCTCGCCCGGAGCGCAGGGATTTGGCGGCTTCAGCCCCGCCAACGAGGTCGACAAGCACCGTGACAACGTCAGCGGCTACGTCGACTTGGAAGGCCGGTTCTCGAACGTCAGCATTGGCGCGGCCGGGCGCGTCGAACATTATTCGGACTTCGGGACCACCGCCAACGGCAAGCTGTCGGGCCGGTGGGATGTCACGCCGAGCTTCGCCCTGCGCGGAGGGGTCCAGACCGGCTTCCGAGCGCCGTCGCTCCAGCAGGAGTTCTTCACCTCGATCGCTTCGGTGATCGTCAATGGCAATGTTGTCCTTACCGGCACCTTCCCCTCGGTAAGCCCGCAGGCGAAGGCGCTCGGCGGCCTCCCGCTTCAGCCGGAGAAGGCGACGAACTATTCGGCCGGTTTCGTCTTCCGGCACGGGCCGTTCAACCTTACCGTCGACGGCTACGAGATCGACCTGCGCAACGGCCTCACCTTGTCGCAGAACATCCAGAAGGGCTTCAGCCCGGCGGTCGACGCGATTCTCAATGCCAACAACGTCAGCGCGGCGCGGTTCTTCATCAACGGGGTGAAGATGCGCACGCGCGGCGTCGACCTCGTCGCCAACTATCGCGTTCCGACGCAGAGCGTAGGATTGTTCAACCTGACTCTGGCGGCGAACCTGAACAGGGTGAAGGTGCTCAGCGTTCCGACGACCACGTCGGTGCTCAACCCTGCGCCGCCGTTGGTCATCCGTTCGACCATCCTGACGCTGGAGCAGGGCACCCCAAGGAAGAAGGTGACCGGGACCCTCGACTGGACCGACGGCCCGTTCGGGGCCACGCTCCACGGCGCTTATTATGGCGACGTGAACCAGCCGGGTACCACGGCCGCTGCTGACATCCACACGGGAAGCAAGCTGATCACCGATGTCGAGGGGCGCTACACCTTTGCCCAGCGCTTCCATCTTGCGTTGGGTGTCGCCAATCTGTTCGATGTCTATCCGAACCGAACGCCGGCGACCGTGCAGAGCTCGACTGGGGTCGTTGATTTCCCCTTCTTTTCGCCGTGGGGTTTCAACGGTCGGCAGCTGTACGCGAGGCTTGGCGTAGACTGGTAAGCCGAGCATCACTGCTGGCATGTAGCGCACGGCAGCTATGCACATGGAAGCGGAATTCGACCCATTCCAGCCATTCATGGGCGGAATCCTGCTCCTAGCCAGGGAGCGCTCCACAAGCCGCTGAACCTCACCGCATCGGATCGTCGACCCTCCCTTTTGTTAGCGCTACCCTAAGATGCGTTGTGGGTACGACGGATTGAGCGGAGGGCGGGCAAATGTCTGTGGCGCGAATGAGGAGGATTGTTGGTTTCGTGGCGGCGTCGGCGGTCGGGCTGCAGTCCGTTCCCACAGTCGCCCACCGGGAGGCCGCGTTCCACTTGGAGGTGAAGGCCGATCAATCCGGCCCGAAGATCAGCCGTGACATATTCGGCCAATTTGCCGAGCATCTGGGCAGCGGCATCTACGGCGGCATCTGGGTGGGACGGAATTCGCCCATTCCGAACGTTCGCGGGATCCGCACCGACGTCGTGCAAGCGCTACGCGCAATCCGCGTTCCGAACGTGCGCTGGCCGGGCGGCTGCTTTGCGGACAATTACCACTGGCGCAACGGCATCGGCCCCAGTGCCGAGAGACCGGGCACGCTAAATCCCGATTGGGGCGGCGTTATCGAACCGAACAGTTTTGGGACGGCTGAATATTTCGACTTCCTCGACCAGATTGGTGCCGACGCTTTCATTTCCGAAAACGTCGGCTCGGGGACTGTCCAGGAGGCGGCCGACTGGTTCGAGTACATGACTTCGGACAAGCCGACGGCCCTGGCGAAGCTCCGCGCCGCGAACGGCCATCCTGCGCCCTACAAGGTCAAATATCTCGGGCTCGGCAACGAAAGCTGGGGATGCGGCGGCGCGATGTCTCCGGACCATTATGTCGAGGAGATGAAAAAGTTCGATCGTTTCACGCGCAACTACAACCCGGATCAGCAGGCGCCCGCGACCGCCATGAAGCGGATTGCCGTCGGCTGGGATAGCGGCGACAGCGACTACAGCGACGCGGTCATGCGCGCCTGGAAGAACAAGGTGTGGAGCTGGGACATCGAGGGTCTTTCGCTCCACGGCTACACCATCCCCAACAGCTGGGAGAGGAAGGGCCCGAGCACCGGCTTCGGCGAGGATGAATATGCCAAGGCGATCCGGGCGACGCTGAAGATGAAGGACTGGATCGTCCGGCAGTCGGCGATCATGGACAAGTACGATCCGGACAAGAAGGTCGGCCTCTACGTCGACGAATGGGGAATCTGGACCGATCCCAATCCGGGCACCAACCCCGGCTTCCTCCAGCAGCAGAACACGCTTCGCGACGCAGTGATCGCCGCGCTCAATCTCGACATTTTCATGCGCAATGCCGATCGGGTACGCGGCGCCAACATCGCCCAGATGATCAACGTTCTCCAGGCGGTGATCCTCACCGATGGGCCGAAGATGGTGCTGACGCCGACGTATCAGGTCTATCGAATGTACGTGCCGTTCCACGACGCGACCTTGGTCCCGATCAGCTTCGATCCAGGTAACTATGCGTCCGGGGACATACGGCTGCCGGCCATCGATGTGCTCGCGGCGCGCGATACATCGGGGCGGCTTTGGCTGGCGCTGATCAATGTGAACCCGAATCGACCGGCGCGGATTGCCGCGGCAATTGACGGCGTGACCGCCCGGAGCGCGACGGGCGAAGTGCTGACTGCTGCGACGGTGGACGCGCATAACAGCTTCGATCGCCCCGACGAGGTTACCCCGCATCCATTCACTGGCCACGCATCAGCGGGCGCTCTGGTGTTCGAACTTCCGCCGAAATCAATAGCGGTGGTCGAGGTCAGATAGTTCCCCAAGGGCAGCGCGCTAAGCTCTCTTGGTTCGGGGGGATGCGCCCACAGTGGACCTGCCGCGCAAGTATGCACAACTTGCCGTGTCCAACATGCATCTAAGCATTTGATATAAAAATTGATATTTAGAGTGGTGCCGCTTGCGTGACTCGAACACGCGACCCCATCATTACGAATGGCGGGGGATAAGCAATAGCTCGCCGTATCTCATTGTATTTCAGTGACTTCGCCTAAGTCTCCGGTTGGTCGATACCGTAGCAGATCGTATGTTGGCGCATGGCAATGTTGAAAAGGACGTTGAAAAGCCATGCCTGCGATCAAGTTCTCAGATGCGACGATCTCGCGTATCACTGCAACAGACAAAACCGTTTGGTACTCTGATGCGACCTACGATGGTCTTCGACTTGCTGTCGGCAAGAAATCTAAGACCTTCTACTATACGAAGCGGCATCCCGACACCAAACGCGTTCTGACGCTGATGATCGGCCGATACCCGGCCACCGACTACGCTCACGCGAAGATCAAGGCGGGTGAGCTGTTCAAGCAGATCGTCGAACATCGCATTGATCCCGCAGCCGTCAAGAAGGCGCGCGAGGCAAACACGCTGCAAGCGACGCTCGACGCCTACATTCGTGCTCGAACGAACAGCAAGAAGCTGTCCAGCAAATGCGCGCAGGATTACCGCGAAATTCTGCGCATCCACGCGTCCGACTGGCTCCCGCTGCCCCTGCATAAGATCACGACCCGCGACTTCGAGGAGCGGTTCATCGAGATGAGCGACAAGCCCTACGCTGCGAACAAGTTCACCCGGATCATGCGGCAGCTCTTTGCCTATGCGCAGAGGCACGATCCTTCGGTGCGATCACCCGCACTCGTCGTGGAGTATCACCCGGAGCAGAAGCGAACCCCGAAGACGGGCTCGGATTGGGGCGCCCATCTCAAGAACATCCTCGCCGTCGAGAACATCGTGCGGCGGAACGCGTGGCTGCTGCTGTGGC
>Ga0070680_100003676_pt1 | contig 11456 bp, 11 predicted proteins | sample KBSC73BmetaG_FD_64672 | JGI IMG/M metagenome (GOLD analysis project Ga0070680, IMG submission 64672) | Corn rhizosphere microbial communities from Kellogg Biological Station, Michigan, USA - KBS C7-3B metaG | ecosystem: Host-associated > Plants > Roots > Rhizosphere | place: USA: Michigan...
GGCGCAGGTAATCTGGATGGGTGCGCATGGATTTGACTTCGCCGGAGCCCGCGTCGAGCGATTTCAGCGCGCCCATTCCGCAGGCGGTTTCGCCCTTCCAGGCGGTCCAGACCGTCACGTCGGGCGCCTGCAGGTCCGAAAGATCGAGCGCGAAGACATGGCCGGGCGGCGAATTGGTGTGCATGCCCGCCAGATGCAGGCGCAGCAACTCCCGTGTCGCGGCGCCCGAAAGGTCGTCTATCCGGACTTCCATCTCCACCTCCATCGCCGGGCGCCATATACGGCGATTGGCTCGCCGTATTGCATTAAACCAATTCCAGCCGGCTTCGCAAAACGCTGCGCTTGCGCGGTCAGTCAAAAAGATATACATAAAATGCATCTTATAGACGAGGACCGGCCATGGCTGTCGTAGACGACCCCGAGGGTGCCGCGGAGCGCCGCGCCCGCATCACGCGCGATCTCATGGAAAAGACCGGGATCGACGACGCCATGATCGAGCGTCTGGTTCGGATCTTCTATGGCCGCGTGCAGGCCGATCCGCTAATCGGCCCGGTGTTCGCGGCGCGGATCGAGGATTGGGAAGCGCATATGGTAAAACTCTGCGCGTTCTGGTCGTCAGTGGCGCTGATGACCGGGAGGTATCACGGTCAGCCGATGCAGACGCATCTCGATCTCCCCATCGCAGCCGAGCACTTCGACCGCTGGATCGCGATCTTCGAGGCCACCGCAAACGAGCTGTGCCCGCCCGCCGCGGCCTTGCATTTCATCGACCGCGCACGGCGGATCGCCGACAGTTTTGAGCTCGGCATGGCCGGGCGTCAGGGAAAAATCGCAAGCCCGCGCTTCTCGACCGCGGTCCGGCGGTCGGTCCGCCCGTCAGCAGCGGAACCGGTGTCTTGCGGCTGATGTCTTGCGGCTGATTGCACAGCCCGGCTTCATCGCGATAGACTTGCGGTCGTGGCCGCCATCGGCGGCCCTACCGGACCATCGCCATGACCCGCCACATCGTCGCGCGCATCTCGGAAATTCCGCTCGGAGGCAACAAGGTGGTGCCGATCGACGGCCGCGACATCGTCGTATTCCACGTCAATGGCGAGTTCTTCGCGCTGCTCAATCGCTGCCCGCATGAGGGCGCGCCGCTCGACAAGGCGGCCTGCGTCGCGCGGCTGACATCGCCCGAGCCCGGCGTCTACCACCGTGACCGCGTCGGCGAACTCTTGCGCTGCCCCTGGCACGGCTGGGAATTCGACATGCGCAACGGCCAGTCCTGGTTCGACCCGAAGCGCTTCAAGGTGCGCTCCTATCCGGTCGCGGTCGAAAGCGGCGAGGAGTTGCAGAAGGGGCCCTACGTCGCCGAGACCTTTCAGGTGCATGTCGAGGACAGCTATGTGATCGTCGAAACCTGAGGTTCCCCTCTGGTAAACCGTCACATGCCTGGGGTAAAAGGCCCGCGATCTGATCTTGAGGGTTATCGCGGATGTCGAAGCAGTCGATGCGGGAAGAAGCCGAGCGGCTGATCCGCGAAACCATGGAAAAGCGGAACCTGACGGTCAAGCAGGGCAATACGCGGATCGAGGCGGTTTGCGGCAAGTGCGGCGCGCCGAATCGGCTTTCGGCCGAACGCGGCGCTGCCCGCGTCAAATTCACCTGCAAGAATTGCGGCCACAAGCAGGAGACGCTGTAGGCGTCGCGCCCGGGAACGCCGGCGCTTACTCTCCTTTCACGAACGCCGCGAACGCGTCCGCATAATCCGGATGCCAGCGTGACAGCGGCGGGCGGTTCTCGACGATGTCGCCGGCCGCCCACAGGATGCGCCGCTCGTCGAGTTGTCGCGGCACGTCGTTGTCCGGGCACAGGATGTAGAAATCGCCGGCCCCGAGCTTCTCGATCATGAAATCGACGGTTTGCTCCGGCGTCCAGGCGCCGGCAGGCTTATCGGTGCGACCGCGCGCGGTCAGCCCGGTGAAGACGAAGCCCGGGATCAGGAGATGCGCGCTGACCTTGCTGTCCATCTCGCGCAACTCGTGTGCAAGCTGCTCCGTGAATGCCTTCACGCCGGTCTTGGTGACGTTGTAGGCGGGATCGCCGGGCGGGGTGGTGATGCCCTGCTTGGAGCCGGTATTGATGATCAGGCCCGGTCGTCCGCGCTCGATCATATGCGGCGCGAACACCTGCGAGCCGTTGATCACGCCCCAGAGATTGACGCCGAGGATGCGCTGCCAGTTTTCATGAGGCCCGAATATCTTGCTGCCCGGCTGGATGCCGGCATTGTTCATGAGAATATCGGTGCCGCCGAAGCGCTTCTGCACGGCGCTTTCCAGTTCCCGCACCTGCTCGATGCGGCTGACATCGACGGTCGCGGTCATGACATTGGCGGAGCTGCCCGCAGCCTGCGCCAGCTTGGCTTCGGCCTCCTGCAGCCGCTCCGCGCCGATATCGGCGATGCAAACCTTCATGCCGGCTTTGGCAAACCGCATCGCGGCCGCAAGCCCGATCCCGGAAGCGCCGCCGGTGATGACGGCAACATGATTCGGCGACATCGCTTCGAGTGGCATCTTCATTTCTCCGGATCGGTCAGGAACATTATCGCACGCATGAATGATGGCGCCCGCATGGCCGCCATGGCCATGACTGCATGGGAGGTCTTCGCAAGGCGCGACGGCTGCGCGGCTTTACGGTTCCGCGCCATCGCTATAAAGTGACGGATATAACGATCGCCCCAAGCGTTGATCAATCGATACCACACACCAAAGAGAGAGCAACATGGCTGTCACACAGGCAATTCCGATCACGCGCCATTCTTATGCGGATGGTTCCTACAAGAAAATGCTGATCGACGGCAAATGGGTCGACGCTGCCTCCGGCAAGAAATTCGAGACGCTCAACCCCGCGACCGGCGAATTGCTCGCCACCGTCGCCGAAGGCGACGCCGAGGACATCAACCGCGCGGTTGCCGCCGCCCGCCGCGCCTTCGAGGGCCCCTGGAGCAAGGTCAAGCCGTTCGAGCGGCAGAACCTGCTGCTCAAGCTCGCCGACCTCGTCGAGAAGAACTTTGAGGAGCTGTCGCAGCTCGACACGCTCGACATGGGTGCGCCGATCAGCCGCACCCGCGGCAACAAGCTCCGCGTGCTCGGCATGCTGCGCTATTACGCGGGGCAGGCGACCGCGATCCATGGCGAAACCATCGAGAACTCACTGCCCGGCGAGGTCTTCTCCTACACGCTGAAGGAGCCGATCGGCGTGGTCGGCGCGATCATCCCCTGGAACGGTCCGCTCGGCGCCAGCGTCTGGAAGATCGGCCCTGCGATCGCGACCGGCTGCACGGTGGTGCTGAAACCCGCCGAGGAAGCGCCACTGACCTCGCTCCGGCTCGCCGAGCTTTGCCTCGAAGCCGGCATTCCCGCTGGCGTCGTCAATGTCGTGCCGGGCTATGGCGAGACCGCGGGCGCCGCACTCGCCGCGCATCCCGGCGTCGACAAGGTCGCCTTCACCGGCTCGCACCTCACCGGACAATCGATCGTGCGCGCGTCCGCCGGCAATCTGAAGCGCGTCTCGCTCGAGCTTGGCGGCAAGTCGCCGGATATCGTGTTCGCCGACGCCGATCTCGATGCGGCGGTGCCGGGCGCTGCGATGGCGGTGTTCGCCAACTCAGGCCAGGTCTGCAGCGCCGGCACGCGGCTGTTCGTCGAGAGCAAGGTCTACGACGAGTTCGTCGGCCGCGTCGCCGAATTCGGCAAGAAGCTGCAGGTCGGTAACGGCCTCGATCCGAACACCCAGATTGGTCCGCTGGTCTCGAAGGATCAGCTCGATCGTGTCTCCGGCTATCTCGCCATCGGCCAGAAGGAAGGCGCCAAGGCGCTCGCCGGCGGTGCGCGCCTGACGGAAGGCGCGCTGTCGAAGGGCTATTTCGTGCCGCCGACGGTGTTCGCCAATGTCCAGGACAATATGCGGATCGCGCAGGAGGAAATTTTTGGTCCCGTGATCTCCGCGATCTCGTTCAAGGACAGTGACGAGCTGATCAAGCGCGCCAACGCCACGACCTTCGGCCTCGGCTCCGGCGTCTGGACCACCAATGTCAGCAAGGCGCACCAGGTCGCGAAGGCGCTGCGCGCGGGCTCGGTCTGGGTCAATTGCTACCAGGCGATGGACCCGGCGGTGCCGTTCGGCGGCTACAAGATGAGCGGCTACGGCCGCGAGTCCGGCAAGCAGCACGTGGAGGAGTACCTCAACGTCAAGGCGGTCTGGATCAAGACGGCCTGATCGCCCGACTTCTCCGGAAACAAAAATGGCGGCCTCGGGCCGCCATTTCCTTTTACCGCCCCACGGTCTTCTTCGGCTTGCCGATGTCGCTTCGCAGCGCCGCCAATTCCTTGCGCACGGCGCTGGCCGCATCGCGCTCGATCTTGCGATAGCGCGCGACCAGCGAGGTGCCGAACGGCGTCAGCGCGGCGCCGCCGCCGTTCTTGCCGCCGGTCTGCCGCTCCACCGCGGGCTGCCGGCAGATGCGGTTGATCTCGTCGACCAGGTCCCAGGCGCGCTTGTAGGACATGTCCATGGCGCGGCCGGCCGCCGAAATCGAGCCGAACTCGTCGATCTTCTCCAGAAGCTGGATCTTGCCCGGCCCGATCCGCTCGCGGTCGTCGAGGTCGATGCGGACGCTGAGAGATGGAAGCGGCTTTGTGCCTGATTTCTGCATCGAAGACCTGCTGTCGCGGCTCAACGGCCGACATTGCCATCGAAGGCACTTCCGAACAAGATGAAGGTCTCACCTATTCCGTCCGTAAAATCTCGGGGCAGCAATGAAATTTCCGCACCTGTTTTCGCCGTTGAAGGTTGGTCCGTACCAGCTCAGGCACCGCGTCGCATTGGCGCCGCTGACGCGGATGCGCGCGGCGAAGCCGGCGCTCGCGCCGCGGCCGCTGAACGCGGAATATTATGCGCAGCGCGCTACTCCCGGCGGCCTGCTCATTGCGGAAGCCTCGCCGGTGATGGCGACCGGTTTCGGCAGCGCCGGCGTGCCCGGCATTTATACCGACGCGCAGGTCGAAGGCTGGCGCAAGGTCGTCGACGCCGTCCATGCCAAGGGCGCCTTCATCTTCCTGCAGCTCTGGCATGTCGGCCGCGTCTCGCATTCGTCGTTCCAGCCGGGTGGCGTGCTGCCAGTCGCTCCCTCGGCGGTGCCGATTCCGCCCGACCTCAAGACGTCCACCGCCGACGGCAAGGTCACGACCTATGAGACGCCGCGCGCGCTGGAGACGGATGAAATCCCTGATATCGTCGAGGCCTACAGGCAGGCTGCGCGCAATGCGCTCGCCGCCGGTTTCGACGGCGTCGAGGTGCACGGCGCCAACGGTTATCTCATCGAGCAATTCCTGCAATCGCACACCAATCTTCGCACCGACCGTTATGGCGGCTCCATCGAGAACCGCACGCGGTTCTTGATGGAGGTGACGCAGGCCGTCGTCGATGTCTGGGGCGCCGACCGCGTCGGCGTGCGGCTGTCGCCTTACGGCATTGCCAACGGCAGCGGCGAGCCGGACCCGATGCCGCTCTACAAGCATGTGGTTGAATCGCTCAATCCGCTCGGGCTCGCTTACCTGCACTTCATCGAGCCGCGCTCGAGCGGCGCCGGCCGCGCCGAGGTCAATTGGCAGGGCGTGCCGTCGGCGATGGTGCTGTTCCGCCCGATCTGGAAGGGCGTGCTGATCACCGCGGGCGGCTTCACGGGCGAGGCGGCGGAAGCCGCGATGGCCGAGGGACATGCGGACGCCATCGCCTTCGGCCGCATCTTCATCTCCAATCCGGATTTACCGCTCCGCCTGCGGCACGGCTATCCGCTGATGCCGTATGACCGCAAGACCTTCTATGGCGGAGACGTTGCCGGCTACACGGATTATCCCTTCCATGACGCGATGGCGCCGGCGTGATCGGCTTGACGGCCAGCCATTCTCGTCGTCATTCCGGGGCGCGCGAAGCGCGAGCCCGGAATCCATAACCTCCGCTCGTGGTTATGGATTCCGGGCCTGCGCCTTGCGGCGCATCCCGGAATGACGGAGCTTTGTAAATGGCCAAACCAGCCGCAGCCGCAGGCGTCGCATCCGGCCAATGCCTGTGCGGCAAGGTCGCGTTCGAAATCGACGTGCCGGCGCGCTGGGCCTGGCATGATCATTCGTCAGCGAGCCGCCGCGCGCATGGCGCGGCCTACGCCACCTATGTCGGCAGCTGGCGCAAGCGCTTTCGCATCGTCAAGGGCAAGACCGCGCTCGCGCGCTACGAGGACAAGGACAAGACTGCACGCAACTTCTGCTCGACCTGCGGCACGCCGCTGTTCTACGAGCGCGCGCGCTCGCCGCACATGGTGAACATCCCGCGCGCGCTGTTTTCCGGCCGCACCGGCCGCCAGCCGCTCTATCACATCGCGATCGAAGAGCTGCAGGAATGGGCCTATACCGGCGAGCCGCTGGTGCCGCTGAAAGGCTTTCCCGGCGTGGTCTGGCAGCGCTCCAGGAAGAAGCGCCGTGGGGCAGGCGAAGACCCCTTCGAGCTCGGTCGCGAAGACGTTTAGCAACATCTCGTACCCCGGATGCAGCGCACCGTGAAGATCGCGTCCGGACACGAGGGCGGAGTCTGCAATGCAGCCATGAGCCTCCTCCATTGATCTCGCCCGTCCCGATCAGCATGATGCCCCATCCGCGCGCCAACGAGCCTCGCGGAAGGAGGAAACATGAAGAATCGCATTACCGGGCGTTCGGCCTTCCTGGCGCTACTCAAGGACGAGGGCATCACCCATCTATTCGGCAATCCCGGCACCACCGAATTGCCGATCATGCATGCGCTGAAGGACCACCCGGACCTCACCTATGTGATGGCGATGCAGGAGAGCCTGGTGGTCGCGATCGCCGACGGCTTTTCCCGCGCCTCCGGAAAACTCGTCGCCTGCAACGTCCATGTCGCGCCGGGGCTCGGCAATGCGATGGGCTCGCTGTTCAACGCGAAGTTCACGGGGACCCCGATGATCCTGACCGCAGGCCAGCAGGAGCAGGGCCATGGGCTGATGGAGCCGGTGCTGTTCGGCCCGCTGGTGCAGATGGCCGAGCCCCTGGTGAAATGGGCGGTCGAGGTGACGCGGCTGGAAGATTTGCCGCGCATCGTGCGCCGCGCCGCCAAGATCGCGACCACGCCGCCGACCGGCCCGGTCTTCATCTCGCTTCCCGGCGACATTCTCAATTCCGAAGCCGGCATCGAGCTCGGCCGTTCCACCCGCGTCGATACGCGCGTGAAGCCCTCCGACGAGTCCCTGCAGGCGCTGGTCGCGCGCATCCTCAAAGCGCAGCGCCCGGTGATCATCGCGGGCGACGAGGTCGTGAAAAGCGACGCGCTTGCGGAGGCAGCTTCGCTTGCAGAGACGCTCGGCGCGCCGGCCTATCAATGCTCGACGCCCTATGGCGCGCATTTCCTGTCCGAAAGCCCGTGCTTCATGGGCGCGCTGTCGCGGCTGCAGAAACAGGTGCGCGAGGTGCTCTCGCCCTATGATCTCATGATCGTGCTCGGCGCCGATCCCCTGCGCATGTCCGTCTACAGCGAGGTCGATCCGATGCCGGACGGCATGCCGATGGTGCAGATCGGCCTGGTCGATTGGGACCTCGCCAAGAATTACGGCGCGGAGATCGCCCTGAAGGCCGATGTGAAGGAGACGCTGCGCGCGCTTGTTCCCGCGCTGAAGGCGGCCGGCGGCGCTGCGCTGCAATCACGCGCGAAGAAAGGCGTGGCCGAACTCGCCGCCAGGAACTGGAGCGCGCGCCGCAAGCCGCTGATCGAGCAGATTTCCAAGGCCTCGGGCAAGTCGCCGATCGATCCCGATTATCTCTCGCTGCAACTGGTCGAGGCGATGCCCGACAAGGCGATCCTGGTCGATGAAGGTCTGACCTCGGGCCGTCAGCTCCTCTCGCTGCGCCCGCACCGCGACCGCTATGGCTATCATGCGCTCGCCTCCGGCGGCATCGGCTGGGGCCTGCCGGCCTCCGTCGGCGTCAGCCTCGCCAATCCCGACCGGCCGGTCGTGTGCTTCTCCGGCGACGGCAGCGCGATGTATTCGATCCAGTCGCTGTGGACCGCCGCGCATCACAAGCTGCCGCTCAATGTGGTGATCTGCAACAATGGTGGCTATCGCATCATCAAGCAGCGCCTGCTCGCCTTCCATGGCGACGACCATTATGTCGGCATGGATTTCGTCGACCCGCCGGTGGATTTCTGCGGCATGGCTAAATCGATGGGGCTGGAGGCGATCAGGATTACCGATCCCGCCGAGTTGAAGCCGAAGCTCTCGGACGCGTTCAAGCGGCCGGGGGCGAAGCTGATCGAGGTGGTGGTCGACGGAACGGTTTAGAAAACTCGTCATGCGCGGGCTTGACCCGCGCATCCATCAAGAAAGAAATCTTCGCGAAGGAGATGGATCGCCGGGTCGAGCCCGGCGATGACAGCCGAGTAGGGGCTCGCCCATGAAGATCACCTCCGTCCGCACCCACATCCTCGAAGCGCCGCTCTCGCAGCCGTTCGCCTATTCGCGCGCGTGGTACGACACGCGCACCGCGATGGTGGTCGAGATCGAGACCGACGACGGCCATGTCGGCTGGAGCGAATGTTACGGCCCGGCGCGGATGACGGCGGCCGTGGTCAACAGCGTGGCACCGTGGCTCATCGGCGAGGATCCGCTCCGCACCGATTATCTCTGGCAGATGATCTATACGCGCTTGCGCGATCACGGCCAGAAGGGCGTGGTGATCCAGGGACTCAGCGGCATCGACATCGCGCTATGGGATATCAAGGGGAAATATTTCGGCGTGCCCGTGCATCGGCTCCTCGGCGGTCCGTTGCGCACGGAAGTCAAGGCTTATGCAACCGGTCTCTATCGGCGCAAGTCGGGCAACCCCGCCAAATATCTCGCGGAGGAAGCGGCCTCCTATGTCGCCGCCGGCTTTTCCGCCGTGAAGCTGAAGGTCGGCTTCGGCGTCGAGGAGGACGCGGCGATGACGCATGCGGTGCGCGACGCGATCGGCGACGATGTCGCGCTGATGATCGACGCCAACCACGCCTACGACGCGGTCGCCGCGATCCGGCTCGGCCGCATGATCGAGCATCACCACATCGGCTGGTTCGAGGAGCCGGTGCCGCCGGAGGACGTCGCGGGATATCGCGCGGTGAAGGCGGCGATCGCGATTCCGGTCGCGGGCGGCGAATGCGAATTCACCCGCTACGGCTTCCGCGATCTCCTCACCTCACGCGCCATCGACATCATTCAGCCCGACACTTGCGCCGCCGGCGGCCTCTCCGAATGCAAGAAGATCGCCGACATGGCCGAGGCCTTCGGCGTCAGGTACAACCCGCATGTCTGGGGCACCGGCATCGCGATCGCCGCCTCGCTGCAACTGCTCGCCGTGCTGCCGTCGCACACGCCGACCTCGCTTAGATCCGTCGAGCCCATGCTCGAATTCGACCGCACCGAACACCCGATCCGGCAGGCGTTGTTGACGCAGCCGATCGAGCATGTGAAGGGCATTGTGCGCGTGCCGGATGGCCCCGGCCTCGGCATCGAGGTGGATCGTGCGGCATTGAAGCGCTTTGCGGTGGGGTGAGTGGACCAAGGCGTGTACTCGATACGAGACGTCACGTGCCCAAGCTGAGCGCATCGTTCTATCGAGACGATCGCGCGAGACGTCGCGGCTGATCCGAATTTTCTTCAATCCTTGCGCAGGCCCTTTCCCATCGCCTCGTAGATCATCGTTTTCAGGTTCAATTGGATTCGTCCACCCTGTGTGGGCGCCATCACCATGAAGATTCCAATCATGTCGTCCACGGGGTCGACGAAATAGAAGCTGCCGCCGGCGCCGTCCCAACGGTATTCACCGAGCGGCCAGTTCGTATTCGGAGGCGGCGAGGTGCGCACGGCAAAGCCAAGACCGAAGCCGCTGGTGGGGTTCGGAAAATAGAAGGGATCATGAATGATCCCGGTCTCCGGCCCAATCTGATCCGACGTCATCAGTGCGACTGTCTTACGCTTGAGGTATCGCTTGCCGTCCAGTTCACCTCCATTCAGCAACATCTGCAGGAAGCGGGCGTAATCCCCTATCGTCGAGACCAGGCCCGCTCCGCCGGACTCCCAGCGCCGCGGCAATGCAGGATCGGTGATTCCGGCGACTCGAGAGCGATCGACAGGAAATCCCCTGGCGATCAGCGGCCACTTCGCTTTATCCGCGACAAAATACGCAGTGTCGGACATGCCGAGCGGATCGAACAATCTCTGCTTTTCGAATTGGTACAGCGTCTGCCCCGAGACCACCTCGACGACACGGCCAAGCACGTCGGTTGAATGGCCATAGTTCCAGCGCGTTGCAGGCTGATCGGCAAGTGGCAGCATTGCGATCCGGTCGGCGAAGTCCGCGTTGTTGAATTCCCCCGCATACAACAGAGGATTCGCATAGAGCTTCTGCACCTGGGTCTCACCGAAGAAGCCGTAGGTGATACCCGAGGTGTGCCGCAACAGATCCCTGATCGTTATCGGGCGTTTCAACGCCTCGAGCTTGAGCGGATACTTTCCTGCTTCATCGGAAATATCGACGCCGACCTTGGCGTCCGCAAAGGAATGAATGTATTTCGATACGGAATCGTCGAGAGCCAGCTTGCCTTCGTCGACCAGCATCATCACCGCAACCGACGTAACGGCCTTCGACATCGAATAAATCTGGAAGAGCGTGTCGGGCGTCATCGGCAGCCCCGTGTCGGGGTCCCGCACGCCGAAGCATTCGAAATGGGCCGGCTTGCCGTGTTGCTGGATCAGCAGAATGCCGCCGGGAATCTTGCCGGTCGTGATCTCGTTGCGAATGGTGTCGTCAAGCTGCTTCAGGGCCGCGGGTGAAAGAGTCCCCGCAGCCGGCGTTTGGGATTCGGCGCGCAGCTCAAACGCCCAGCCGGCGACCAGGGAAATCGCCAGCGCTGCCGCGGCAAGGCAGCGCAGTGCGGTGCTTTCAGTTTGCCATCGTTTCATGGGATGAGCAGCTCGAAGGTACGCGGGATGTGCTGACATTTCCGAAGACGTCTGCTCCAGCAGCACGAAGAATGTCTCCTGCTTGCGGTCGATAACCATATAGCTGTCGCCGGCGCCGTCTCATTAAGCTCGCCCAGCGATCCGGCGTCAACGCACCAGCCTTCGCCTATATTTGCACATAGGCGGCTGGCGCCGCCGCGCCCGCAATGAAAATCGCGCCGCCGGATTATCGGATGGCTACCTCTCGCAGCGTGATCGGGACGGCGGGAGCAGACGGAGCCTTCAAGAACGCGAGGTGGTTATGCATGGCGATTTCATGGCGATTTCTGAGATTGCCGAAGCATGGAGACGCGGGTTAACTTGCTGAACGAGGCACGCGGCGCGGCGGCGACTTCGAGAATTTGGCTAAAATAAT
>Ga0070680_100003682_pt1 | contig 11444 bp, 8 predicted proteins | sample KBSC73BmetaG_FD_64672 | JGI IMG/M metagenome (GOLD analysis project Ga0070680, IMG submission 64672) | Corn rhizosphere microbial communities from Kellogg Biological Station, Michigan, USA - KBS C7-3B metaG | ecosystem: Host-associated > Plants > Roots > Rhizosphere | place: USA: Michigan...
CGCGGAATCGAGCACCGCGTCAAAGCGGCCGACGTCGAGCGCCTTGACCGGAAGCATCGCGTCTTCGCGCGCTTCCTCCATGCGCTGCCGAATCTCCTCACGCACGGAGTGATTGCGCACACGCGGAAGGCTTTCGGCGGAGTACAGCTCCCATCCCATCCCGGCTGGCGAGACGCATTCGATGTTGATGGCGGCGTCGGGCCGGTGCTGCTTCCGCATGTCTATTCCGAGGGACAATGCGCCCTGCGTGAGATACGACCGCTGCGTGCAGTAGCTGCCCAGCGTGGATGCGAACGCCTTTTCCTGCAGCGTGCTCGAGGCCTGATTCATCGTGAGACCGACGCCCGGCGTGCGCCTCGTGAAGAGATCGAGGCTCGTGAGCTCGTCCTGAATCTCGAATGGGGACACCTCGAACGGATCGATCTTCACCGGCATCACCCAGTTTCCATTCTGCACCACTGGCGCCGGGGCGAGAGTGACGATGCGCGGCTTGCCGAGCGCGTTGGTCTTAGCCTGATGCACGGCTTCTCGCCCGAGGCGTGCCATCTCGTCCGGACTCCATACGGGGCCGCTGGCGAACCCCCAGTAGCCTTCGACGAGTGCGCGCACTCCGACTTCCATGTCTTCATCGTCATACGTGAAGAGCGGGAAAAACCGGCGCATCTTCGTGTGAGACAGGCGCACGTCGGCGTACGCGGCGCCCGCGCTCTTCGCGCTGTCGAGTGCGCGCGCGGCAAGCGATGCGAGGCGCGGATCCTCGATGGGCGGGAGAGGCTCGGGGGCGCCGCCGAACTGCGCGTAGAGCGGGCGCGGCACGGCAGCCAGCGCCGCCGCTGCCACTCCGGTCTTTAGAAACAGCCTTCGATTCAGTGACATGTGCTCTGCGTCAGGGAGTGTGCTCGTCAGCGATGACAATCGTGCCCGTCGATCCGAAGATCGTGCTGTGGAACGTGTAGGTGCCCGGCACGGGAAACCGCCTGGCTCGCAGCCCGGTGATCCCGCTGTCATCAGTGGGATCCTTCGCCCACGCGTCGATGTTGCCCGTGCCGCACAGGCTCGGCAGGAAGCCGCAGTACAGGTCGGCTTGCGCGACGTTGGTGGGATCGTCGAACGTCACGTCGGTTGGAAAGGGCGTGACGTTTCCGAACAGAACGGTTGCGCCAGGCCCGAGCTCCACGGTGCTCGGCGAGAACACGTTCACCGCGTGGCCGCTCGCATCCGTCTGCGACACGATTTGCATCGCGAGCGTGATCGGATGCCCGATGATGTACGGCACCGTATCCGCCTTCGTGACGCCATAGGTGGTCGTCGTCGCGTAGATCGTGACGCTCCCCGGACGGTTCGGCGCGAGCAAGCCGGTGGTGCGATCGATCGTCGCGACCGAGGGGTCCGAGCTCGTGAAGTAGACGGCGACGTCACTGATCGGCGTGCCATCCCCGTCGGCGGCACGCGGCACGAGCGTGACGTTCGACGCCGCCGCGATCTTGGCGCTGTCGCCCACGTCGGGATGAATCGTGAACGTCGCGATCGGAGGCGGGCTCGCCTCGCTCGTGATGTTCAGCACGAGCGTGTCGGCGTGCAGAATGTTGTTTTCCTCGAGCGACGCGACGATTGCCACCTGGTCTCCGACGCCCACCGCGTGGACCAGGCCGGTCGAATCCACGTATGCGCGATCGAGATCGAGCGAGGTATACGTCGGCTCGCCGAGATCGGTGATCGGCGTGCCTGCGATCGTTCGCGGCGTCGCCTGAATCCGAAGCGTGTCGTACGGAGCGACCGTGGACATCGTTACCGCGTGCTCGTTGAGCGTGAGCTGCCAGTAAAGTGTGGTCGGATCCTGTACCGGCGCCGGCGTGACCGGCGGATCGCCGGCGCACGCCGCGCCAGTGAGTGCGAGCAGCGCCGCGATTCCAGATCGCGCGCGATTCGAGCGGTGCGACGATCGCGTCATCTCAGGCTCCTCGTCCCTGACAACCCGTGAACAGCGGATTGCTGATTCGCTCCTCACCGGGAATCGGTGCGGTCACGTCGCTGCCGTACATGTTGTAGGCACCGGGATACAATCCTGTGGGATACACCTGGCTGGGCTGACGCCCGTACTGCCGGATGAGCCGGCGCAAATCGCCCTGCCTCGTTCCAGTGAGAAAGAGCCAGTAGCCGCGCTCCTGAAACACGAGATTCAGCCGCGCGTCCGGCGTTCCCGGATCAGTGAGCGGCGCGAGCCCGGCAACGCCGCCGCTTCCCGCGTGCCAGAGTGTGTCGGTCTTCGTGTTGTCGTTCGGATCCTGCTGCGAATCGAAGGTGCCATCCGTGCGGAGCGCATTCAGGATCGTGAGCCAGCTTCCATCGTTCGCCTGCAACCGTGCTTCGGCTTGAATGAGGCGCGCCTCGGTTCCGCTCGCGATCACGATCGGCGCACTGCCGTCGATGGAATACTTGACGGGATAGACGATCTCACGCCCGTACTGGTTGACGCCGTTGTCCACCCAGGCGGTGCGAGGATCGCCGCTCGACAGGAACGGCAGCCCGTTGCCTCCCTCCTGGTCCACCATCGTGACGAGCATCCCCGTTCCGAACAGGCTGAAGTCTCGGGACACGAAGCTCTGGTTGACGGTGGCGTTGAGAGACCCCGGGCTCGCCGACTGATCGTAGAGCAGCGCGTACTGATAATCATCGGGCACATCGGCGGCGGCGGCCGCCGCGTCGGCGTAGTTGCCCATGTCGAGCAGCGCGCGCGCCTTGCCCACGCGCGCAAAATTCAGAATACGATCGCTGTCCGCGGCGAGCGTCAGCGCCGAATCGAAGAGGCTGATGGCGTTCTTGTACACGTCGACGGTCGTCGATCCTGCCTTGTACGTGAAATCCTTGCCGTAGTCGAGCGTGCTCAATGGAACCCCCGAGCAGAACAGATCGGCGAGGTATACCTCCGAATAGCCCTCGATCGCATCGAGATGTCCCTGCAGCTCGTTCGAGCCGGTGGGAATGAACGCCGCGAGCGCGCCTCGAGATTCACGCGACTGCCCGCGCGCCTTCTGGAGGAATCCGTACACGGCTCTGATCTCACCGAGCGTCGTATTGTCCTCGCCCGATCCGCCGAACTCCTTCATGAACCGGCTATCGATGAGCATCTGCGAGCTCACGTTGCCGATCTGCCCGAGATCGCCCGATCGCAGCTCATCGGTGAGCAGCCCGGAGATCGGAATCAGCGAGTTCGCATCTCCGCCCACCGCCGTTCTGAAGAGCAGCAACGCGCCGCGATACGTCGCGAGCGCGCCCGCCGGCGTGTGCGTCTGGGCGGGATCCGGTACGTCTGGTGGCAGCGGCGCATTCCCCACGAGCTTCTCCGGCGAGCACGAGGAGAGAGCGACTGTCGCGGCCGCGGCGAGACACGCCACGGCTCCGAGCTTGCGCATCGTCACGAGAGACATTGAATCGTCGCCTCAGTAGGTGGCGTGGACCGCGAGCGACCATGCGCGCGGTTGCGGAAGCACACCCGTATCCAGCGTGCTGTTTCCCGTCGCAAACGCGTTCACGTTGGGATCCTTGCCTTTGTAGTTCGTGAACAGGCCGAGATTCGTCCCCTGAAGGGCGACCGACAGTGCGCGCGCTCCGAAGTGGGAGGCGAAGCTCGATGACAGGTTGTAGGCCACCGACAGGCTCGAGAAACGCCAGGTGCTCACCGTCTGCATGAGACCGTACGCGCTCTCGCCCATGACGACGATCGCAGCCTGCTCTCCGAACGACGAGTGCGGATCGCTCGCGCCCGGCGAGAAGATGTCCTGACCAGCGGAGCCGATCGTCTGATTGATCTGTGTGAGCCCCGATTGATACGAGAGGCTGGCGCTCACCGACACCGCGCCCCGCAGCAGCGAGAGCGTCGAGAAGAAGTTCGCTTCGTAATTCGGCTCGCTTCCGCCCATGAACACCAGCGAATCGCCGAGCAGCACCTCGTTGCGCTGGATGATCCCGTCCCCATTCGCGTCGCTGTAGCCGAGGATCGGCCGTGCCCAGCGGCTGAACAATGGATAGCCTGCGACGATTCGCGCGTCGTTCGGCCCGAAGGGCAGCACGCCATCACCGAGCTTCGTCACGAGATTGTGATTGCGCGTGACGTTCACCGACGCCGTCCACGTGACCGGATCCGTGCGTACCAACTGCGCGGTGAGCGTCGCCTCGATGCCCGTGTTGCGCACGGTCCCGATGTTGAGCAGCTCGTTCACGCTCCCGCCGTACACCGACGGCGCCACCGGCACGAGCTCGAGCGCGTCGAAGCGCATCTTCCGATAGCCGCTGAATCCCACGGAGAGCTGGCCGTGGAGGAAGTCGGCATCGAATCCGCCTTCCATTTCGGACGACCGCTCCGGGCGAATCTGCGAGTTGCCGATCGTGGAAACCTGCGTCACGTCGACGAAGCCGCCGTCCTCCCACGGCCTCGAGCTGGTGTAGAGGCGAAGACGATCCGACGGGCCCGGCCACACGCCGGCGCGCCCGTACGCCGCGCGCACGCGCACGACGTCGAAGAAATGCTTGAACGGAAAGAACGGCTCCTGCGAGATTAGCCACGACACGCCGACCTTCGGAAAGATCGGCACGCTCACGTTCGAGCCGAACGTGGAGCTCCCGTCGAGCCGAAGTCCGGTGGTGATCGTGAACCGGTCGTGCGTGAAATCCGGTTCGACGTACCATCCGAAGCTCGTGATGTCGGTGGAGTTCTGCGTCGAATAGGCAATCTGCTCGGCGCCGTTCACGGAGCTCGTGCCCGGCGCGAGACCGATGACGCCCGTTTCGAGCGCCGACATGGCGGTTCTCGTGTAGTTCGCGCCGGTGGAGAGTTGCAAATGAAATCCCCACGGCAGCGGCGCCGTGCCGGTGGCGCGCAGGTTCACCGTGCTCACGACCGTGCCTCCGCTCCCGGTGAACAGCCGGCCCGTGCTGTCGGAAAACGGAAGCAGCCCGCGCGGCACCAGCTGGTCATCCTGCCTGGTGATCACATTGACCCCGGCGTCGGCGCTCGTCGTGAGCCAATTCAACGGACGCCAGTTGAGGTTGACCGAGTTCGTGAAGTTGGTCGCGTCATCGGTCGTGCGCTGATAGAAATCGGGGAGGAGCTCGTTCGTCGTGCTCAAGCCATCGCCGTATGCGCGCCAGTACGTGCCGGTCGCCGGGTCGATGTACGTCGTGAGGAGCGTCGTGATGTCCTGCTCGAGACTCGACCGTTGCTGCGTTTCGCGCGTGAGCGTGGTCGTCAACGACGCGTCGGTGTTCGCGCCGAGCTTCGCCGTGAGGCGGCTCGAGCCGCTCCAGCGGCGCAGCTGATCCGGGCGCGTCATCCACGCATTCGGTGCCGTACCGTGCTCGGTCGTATAGCGCGTGGCCTCGATGCCGGGCAGTCCGATCAGCCCCTCGTCATTGTCGTAGCTCCCCGTGATCGCATACGTGAGCGCTTCGCTACCGCCCGACACCCCGAGCGACAGGCTGGAGTTGCCGCCGTGCCTGAGCACCGTGTACCGGTCGTCGTTGAGCGCCTGAAATCGCACGAGGCTGTCCGCGCGGCATCCCGTGGCCTGGAGAGGGCACAGGACCGTGGCGAAGCTGCGCAGATCGGTACCCCACCGGTACAACCCGGTTGGGTAGCTGCCCGGCATGTACGAGAGGCCGTGAGTCGCGCTCACCGACCATCGCGCGGGCCCGGCCTGTCCCTTCTTCATCGTGATCACGATGACGCCATTCGCGGCATCGGGCCCGTACAGCGTTGCCGCCGACGGGCCCTTCAACACCTCGATGGTCTGAATCGCCTGTGGGTCGATCTGATCCAGTGGCGACGGCGCCGCCCTGTATTGCATGCCGCCCAGGACGTTTCCGCCGGACCCTCGCCCCGACGCGAGATTCGCGCTCGTCGAATCCGACTGAGCGGAGTAGACCCGAACGCCGTCAACCACCACGATCGGATCGTTGTTCCGAAGCATGCTGCTCGTTCCACGCAATCGCAGCCGGCTCGGATCACCAGGCGCTCCCGAGGTGTGCTGCACCGTGAGTCCGGGTACGCGTCCTTCGAGCAGATCGGTGACGCTCGATATCGGCTGGGTCCTCACGATCGAGTCGGCATCGAGGATCGTGATGTCGTTGGCGAGCTCGTAGCGCCGCTTCTGCCCCGTCGCGGTGGTCACGACTTCCTGCAGTCGCGTCATCCCCATGTGCATCAGGATATCGACCCTGACGTATCCGGAGTCCGGAATGACGGTCGTGCGCTCCACCGGCGAGTAGCCGAGGAAGCGCACGGTGACCACGTGGAGCCCGGAGGGCACGTGCCGCATCAGCGCGTAACCCTGCTCACTGCTCGTCGCGGTGAGTTTCGTGTCTTTCACGCTCACCACCGCGCCGATGATGTCCTTGTTGTTGGTGGTGTCCGCAACGTGCACGAGCACCGCCGCGAACCCCGTGGAATCCGCCACCGGCAGCTCGGCGCGCTTCGCCTTTTCCTTCACCAGCATCACGGTCTCGCTCGTCGTCATCACGGCGATCACGCCGGTGCCGCGCAGTACCCGCTCGAGCGCCTCGCCGGCGGTGATGCTGTCGGCTTTGATCGTCACACGCTTCTGAACGGGTACCACGCGTGGCGTGTAGGCCAATCCGAGCTGCGCCTGCTGGTCGATCTCGTGCAGCGCGTCGCGCAGCGGCACGTTCGTGAGATCGAGCGATACGCGCCGTTCGAGCGGTTGCGCGGCGGGAGCGTCATCACCTCCGCCCGCGGCGCGCACCTGCGACACGCCCGCCGTCGCCCCAGCGCGAACCTTGGACGACGACGCCTGCGCGCCCGCCGTCGCGCACCACCACGGGACGATGCCCGCTACACACCAGAGCATTACCGAACGACGCACGCGTACTACCTCCGTGTGGGGGCGATGAAGTCCGAGCGACTCGAGTGAGGTGAAGCTGCCCGCAAGTCCGCGACGCTTCCGCTCGACTAGGGGTGTGTCATCGTGAAGTGAACCGTTCGCCCGTCGCGCGAGTAATGAGTCCCAAGCGCCCCCGCAATTATCGCGAGCGCCTGGTCCGCGGACTGGTTGGTGAACGACGCCGTGAGAGGCGCGCTCGCCAGCGCGCTGTCATCCAGCGCAATGTCGATGTCGTACCACCGCTCGAGCTCCCGCGCGACGTCGCGCAGCGGCCGCTCGTCGAACGACAGATGTCCGCTCCGCCACGCGAGAGCATCTGCGAAGTCGACACCGTCCACCACGCGGACATCGCCACTCTGAGCGAGTCGTCCCATCTGCCCACGACCCAGCTCCGTCGCGGTGCTGCGAACGTTCGGCGCCGCCGCCGCCCGCAGCGCCACGCGCCCCGACGCGACGATCACCACCGCTTCCGAATCCCCGGGATAGGCGCGCACATCGAACTCCGTTCCTAGATCTTCGGACACGCTGGCGCCCGCATGTACGCGGAAAGGCCGGTCGTCATCGTGCTGTACGACGAAATATCCCTCACCATTCAGCGTGACGTCGCGCGTCGTCGCGCCATAGCTCTGCGGCACCTGCAGCCGGCTGTCGGTGCTCAGCCACACGCGCGTCCCATCGATCAGCGTCACCTCGGCGCGCTGCCCGCGCGCGGTGATGTACTCGCGCGGCGGCGCGGCCTCCGCTGCCAGACGAAGGTCCTCCGTGTGCTTCCACCAACCGGCGGCTCCCGCGGCGAGCACGAGCCCCGCAGCGAGCGCCGGCCAGAGCCACGGAGCGCGCCGCGGCTCCGACATCCGGAAGCTCGGCGCAGTCGCGAGCGTGGAGCGCGACTGCTGCCGAGCCTCCGCGCGCCGCGTCTGCAGCGCCAGCCACGCCGCCTTCTCATCCACCTGCGGCAAGGGCGTCGCCACTTCGGTCCACACCAGCCGCATCGACGCGATCAGCTGCGCGTGCGAGGAATCCGCGGCGATCCACTCATCGATCGCCTTCGCCTCGCTTGGCGTGCACTCACCGCTCAGATACCGATCGACGAGACTCCAGTCAGGCTCGGCGCTCATGAGTCGAATCCGATTCGAAGGTGTCGAATGCGTCATGCCGTAGATACCGGCACCGGGAGGCCCACCCCTACGATCCGCATCACAGCCACTCGGCGAGCGACGCGCGCAAGAGGCGCAGCGCCTTGCCGATCTGGATCTCGACCGTCTTGGGCGAGGTCTGCATCGCCTGCGCGATCTCGAGGTAGCTCATGTGACGCTGACGACGAAGCAGAAAGGCCTCGCGGCATCGCGGCGGGAGCTTGGCGATAGCGCGGTCGATGGCGATGGCCATCTCCGTCTCGCGCACGGCCACATCGGCGCTCCCCGCCTCGCCGGGTGGCTCGAGCGCTTCCACCTGCGCCTCGGCGCGCCACCGGTCTTCGGTTTGCGAGCGCGCCAGCCTATTGAGCGAGACGTTGCGCGTCACCGCGTAGAGGTAGCCGGTGAGCGACTCCGTGAGGAGTAGTCGCTCACGATGCATCCAGATGCGGAAGAAGACTTCCTGTACTATTTCCTCGGCCGATCCGCCGGCGCGATCGATTCGCGATGCGTAGACGCACAGCTCGCGGTAGTAGCGGCGAAAGAGTTGCGCGTAAGCTTCCTCTTCACCGGCGCGGATGCGCGCGACGAGTCCGCTGTCCAACTCAGCGACGTAGGCGAGGGTCATTCGAAACACGAAGTAGGCGCTGGAGGCAGTCAGGGAGGCTGCACAGCGTGACATATATCGAAGCCCGCGACGCTGGACGCGCACGCAAGGGCCGGGTGTGTTCGATGGTACTTCGCCGAAGAGCGGACGGGCTCTGTCGCACGCGGTTCCGCGACAGGATCGCAGAACCGGCGTGTGTAGTACCGGCGAGTGGCTGGGCTCCCCTACGCCGTCGGCGGCATTTTGCGAATAAGATACATCCGGGACCTGTGCCTGCGGTGACGCCGGTTGCGTTGGCCCAAATACGCGAGCACGGATGACGCGCGAGTAGGGGTTGCCAACCGGCACGTTGTCTCACGAGTGCCGGCCCTGCGCCCGCGGCGCCACTCTACCTTATAGTACTGGCCACGACATGTCCGTCTCGTTCCCGTTCGCTGCCGGAGTCGCTGGCCGGCCATCCACTCGCCTGCCCGGTCCCCGCGCCCGCTATCCGGGTCAGTTCCTGGTAACCCTCGCCACCGACAAGCTCGCGCTCTTTGGCGGGATGGCGCGAAACGGGGACGTGAGCCAGATCAGGATCGGTCCGAAGCGAGTCGTGCTCCTCTCGCACCCCGACGACATCCAGGTGATGCTCGTGGGCAAACAGCGCTCGTTCGTGAAGGGGCGCGCGCTCGAGGCGACGAAGGTGCTGCTCGGCGAGGGGCTGCTCACCAGCGAAGGAGAGCACCATCTTCGCCAGCGAAGGCTCATCCAGCCGGCGTTCCATAAAGAGCGCCTCGTGAGCTACGGCGCATCGATGACGGAGCTGGCGGACAAGCTGCAGCGGGGATGGAGCGCGAATGAGAAGCTCGACGTGCACGAGCAGATGATGCGCGTGACGCTCGCGATCGCCGGGCGCACGCTCTTCGATGCCGACGTCGATCGCGATGCACACGATGTGGCGGAAGCGCTCGAGCTGTCGCTGCGCATGTTCAACCGCGCGATCCTTCCGATGGGAATGCTCCTCGAGTACGCGCCAATCCCGTGGGTTCGCGAGCTGCACCGCGCGCGCCGGCGGATGAACGCGCTCATTCATCGCCTGATCGATGAGCGGAGAGCGGAGGCTCGCGACCGCGGCGACCTGCTGTCGATGCTCATCGGCGCGCGCGACGACGAGGGCGACCACACGGGGATGACGGACAAGCAGCTCCGCGACGAGCTGATCACGCTCATGATGGCCGCTCACGAGACGACCGCGAACGCGCTCACGTGGACGTGGTATCTCCTCTCGCAGAACCCGGCGGCCGAGGCAGCGCTACACGCGGAGCTCGACCGTGTCCTGGGCGGAAGGCTGCCGACGGCGGCGGACTTGCCGCAGCTGCCGTACACGCGGCAGGTGCTCGCGGAATCGATGCGTATCTATCCACCGGCGTGGGCGGTGGAGCGTCGCGCGATCGAGGACGTGGAGATCGGCGCGTACACGATTCGGAAGGGCACGGTGGTACTCGCGTGCCAGTACTTCGTGCACCGCGATCCGCGCTGGTGGCGAGAGCCGGAGCGCTTTCGGCCGGAGCGGTGGTCGGAGCCGGCGAAGGATCGTCCGAAGTTTGCGTACTTCCCCTTCGGCGCGGGCACACGCATCTGCATCGGCGAACATTTCGCGTGGATGGAGGGAACGCTGGTGCTGGCGACGATCGCGCAGCAGTGGCGCTTGCGCTACGACGCGCCCGTAGCGCCGGTTCCGGAGCCACTGGTCACGCTGCGACCGCGCGATGGGCTGGCGATGCGGCTGGTGCCGCGGCGCGGAGTGACCGCGGGCGCGGCGTAGTTACGAGCCGGGAGGGAGTCGGCTCGCCTTATCGCTTAGTCGCCATTCGCGATCGGAAGTACGATGCCGCGACGGCGTCGCTCGTTTCGTGATTCGCGACGGCTAGCGTGAGCGCATAGAGCTCGGCCGGCGGCACGTGAAGCTCGACGCCGTTGATGCTGAGAAAGACCAGCGCACATGCCAAGCCGGTCCGCTTGTTACCGTCTGCGAATCCCTGAGATCCTGCAAAGGCTACGAGATAGCGCGCGGCAAGATCCGCCACGTCTGCCGACTCGGTGTACATCCAGTAGTTGCGGGGACGAGCAAGAGCCGAGAGCACGACATTCGAATCCAGAATGCCGTGCGCGCCGCCGTACCGTTCGATCTGTTGCGAGTGCAGGGCGAGGAGAACCGGCTCCCCAATCCACTTCCGTTCAGGGCGAACCGTCGGATTCACTTCGCAAGCGCGCGGAATGCACTGTCATACTCGGCCATGATCTTCACATGCGCATCCATCGCTTCGGCCGTCTCGGCGGTGTGCGGCACGACGCGAAATCCTCCCATGCCGTCCTCGATCCAGTCCAACTCCTGCCCTGGGGTGAGGCCCAGCCGGCGAGCTACTTCAGCCGGAAGGGTCGTCACGACTGAAGCGCCCTGCGCCCTCGTCTTGCTCATGAGAATCGTTGCCATGATGTCCCAAGACGTTGTGGGATAACGTGTTAGATGAGATTATCGAATCAGCATGTAAGATATGTGATTATAGTTCCACTGTCAAGAGTCTGCTACCTCGCGAGTCAGAACTTGTACTTCGTACCAAAGTAAAACGTCCGGCCGTAGTACTCGCGCTGAATCGCGTAATCGTGGGACGTGGTGCCCGTGAAGAATCCGAACACCGAGTTGTTGATGTTCAACGCCTGCAGCTGGAACTGAATGCGGCTGGTCGCGTCCACGATCACGGACGCATCGAACTGCGAGTGCGCGTAGAAATAAGTGTCGCCGCTCGGCGTGGGTGATCCGTC
>Ga0070680_100003686_pt1 | contig 11434 bp, 11 predicted proteins | sample KBSC73BmetaG_FD_64672 | JGI IMG/M metagenome (GOLD analysis project Ga0070680, IMG submission 64672) | Corn rhizosphere microbial communities from Kellogg Biological Station, Michigan, USA - KBS C7-3B metaG | ecosystem: Host-associated > Plants > Roots > Rhizosphere | place: USA: Michigan...
CCGCTCAGGCGCGCAGGCCCCGGTGGATGACAAGGCCCGCTCGCAGCTCACGCCCGAGGCCAGGGCCCTGTTGGCCAAACTGGCCGCGACCCTCGACGCCGAAGCCGCCAACTGGAGCGAAAAGCAGCTCGAGGACGCCATCCGCCGCTTCGCCGAGGCCGAGGGCGTGAAGCTCGGCCAGGTCGCCCAGCCGCTGCGCGTGGCACTCACCGGCTCGACAGTATCGCCCGGCATCTTCGAAGTCCTGACGATCCTCGGACCGGCCGAGGCGAAGGCCCGATTGCTGGCAGCCAACGGATAGATCGCCGCCGATATCGGCGCAGATTGCTTTCATGTCGCTTCGGGTCTGGTTCTGGCTGCTGTCGCTCTCGATCCTGTGGGGCGGGTCGTTTTTCTTCGCCAAGGTCGCGGTGGGCGAGTTGCCGCCGCTGACGGTGGTCTTCGCCCGCGTGGGCCTCGCCGCCGTCGCCCTCGACGCCCTGCTGATCGCTCGAGGACAAAGCCTGTTCCGGCGTTCGACACCCTGGGCGGCATTCTTCGCGATGGGTGTGCTGAACAATCTCCTGCCGTTCAGCCTGATCTTCTGGGGCCAGACCCAGATCGCCTCCGGCCTCGCCGCGATCCTGAACGCCACCACCCCGCTCTTCACCGTCGTGGTCGCCCACTTCCTCACGCGCGATGAGCGGATGAACGTCGCCAAGGCGATCGCCTTGCTGGCCGGCATCGCGGGCGTGGCGCTGCTGATCGGGCCCGAAGTCCTGACCCGAGCCGGGACCGGAATCTGGGGAGAAGTTGCCTGCCTCGGCGCGGCAGTGTCCTATGCCTTCGCCGGCATCTACGGGCGGCGCTTCAAGGCGATGGGCGTCACGCCGATGACCGCGGCCGCGGGTCAGGTCACGGCAAGCGCGGTGTTGATTCTGCCGATCATGCTGATCGTCGACCGGCCGTGGACTCTGCCGGCGGCGCCGTCCCTCGGCGTATGGGCTGCCCTGGCCGGTATCGCGCTGCTGTCGACCGCACTCGCCTACGTGCTCTTTTTCCGCATTCTGGCCGCTGCGGGCGCCACCAATCTGGCCCTCGTCACGTTCCTGATACCGCTCACGGCGATCCTGCTGGGAGCGGCTTTTCTCGGCGAACGGCTGACCCCGCGGCACTTCGCGGGAATGGCTCTGATCGGCCTCGGGCTGGCCGTGATCGACGGCCGGATCGGCCGTGTCCTGCGCCCCGCGAAATAGCGGCCGGCCTGCACAATTGCGCCTTTTGGGCGGGCTTGTTAGGGTGCCCGGGAACCCGCAAATCGAGCTGAAAGAGTATTCCAATGGCCAAATCGACCGCCACGCTCACCGACAACGAGACCGGCAAATCGTTCGAATTCCCGATCATCCATGGGACCGTCGGGCCGCGTCTGGTCGACATCCGCAAGATGTACGGCGATTCGGGCATGTTCACCTACGATCCGGGCTTCACCTCGACCGGCTCGTGCGGCTCCAAGATCACCTACATCGACGGCGACGAGGGCGTCCTGCTCTACCGCGGCTACAACATCGCCGAGCTTGCCGAGCAGAGCGACTTCATGGAGACCTGCTATCTCCTGATGAAGGGTGAGCTGCCGAACAAGGGCCAGAAGGAAAAGTTCGTCAAGGACATCACGAACCACACGATGGTGCATGAGCAGCTCAGCACCTTCTATCGCGGCTTCCGCCGCGACGCCCATCCGATGGCCGTGTGCTGCGGCGTGGTCGGCGCGATGGCCGCCTTCTATCACGACTCGCTCGACATCCACGATCCGCGCCAGCGCATGATCGCCTCGTACCGGCTGATCGCCAAGATGCCGACGATCGCGGCGATGGCCTACAAGTACTCGATCGGCCAGCCGTTCGTTTATCCGCAGAACGACCTGTCCTACTCCGGCAACTTCCTGCGCATGCTGTTCTCGGTCCCGGCCGAGGAATACGAGGTCAATCCGATCGTCGAGAAGGCGATGGACCGCATCCTCATGCTCCACGCCGACCACGAGCAGAACGCCTCGACGTCGACCGTCCGCCTCGCCGGCTCCTCGGGCGCCAACCCGTTCGCCTGCATCGCCGCCGGCATCGCCTCGCTGTGGGGGCCGAGCCACGGCGGCGCCAACGAAGCCGTGATCAGCATGCTGAACGAGATCGGCGGCAAGCAGAACATTCCGGGCTTCCTGAGCCGCGTGAAGGACAAGGGGGACCACACCCGCTTGATGGGCTTCGGTCACCGCGTCTACAAGAACTACGATCCGCGCGCCAAGGTCATGCGCCAGACCTGCCACGAGGTCTTGACCTCGCTCGGCATCGAGCATGATCCGCTGCTCGAGCTGGCCATGGAGATGGAGCAGATCGCGCTCAAGGACGACTACTTCATCTCGAAGAAGCTCTACCCGAACGTCGACTTCTACTCGGGCATCATCTTCCGGGCGATCGGCATCCCGACGTCGATGTTCACCGTGCTGTTCGCCGTCGCGCGCACTGTCGGCTGGATCTCGCAGTGGAACGAGATGATCGAGGATCCCGACCAGAAGATCGGCCGGCCGCGCCAGCTCTACAACGGCCAGACCGAGCGTCCCTACAAGCCCCTGCACATGCGCGGCTGATCCGGCAGGACCGGGAAGGAAAGGCGGCAGGACATGGCGAGATCGTCCTCATTCGGATCGCGCCGCACCTCGGCCTGGGCCGTCGACCAGAGGCCGAGGCCCCTGCCGCGCGTCGTCCGTCTCGGACGCGCCGCCAACGACAACGCACGCGCACCGGGCACGAATGCCCGGCTGCTCATCGTCGTGGTGACCATGACGCTGGCGATGCTTGCCTTGTATGGGTGGCGGCTGATCTAACGGCCGCGCCGCGCGCCTACTTTCGCTCGATCAGCTCGATCTTGTAGCCGTCAGGGTCTTCCACGAAGGCGATGACGGTCGTGCCATGCTGCACCGGACCGGCCGGACGCGTGACCTTGCCGCCGGCTTTCTTGACCTCTTCGCACATGCCGTAGACGTCCGGAACACCGACGGCGAGATGGCCGAAGCCGCTGCCGATATCGTAGGGCTTCTCCTGATCCCAATTGTAGGTGAGCTCGACGGCGCAGTGCTCGCTCTCGTCACCGTAACCCACGAAAGCCAGCGTGTATTTGCCGGCCGGCACTTCGCGCTTGCGCAGCATCTTCATGCCCATCGGACCGGTGTAGAACGCGATCGACTTGTCGAGATCCTTCACGCGGATCATCGTGTGCAGCATGCGGTAATTGGCCATCGTCTTCTCCCTGGATCGCCGGTGCCTAGGTGGCCGGCTTGTCGCGGATCATCGCGGCGAACGTCGCCTCGGCCATGACCTTGCCCTCGACGATCGCCTTGCCGGAGAACTTCCAGACGCTGGCGCGGCTCTGGACCTTCTCGACGTGGAGCTCGAGCCGGTCGCCCGGGAACACCGGACGGCGGAAGCGCACGTCGTCTATCGACATGAAATAGACCAGCTTGCCCTCGGACGACTGGCCGTAGGTCGATACGACCAGGACGGCAGCGGTCTGCGCCATCGCCTCGACGATCAGCACGCCCGGCATCACCGGCTCGGACGGGAAGTGACCCTGGAAGAATGGCTCGTTGATGCTGACGTTCTTGATGCCGACGGCGCTGTGGTCGAGCTGCATGTCGATGACCCGGTCGACCATCAGCATCGGATAGCGATGCGGGATCATCTGCAGGATACGCTTGATATCGGCCACCGTCGTGACCGCCGCAACGCTCGTCTTGTCGGTTTGCATGTTCATGTCAGCGACCCACCTTAGAACCGGGTGCCGAAGCCGAACCGCAGGTTCTGCGTCCTGTCGTACGGCTGCTGGGCAACCGGGATGGCGTAGTCTACACGGATCGGGCCGAACGGCGATACCCATTGTACGCCGATGCCCGTGCCGATACGCATGCTGGCATCGTCGAGCACATTGGAGGTTTCCTCCGCCCCCCACAGCGAGCCGACGTCGACAAAGGCCTTGCCCGTCACGCCGATTTCCTTGGGGAATCCCAGCGGGAAGCTCATCTCGGCGGTGCCGGTATAGAAATACTTGCCGCCGAGCGCGTCCGTCGTGTTGGCATCGCGCGGGCCGATGCCGCCGACCGCGAAGCCGCGCAGATTGTCGCCGCCGATGAAGAAGCGGTTGGTCAGGCGCAAGGTGGTGTTGTTGTAGGGCTGGGTGAAGCCCGCGCTGCCGCCGACCGAAACGACGAAGTCGTCGACGATCTGCTGATAGATCACCGCATCGACAGTGCTCCGGACGTAGTACTCGGTGCCGCCCAGGCCGCCCACCGCCCAGGCGTTGCGCAACAGCCAACCCTTGGTCGTGTTGAGGCGCGTGTCGCGGGTATCCCACGCCAGGACTTCGGAGATCTCGGACGTGACGAAGTTGCCCGCCTGCGACTGGATGATGGGCGACGCCCAGGGTTGCACGTTGTAGATGCTGCCCTGTTTCAGCGTATAGCGGAGGTTCTGGGTCGTATGCTCGGTGAACGCCCAGCCGGCGCGCAAGGCGAAGCCCAGGCTGCTGTCGCTGTAGGAGGCGATGTTCTGCCGGTCGTTGGACGTGCGGAAGATGTCGAATCCCGCCGCCACCGCACGGTCGAGGAAGTACGGCTCGGTGAAGCTGAGATTGATCAACGTGCTCAAGGTGCCGAGCGACAGGCCCAGGCGCAGGTTCTGTCCCTTACCGAGCAGGTTGCGTTCCGCGATCGAGATGTCGCCCAGGATACCGCCGGTGGTCGAATAGCCCGCGCCGAACGAGATTTCGCCGGTGCTCTGTTCGGTCACGACCACGTCGAGGTTGGTCTTGTCCGACGCCGAGCCGGCTTGCGGCGTGACATCGACCTTCTGGAAGAAGCCGAGATTCTTCAGGCGCTGCTGGCTGCGGCGGAGCTTCGCGGTGCTGAAAGCATCGCCCTCGGCCAGGCGGAACTCACGGCGGATGACCTTGTCGAGGGTTCGCGTGTTGCCCGAGATATTGATGCGCTCGACGTAGACGCGCGGACCTTCCTGGATGTCGAAGTTCAGGTCGACCGTGAGGTCTTCCTTGTTGCGCCGCAGATTGGGCCGCACTTCGACGAAGGCATAACCCAGGTTGCCGACCGCCTCGGTGATGGCGTTGACCGTCTTCTCGACCTGGTCGGCGTCGTACCAGTCGCCGCTCGACATCGTCAGGAAGCTCTTCAGCGTGTCGGGATCGAGGCCCTGGAAGCGGGTCGAGATCTCGACCTTGCCGAACTTGTAACGCTCGCCTTCGTTGATCGTGAAGGTGACGAAGAAGCCGTCACGGTCCGGCGCCAGTTCGGCCACGGCCGACGTCACGCGGAAGTCGGCGTAGCCCTCCGACAGGTAGAACTTGCGCAGCAGCTCACGGTCCAGGTTCAAACGGTCCGGATCGAAGCGGTCGTCCGACGACAGGAAGCGATACCACGCGGTCTCGGCCGTGCGGATCTTGCCGCGCAGCGAGCCGTCGCTGAAGTGCTCGTTGCCGACGAAGCTGATGCGCTTGATGGCAGTGACATCGCCCTCGTTGATCTCGAACACGAGATCGACGCGGCCCTGCTCGAGCTTGATGATCTTGGGCTCAACGACGGCATTGTAGCGCCCGCCGCGGCGATAGATGGTGAGAATGCGCTCGACGTCGGACTGCACGCGCGCCTTGGTGAAGACCTGGCGCGGCTTGGACTGCACCTCATCGCGCAGCTTGTCGTCCTCGATCTTCCTGTTACCCTCGAAGGCCACCCGGTTGATGATCGGGTTCTCCGTCAGCTTCACCACCAGGACCGAGCCTTGCATGTCCATGGTGACGTCGGAGAACAGGCCGGTCGCAAACAGCGCCTTGAGCGAGCGGTCAGCAGCCGCCGGATCGTAGGGCTGGCCTTCCTTGAGCTGCAGGTAGGAACGGACGGTCTCCACTTCGGCGCGCACGTTGCCGGTGATCTGGACCGAGGTGATGACGCCGCCGACGGGAGCACGCGGCGCAGGCGCCTGGGCATAGGCCGGCGCTCCGAAAGCGAGAATTGCGGCAATTGCCAGTACGACCCAACGAAAGATCAAACTCACCCCCGGCCCCTTCGAAGCCCGCCGCTGGCCAAACCTGGAAACGCTGCTTCATAGACCGGCATCAGGGGGTTAGCCACCCCTTTTGTCCCCCGGTCTGAAGCTATCATCATCGCCCTCAAGTTCACTTCAGCAGCAGCTTGATGTCATTGAACGTCGCCAGCAGAGCCATGCCGATCACCAGGGCAAAGCCCACCTTGAGACCCAGTTCCTGTGCCTTGATCCCCAATGGCCGGCCCCGGACGGCCTCGTATAGATACATCGCGAGATGTCCGCCATCGAGCATCGGCACCGGCAGCAGGTTGAAGACGCCGAGCACGACCGAGAGCGCGATCACCAGGTTGAGGATACCGACCCAGCCGCTGTAGGACGCCTCGCCGGCCGCCTTGGCGATGCGCAGCGGGCCGCCCAACTCGTCGACCGGGCGCGTTGCGGTCACGATCTGGGCCATCGACGTGTAGAACATCGTCGTCATGCCCCAGACATGCCGGACGCCGGCGTCCATCGCGCCCAGGACGTCGTGGCTGCGAAACTCCGTCACATTGGCCGGCGTGACCCGCAAGCGGCCGATCATGTGGACCTGGCCCTGACAGTTCGTGACCTTGTCGGCTTCCGGCACGACTGTCGTCTCGCGGCGCGTGCCGTCGCGGTCGTACTTCACGGTGACCGGCTGGCCGGCGCGATCGCCGATCAGCTCGGGAATGTGCGAGAAATGGTCGACCGGCTTGCCGTCGATCTCGAGCAGCAGGTCGCCGACCTTGAGCCCGGCTTCCTTGGCCGGGCTGTTCGCCGTGAAGCCGCCGACGACCGGACGGATGAGCTGGTCGAGGCCGAGCTCGCCGTAGCGCATGGTGTTGTTGTATTTGTCGGTGCGCTCGCAGAACTCGGGTGTGATCTCGGTGTGCAGGAGCTTGTCGCCGCGGCGATAGTCGACCGCCATCGGCTTGGTCATGTACAGGAACTGGACGTCCTGGATGTCCTCGTATCGATCGATCCGTTTGCCGTTCAAGCTGACGATCTCGTCGCCCGTCCGCAGCCCGGCCTTGGCCGCCGGGCCATCGAGCTGCACCGCCACGATCGACGGTGAGTACGGCTCTCCCGCGACGTAAAAAACGCCGGTCAGCAGGATCACCGCGAACAGCAGGTTGGCGGCCGGCCCACCCAGCACCACCGCGGCCCGGGCATAGAGCGGCTGGGTAAAAAAAGCCCGACGCTCCTGATCGGCCGACAGCGGCGTCTCGGAAGGTGTGGCACTGGTGGCGTCGTTGTCGCCCAGGAACTTCACGAACCCGCCCAGCGGGACCGCCGAAACCTTCCAGCGCGTGCCGTTGCGGTCGGTCCAGCCGAACAGCTCCGGCCCGAAACCGATCGAAAACACCTCGGCGTGGATGCCGAATCGCCTGCCGACCCAGTAGTGGCCGAACTCATGGACGAACACGAGCAACGTCAGGACGAGAACGAAGTACGGCAGATATGTCGTGAACAGACTGACGATGCTGTGCATAGCCCACTAAATCATAAAGTGTGTTTAACTTCAATTAGTTAGAGAGTGGTTCTGGATCGCCTCTTCCGCCCGCCGCCGTGCCTCCAGGTCCGCCGCCTGGACCTCCTGCAGGGCCTGTATCGGCCGCCCCAAGTCGCCGCTGGCGCCCAGAACATCCTCGACGACCCGGGCAATGCCGAGAAAGCCGATGCGCCGGGCCAGGAACGCCGCCACTGCCGCCTCGTTGGCCGCATTCAGCACGATGGGTGCGAGACCGCCGACCGCCAGAGCCTCCCGCGCCAGCCGTAGAGAGGGAAAGCGGCCAGAATCGGGCCGTTCGAACGTGAGAGGAGGAAGATCGACGAAATTGAGCCGGGTCGCCGGACTGTCGATACGCGAGGGCCATCCCAAGGCGTGGCTGATCGGGATGCGCATGTCGGCCGTTCCCATTTGCGCCAGCACCGAGCCGTCGCGGTAGGCGACCATCGAATGGATCACCGACTGCGGATGCACGACGATCTCGATCTGCTCCGACGGCAGGCCGAACAGGAAGTGCGCCTCGACCAGTTCGAGGCCCTTGTTCATCATCGTCGCCGAATCGATCGAGATCTTGTCGCCCATGTCCCAGTTGGGATGGGCCAATGCCTGCTGCTGGGTGGCGTCCGCCATGTCGGCCAGCGACCAGTTGCGGAACGGCCCGCCTGACGCCGTCAGGACCAGGCGGTCGATGGCGTGGCGCTGCGTCGGGTCGAGGACCTGGAAGATGGCGTTGTGCTCCGAATCGACGGGCAGCAGCACCCCACCCGACTGATCCACCGCGTCGAGCAACAGCCGCCCGGCGCACACCAGCGCCTCCTTGTTGGCCAGCGCCAGCATCGCGCCGCGACGCGCCGCGACCAATGCGGGCGCGAGCCCGGCAAATCCCACGACAGCCGCCATCACCCACTCGGCCGGACGCGACGCCGCTTCGACCGCGGCCTCCGGCCCCGCCGCGGCCTCGATCGACGTCCCCGCCAGCGCGTCCTTGAGGGCGCGATAGCGCTGTGGGTTGGCCACGACGGCGAGCCTGGCATGGAGACGGCGTGCCTGCTCGGCCAGCGCCTCGACCGAATTGCCGGCAACCAGTGCCTCGACCCGGTAGCTCTGCGGGTCGCGCGCGATCAGGTCGACCGTGCTCTGGCCGACAGAGCCGGTCGACCCGAGGATGGTGATGCCGCGCGGCTCGGCGTGCGAGGGTGCGGTCCAGCGCATCATGCCCACGGCCAATCTCCTCCCAGCACGAGCCGTGTGAGCGCCACGACGGCGAGCACGGCGATCAGACCATCGACGCGATCGAGCAACCCGCCATGCCCGGGGATCAGCGTGCCGCTGTCCTTCACGCCGGCATCGCGCTTGGCCGCCGATTCGAGCAGGTCACCGACCTGCGCCACGATGGCCAGTCCCGCGCCGATCAGCGCCAGCGGGATCGTCTCGCCCATCTGGAAGACCAGCCCCATCGCGGCACTGGCGACAGCCGACCAGCAGATGCCGCCGATCAGCCCCGACCACGTCTTGCCCGGACTGATGCGCGGTGCGAGCTTCACGCCGCCCGCGATCTTTCCCAGGAAGTACGCGCCGATGTCGGTCGCCCACACGCACACCACGATCCACAGCACGGTTTCCCGGCCCGACAGCGGCTGATGGCGCAACCACAGCAGCGCAATCAGCGCCATCAGGACGTAGACGACGGCCACGACGCGGCGGATCGGCCGGCGCGGCGTCAGCCGCACGCACTCTGCCACCATGATCGGCGCGGCCAGCGCCGCCACGAAGTCGAGCCACGGAAACCCGAACCACAAGGCCGCGAGAATCAGCGGCGCCAGGACGACGGCCGAGACGACGCGCAGCAGGAGGCCGCCGAACCGTCGCGGCGGCGTGGGGACGCTAGGTGCCGACGCCGCCATAGCGACGCTCGCGTTTGCGAAACTCGGCGATCGCCTGCTCGAGATGTTCCCTGCCGAAGTCCGGCCACAGCGTGTCGACGAACACCAGCTCGGCATAGGCACACTGCCAGAGCAGGAAATTGCTGATCCGCTGCTCGCCGCTGGTGCGGATCAGCAGGTCGGGATCGGGCACGCCGGCGGTCAGCAACTCGCGCTCGAAGGTCGCCTCGTCGATGCGGTCGGCCGCGATCTCGCCCGCCGCGACCTGGCGCGCGAGATTGCGGGTCGCGCGCAGGATCTCGTCGCGCGAGCCATAGTTGATGCAGATGTTGACATCGATGCGGGTGTTCGAGCGCGTGCGCGCCTCGGCGTCGGCGATATCGCCCACGATATCCTTTGCCAGCCGGTCGCGGTCGCCGATCACGCGCAGCCGCGCGCCGTTGCGGCCGAGCTCTTCAAGTTCATGGCGCAGGTAGTGGCGCAGCAGGCCCATGAGATCGCTGACCTCATCGGCCGGCCGCGTCCAGTTCTCGGTCGAGAAAGCAAACAGCGTCAACACCGGCACGCCGAGTTCACCCGCCCCGCGGATGATCCGTCGCACCGCGTCGGCGCCCCGCCGATGCCCCGCCACCCGCGGCAACCCGCGCGCCTTTGCCCAACGGCCGTTGCCATCCATGATGATGGCGATGTGCTGGGGACCCGGCGGCGGGTCTGGATTGGCGGGCAGCGGCGCTGTCGACATCAGACCGTCTTTATCTCTTTTTCCTTGGCCGCCAGGGCGTCGTCGACCAGCTTCACGTAGCGATCCGTGAGCTTCTGGACTTCGTCGGCCTTCTGGCGGTGCTCGTCCTCCGAGATCTTGCGATCCTTCTCGGCTTTCTTGAGCGCGTCCATGCCGTCGCGACGGATGTTGCGCACGGCAATGCGCGCACCCTCGGCGTACTTGTGGCCGAGCTTGGCCAGCTCCGCGCGGCGCTCGGTGGTGAGTTCGGGCAACGGGATGCGGATCATCTGGCCGTCGGGCTGGGGATTGAGGCCCAGTCCGGCGTCGCGGATCGCCTTTGCCGTCGGCGTCACTAGCCCCTTGTCCCAGACGCTGACCGCCAGCAGGCGCGACTCGGGGGCGCTCACGGTGCCGACCTGGTTGAGCGGCATGCGCTGGCCATAGGCCTCGACCATGACCGGATCGAGCAGGTTCACCGACGCGCGGCCCGTGCGCAGGCCGCCGAATTCCTTCTTGAGCGCTTCCATCGCTCCATGCATGCGCTTCTCGAGCTCCACGACGTCGGTGCTCATGATCAGGCCTCGTCCTTGATGATGGTGAAGGTACCCTGCCCGCACATCGTCTCGGCGAAAGCACCGGGCTTGTGGATATCGAACACGATGATCGGAATCTTGTTCTCGCGCGCGAGCGAAATGGCCGAGGCGTCCATCACCTGCAGGTCCTGCTGGAGCACGTCCATGTAAGAGAGCTGATCGTACCGTTTGGCGCTCTTGTCCTTGCGCGGATCGGCCGAGTAGACGCCATCGACCTGCGTGCCCTTGAGCAACGCATCGACCCCCATCTCGGCGGCGCGCAACGCGGCGGCGGTGTCAGTGGTGAAGAAGGGGTTGCCGGTGCCGGCAGCGAAGATCACGACGCGGCCCTTTTCCATGTGGCGAGCGGCGCGGCGACGGATATAGGGCTCGCAGACGGTGGTCATCGGAATGGCCGACTGTACACGGGTCTGCAGGCCCTGGCGCTCCAGGCCGCTTTGCATGGCAAGTGAATTGATCACCGTCGCCAGCATGCCCATGTAGTCGCCGCTCGCCCGGTCCATGCCCGAGGCCGCCGCAGACACGCCGCGGAAGATATTGCCGCCGCCGATCACCAGACAGACCTGCACGCCCATGTCGTGCACGGTCTTGATTTCCTGGGCCACCATCGCGACCATTTTCGGGTCGAG
>Ga0070680_100003689_pt1 | contig 11432 bp, 9 predicted proteins | sample KBSC73BmetaG_FD_64672 | JGI IMG/M metagenome (GOLD analysis project Ga0070680, IMG submission 64672) | Corn rhizosphere microbial communities from Kellogg Biological Station, Michigan, USA - KBS C7-3B metaG | ecosystem: Host-associated > Plants > Roots > Rhizosphere | place: USA: Michigan...
CGGCGCTGGATATCGACATCCAGCGGGTCAGTCACAGTTGGGCCGGGCTGCGCACGTTCTCCCCGGATCGCAATGCACCCGTGGTAGGATTTGACAGCCAGGTCGAGGATTTCTTCTGGTGCGCGGGCCAGGGTGGGTACGGCATTCAAACCGCTCCCGCCATGAGCGGCGTAGTGGCCGCCTTGGCGAAGCGCGAGATGCTGCCGGCGAGCGTGCTCCGTGAAGGATTGACGGAGGAAGCCCTGTCTCCGCAACGCTTCACTCCAGGATGACTACTAAAAACAGTACGTTGGCAAACAGTACGTTGGGCAGCCTGATCCGCCTGGTGCGCACTCAGAACGGCTGGACGCTGCGCGAGATGAGCAAGAAGGTGGGTATTCCGCTTTCGACCCTCGCGAAGGTGGAGACGGACAAACTCTCACTCACCTACGACAAGCTGCAACAGCTCTCGTCCAGGCTCGGAATGACCATGACGGAATTCCTCGGCCTCGGAGAGGCTACCACCGAGCCGGCGGCACGGCCGGTCGTGAGCGGCCGCCGTAGCGTGGCCGGCGCGGACAACACGGTCCAGGTCAAGACACCCAATTACGACTATCAGTATCTCTGCGCCGACCTGCGCCAGAAGCGCATGGTGCCGATCATCGTTCGGCTTCACAGTCACGATATCGCGGAGTTTGGTGAGCTCGTCAAACACGAGGGCGAGGAGTTTGTCTACGTTCTCGAGGGCACGATCGAGATTCACCTCGAGTTCTACACACCCGTGACGCTTACTGCCGGGCAGGGCATCTACCTGGACAGCACGATGGAGCACGCCTACCTGGCGAAGGACTGCGAAAGCGCGCTGGTGCTCGCAGTCTGCTCGAGCGAGGATCAACCTGAGGGCGTTTTGGGCTACTTCTGACGCTCGTGAGCGCGCAAAGCGCGCGAAACGTGAACCTTGCGGGTGCGGGCGCTCCTAGGCGGCGCGCACGCGTTGTCGCAAATGTTGTAACAGCCCCTGGGTGGCCGCTTCGACGAGATCCAGAACCTCCTCGAATCCGTTCGGCCCACCGTAGTAAGGATCAGGAACCTCCCTGACGGCGGCATCGGGCGCGAACTCCAGAAACAATCGCAGCCGATCGCGCGCATGCGCAGGAGCCCGATGCTCGAGTACATTCAGATTTTCGCGATCCATGGCGAGAATCAGATCGAACTCCTCGAAGTCACGCGGCTCCACGATGCGCGCGCGCAGAGGTGACATATCGTAACCGCGCCGGCTGGCCGCCTGCCTCGTGCGCAGATCGGGCGGCTCGCCGATGTGATATCCGGCGGTGCCGGCGGAATCCACTTCAATCGCCAACTCGGGCGCTTCACGCGCCGCAATCGCACGGAACACGGCTTCCGCGGTCGGCGAGCGGCAGATGTTTCCGAGGCACACGAACAGAATTCTCACTTCATCCCCAAAGTCAGAGACTTACGAGCGAAACGTACCAACACGCGCCCACAGAATCAATCGCATGGCGGGCGCCTGACGGAACCGCGAGCATGGCGGCGCCGCATCCCTCGAATGCAAATCAACAGCCCGTTGCCGCGCCAGCTCCATCCCCGCGCTGTTGGATGAAGCGCTGCGAAATGGCGCCCCATCCCACGGGCTCGGTGAGACCGTCACTCGGCGTGCGCCCTTGGAGAATCGTGACGCAAGCGGTGATCAGACCGGCGGGTTTCTGGTAGCTTTGCCGTTGCAAATATCAATAATGAGGCAGGGATGCGCATCCCCTCGCTTGATGGATTCAGGGCGACGTCCATTCTGTTGGTCATCGCCTCCCATCTGACGCTCGAACATCCGGTCCCGCTGCTCTGGCGTGTGCAATATGGCAAATTGGGGGTCCGGGTATTCTTCGTGATCTCGGGCTTTCTGATTACGTCCTTGTTACTGAAGGAGCGCCAGAAGACCGGGAACATCAGCTTGAGCGGCTTCTATCTGCGCCGGCTCTTCAGAATCGCCCCTGCCTACTACGTGTTTCTCGCGGCCATCGCGCTCCTGATCCCCACCGGCCTGGTGGTGGCCAACTATGCGAATGTCGGGTTCGCAGCGATTTACCTGAACGACTACACCTTCGAAGGGGGAACGGTCGGGCACACATGGTCTCTCGCGGTAGAGGAACAGTTTTACCTGCTTTGGCCCCTGTTGCTGGTGTTGAGCCGGCGGCCGGAGAGAGTCTGCCTGGGCGTGCTCCTGGTCGCCCCGGTGTTCCGATTACTGTCGAGCTATCAGCTCTGGCCCAGTAATGCGGAGCTCGCATTCGAGTGCGTCTGCGATTCTCTGGCGACCGGATGCTTGTTGGCCCTCTGGCGGGAACGGCTGTGGGAGAGCCTCGCCTATCGCACCGTCGTGAGCTCGAGATGGGTCATCGCCATTCCGTTGGGGACACTCCTCGTGCTCGCCGTCCTCCCCTCTTCGATCGTCGTCTGGGTCCTGGGAGGATCGGCGCTCAATATAGGGATTGCGATGGTGCTCGATCGCTACATGCGGATGCCACACACGATCATCGGGCGTGGACTCAACTGGGCGCCCGTGGCATGGCTGGGAACGCTGAGCTATTCCCTCTACCTGTGGCAGCAGCCCTGGATGGCAGGAACGGTGCCGCTACCCTGGTACATCAAAATAGGTGGCGCGCTCTTGTGCGCGGCGGCCTCCTACTATTGGATCGAGAAACCCTGCCTCGCTCTGCGTAAGCGCTGGGACACCGCTCCGTCTCTCCCACCGGCAGGCGAATCAGAAATGGTGAGTGGCGCGCCCGCGCAGCAGCTCCAGTGAAACGTGGTGGCAGTTCCCGGGTCCCAAGACTATGCTTTGTAAGGGGAACTAGGACACCATAACAACACGAGAGAGCCTTTATGTTGAAAGCCCTGGCCGCCCACCTGCCGAGCGAGATTCAGAGCCAGCTGAAACGAGCCTATTTCCGCACCCAGATCTGGCGCTCCCGCTTCACGGCCGATGAGCCGGAATACGCCCGGCTCCATGAGTGGGTACAGCCTGGGGATGTCTGCATCGATGTAGGCTCGAATGTCGGGCAGTACGCTCGCCGCATGGCTGAGCTCGTCGGCCCCACGGGCATGGTGTTTGCCATCGAGCCGATGCATGAGACCTTCCGGGTCCTGGCGTCCAATGTCGGGGACCTGGCGAATGTCATCCTTCTCAACATGGCCGCATCCGACCGTTCCCAGGATGTGTACATGGAGTTGCCCCGGTTCGGCTCAGGGCTGAACAACTACTACCGGGCATCCATCTCGGCCCAGGGCACTCATCACGTGAGGACCATACCCCTCGATTCGCTCGAGCTGCAGCGAGTCGCGCTCATCAAGATCGATGCCGAGGGACACGATCTGGAGGTGCTGAATGGGGCGCAGCGCCTGATTCAGCTGTGCCGTCCAAAGCTGATCGTCGAAGAGAACTCAGGCGGGATCATCGCGCAGTGGATGCGAGAGCATGACTACAAGGTGATCCGCCTGCCCGATTCCTGCAACGTCGTGGGCATGCCTTAGGAGCCTGTCGGACTTGGGATGCGCCTGCTGCGGCCGCCCTCGCGACGGCGATCCCGAGTCCGACAGGCTCCTAGCCTACAGGCGACGCCACCGCTCTTGCGGCTATCGCACGCCGGCGCACGGTGGTCGGTGAGAGTCCGAAATGGGAGCGAAAGCGATCGGAGAAGTGGGTGTAGTTGCGAAAGCCCCATGAGCGGGCAATGTCGGCCAGGGCGTGCCCTTCCAGCATCGGGTTGAGGAGGTCCCTGCGAATGCCTTCCAGCCGCTGGTGATACACGTACTCCATGAGCGCCTCGCCGTGGGGCGCGAACACTCTGGCCAGCGTGCGCCGCGACCAGCCGAGATCGGCGGCAATGCGCTCGACCGTCAATTGCGGATCGCGCAGATGTTGAGTGATGTAGCGATGAACCCGCTCGCGCCGCAGCTCGCTCTCCTCCACCGGGCCGAATGAGACTTCATGCCGGAGAGCGACGTTCAGCAATGCGGCGAGTTGCTCGGCCAGAGCCTCTGCGTGAGCAGTGCGGATGTAGGGCAACTCGTCCGCGAGACAGACGGCCGTCGAAAAGAACAGCCGCCCGGTGCCGCCGGCAGCGGAGAACGGCCGAGCAGCCGATTGGGCCGATATGAGATCCGCCGCAACATGTTCCCGGCCGAGCGCCAAAATCAAACGTTCGGTCCGTTCACGGCAGGTCACCGCGTAGGGGTGGTCCGCACCTGCTGTCACCCAACATCCAGGCTCCAGCGTGAGCATGCGACCGGCCAGCTCCAGCACACTGGTGCCGCTGACCTGCAGGACGACGTGTACATCCGACCCGGACATGCCGCCCACGCGTCTTGGATCATTCACGACACGATGGGGTCCCGCACGAACCCGGCCAATCGCCAGCCAGGTCACACGTGTGTACTGCAGCGTGCCGTGCCCGGAGGGATCCTCGAGGTGCTGCCATGACAGCGTGGCGCGGATACCCGAGCGCCTGGAAGCTGCAGTGGAGACGATATCTCTCGGGGGGAAGGCAAGGGCGCCCACGGTCCGTACGGAGCCTGAGACGACATCCGCACTCACTGGCAACCAACCCTACGTCCAGGGCATACGTCAGACGTCAGGTGCATCCTTTCACCGACCCGGAACACAAACATTAGACCCTGTCTTGAATACCAAACCGGTGTCTCTGGTACCAAAGGCGGCCCGCTAGACCTAAGGCCTGAGTTAGGTTCGGCGGGCCGCCCCTGGTTTCCAGGAAGCGGCGAGGTGACGTGCAAACGCGCGCTATCCTGGTAGACGAAGCGCCGGCCGTTTTCCCCCAAGCTGCGCTTTCGTTGGCCTCGAGCGACATATGCGTGGGGGTTCTCTTTCTGTGGTTCGTCTATTGGCCTATAGTATCGAGGAGTCATTGATGACACAGGGTACGCGAACGAGTCATGGAGGAACTAACCTCGCTGCGACACCAATGGATTGCGGATCACATTCTTCCCTGGGAGGCGGAAGTCCGTCGCTGGCTGAGTCGCTACACGCGCGCGCTCCTGGCGCAGGACATTGACGACCTGATTCAGGAGGCCTACGCAAGATTGTGGAGCGCCGATTTTACCCGGGTCAGGGATGGACGCACGTTCCTGTACTCGGTCGTCCGCAACGCTCTGCAAGATCAATTGCGGCGTGCCCGCGTGGTCCAGATCGAGTGCGTCGCGGAAATCGAGTCTTTCAATATAGATGAGGCCCCCGGCCCGGAACGGTTGGTGAGCGCTCATCAGCAGTACGAGCAGCTTCTGCGGGTGCTGCAGAGATTGACGCCGCAGCGGCAGACCGTCTACCAGCTGCGCAAGTTCGAGGGTCTGTCACTGCGGGAGATTGCGACGAAACTGGGCCTTGCGGAAAAGACAGTCGAAAATCTGCTGCGGCTGGCCCAGGCGCAGGTGATGGAGGCAATGTTCGCGGATGGGGAGCCTGTCGCGCGCCAACCGGGCGAAAAAAAATATGAGCTCAGGAGCAGACGAAATCGATCTGAATGAAATCGACCTCGAGGCTCTTCGCTGGCTGGCGATGATGGAGCACGGTCCGCTATCGTCGCAAGAGCAGCTTCGTTATAACGCATGGCTCGCCGCGGATACCCGGCACCGGGGGTCCATCATCCGCGCGCAGGCCGCATCCTTGCGCCTCGAACGCCTGGCAGCCCTCGCGGGAGGTCGCAGTATCCTGCAACCTCCCCCGCAACGAGCGCTCCTTCCGCCAAAGAACATAACTCGTCAACGTATGCTCATGGCAGCGGCCGCCGCAGCCGGTCTGGCGGGAATCGCCGCATGGGTCGGGCGCGATTGGATCGACGAGACATGGGGTGGCACTGTCTACACCAGCAACGTCGGCGAGTTGAAGAAACTCACTCTACAGGACGGTTCCGTCCTGACAATGAACACGCAGACGGAGATCCGGGTCCACTACACACGCGAGCGCCGCGACATTAGTCTCATTCGGGGCGAAGCCATGTTCACCGTGGCGCATGACGCCACCCGGCCCTTCGAGGTTCGAGTCGGAAACTGGACGGCGCGCGCCGTCGGAACCGAGTTTGCGGTTCACCGGTTGGATGAGGCGACGACGAACATCACTGTAACGGAAGGCGTTGTCCAGATGTTGCCGCCGGATAGAAACTCCGCTGCCGCGGAGCCGCGCCTCACCGCGAATCAGGAAGCAACTGTCGGTGGTAACAGCACAATCGCGGTGAGCCAGATCTCCGCGACCGAGGTGGGCACGCAACTGGCCTGGCGCACTCATCTCGTGGTGTTCAGCGGTGTGCCGGTACGAGAGGCGCTCGCGGAAATGAACCGGTACAGCCGCAAGCGTATCGTTGTAAATGACCCTGAAATACTACAACGTCGGATCGTCGGTGTTTTCTCCACGGTCGATTCGCAGACCTTCATATCCGCGCTGCAAGCGACCTTAGGCGTAGAAGCTGTCGAGAGCGGCAACACCGTGTTGTTGCGTAATGTGAACTAACACCAATTCTCGGCACGAAAACTTGGGGGGTTCCCAGTTGCCGTTCGTCCATCCGCTTCGAGGACACACCTTCATGGCGGACGAGGCAGCAATGGCAAACAACCGCAACATTCGCAAAACGATTCAGGGACTTTTGGCGGCCGCCGCGTGCTTCGCAGCCGCCGGCGCCCTGGCAGCCACTCCTGTGGCTAACGAGGTTCACTCCTGGAACATCCCCGCAGAAGACGCCCCGGCGGCGGTGCGAGACTTCGGTGTGCAATCGGGGGTAGTGATCAGCGCCGCGCAGAAAGACCTGGAGGGTAAACGGCTCAACGCGGTCATGGGCTCTCTAACCGTGGACGACGCGCTGCGCCAACTGGTCGCGGGCACCGGACTCAAGTACGTATACGACAGCACCGGCCGCGCCGTGACCCTGACAGCCGAGCACCCGGAGGGTGGCGGCGGAAAGCCAACAACAAAGGAAGACACGCGCAGCAGTGCGCCCTCTTCCAACGCACGGGGGGCCGAGGTCGAGCGGATGCTCCTGATGGAGGAGATCGTCGTAACGGCCCGCAAGCGCGTTGAGAATCTGCAGGATGTTCCCATTTCCGCGGAGGTCGTGAGCGGCCAGACCATCGCCGAGGAAAACGCGAACAATCTGACCGAGCTCGCGCAGACGATGCCCAGCATCCATATCAACAGCACCGGCGCCACCGGCCAGATGTTCATCCGGGGTATCGGCTCCGGCAACACTCTGCAGTTCGACCAGTCGGTCGGCACCTTCATCGACGACATCTATCACGGCCGCACGCGCATTGCCGATGCGATATACCTGGACCTCGATCGGGTCGAGGTCCTGAAAGGCCCCCAAAGTACCTTCTTCGGCAACAACGCCGTGGCCGGAGCGCTCAACATCGTAACAGCGCGGCCGACGGATACCTTCGGCGGGAGTGTCCGTGCACTCTATGGGCAATTTGGCCAATATGCCGCCGAAGGCGCTCTCAACATCCCGCTCAGCGACACGCTCGCCGTGCGCATTGCGGCGATCGGTGACGGCCTGAGCGGCTGGCAGAGGAATCCCTACGCCGGACGCGACCAGCCGGACGCGAACAACAAGGCCGGCCGCGTCACATTCCTCTACCGGCCGACTGATGACTTCGATGCAACATTGAAGATCGAAGGTGGGATCAACCACGAAGAGGACGGCTCGCAAATCGGCGACTGCCCCCCGCCAGCCCCGTTCGTGGCGGCCGGATTCTGCAAAACCGCGCTTGCGGCGGGGCTGCCGGTCGGTCTCAACAACCATGTGAACACGACCAGCCCGGGGCAGGGGATGCACCTGAGCTCGTCCGAAGACGTGCTCACCATGCACTATCGGCTGGGCGAGCACACGCTGACTTCGGTGACGGGGTTCTACAACTACCACTTCGCGGAGAATATCGACGCCGACGGTACACCGCCCCAATCGTTGAACATACGGACCCTCGAAGCCTATCATCAGGTCAGCCAGGAGCTGCGTATCGCCTCGCCGCTGGGCGGGACGTTCGAATATCTGGCCGGGCTTTATTTCCAGAACGACCATCTCGCCGGTACACCCGGTGACATTACCTACTTCTACCTGACGCCGACGCTCCAGGCCCTGGCGCCCTTCGCCGCGCTGGTGCCTTACTTGCCTCTGGGCCTGGCAACCCCCACTCAGCAGTCAGAGCATTCCTATGCGGCGTTTGGGTCGCTCGACTGGAACGTGACCGAGCAACTCAAGGTGGGCGCCGGCATCCGGGGTAGCTGGGTGTACAAGAATGCTACCCAGAACACACCTTACGGCACCGGAACCGCAACCTTTGGCGACGTCGTGCCTTTGCCGGCAAACCTGCAACCGCTCGCATCGAAACTGTTGGGCGTGCAACGAGCTCCCTGGAGCGCGACGCGCTCGGACAACGCCGCATTGCCGTCCGCGCAGATCGAATACAAGCTTACTCCCTCGGCGATGCTGTATGCGACCTACTCGCGCGGCTTTCTCGCTGGCATACCGACGGATGTCGGATTCATCCTGAACAACACCGTCCCCGTGGTGCCAATCCTGCCTGAGCGGGTCAATGCCTACGAAATCGGATTCAAGAGCGATCTTTTCCAGGATCACCTGCGCTTGAACCTGGACGTATTCCGCAGCAACTACACGAACCTCCAGGTAGCGAGCGCGGTAATCAGCGCTGCCGGAACAGTCACGGGGCAGATCGACAACGCAGCCGCCTCGCGTTCACAGGGCGTGGAGCTTGCCGAGGAATTGGTGTTTGGCGGCTTCCGTTTCAGAACCGCCGTGACGTATCTCAAGGCGCGTTACCTTAGCTATCCTGGTGTCACATTAACCGCGGGACAGACGTTCTGCCGTGCCAACCCGAAGCTGGCCGCCTGCATAGCGGAATTCCCGAACGGTGTAGGGCCCCTGCAGGACCTCTCCGGAATGCCGACGGGCTTCGCACCAACATGGAGCGGCAGCTCAACCGCCTCGTATACCTTCAATCTGCCGCGCGGGTATCACTTCATCACGGAAGCCGACGTCTTCGGCTCAACCCGGTACTTCTTCGGCAACAACGGAACGGACGATCCGGAGCAGATGCAACCCGGCTATGCACGCGTCGATGGCCGGCTCTCGTTGGAAGGCCCCGATGCACGCTGGGCTGTCGATGTCATACTGAAGAATCTGACGAGCAAGCAGATTGTCAGCGGCGGCGCCGGCGGTACGGGCCTGCCAACATCCACCGGCAGCACATTACTGCTGCTCGATCAGCCGAGAAACGTCGCCGTTCAGGCGCGCTATAAGTGGTGAGGTACGACGGGTGCCTTGGCGATGACGGACATCGAGCGGCAGACCATGACCAGGATCTGGTGGCGGATCATGCCGCTGCTGGCGACCGGCCTGTTGCTCGACTACATCGACCGGTCGAATATCGGACTGGCCGCCCTGCAGATGAAACAGGCGCTGGGACTGTCAAACACCGCGCTCGGTGTCGCGGGCGGCTTCGTCTCGATCGGCATTGCACTGGCCGCCGTTCCCAGCACGCTGGCGTTGCAGCGATTCGGCGCGCGGCGGTGGATGAGTCTGATCATGATCGTCTGGGGATTGTGTTCGGCCGGCACCGCCCTGGTATCGAACCGGCAGGAGCTCGCGTTCGCCCGAGCTCTGCTGGGCATCGCAGAAGCCGGCTTCTCCCCCGGGCTCCTCCTGTACGTGACGTACTGGCTGCCGAGTGAGTATCGGGGACGGGTATTGTCGTGCATCCTCATGGTTGCATCGCTGGTAGCCATCATCAGCGGGCCGATCGCGAGCGGACTGCTGTCCCTGGACGGCTTGCTGGGGCTGGCAGGATGGAAGTGGCTCTTCATCGCCGAGGGGCTGCCGACGATCGTGTTGGCCGTTGTCATGTTCCGGTTTTTGCCGGATAAACCCGAGGACGCTCACTGGCTCGCGCAGCCACAACGCGAGTGGCTCATCAAACGGCTCGCCGAGCAATCCCGGAATGTCGCTTCCGCCCAGGGCAACAAAGTCGGCTGGCATGCCCTCGCCAACATATGGGTGGTGATGTTGGCCATCGCCTTTCTCGGCATGACCACGAGCGGTGGCGCGGGTTTCAGCTTTCTGCCTCTCATCGTGCGGTCGATGGGAGTCTCGGTCACTCATGTGGGTTTCATGGTCGCCATACCGAGTGTCCTGGTGATGCTCTCGCAGCCACTATGGGGAGCATGGTCGGATCGTGCGCGGCGCCGTGAGATCGTCGTCGTCGTGGGCTGCATCGTGAATGCAGTGGGACTCGTGTGCACAGGAGCCCTGCTGCCCTCTCCATGGGCACTCGTACCATTCACGGTGGCATCCATCGGATATTTTGGCTCGGTCGCGCCGTTCTGGACCCTCCCTCCCGCATTTCTGACAGGCACGAGCGTGGCCGCTGGAATCGCAATGATCAACCTCGCGGGCAATCTCGGTGGCTTTACCGGCCCATCGCTGATGGGATGGGTGTCGGACACGACCGGCTCCTACGGCAGCGGCATCATTGCCGCGGCAGTGCCTGTCGTCGTCTCGGCGATGATCCTGGCTCTGATGGCTTTTCGGTCAGTGCGACCCGTGGTCGTGTCACCAAGCGGCGGGCGATGCTGACGCGGGCAAACAAGGCGATTGCGGAGTGCTTTCTGCTGGCCATCCCAGCGAAAGACACCGGGATGATGCGCTCGGTGTTGGCTCCCGAAGCGCACCTGTCGCTCATGATTGCCGGGGTGTATTCACCGCGGCTGCGTGCTTTTCCGCAAGGAACGCAATGGGACCGGGACGGGATCGTCGCAAGAGAGCTGGACTTCCAACAGCAGCTCGCAGGGCCGCTCTCACTGCGGATCCTCTCGCTCATCGCGGAGGGAGACTCCGTCGCCGCCGAAGTGATCGGCACCGGCTGTCGTGCCGCCACAGGCCAACAGTACATCCAGCACTACAGCTATCATTTTCAAATGAGCAACGGGCGGATAGTGGACATCCGCCTCTACCAGGATACGTTCCACCTCTGGCAAATCTGGAGCGGCCTGGAGCCTGAGATGCAGCCGCACTATCTTACGGCTGGCCGCCTCGCGGGCAGCGGTGCGCAGCAGTCCGTCGAGCCGCTACCCGGCGCGGCGGTGACGGATGGGATCGCTGTCAATAAACAGCTGGTGCGCCAGTTTCTCGCATCTGTTTGTAACCGCGATCCGCGGATCACGCGGAGGGTGTGGGCGGCTGACGGGATATGGAGCTTCGCCGTCGGCGCGGACTATTCGCCCGAGCTGCGCGCATTTCACGGGGCCCCTCGATGGGACCGCGAAGCGATGATCCACATGCAAGCGAATACGCAGAACGATGTCAGGGAGCCGCTGACTCTCGACATCTACTCCCTGATCGCGGAAGAAGACCAGATCAGTGCCG
>Ga0070680_100003691_pt1 | contig 11431 bp, 13 predicted proteins | sample KBSC73BmetaG_FD_64672 | JGI IMG/M metagenome (GOLD analysis project Ga0070680, IMG submission 64672) | Corn rhizosphere microbial communities from Kellogg Biological Station, Michigan, USA - KBS C7-3B metaG | ecosystem: Host-associated > Plants > Roots > Rhizosphere | place: USA: Michigan...
GGAGCCCATATAGGTCTTCGGCCACAGCGGCGACTCGATGCCGACGAGCTCGACGCTCTCGAACTCGCGCGCCATCTTCACAAAGCCGCCCATGTAGGATTTGGGATAGGCCTTCAGCAGCGCCTCGCCCTTCGCCGGCGAGCCCGAATAGATGAAATCCGACAGCGTGGTGTCGTTCTTGAGAAACGTTACCGTCTCGTGCGCGAAATGCAGCACGGCAATTCGAATTCGTTCGGCCATCGCCTTACCGCAGCCCGAAGCGGACGCCGGCATGGGCGAGCCCGCCCGCAATCGCGACCGGCGTGCCGTCGGCGCGCCAGCAGGCGGCGCCCGAGAGCATGCCGTCCTCGCCGAACCCGATCGCGTTCATGCCGCCCGCGACGGTTGCCATCTCCACGATCTGGTGGCCCATCGCCCGCAGTTTTGCGCGCACGGCTTCCGGGATATCCTGCTCGACCTCGAGAGCATTACCCTCGGTCCAGACCCGCGGCGCTTCCACCGCCTCCTGCAAACTCATGCCGTGGTCGATCAGGTTGATCAGCGCCTGCATCGCGCTCGGGAAGATACGTTTTCCGCCGGGCAAGCCCAGCGCGTAAACGAGATTGCCGTTACGCAGCGCCATGACGGGCGACATCGAGGTGGTGACGCGCTTGCGCGGTGACAGCGACAGCGCATGGCCTGGTCGGGGATCAAAAAGGTTCATGTAATTGTTCGGCACGGTGCCGAGGCCTGGGATCAGGAATTTCGCGCCAAAGAGATTGTTGATGGTCTGCGTGCTCGCGACCACGTTGCCGAAGGCGTCCGCCGCCGTCATGTGCGTGGTATAGGCGCTTTCCAGTTGCTTGACGCCCGCGCCCCATTTCTGGGCGCGCGACAGGTCGAGCGCATCACGACGCTCGCGCGCATAGTCCTTCGAGGTCAGCCGCTCGACCGGAACGTTGATGTAATCCGGGTCGCCGCTCGCCGCCTCGCGGTCGGCAAAGGCGATCTTCAGCACTTCCGCGAGCAGATGCACCGTCTCGGCCGTGCCGAAACCCAGGCCACGGAGATCAAAGCCTTCGAGGATGTTCAGCATCTGCGCGATGTGCACACCGGAAGCGGCCGGCGGCGGCGGCCCCAGAATTTCCCAGCCGCGGTAGTCGCAGCGGATCGGCAAGCGCTCGACGGTCCTGTAGTTGGTCAGATCTTCTTTCCGGATGAAGCCGCCATGCTTCGTCATGTAGTCGACGAGGATGTCGCCGAGCGGACCGTGATAGAGTGCATCCTCGCCGTGCTTCGAGATATAAGTCAGCGTCTCCGCATATTCCGCCTGCACCACGCGCTCGCCGGGCTTCAACGGCTCGCCCTTCGGCAGATAGATCGCCGAGATCGGCTTGTCGCGCAGCATCTCCCTGGCGCCGTCGCGGATGCATTCATGCAGATAGGGCGTCGCGAGATAGCCGCGCGCGGCGTGCTTGATCGCGGGCTGCATGACGTCGGCGAGGCTCATGGTGCCGAAGCGGCGCAGCGTTTCGCACCAGGCCTTCAGCGAACCGGGAACCGCGACGGCCTTCGCTCCGGTGAGGTTCTCGTCATCGATGGTGTCGAACACGTCATGCGCCGAGCCGGGCTTCGAGCGATAGGTATCCGGCTTCACCATCACCGGCACCGTGCTCTGGCCGTCGATGAAACGATGGCTGCCGTCGGAGGTACGGACATGCGCCATGCCGCCGCCGATGATGCCGACCATCATCGGCTCGACCACGGTCAGCGTGAACAGGGTCGCGATCGCGGCGTCGATGGCGTTGCCACCGGCCGCCAGCATCTCCGCGCCGGCGGCGGACGCCAGGGGATGGTTGCTCACCACCATGCCGCGGCTGCCCGTGGCCGGTTTCTTCTCGCAAGTGAAGGTCGTTTCCGTCCGGTCCCGCCAATTCCCGCCCATCGCCGCTTCCTGCGCTATTTGTTGGGAGCGATGTGAGCGGCATTTTTGGATCGGGTCAAGCACGCCGCCACAGAGGTTAACGCCTGGTAACATTTCGGTACTTGCACGGACTTTGAAATTATGGCGATCGTGTCATGATCGACTATCGTTGCCGGCATCTGATTCGACTTCGGATTGGCCTGGAACGTCCTGAGCGAGAATAGCTCTGCGTCGCGAACGCGACGCACTCAGTTCGGCGTATCCGCGAAAGCCCGTCAATTCATCCGAAGGACGCCACCAAAATGCAGACGATCGTATTGGCCACCCAAAAAGGCGGCAGCGGCAAGAGCACGCTCGCCATTGGGCTCGCACTGGCCGCCAGGCAGGCAGGCCACACTGTCCGCCTGATCGAGACCGACCAGCAGGGGACCCTTTCGCGCTGGCAGACCCGCCGCGGCATCGCGGATTTGCTGGTCGAGACTGTTTACGGCGCCGACGAGATCGAACCCCGCCTGCGGTCGCTTGCGCGCTATGGCGTGACGCTGGCGATCATCGACACCGCCGGCGGCGTCAGCGCCGCGACCACGGCGGCGATCCGCTACTGCGACTTCTGCATGATCCCGGCGCGTCCCTCGGTCGCCGATATCGAAGCGAGCGCCGCCACCCTCGGCGTCGTGCGCGCCTGGCAGAAGCCGTTCGCCTTCATCCTCAACCAGACGCCGATCCGCGGTCAGCGCATCAACAGCGCCGCTGACGCGCTCGGCGACGCGGCCGCTCGCGACATGGATGACGTCCTCGCCCGCCCCTTCATCGGGATGCGCAACGATCACCAGGACGCCCTCGCCGCCGGCCTTGCGGTGAGCGAATTCTCGCCGTCCGGCAAGTCGGCCGATGAGATCCGCGACCTCTGGCAGTGGATAGCGACACGGTTGAACGGCGGCGTCGCGGTCAACGAGGGAATCAGCCACGAGGTTTCGGACGTGGCGTTTCCGATCATCCTCTCGCCGGAGCACGTCAGGGTGACGACCGCTGCAGATGCGGCGCAACCCCTGCCCGTGCTCGGCAAGAGCCTGGCCTGGGACGCCGGCCTCTAGATTATTCCAGTTTGCGCGCGATCTTTTCGGAAAACCGCTACACACCCCGCATCAGATGCGGGGCAGGCTTCCCCGCATCAAGTGGGGGGAAGGCTTTTTCCGGATCATGCGCTAAAGGCCGGCATTCACTTCTGGCACTTCGGGCACCAGAAGGTCGAACGTCCGTTCTGGGTGAAGCGGCGGATCACGCCGCCGCAGCCCTTGCCGCATTTCTCGCCTTCGCGGTCATAGACCTGGAAGGAATGCTGGAAATAGCCAAGCTCGCCTGAGGTCTGGCGGTGGTCGCGCAGCGAGGAGCCGCCGGCCTTGATCGCCTGATTCAAGACGTCATGGATCGCGTCGACCAGGCGTTTGGCGTGGTCGGTCGGCTCGCCCTTTTTGGTCGCGAGCGTCGAGGCCCGCCGCTTCGGCGACAGATGCGAGCGATACAGCGCCTCGCAGACATAGATATTGCCAAGCCCCGCCACCACGCGCTGGTCGAGCAGCGCGGCCTTGAGCGTCGTCGACTTGCCGGCGCAGGATTTGGCCAGCATGGCGGCATCGAATTCATTGCCGAGCGGCTCGGGGCCGAGACCCTTCAGGAGCGGCTCGCTCTCCATCGCATTCCGCGCGATGATCTTCATGTAGCCGAAGCGGCGCGGATCGTTGAACACGATGTCGGCGCCCGAGGACATGCGAAACAGCACGTGGTCGTGCGCGCTATCCTTGCCGCGCGGATGGTGGAACTCGCCGGGCGTCGCCGCCTCGTCCTTCTTCTGCACGCGGAACGAACCGGACATGCCGAGATGCATGAGCAGGACGTCGCCGGAGCCGAGATCCGCCATGAGATATTTGGCGCGGCGGCCGAGCCCGGTCACGGTCTGGCCGGTCAGCCGCGCGACAAAGTCCTTCTGAAAGGGAAAGCGCAGGTCTTTCCGCCGGGCTTCGGCGTGCAGAATTCTTGCGCCTTCCATGACAGGCTGTAGTCCGCGGCGGACAGTCTCGACTTCGGGCAGTTCGGGCATGGAGAGGTCATTCACCTTATGAAGGTGACGTGATAGCCCCATTGCGCCGGGCGCGCTATGGTCCGGGCGACGGAGTAGTTGAGTTATGAACCGGCCGGACGAAACCACCCATTTCGGCTTCCGCGACGTGCCGCTGGAGGAAAAGCAGACGCTGGTGAACGGCGTGTTTCACAGCGTGGCACGGCGCTATGACCTGATGAACGACCTGATGTCTGCTGGACTGCACCGCGTCTGGAAAGACATCATGGTCAACACCCTCAACCCGCCGAGGAGCGATCACCCATACGCGCTGCTCGACGTCGCGGGCGGCACCGGCGACGTCGCTTTCCGCGCCGCGAAAGCGTCCGGCGCAGGCTTCCGCGCCACCGTCTGCGACATCAATGCCGACATGCTCTCGGTCGGCCGCGACCGCGCGGCCAAACGCCATCTCGACGATCGCGTGTCGTTTGTCGACGGCAATGCCGAAGGGCTCGCTTTCCCCGACCGCAGTTTCGACGGCTACACCATCGCCTTCGGCATTCGCAACGTGCCGCGGATCGATCTCGCGCTCAAGGAAGCCTATCGCGTGCTGAAGCCCGGCGGACGCTTCCTGTGCCTCGAATTTTCCAGTGTCGACGTGCCCGGGCTCGATCGGCTCTACGACCTGTTCTCGTTCAGGGTGATCCCGCAGCTCGGCCGCGCCGTCACGGGCGACGCCGAGTCCTACCAATATCTCGTCGAGTCCATCCGCAAATTTCCGAAGCCCGCGGCATTCGCGGACATGATCCGCTCTGCCGGCTTCGCCCGCGTCAACTGGCAGACGCTCTCCGGCGGCATCGTGGCGTTGCATTCGGGCTGGCGTTTGTGATCTCGGCGTTCACCCACATCGCGCGGCTCGCCCGCGCCGGCATCGTGTTTGCGCGTGAGGGCGTGTTCGGCGCCGTCGACCCCTCACTGGTGCCGCCGCACGGACAGCTTGCACTGAAGATGGCGCGGCTGATCGAGCGCGGCGGCGCAAAGTCGGGACCGCGCCTCTCGCGCGCGCTGGAGCGGATGGGGCCGGCCTATCTCAAGCTCGGACAATTCCTCGCGACCCGCCCCGACGTCGTCGGCGTCGGGATGGCGCGCGACCTCGAAGCCCTGCAGGACCGGCTGCCGCCGTTTGCGCAGGCCGAGGCCGAGGCCGTGATCGCAGCCTCGCTGGAACGCCCGATAACACAGGCCTTTGCGAGCCTCGGCCCGCCGGTGGCGGCGGCCTCGATCGCGCAGGTTCATCGCGGCGAGGTGCTGCGGGACGGCGTGCGCCGGCAGGTGGCGGTGAAGGTGCTGCGGCCCAACGTGGCCGCGCGCTTCCGCCGCGACCTCGCCGATTTTTTCTTTGTCGCGCACAAGGCCGAAGCCTATTCGGCGGAAGCGCGGCGGCTGCGGCTGGTCGAGGTCATCAACACCATGCAGCGCTCGGTCGCGATGGAGATGGATCTGCGGCTGGAAGCGGCCGCGCTCTCCGAGATGGCGGAGAACACTAACGACGATCCCGACTTTCGCGTGCCCACCGTCGACTGGGATCGTACCACGCACAATGTGCTGACCATGGAATGGATCGACGGCATCGCGCTGAGCGACCATGCGCGGCTGGAGCAGGCGCGGATCGACCTGCCCGATCTCGGCCGCAAGGTGATCCAGAGTTTTCTGCGCCACGCATTGCGCGACGGCTTCTTCCATGCCGACATGCATCCGGGAAATCTCTTCCTCGACAAGGAAGGGCGCCTGGTCGCGGTCGATTTCGGCATCATGGGGCGGCTCGGCCTGAAGGAGCGGCGCTTCCTCGCCGAAATCCTGCTCGGCTTCATCACCCGCGACTACCGCCGCGTCGCCGAGGTGCATTTCGAGGCGGGCTATGTCCCCTCGCACCATTCGGTCGAGAATTTCGCGCAAGCGATCCGCGCCATCGGCGAGCCGATCCATAACCGCACCGCCGAGGAAATCTCGATGGCGCGGCTGTTGACCTTGTTGCTCGAGGTCACCGGCCTGTTCGACATGCGCACGCGGCCCGAGCTGATCCTGCTGCAGAAGACCATGGTCGTGGTCGAGGGCGTGGCGCGCGGCTTCGATCCCAAACTCGATATCTGGAAGACCGCCGATCCCGTGGTGAGGGAATGGATCGAGCGCAATCTCGGTCCCATCGGCCGCATCCAGGGCGCAGTGTCGGGCGCCGGCGAGATCGCCCACCTGCTTTCCAAGCTGCCGCAAATCGCCAGCCGCGCGGTGACCGTGCTGGAGCAACTGGAGACCATGACCCGGGAGGGCCTCGTGCTGTCGCCGGATACGATTGCCGCCATGGGCCGCAGCGAGGGCCGCAAGAGCCGCTGGCGCACCATCGCGCTCTGGATTATCGCCGTGACCTTTATCGGGATTTTGATCGCCATCCGGCAGCTTTGATTGCACTGCAATCACATCGATGCTAGCATTGCTAGCATACCGATGAGGAAGCCGCCATGGCAAGCCTGACCATCCGAAAGCTCGACGACACCATCAAGTCCTATCTGCGCCTGCGCGCGGCCAGGAACGGCCGCTCGGTCGAGGAGGAGGTGCGGGTGATCCTAGGCGAATACACCCAAGGGACCCCCGTGCCGGTCGCCGCTGCCCTACCGCAACCGGCCATGCAGACCCCCGCCCGGCCGCTCCAGGCGCGCCACAGTGCGGCCGGCGAGGTCCGCGTCACCCTGATCATCGGCGGCGGCATTGCCGCCTACAAGTCGCTCGACCTGATCCGGCGTCTGAAGGAGCGGCACATCCGCATCCGCTGTGTGCTGACCAAAGCCGCCACGCAATTCGTCACGCCGCTGGCGGCAAGCGCGCTGTCGGGCGAGCGCGCCTATACCGACCTGTTCGATCCCGAGAGCGAATTCGATGCCGGCCATATCCGCCTCGCCCGCGACTGCGACCTGATCGTGGTCGCGCCCGCGACCGCCGATTTGATGTCGAAAATGGCGCAAGGCGCCGCCGACGATCTCGCCAGCGCCGTCCTGCTCGCCGCGGGCCGGCCGATCCTGCTCGCGCCCGCGATGAACCCGATGATGTGGAGCAATGCCGCGACCCGCCGCAATGCCGCACAGCTCGCGCGCGACGGCGTCGCGTTCGTCGGACCCAACGCCGGCGAGATGGCGGAGTCAGGCGAAGCCGGTGTCGGCCGCATGTCGGAGCCGACCGAAATCGCTGATGCCGCCGAGCGGTTGCTGCGCCCGCCGCAGCCGCGGCCACTCGCCGGCAAGCGCGTGCTCATCACCGCCGGTCCCACGCATGAGCCGATCGATCCCGTGCGCTACATCGCCAATCGCTCGTCGGGCAAGCAGGGTTTTGCGATCGCCGCGGCGGCGCAGGCGGCTGGCGCCGATGTCACGCTGATTTCGGGCCCCGTCGAGCTTGACGATCCCGCCGGCGTTTCCGTCGTGCATGTGGAATCCGCGCGCGACATGCTCGGGCAGGTGGAAGCCGCGTTGCCGGCCGACATTGCTATTTTTGCGGCGGCGGTGGCCGACTGGCGTGTCGCCAACGAAGGCGGGCAGAAGCTGAAGAAGACCGACAAGGCCATGCCGCCGCTCGAGCTGGTCGAGAATCCCGACATCCTCGCCACCATCTCGAAGCTGAAAGAACGCCGTCCGCCGCTCGTGATCGGCTTCGCCGCCGAAACCGAGCATCTGATCGACAACGCCAAAGCCAAGCTCGCACGCAAGGGCTGCGACTGGATCGTCGCCAACGACGTCTCCCCCGCGCTAGGGGTGATGGGCGGCGACCGCAACACCGTGCATCTGCTCACCCGCAACGGCTCGGACATCGCGGTCGAGTCCTGGCCTATCATGACCAAGGAGCAGGTCGCGGCCGAACTGATCGCGCACTTCGCGAAGAATTTTGCAGGCGCGTGATCCGCAGCCAACGGACCGCGCGATGTGTGCCGGTCGACGTTTGGACTAGGCGCGTTGTTGGGACGCGTACTTGCAAGTGCCCGCGTTCACAGGTGGAGCGGACCAAAACCGGGCCGACCAGCTAGGTCGGCTCTTGACCCCTGAGCGGTCATGCTAGGGCGCCTCCATTCTGGTCAGTCCCTTACGAAGTAGGTGTAATTCAGAATGAACACGTTGGGATAGTGCAACTCGGAACGCTTGTCGGTTTCTTTGAGCAAAAACGGCAACTTCGCCTCGATGTCCGGCGATGTAATCGGATCGGTTGTCATGTCGATTGCGATTGAACGCAAATGTACTCCAAGTTGCTCATCGAGCTGGTCGGGTCGAACGACTTGCACGGTCGCCGCATCGTTCGGATTAGTAACAGTGACCAAGGTCGGCATCTTGTCGATCGCAAGTTCCCAGTGACCACGGAGCTCTGGCAAGCGGGCAAGCGTGCGATCGTCGAGAATCAGTCTGAAGTGCTGCGGAACAACTTGGTTTGCAAAGCCGCTATTCTCGGCAGTGCTGCCCGATGCCAAGAGCGCCACGATATTCTTGCCGCCCGGAAGCTCGACAAACACCGCCTGGCCTCGCACTGATTGGTCAAGCCGCCTGACTTCGGGAAGAAACTGGGGCTGCTTGCTGACCAGCACTTCGATCACACTCGATCCGGACCTCATCTCGCCACCGACCTCAACAGTCACCGTCATGCGATAGCGATAGGCATAGGTCGGATACTTGATCTTATAGACCGTGACGACCGCAGGTATGATCAAGGCCGCAATCATCGAGGCCACGATGGCCGGCCACTTCATATCAACCTCCTGCTCTAGGGTCTTTGGCATAGAGAAAGGATCGAGGGTCGTGCGGCACTCGCGCCTATTGTGATCATATCCAGTTAATGAATCGACACTCGCGCTGGTTGAATTGAACCAACTGCGAACCGGAACAATCCGTTTGCGCACCTGGGATCAATGGTGACACGAAAATCCGGCGCATCGGCAAACTCGGAGGGTCAGTAAGGCGCGCCATTTGACGATTTGTTTAATCTGGCTATAATCTGGCCAGAATGGCTTTTGCTATCGTTCTCGCCCCAGAGGCGGTCGAAGACCTCCAGAGGCTGACAGCCAATGTTCGGGCAACCGTGCGGACCGCGCTCGAAACGCACCTGAGGCATGAGCCCGAGAAAACGAGCCGGAGTCGCATCAAGCGGTTGCGAGGCCTGCTCAGGCCGCAATACCGCCTGCGGGTTGGCGAAGTTCGGGTGTTCTATGACGTTTCAGGCAGAACCGTTGAGATTTTGGCGATCGTGGCCAAATCGGAGGCCCAATCATGGCTCGCACAGTTCGGAGATCCGGAGTGAAGGAAGTTCCGCTATCCGAAATCAAGGACGATCTGTCTCGGTTTCTTCGAGAGGCAGAGACACAGGAAATCGTCATCACGCGCCACGGCAAGCCGGCGGGCGTGCTGATTGGCTTTGAATCGGAAGAGGACTGGTTCGAATACCGTCTCGAGCACGATCCGCGTTTCTTGCAGCGCATTGAGAAGGCCCGCACTAGTCTGCGCGCAGGACGCGGGGTCCGGCTCGAAGATATCGAATCGGAATAGCGTTCGATGCGGTGTTACGCCTGATAAAGGCTTAGTCCGCGAGGCCCAGGACGAACGCCAAGGCTGTGCCAAGCCGCGCCATGTCCTGGCTGCCAAGCCGACCGATCTTGCGTCCAATGCGCTCGCGTCTGATGGTCACCGGCTTATCGGCCATTACCTGCGATGTCAGCCGCAATCCGTTTTCGGGTTTGGGATCGATCGTGACGCGAAAATCCGGGGCCTCGGCCAACTCGGACGTCAACTGGCAAACCACCACCGAGGAATGGCTTTCCGGAAAGGCGTCGGTTTGCACGATGACGGCCGGACGCGGCTTGCCATAATCGCCGGTCGCAGCGACGGTGACCACGTCACCGCGTCGCATCGGCGTCAAACTCGGAGACCGATTCGATCCATCTCAGGGCGTTGCTTTCTCGATCCGGATCGAGGCCGGCGACCTGCTTCGCCACCCGCCGCCGCACGGCGCGCAGGCGTGGATCAGCAACAACCAGGCGCACCTCGCGCAGCCCGCGCGCGCGCCGGCGTTGCCGCATCATCTTCATCCGCTCGGCAGGCTCTGGCATGGACTCCTCCATCCGCTACACGTTATAATGTAACGCGTTACGGACGGAAGGCAAGACTGACGAATGAGCGGGCGGCTCTTGGGAGCGGATGGCCCGGTTACAGGGGACAGACGGCTTGAGCACCATCAGAATCGACATCCGCCAATTGCCGCATGGCGAGGGCCTGCCGCTGCCGGCCTATCAGAGCGCGCACGCGGCCGGACTCGACCTGCTCGCGGCGGTGCCTGAGAATGCGTCGGTGGTGCTCGCGCCGGGCAAGCACGCGATGGTGCCGACGGGTCTGGCCATCGGGCTGCCGGAGGGTTTCGAAGCGCAGGTGCGGCCACGCTCGGGGCTTGCGGCCAAGCACGGCGTCACCGTGCTCAATTCACCCGGCACGATCGACGCCGACTACCGCGGCGAGATCCAGGTGATCCTGATCAACCACGGCGCCGAGGCCTTCACCATCCGCCGCGGCGAGCGTATCGCGCAGATGGTGATCGCCCCGGTCGTGCAGGTGCAGCTCGTGGCGACCTCCACCCTGCCCGCGAGCGACCGCGGCAGCGGCGGCTTCGGCTCGACCGGCCGCTAACCCCCTCCTCCCGCCTGGAAATCTGACGCGCTTTACCGAGATTGAAACAGGCTCGTTGACTTTACCTACTAATAGGTAGATAAATCTGCCGCTGTTTCCAACCGAGGAGAAGAACGTGACCACCGAGCTCTATTGGCTGACGCTGACCGCCCTCATGACGGCGCTGCTCTGGGTGCCCTATGTCCTCAACCGCGTGGCCGCGACCGGCCTCGGCGGCACGCTTGCGGGAAGCGCGCCTGATGCGGGCAAGCTTGCGGAATGGGCGCAGCGCGCCATCCGCGCGCACACTAATGCGGTCGAAAACCTCGCGATCTTCGCGCCGATCGTGCTGACCGCGCATGTGCTCGGCATTTCCAATCCGGCCACAAAAGCGGCCGTGGTGGTCTACTTCTTCGCGCGGCTGGCACACTTCGTGGTCTACGCGGCCGGCATTCCTGCCGCGCGCACGCTGACCTTCACAGCCGGCTGGCTCGCGCAGATCGTGATCATCGCCAGCATCCTGCGCTGGATTTGAGACGATGCGACGCACCCTGCTCATCACCGGCATTGCGGAAGGGCTCGGCGCCGAAATCGCCGGCACCTTCGCGCAGGCCGGATACGATGTCTTCGGGCTGTCACGCTCCGTGCGAGCGTCCAAAGCTGTCAGCGCGCTCGTTCAAGAGGGCGGCGGCCGTTACACCCATCTTGCCTGCGATCTTGCGCAGCCGGCCGACGTTTCCCTGGCGCTCCGGCCAATCGCCGAAGGCGTCGACGTGCTGATCCACAATG
>Ga0070680_100003702_pt1 | contig 11424 bp, 11 predicted proteins | sample KBSC73BmetaG_FD_64672 | JGI IMG/M metagenome (GOLD analysis project Ga0070680, IMG submission 64672) | Corn rhizosphere microbial communities from Kellogg Biological Station, Michigan, USA - KBS C7-3B metaG | ecosystem: Host-associated > Plants > Roots > Rhizosphere | place: USA: Michigan...
GAAGCAAGCTTCCCATACCAACTACCTTACCGGCCTTAGCTTGTTCATAAGTACTTCTGGGAAGATTAATCCCCATCTGCATATATACTTGTTGAACTAGCCCAGAACAGTCTACGCCCTTAGTTAGGGAGTTACCTCCCCATACATAGGGAACACCATTTTGAGCAGCAGTCATTGCTAGTGATACTGCTTTTGCACCAGCATTCTTACCTGATGCACCAGGTGCCCAGTTAACTTGATAACCAGCGTTCATCTCTGCATTATTTTGCAGAGTTTGCCACTGTGCTTTAGCCTGATCTGTAGCTAGTGCTGCCTTACCAATGTCTTGTGTAGCTGTGAGTTGCTTATTAAAGAAGTCAGAGAAGTCCGTCATTTTATCCTGGACAATTCCCCACTCATTAATAGGAACCTGTCCTGCGGCCTTCTCACTATACTGCTTAGCTAGATCAGTAGTTCTATCTGACTTAGATTGCATATAGTTACTAATAGCAGTTGACTTGCTAGCATCCAACCAGTTAGGTACTGAAGAACCATATTGAGGGGTTGTCGCGATTTGACGATTAGGGTTAGAGATACCAAGTTTAGGGTTAACCAGTTTAGTACCAGAAGACGAAAGGGGATTTACTGTCTGTCTGTTGAGCATGGAATTCTGGTAAGTCTTAAGGAATTCTTCTACAGCCATTATTGTCTCAACCCCTTAAGATAGTCTCGAAGATCGAACTCCGCACTCTTAATGTACGGACCAGTATTCTGCATACCCATCGCGGTAAGCATATTGAAAATATTCTGGAAATTAACTCCCGAGCTACCTTCTTTAGTGGTATCAGATACGCCAAATTCCCCTGTAGCACGACCGGCATGGCTAAGTCCAGGAATCTGCTTAACTATATAATCAGTATCAGTAATGCCATCAATAGGTGCGCCAGTTTGTGCTTCTCTCCCTGTAGCCAATTCAATAGGAATTCTTGCAGCAGGGTTAAGCATTCCCATAGCCATTTTACCCGGATCACCCATTTGAGCAATAAGATCCATAGAAGGGTTACCAGGGTTCATTACTGTATAATCTCCAGAGGCGCCCATAATAGGACCAATACCCTTTTCCCTAATCCAGTCAGGGAACAGTTGGTCATAAGGAAATGGGTCAGACATAGGTCCAGTTTGAATACCCAACATATTCTGTAGCATATACTGAGCCTTGGGGTAAGCCATTACTTTACCAGGAGTTGCTACAAGAGACTCTACAATAAGAGGGAATGCCTTACGAGTCCAAGAATAGAATGGGAACATACGACGCATAACATTACGTTCAAATGCAGTAAGGTCCATACCATCAGGGTGCCATTTACGAACCGCTGCGGCTGCATCTTCTACTGCTTGCTCAAAAGGCTTGTGAGACTTCTTAAGAGCATCAATATAGTGAGCAAGTCGAATGTAATGATCGCGACCCTCAGAAATATAGTGTGCTACCTTTTGGCCACGTCCACCAAGAGGTTTAATCTTTTCAAGTCCAGTAGCCACATCATCAGGAATATCTTCAAGTACTCGGGTAGTGGGCAAAATACCTTGCTGGAAGGCGCTAACGTATACCATATCATTGGTAACGTTGGTGCCATTTTTCATTGTTAGGGCAGTTTGTTTCCCTGTAGCACCAGGTGCATTTCCTGTAGTTATTAGCTTCTTAAGAGCATCAGGACTAGTAAGTGCGTCTATCTGTGCAAGACCTTCATAACGTCCCTTTTGAGACTGCATAACTCGTATAGCAGAGCCATAAGGGCGGGTAGAATTAACACCAGCTAGCCAGTTAAAGTAGATATCACCAATCAAGTTACGGATGTGATGAGAGGGTACATAAATAGTAACACCCGCCTTCCACTTACTAACTACCTTATCAAAATGCTGTAGATTCTTAGACGAAGGCTGACTAATTTCCTTGAGATTCTTTACAAATTGAGTAGCTTGTTCGGCGCCAACCTTACCAAAATATGCACCGGCAAGACGTGGATGTGTAGTTACTTGGTGAGTAAATTCCCCACCCTTAGTGTAGGTACCAAAACGAGCTACAATCTCATCAAACATAATCTTTTCACGAACAGTGTGCTCAACTACATTTTGCATCTTAAACAAAAATTCTAGTGGGCGCTCAATATTCCACGATTCCCAGGAATTGAGCCAATTAGTACCCTCAGCATAAGGACTCTTAGGCTCACCTTTCTTAGCCTTAGGACCCTTACCAAACTGGTATTCTCCCAGACCAAATCTCTTAAGATTCTGGTTAAGTTCCTTCATAAATAGTTGACTTCGGCCCACTACTGAGTTTTCAATAGCAATACTATTCTTAAGTCCAGAACTACCAAATAGATTTTCCATAACCTGAAGAATCTCATGTGAAAGATCGTCTGCCTGTGACCCTGGGAGGGTAGCCATACGGCCCTGTGCCGCCTTTAGAGCATCGTTCCACAAGTCAGCATCGTTCACATTGTAGGTTTTAGCCAGTTTATTAAGGTACTCAGCTCTACGGGCTACAGTGGCTTTAGCAGTAGCAGCATTACGAAGATACATAGGTCGCATATCTGCATTTTTATATGCAGCATTAAATCTGGCCCCAAGCCATTCCATAGTCTTAGCAGAAGGACCAGTAAGCTTACCCAATTGTCTAGGGCTAGGTCCACCAATAGCAACGTTAATAGCCCTTGCTACAGAGGGAGCACTAGAATAGCGACGAAGGAGTCTACCGGATACATCAGGATGACTAATTAGAGCATTCGTATTAGTTACAGGGAATCCATCACCAGGGGACTTGGGAATAAATTCATCTCGAATCATTTTACTTGCTGTAGCAGACTTAGCAATATCTTCTGCTACCTTAGCTTCAATAGTTACAATCTCTTCTATACGAGCAGCACTAAGTGGACCCTTAATAAGGTCTTCAATATTCTTCGATGCTTCATTAACAACTGGCGCTACAGTGGAAGCCTCTACAAGAGATTCGCCTGCCTTAAGTTCTTCAATCCTCTGAACAACCTCGGGAGGCAAGTGCTTAAGTGCCTCTGCATTACCGCGCAAAATCTTAGTAAGAAGCGTCTTATCCATAGCCGCAGCAGCAGGACCAATAGCTTCAATAACCTGACTAAGTCTAAGAGGAATAGATCCACCCAATTTAGGCGTAGAAGACATAGGCTTAAAGCCCATCGCGATAAATCGCTCTTCAGCCTGCTTTAGGAGATTGAGAGCCTTAGCAAAACGAGCTGGAGTCTTAACGTTAACCAGTTGCTTAGAGGTAAGAGCGTTCCATACGTTAACCTGCTTAGGCCCTGTAAAAGTACCATGGGTCTGCATAGCAGCCTTGTACTTACTAGGATTCCTAATACCAGCAGGAATTTGTGTAAGATTAAGTTGAGGCTCAAACTGCTTAACTAGATCATCTACAATTTTAGCATCACGTGTAGGGTTTTTACTTGCTACAGAGGGAATTCCCCTAGCACCCTCAACTAGCTTATTTAGCGCTACTGAACCGACTTCTGTAGCTTCATTAAGGATAGTCTCAGCAGGCTTAATTTTAGGTGGAATTTTCATAGCCTGTGCATCTGCATTAATTACACGTGCAAAGGCACCGACAATTTTCTTACGTTCCGCAGGGATACCAAGACGCTTAGTAAAATTAGGAATCTTAGATACATGTTCAATAAGAGCTTGAGTTCTAGTAAATGGCACACCAGGATAATTAATTTTGAAGTGGTTAATGGCACTCTTAGCGTCGCCCTTAGCCAAATTACCTAGAAGTTTATTAGTAAGCCCTGTAATAGCCTTAGGGTTAGAAAAATCTCTAGCTGCTGAAATTTGCTCATTAGGGATTTTTGCTACAGGGAAAATACCTTCTCTAGCCTTAGCAGGTTCGTTTTTAAGAGCCCTACCTGGAGCCCAACCATTAATCAGCTCATCGAGAGGATCAGTAGTGTTTGCTACAGGGGAACCAGGTACTTCACGAGTAGTTCTAGTAATATCTATCGCGCTAGGACTACTAGGAAATGCCTCATCGAACCAGGCCGGTGGGGTAATTATTTCCCCTGTAGCCGGGTTTGCAATTCTGTTTTGGATAGTGCCAGGAGACAGAGTTACCTTATAAGATCCAGGGGACTTACCTACAGCCATAGACCCTAGATTAACACTGACCGGCTCGGTATTTTTAGCAGCCCCTACAGGAGGAAGCTTAAACCCTTCATAGATATTTTTGGATCCACTAAGTACTTCGCCAGGTACTTCAGCACTACCCTTAGCGCCCTTAAATATCCCTGTAGGGCCCTTTACGAAGTTAAGTGGGTCAGAGACAATAGAAGCACCAATACCGTAGATACGCATATCTTGGAAGTATTGGTCAATGTCTTCATCACTTACTTCAACGCGACCCTTATCCCAGTCATAGAAATACTTGTCGCGCTCATCATCACTAAGCTGGTTGACCTTCTTATTAGCTAGCCGCTTGCGAACCTCTTCCCGATTTTCTGGTTTCATAGCATCTTCAGCAGACATATGCGTATCAAAGCGAACTAGGAAATCACCAAGATACTGCTTATCCATAGGATCTGCTGCTGTTTCTGAGGGTGCAAATGCGCCTCTAAAACCAGTACCAATACCTCGGCCGGCTCCAGTTACTATACCACCGATAATTTGCATAGAGTCCTTGAGGACACTATCATTATCGTCACTTTGATGTCCTGCAAGTGCATCATCAGCAGCATTAGCTACAGCATATGCAGGAACACTGAGTAGGTCTACAGCTCTACCCCAAAGAGTTTGCTTACGCTTAGGCGGTTCAATTTTACCTGTAGCCAAATTAAGCCCCTGCTCCTTAAGTGCAGAGAGGGGCACATTACTAAATGACGAGTTAGCCAGGATATTCATTGCCGCTTGAGACAAGCCAACACGATTTCGCATCTGTTCCACTGGCATCTGTGGAAAGACACTACTAAAATCGATTGGCTTGTATCCCTCAAGCATTATCCCTCAAGCTTCTTAATACGGTCAATGAAATATTCCTTAGTCTCATCAACAGTATTATTAGGAGTAACAAGTCGACGACCAATTACCGCGCCAGCTGCTACAAGGAGAGCATCTAGTGACTGGGTGGAAAGGTCACCATTAAGGTAGTCAGCCAGGGTCATAAGAATAGCAATACCAAGTCCGATCCAGATAATCGGTTCTCTCGAAAACTTAAGATTCTTCATTACTTCAACTTCCCCTGATAGGCCATGAGAGCGGCAATAGCATTGTTGATGTCAGCACTACTATACTCTGGAGTCAGCCCAAACGTAAGTGCGCTAGGCTGTTCACTCTGAATCTTATCCTTAAGAAGTTTCTGCATATAGGCATCAGTTACTTGGTTCATAATTGGCTTACCATACTGGTCTGTCTGACCCGTGTCATACTTACCAGCCATAACAGCAGGATTTTCCATAACCGAGTTAAGCATATCCATAAGCCCAGTGGCGGTTTCTGATCCTCCGCCATAAATTTCACTCAGATAGTTAGAAGCTCCTGCGGGACCATTAGTTCCCTTGAAGAGTTGATTAGCTCCAGCCTTACTAGCGCGGTCGTCAGACATTTGCTGCATCTTCAACTGGAGATTAAACATATCCATAAGTCGGTCATATTCAGTTTCTTCAGCCTGTGCCATACGTTGTGCATCTTGCTGCTGTAGCTGAGCAAGCATGGCCTGAATAGCAGATTCCTTACCTGCCTGTAGACCCGCCATTTGTCCACCAGCAGTCTGAAGATAATCTTCCAGCTGAGCACCGATATCCTGAGCAGTGTTTACACCAGCAAGTCGAGTATTATCAGCAGACTGCCGATTATAGCTAACGTCTGCATTCTTCATTTCATTAAGAAGCTGCATAGCTGCTGCTTCATCATTCTGACTCTGCTGCTGGAAATATGCCTGATCATCCATAGCTTGCTGAGAAGCTTCTGGAGCAGCTGCCTGAATACCAAGCTTTCTATAAAGAGCAGACTGTTGTGCCGCCTGCTCGTCATATTCTCCCTGTAGAGCCTGCTGAGTTTGGTCGTATCTATTTTGAGTTTCTTTAGATGCCTGAGCCATCTGCTGAGTAATTTGCGGCATTTCTCCCGCAATATCCTGAGCTAGGGCATTATACATACCCTTAGCCTCAGCCTGATTAGCCTTACCACGCTTAGTAGTACGCTGAATCTCAGACGTTAGCTGCTGAATCATGGGATCATATTGAGCTCCAGCGGAACCCTGAGCCTGACTCATAAGCTGTTCATAAGGAGTAGCAGCTACGTTAATAGACTGAATCTGCTGCATCAATTGCGACAGAGGATCGTCAGCTACTCCCCCAGTACCTACAAGGGAGGACTTACTAGTCTTCTTCTGCTTAGCTAGCTGAGCCTGTACTTCTGCCTGCTGCCTAATTGCATCTGCAATATCCATTAAATCCCCAACTTAGCAGCTCGGCGCCTAAGTGCATCCTGCCTAGATGCATCCTGCTCTAGCTTAAGCTGACGAAGAAAGTTAGTTCTCTGCATACCGAGATCGCCCAGCTTATCACTTTGCCCAGTCTGAAGATTCTTCATCTTCGAATTGAACTCAGTATTGTAATCACCAAGAGCCTTAGCAAATACACCAGATCTCAAAATACCTCGACCAGCAAAATCATTCTGCTGATCTACTCTATCCTGAGTTCCTTGACGATTCATAGAGCGAATCATCTCGCCATAATCGCGCTTGGTAATCCCAGTTTGACGCTTATATTGGGCGTTGTAGTCAGACTTAGACTTGTTAAAGTTAGCTAGCTGTTGCTGATACGTAGTATCACCAGCAAGCCACTTAGCGGCGGCCGACTTCTTAGCCATTTAGCCTCCTCTTAATGGCCTCTTCCTTAAGCTTCTCTGCTACTAGTCTAGGTTCGTTTTTAGCTCTAGACTTGGTATACGCCTTAGCATCTGCTTTTTTAGACGTAGTCCTGGTTACTGACTTATTCTCGATCTGATATGGAATAGCCGCGCCAGCTGATCCTCTACCGTAATCTGAATGAACAAAACCATCGCCGGCTTTAATAGCCTGTAGGGAATACTTCTTACCTACCTTGGCTTTATTGTAAGCGCTAGCGTTATTCCCGTATAGCTTTGCTAGTACATCATTCTCAGCTTTATTGCCAGTTACAGAAGGGATATTGGGGATACCAGTATAGTTAGGTTTGTACGCCCCAGGAACTCCAGTATTTCCAGGTTTGATATTGCTGTTATTCGAACCGGGAAGCTTACGTGCAATTGCTGCAAAACGTAGCCACTCTGGAGCCCCTTCAAAATTCATAGCGTTAGCCACTAACTAAACACCCCCTTAGACGTATAGCCCATAACTCCGGTATTCATTGGATTACCAGTCCCTGATCCCTTCATTCTACGCATAATTGCATTCTTCCTAGCCTGAGCCCTGTTATCACGCTCATTGTAACCTTGAGGCTGAGCTACAGGGCCAATGTTAGGCATTGGTCTTCCGCCGCCATATGTCTTATTACCGGCGGCATAGGGATTAAATGCCTTCATCCCCGGTGCTGGATTTGGCAGTTGCTTGTTACCAAACCAGTCCACTGTATTCATTAGTTCACCGCCTTAGGTACAATCTGCTTGGCAGCAATAAACGCAGTCAGAGAGTATAGATAAGCTGGACCATCTGTAGTATTTCCCTTAGTCAGCATATCTACCTTGAACTGTAGAAGTCTAAATCTAAGAGACTTAGGGAACCTAATAAACTTGACAAATACACCTGAATTACTAGACACCATCTGAGTCGTACTAGGTAGAATTGTAAGAGGATATTCCCACGTATTTAGATCGTGCCAATGGTAGATATGAAGCTGATCCCAGGTTACTTTGTACGCTACAGAGTAAGGGAACATGGTTCCTGTTACATCACGCCCAGTATAGCAGTCAATACCCCAATGCATCAAGCGCTTAAACCTATGACTGAGTCCAATATCGAACTGTTTAGTAGTCATAGAAAGAGCAATATCTACAGCTACAGGAGTAATGTTACCATTCTCTGTATTGACTAGCTCATACCTATCTTCAAATTTAAACAACTTGAAATACATATTCCAGTCTTCGGACTCCCCAGGACCGGCAGAGTCTACAGAAGCATATAGTGAAGTACCGGCTACATAGGTTTGATATCCACGAAGAGTATCTGTATTTGTGTTATCGAGACGAATAATAGGACCAAGATAGTTAATATTGTAATCAGTAGATTCCCAGCGAGTCCAAGCCCTAAGCCTAAGGTGATATACATATAGCTTATTGTAGAACCTAGTTACAAGCCTATCCCCCACCACGCTGATCCAGTGAGTGAAGTGATACGCCCTATTTTCCTCATCTAGAGGATAAATACCATCTGGCATAGTTAGCGTGGCATCGAACTCAAATGGAATTTTGACGCTAACCCGAACAAAGTCATAGTTAGACATCTCATATACCTGGTTGTACTTCATAACAAAGATTGAGTTTTCATAGGTGGCTACACAATTTCTCCCTGTAGCACCTACATACTCATTGATTACTCGAAGTACAGCTTGTGCAGGACCAGTATCATATGCCAATACATAAGTAGCATTGTCTTTAAAGATAATAATATTGTCCTGGTATACTTCTAGCTGCTGTACAGCGTCACCATCACCAGGGTTAATATCAAAGAAATTGGTGCCAGGCCAGGATGTAAAGTCTGCTAGACCACTAAAATAGAGACGAGAACTATTTGCTACAGATCGGCGTCCACTAATCCAAAGTCTGTCCTTATAGATGATGGAGGAGTAACCACTCGGCATAGTAGCAATAGCAGTAACAAGACCACCGGCAAGGTCATACTTTACTCCCCCAGCTGAATTAACTAGATCTGGTACCAGATACAAGTCATCAGCATAACGGTGAGACGCGGAGAATTCTCCATCGGCAATCTTAGCCAGGATTCCTGCGTTAATTCCATCTACGTAATAAATATAGGCAGCACCACCAACTTCTTCATGGTTACTACTTACAATAATGAATCGATTACCCTCATAGGTTCCGGTTCCGATAACCCACTGCCAGCTATCAGTATGATCTACCTCGGTACTAGTAGCTGTCTCAGAATACATTAGAGACCATGGCGGTCGCGATACTAGTGAACCATCAAGGCTCAGATCAAAATTAACACAGTCTACCATCTCATCATCTGCAATCATTGCAGGGTCAGAGTAGGTGTTAATACCCCCAGCAAAAGGGCCAATCTCAAGTTCTTGGACTGCGGTGTTACTTGTCTTGGCCATTAGAAAATCATCACCGGCTTAATTTCACTAACCCTAAGATAACATCCGGTACCATCTACACGCTTAGCATGAATAAATTCGCCATCAGGAATCTTAGAAATTTGTTCTGGGCTACCATCGAGCTGATAAATCTTCCCATCAAGCTCTACCATCGTACAAGGTCCCATTAGTAATATCCTCCCCAGTATCCGTAGTTACCATAATTCTCATCCTCAGGAAGAGTAGTAATCCGAGGATAGTAATCCTGAACCTTCTCCCTGTCATTCAACTTCATTGTAGTGTCATTAAACTCTTGCTTCTTAATAGCTGACTTCTGGTAATCTTCATCGAGCTCATATGCCTGCTGTAGACAATAACTAACTACCGCGTTATGGTACTGAAGTGGAACTGTAAGAGCATCAGCAAGTAGCCCTACAGAGATAGGTGTCTTGATATAATAGATCTTAAAGCCCTCAGTCAAAGATTCCTGAGGCTTAGGAAATACTGTAATCTTATTTTCCCAGACCATGAAGATTTCAGGAATACCAGCACCATAAGGAGATACACCAGGAGCAGCAGTAAAACCATCGATATATTCATTGAATTCTTGGAACGACATCTTCTTAAGGCGAAAGCCCTTATACATCAAAAACTTAAGTATGGAGAAATCTGCTGGTACGTCGTACTCTGCTTGGTTAATCACAGCATCTGCCATAGCAATAGCTTGCATCAGCTGTTCGTTATTTAGTGCAATATCTTGCTGAGCATCATTAATCCATCTGATGATATCGGCGTCAGTTACCTGAACTCCTGCCTCATCACCAAATGTTCGTTTAACGCGAGTAACTACGTCCTGCACGTTCATAATCAATTCCTCCGTGCTTATACGAAGATTTATTACTACGGAGAATTGACGCTGCTAGCTCGTGATCCTCCTGCCTCTGTTCAAATGCTTCCTTAGCCCTAGTAAGTTCTAGAGCTTTATTGTAGTTTTCGATGTAATTGAGCTTGTTTGGATTATTGGCCTGATCAGCTTCAAAAACTTTAGCAAGTAGACGCTCATCAGCCTCTTCAGCCGTGCATACCAAATAGGGCGATCGTCCATTAGGAAAACACACAACTCGAAAAGCCAAATCAGTGTGTGAACGACTATTCGGCGGGATCCACTGCAATTGCAATGACGGGTCATAGTCTCTCAGTATCTCATTAATTCTAACTTGTTTCTGACTAACAAAATGACCATCTACAGGGAAATAAAAATTGCCATTAAGGAGCTTAGAATCTATCACGGGTTTTCCCACTTAGTACAAACAATGTCTGCAACGTAAATAGATCCAGCAGTAGCTGCTGCTCCACCAACTTCAAGACTAACAGGTGTAGGAGCACCAAGATTAACTCGGCACTTCCAAGTAGTCGGTCCAGTGGTTCCAGTAGTACCAGGAACATTAAGAGTAGGAGTAGCTACTACAGTGTCACCGATCTTAAATTTAACATTATCAGTTTCGTTATTCGCTACAGTGGTACCAAGAATCGCGATAGTGCAGGTAATATCCCAAGTACCTGTAGATAGGTCCGCAGTTACTGCAATATCTGCGCCTGCTGCGGGAGCTGCCAACTTACCATTGGCAAAAGTAGACGTAGCTCGACCAGCATTAGATTCAGCAATGGTAATAACCTGGCCGTCTGCAATAGCGACCTTGTTATTATTTCCAGTTTGATCAATAGCTACGGTTTGAGCAGTACCGCCACTAGATCCTGTAGTCCTAAGGGCGTATTCTCCGGCGTCCTCATCAATAGCTTCAAAGCTATTTTGGAACATAGTGTTCAGCGACTGGGGCTCTGCCATAAACCTCTAATCTTCTCTACAGGGATAAGAAAAGGCGGCTACAGAGAAATTCCCTGTAGCCGCTCCCCTCCTACTATTTTAACTCTCGGTAATGTCATCCAGAAGACCGTGAGAATTACGGCGATGAGTACCGAGCTGGCAGTACTTGTAGAGAGTAGCATCATAAGCATCATAGCCAATAACGCGCTGCCACTTAGATCCATCGCGGTCCATAAAGGACCAATCGCTCTCGCGATAGATCTTCATTTCCTTCTCGTTAAGGAAATACATACGGTTAGGCTGGCA
>Ga0070680_100003715_pt1 | contig 11400 bp, 8 predicted proteins | sample KBSC73BmetaG_FD_64672 | JGI IMG/M metagenome (GOLD analysis project Ga0070680, IMG submission 64672) | Corn rhizosphere microbial communities from Kellogg Biological Station, Michigan, USA - KBS C7-3B metaG | ecosystem: Host-associated > Plants > Roots > Rhizosphere | place: USA: Michigan...
AGCTGGCGGTCGGAGTAGACCTCCACCGCGCCGACGCCGAGTTGGCTGAGGGTCCAGACGAGTTGGGCGAAGCCTCCCGCGGGCAGAGTGTCCTCCTGGTCACCCAGACCGGTCAGGAACACCTTCACACGGTCGGGTTCTTGCACGATGTTGGACTCGAGCGTGACTCCGGTCAGATCGTTCGAGACCGCGTCCGCCAACCACTTCGACGGCCCGTGCTCGAGGGCGGTGACCAGCAGCGTGGCCAGCGAGTCGGGCGGCGCCGCATACCAGCGGACGTCCGGGACCACCTTCGACTCGCCGGAGTTGAGGAAGTAGACGTCGTACGGCCGGTAGGCCGACTCGAACGTGCTCAACTCGATGAGCAGTCCCTGGGGAGGATTGTCGATCCGCCATTCCCCGTCGACCTTCGTGAGATGGAACAGGTGGTTGAAGGCACCCTCACTGGGGACATAGGAGCCGTCCTCATTGATGCGCCCATGGCGCTGCGCGGACAACTTCCTGATCGAATCGCCCTGCTGGGTGTCGACGTAGAAGCTGTTCTCGATGATCAGCGCGCCGGCGTTGTCGTTCCAATGCTTGGAGGCGGCGGGGGTGAGGTACGCCCGGGCCCGCGTGTGCGCACGTTCCGTGCTACCGCCTGCCCTGAGGAAGTCCCGGACGACGTCCTCGGGAGCCTCTCCCGGTCGCGGGACTATCCCGTCGTAGCGGATGTCGCCGCCGGCCGGCGCCGCTGCCGGCACGGACTGCGGGATGACCTGGGGCGGAGATGCGACGGGAATGCTGGCACAGCCAGTGCTGACGAGCAGCGCACCGGCGGTGACGAGCAGACCGACCGTCGTTCTCCGGCGCCGCCGGACAGACCTGATCATGCGGGCCACCCCGGCGTCGTGCGTTGGCCGGCACCGGCCGGCCTGGTGACATCGGCAGGCTCGATCGGCAGGGGCGACGACACGACAGGGTCACCGCTGTGCACCGGCAGCGTCAGCCGGAACTGGGCGCCGTGGCCCGGGCGCCCCCAGGCGTGCAGCCATCCGCCGTGCAGGCGGGCGTCCTCGAGGCTGATCGACAGACCGAGGCCGGTGCCCCCGGTCCGCCGGTTGCGCGACAGGTCGGCGCGCCAGAACCGGTCGAACACCAGCGCGGCTTCTCCCGGGCGCAGGCCGACGCCGTGGTCCCGGACGGTCACCGCGACCGCACGCCCGTCGCCCCGAAGCGCGACCTCGACCGGCCTGCCCTCGCTGTGTTCGACAGCGTTGACGAGAAGGTTGCGCAGGATCCGCTCCACCCGCCGGCTGTCCACGTCGGCAACCACCGGACCGTCCGGCATGTCGACCTCGATCCCGACGTGGGCTCTCTCGGCGACCGCGGCGACGGTGTCCACGGAGCTACGGACGAGGCTGCGCAGGTCGATCGGGTCGGGCTCGAGGACGGCTACGTGTGCGTCGTACCGGCTGATCTCGAGAAGGTCGGCGAGCAGGGACTCGAACCGGTCGAGCTCGGCATGCAGCAGTTCCGCGGAGCGGGCGACGTGCGGCTCGAAGTCCGGCCGCGAGGCGTGCAGCACGTCCGTCGCCATGCGAATCGTCGTGAGCGGGGTGCGCAGTTCATGAGACACGTCGCTCGTGAAACGACGCTGAAGCCGCGACATCTCCTCCAGCTTCGTGATCTGGCCCTGCAGGCTGTCGGCCATGTCGTTGAACGATGCCGCCAGCGCCGCCAGGTCGTCCTCACCGCGTACCGTCATCCGCTCACGCAGCCGGCCGGAGGCAAATCGCTCGGCAACCTCGGCCGCGACCCGCACCGGCCGCACGACCTGGCGCGTGACCATCAGCGCGACGACTGCGAGCAGGGCGACGAGCAGGATGCCGGTCAACAGCACGGTGTTCCGCACGAGGGTCAGCGTCCGTTGCTCTGCCTCCAGCGGGAACAGGTAGTACAGCTGCACGGCGCTCTGCTGTCGCGGGACCGGAGCGCCGACGATGAGGCCCTTGGTGAACGTGCCGTCCCCGGCGCGGACCGGCGAGAACATGTCCGCAAACTTGCCCTGCTCGACCAGCGCACGCAGTTGCTGGGGAACGTCCGCCACGTCGGTGGAGCCGGAGACGGACGGCGTGGCGCCCTGGACGACGACGACGATGGAGAACAGGCCGGCGGCGGCACCTCGATTGCCGACCGTGTCGAGCAGGGCCTGGGTTGCCCGGTTCAGGCCGTTCTTGTCCTGCGGCGCCGCCGCAGCGAGCTGATCCTGGATCACTCGGACGCCGTTGATCACTTCCGCGTGCGCCGCATTGCGCTTGCTGTCCAGCACGCCGGAGCTGATCGCCCCGACGGACAGGATGCCGGCGATGATCACGACAAGACCGGAGAGAAGCATCGTGGTCACCGCAACCCGGAGTTGCAGGGAGCGGCGCCAGCGCTCGACGACCCAACGGAACCAGTTCGCGACGGTGAAGCGAGCATCGATCCGCCGGCGGGCGAGCCGCGTACGGACTCGGTGCCAGCCGGACCAGCCCGGCTTGGTGCCGCTGGTGGACCGCGGCCCGTCCACGGTGTCCGCGGACGAGGGGATCGGCATCGACGCTGCCTCGGCGGCGTCCACGGTCAACTCGGCGGACCGCGGCGCGCCGGTCAGCCTGGCCAGGGCGACGGCCGACCGCGCGGCTGCCGGGTCGACGACCGAGGCGGCCGCATCGGACGACTGCGGGTCACCGGCGGCCTCGGTTCTGGGTCGGACGTCGCCACCGTCAGCAGAAGGCCCGGGCTGGTGGGGCGCGGAGGTGGCGTCCGCACCTCCGGTCGTCCCGGCCGGAGGTGCGGGCGAGGGCGGGGCGGGAGCCTCCGACGCGGGGTCCTCGTCAGCCGTCTTGGGAGTCTCGACGGCGGGGTGGTCCGGCTCGACGGCTATCGACCCGTCCGGGCCGATCCGGGGCTGGACGGTCACGGAGGTCCTGCCTTATATCCCACGCCGCGGACCGTCAGGACGATCTCGGGGTGCTCGGGGTCGCGTTCGACCTTCGATCGCAGCCGCTGCACGTGAACGTTAACGAGCCGGGTGTCCGCAGCGTGCCGGTATCCCCAGACCTGTTCGAGCAGCACCTCACGGGTGAAGACCTGGCGCGGCTTGCGGGCAAGCGCGACGAGCAGGTCGAACTCCAGCGGCGTGAGCGGAATCTGCTGGCCGTCACGGGAGACGGAGTGGCCCGGCACGTCGATCAGGACGTCTCCGATCGCCAGCGACTCGGCCGGCGGCTCGTCCGTACGCCGGAGCCGAGCCCGCATCCGGGCGACCAGTTCCTTCGGCTTGAACGGTTTGACGACGTAGTCGTCGGCCCCCGACTCCAGGCCCAGCACGATGTCGACAGTGTCACTCTTGGCGGTGAGCATGATGATCGGAACGCCGGACTCGGCGCGGATGAGCTTGCAGACGTCGATGCCGCTCACGCCGGGCAGCATGAGGTCGAGCAGAACGACGTCCGGCTTGATCTCGCGGAACGAGTTGAGCGCCCGTCCGCCGTCCGCGACGAAGGCAGGGTCGAAGCCCTCTCCACGCAGAACGATCCCGAGCATCTCTGCGAGTGCCGGGTCGTCATCGACGACCAGGACGCGTCCCTTCATACCTTCATGTTGTCACCCGAGCGGGCAGGTGTGTTGTTCAACACCGCAGCGACCCGGCCGCAGGCACCGTAGGGGCGTCAGCAGCAACGTGGCATCATGGGCCGACCGGCGCCCAGGCGCCCTAACCGGGACGGGAGGCAGCGGAGCGTCGATGAGCCAGGAGCCGGGCCTGGACGGCGAGGTCCAGTGCCCCGAGCCGGCCGCCGCCCCTTGGTCCGCGCCCGACGCGACCGGTGCGGGCCGCACCGCCTCGCCGGTCGAGATCCACGCACCGACCGTGCCGGCCTTGCCCCCGGCCCACCGGCCCCAGCAGGACGGGATCCCGCTGCGGCCGCTCGGCGTCGGTGAGCTGCTGGACGGCACGTTCAGCACCATCCGGCGCAACCCGCGGGCGACCGTCGGCCTGGCCGCCGTGCTCGTCACGCTGCAGCAGGTGATCTCGCTTGCTGTCGATCTCGGGACGAACGGGCTGCCGACGCAGATCGGCGTCGGGGACGAGACCGCGTCCATCCAGGACCTGATCGGCGGGTTCGGCGGGATCACCGGCGCCCTCGTGTCTGCCGTGATCGGTGCCGTGCTGACCGGGATGCTGGTGGTCGTCGTCTCCGAGGACGTCCTCGGCCGTCGGGTCGGCGCCGCCGATGTCTGGCGCCGGATCCGCCCTCGGCTGTGGCCGCTGCTGCTGGCGGCCGCCATCGCGGGGATCCTGCCGTACGTCGGGCTGGTGTTCCTCCTCGTTCCTGGGCTCATCCTGTGGGCGCTGTGGGCCCTGACCACTCCGGCACTCGTGCTGGAGGGGCTCGGACCGTTCGCGGCGCTGCGCCGCTCGGCTCAGCTCGCCTGGCCGGCGCTGATCCGGGTGTGGTCCGTCCGGACGCTGTCGGTGCTCATGGGGCTACTCATCCAGGCGCTCATCGCGCTGCCATTCGGGCTCATCGCGGTCCTGATCGTCGTGGCCAGTGACCCGGATCCGGGGACCGCGGCGACCGTCGCGGTCCTCGCCGTCGAAGTGCTGGGCGGGATCCTCGCCGGAATGATCACCGCGCCGTTCCTGGCCGGCGTCCTGGCATTGCTCTACATCGATCGCCGGATGCGGGCCGAGGGCCTCGACTTCGTGCTCCGCCGGCAGGAGCGCGCAACTGGCCGCACCGTCGTCGGTGGTGCGGCACCATGACCGTCACCGGCATAGCGGCGCAACTCGCAGCGGTCGCACCGGTCGGTCGGGACGAGGCCCGGCGAGCCGCCCAGCGGGAACTGTCCAAGGGCATCTACCACCAGAGCCAGCCGGGCCCGCTCACGCGGGCATTCGACGCGGTGATCGACTGGATCGAGAGGTTCCTCGATCGGCTCGCCGCCGGGGCACCGGGCGGATCGTCGGGGGCGCTGGTACTGCTGGCGCTCGTCCTGGTCGTAGCCGCTGTCGTGGTGTGGCGGACCGGCCCGATCCGTCGCGGCGTACGCATCCGCCAACCGCATGTCGAACTGTCCGGTGACGTCGGCGCGGACGAGCACCGGCGCCGGGCGGACGAGCACGCGGCCGCCGGGCGGTTCGCCGAGGCCGTCCGGGAACGGATGCGGGCGATCGTCCGCGAGTTGGAGACGCGGGGCGTGCTCGATCCGCGCCCCGGGCGTACGGCCGACGAGGTGGCGCGGGACGCCGGCGCCGTCGTGCCGACGATCGCTGCCGACCTGCGGGCCGCGGCAGGGGTCTTCGACGAGGTCTGGTACGGCGGTCGGCCGGCCACTCCGCAGTCCGACGCACTGATGCGAAACGCGGACGACCGGGTTCGCCGGGCGCCGATGGTGGTCGCCGGCGGCGGGGTTCCGGCGGTCGCCGGCTACCAGGTGCCGCGATGAGCACGCCCGTATCCACCGACGACCGGCCGGCCGACGCCGCACCGTCCACTGTGTCCGGTGCGTCGGCGCCCGCGCTGTGGCGGCGGTATCGAGTGGTGCTGCTCGTGATCGTCCTTGTCCTCCTCGCCGCGGTCGCCATCGGGGTGGCCCGCTCGCGAGGCGTGCAGGCACGGCTCGACCCGCGCTCGGTGGATCCCGAGGGCGGCCGGGCGCTGGCGACGCTGCTCGCAGACCGCGGTGTTCGCGTCGACCGCGTCGTCGACCCGAACGCGTTGGCCACCGGAATGGGCACGACGACCGCGGCGCTCGTTCCGGTCCCGGGCCTGCTCGGCGAGAGTGCGGCGCGGGCGCTGGGCGATGCGAGCGAGGGCATCGTCGTGCTCGTCGACCCGCCCCGAGCGGTGCTGGAGGCCGTGACGGCGGACGTCCGGTCCTCGTCGTTCGTCTCCGTCCGGGTCCGCTCGCCAGGGTGCGACGAGGCCGCGGCGGTGGCGGCGGGGGACGCGCTCATCGGCGGGAGTACGTACGAGTCCGGTGCCGGCACGCGCTGCTACGGCGGCGACGGCGACGCCGCACCGATGATCGTCGGGACCACTCGCGGCGGCGCCCGGCTCGTCGTGCTCGGTACCGGCCGGATGCTGACCAACGACCGGCTGGACGAGGACGGGAACGCTGCGCTCGGGCTCAACCTTCTCGGCGGCGACGGCAGCGCCAACCAGCTCAAGTGGCTCGTGCCGAATCCCGGGGCGGCGTCCAACGGCGAATCGACCGCCTCGATCCTGCCGGAGTGGGTGTTGCCGGCCGCGCTGCAACTGCTGCTCGTCGGGCTGCTGGTGGCGGTCTGGCGCGGGCGGCGGCTCGGGCCGCCGGTGGTGGAGCCGCTGCCGGTGGTGGTGCGCGCCGCCGAGGCCGTCGAGGGCCGGTCCCGGCTCTACCGGCGGGCGCAGGCGCGGGACCGGGCGGCCGAGGCATTGCGCTCGGGAGCGCTCGCCCGGCTGGTGCCGCGGCTCGGGATCGACCGGGCCCGCGGGGCGGAGCCGCCGCCGGAGGCGATCGTCGCGGCAGTCGCGTCCCGTTCGGGGCGGCCGGAGGCGGCGGTGCACGCGGTGTTGTTCGGGCCGCCGCCGAGCGACGACGCCGGCCTCGTCGCCCTCGCCGACTCGCTCGACTCGATCGTCCGCGACACGCTCGACCCGGAGGTACCGCACCAGTGAGCCAGCCGCCGACCTCTCGGCCTGAGACCCCGCAGACCGCGAACGCGAGCACATCGGGCGAGTCCGGCGGTCATGCCGGCTTCGGCCGTCCGGAGACGCAACAGAGCAGTTCCGCTCCCGACCCGCCGGCCGGAGACCAGGGCATCGAAGCGCAGCCGGCCACATTCAGCGGCGACGGGGGCTCCGCCACATCGGGTGGTCCTGCGGGTGGGGGTCACGGGTTCGGATCGGTGCTTGGGCAGGGCGGGTTCAGGCAGCCGCCGGCGGGCGGGATCGGCGGCGCTTCTGCCGGCGGTGCCGGCGCGTCTGGCGGCGCTTCTGGCGGCGCTTCTGGCGGCGCTTCTGGCGGCGCTTCTGGCGGCGCTTCTGGCGGCGCTTCTGGCGGCGCTTCTGGCGGCGCTTCTGGCGGCAGTGCTTCCGCCACTGCTGGCGGCGGTGCTCCCGGCGGTGCTCCCGCCGGTGTCGGCCGCATCGCGGACTCGGCGCGGGCGCGGGGGGCGCTGAACCGGCTTCGGGCCGAGGTCGGGAAGGTGGTGGTGGGGCAGGATCCTGCCGTCACCGGGCTGGTGATCGCGCTGCTCTGCCAGGGGCACGTACTGCTCGAGGGCGTGCCGGGCGTCGCGAAGACGCTCATGGTGCGGACGCTGTCAGCGGCGCTCGCCCTGGACACCAAGCGGTTGCAGTTCACGCCGGACCTCATGCCGGGCGACGTGACGGGATCGCTGGTGTACGACGCGCGGACGGCCGAGTTCTCCTTCCGGCCGGGGCCGGTCTTCACCAACCTGCTGCTCGCCGACGAGATCAACCGGACGCCGCCGAAGACCCAGGCCTCGCTGCTGGAGGCGATGGAGGAACGGCAGGTCTCGGTCGAAGGCGAGCCCCGGCGGTTGCCCGACCCGTTCGTCGTGGTCGCAACGCAGAACCCGATCGAGTACGAGGGAACCTACCCGCTGCCGGAGGCGCAGCTCGACCGCTTCCTGCTCAAGCTCACCGTGCCGCTGCCGTCCCGGGACGAAGAGTTCCGGGTGCTCAACAACCACCATCGTGGCTTCGACCCGCGAGACCTGGCCGGTGCCGGCGTGACCGCGGTCGCCGACGCTGGCGACCTCGCCGCCGGGCGGGCAGCGGTACGCGGTGTGCAGGCCGCCGCGGAGGTGCTGGCCTACGTGGTCGACCTGTGCCGGGCGACGCGCCAGTCGCCGTCACTGTCGCTGGGTGCCTCGCCGCGCGGCGCGACCGCGCTGCTGAGCACGGCGAAGGCGTGGGCCTGGCTGTCCGGGCGGGACTACGTGACCCCCGACGACGTGAAGGCGCTGGCCCGGCCGACGCTCCGGCACCGGGTCGCGGTCCGGCCCGAGGCCGAGCTCGAAGGCGTCACCGCTGACGGCGTGCTCGACACCGTCCTCGCGTCGGTGCCGGCACCGCGCTAGCGGAGACAGCGCCATGGCCATCACCGGACGCACCGCACTCGTCGCGGCGCTCGGGGTGCTGCTGGCGCCGCTGGGTGCGGTCTGGTCGCTGGCCGTGGTCGGTCTGCTCGCCCTCGCGGTCGCCGCGGATGTGGCGCTCGCCGGGCGCATCGCCGACCTGCGGATGGAGCGGTCCGGTGGCACCACCACCCGGCTCGGCCAACCGGTCGAGGTCGCGCTGCTGGTCACCAACGCCGGTCGGCGGCGGGTACGGGGGCTGCTCCGGGACGCGTGGCTGCCGTCCGCCGGCGCCACCCCGCGGATCCAGCAGATCGACGTCCCGCCCGGTGAGCGCCGCCGGCTGGCGACCACGCTGGTGCCGACCCGGCGCGGCGACCGGATCGCCGCACACGTCACCGTCCGGTCGCTCGGACCGCTCGGGTTGGCCGGACGGCAGCGGCGTCACCAGGTGCCGTGGGCGGTACGGGTGCTGCCGCCGTTCACCTCCCGGAAGTTCCTGCCGGAAAAACTGGCCCGGCTGCGGGAGCTCGACGGGGCGGTGACGCTCAACCGGCGGGGGCAGGGGACGGAGTTCGACTCGCTGCGGGAGTACGTGGACGGCGACGACGTCCGCTCGATCGACTGGCGGGCGACCGCCCGCCGCGGCGACGTCGTCGTCCGGAACTGGCGACCCGAGCGGGACCGCCGGCTGGTCTGCGTGCTCGACACCGGGCGCACCTCCGCCGCCCGCGTCGGCGACATGCCCCGGCTGGACGCGGCGATGGATGCCTGCCTGCTGCTCGCCGCGGTGGCCGCGCGGGCCGGCGACCGGATCGACCTGCTCGCCGCCGACTCCGTGGTCCGGGCCTCGGTCGAGGGCGCCTCCCGCAACGAGGTGCTGCCGGCGCTCGTGCAGGCGATGGCGCCGCTGGAGCCGGCGCTCGTCGAGTCCGACGCGCAGCTGATCGCCGCCGAAGTGCTGCGGCGGGAGCGAAAACGCGCGCTCGTCGTACTGTTCACGTCACTGGACGCCGAACCGATCGAGCAGGGACTGCTGCCCGTGCTCGGCGCGCTCACCTCGCGGCACACGGTGGTGCTGGCCGCGGTCGGCGACCCCCGGGTGGCCGAGCTGGCCGCACGCCGCGGCGACACCGCGGCGGTGTACGACGCGGCAGCCGCCGAGCGGGCGCTGGCCGAGCGGCGGCGGGTCATGAGCCTGCTGCGCCGGCGCGGCGTGCTGCTCGTCGACGCGCCGGCGGACACGTTCGCGTCCTCGGTCGCCGACGAATACCTGGCACTGAAGGCGGCCGGCCGGCTCTGAGCTCAGCGGCGGCTGGGCGCACGATGGCCGGCAGCGCGCGTCCTGCCGGCCGACGACGTCCCGTTCAGCAGGACGATCATGAGACGGGAGCGACGTCCTCCCGCAGGCCGACGTCGAGGTCGCCGGTCTCGCCGGTACGGACGGCACGCCGACCGAATCGGATGACGTAGGCGAGGAACGCCGCCTCGGCCAGCACGCCGATGCCGACCCGCGCCCACGTCGGCAGCGGTGACGGCGTCACGAACGCCTCGATCACGCCGCTCACGGCCAGCACCACGACCAGCCCGAGCGCGACCGTGATCGACTCCCGGCCGGCCGCGGCCAACGCCCGGGAGCGAGGCAGCGGACCGGGATCGACCCAGGACCAACCCATCCGCAGCCCGACGCCGGCCGCGACGAACACCGCGGTCAGCTCGAGCAGCCCGTGCGGGCTGATCAGGCCGAAGAACACGTCCGCGCGGCCGCTGCCGATCATCAGGCCGCCGATCAGTCCGACGTTCGCCGCGTTCTGCAGCAACACCCAGATCGTGCCGACCAGCGTGACGCCCAGCACCAGCGCGGCGGCCGCCGACACGGCGTTGTTCGTCCACACCTGCAGGGAGAAGGACTGCGCCGGGTTCTCCGAGTAGTACGCGGCGAAGTCGTTGTTGACCAGCTGCTTGATCTGCTCCGGGGTACCGATCCGGTTCCACAGCTCGGGACGAGCCGCGATCCATCCCATCAACCCGAACGCGACCGCGCAGAACCCGACAGCCGCGGCGCACCACCACCGCCAGGCTCGGTAGACCGCGACCGGGAAGGTCACCGCCGCGAACCGGCGCACGTCCGACCACGCCGGTGCCGACCCGCCGGCCACCGCGCCGCGGGCCCGGGCCACCAGCGACGACAGCCGGCTGACGAGCGCCGGGTCGGGCGAGCGGGTGCGGACCAGTGACAGGTGGGTCGCCGTGCGCTGGTAGAGCAGCACCAGCTCGTCCGCCTCCGCACCGGTCAGCCGGCGCCGGCAGAGCAGCTCCTCCAGCCGCCGCCACTCCCCCGAGTGCCGCGCGACGAAGGCGTCGACGTCCACGGGCCAGAGCCTATGCGGGAGGATGGACCGGTGTCCGACGTGGTGACCGGCGAGGCGGTCGCGCTCGACCTGCGGATCGCCCAGCTGCCGTCCCGGTTGACCGCGGCCGTGCTCGACCTGCTCCTGATGGTCGCCGCATACGGCGGGCTGACCGCGGCGGTGCTCTACGCCGGCCTGTCCGACGCTGACCCGGCGCTCACCGCCGCGGTCAGCCTGTCGCTGCTGGTGCTGATCTTCCTCGGCTACCCGGTCGCGATGGAGACGCTCACCCGCGGGCGGACGCTCGGCAAGATGGCGCTCGGGCTGCGGGTGGTCCGGGACGATGGTGGGCCGATCGCGTTCCGCCAGGCGTTGGTGCGCGGGCTCGTCGGACTGGTCCTGGAGCGGCCCGGGCTGATCCTGCTGGGGTTCGGGCCGGCGGTCGGGATGACCGCCGCGATGTTCTCGGCACGCGGGAAACGGATCGGGGACATGATGGCCGGAACCGTGGTGCTGCAGGAGCGGCAGCCGGCTCGTCCACAGTGGACACCGGTGATGCCGCCGCCGCTGGCGTGGTGGGCGCCGACGCTCGACCTGACCAGGTTCGACGATGCGCTGGCGCTGTCGGCGCGGGAGTTCCTCGGGCGCGCCGGAGAACTGTCGGCTCCGGCCAGAGAGGCGCTCGCGGCGGAGCTCGTCGACGAGGTGAGGGCGAGGACCAGGCCCGATCCGCCGCCCGGTACGCCCGGCTGGGCATACCTGAGTGCGGTGCTGGCGGAGCGGCGGCGTCGCGAGGAAGACCGGGCGCTGCGGACGGCGGGGCGGCCCGGCCTCCCGCCGGGCTGGTACCCGGGTTGGCCCGCGCCCCCGGCAGGCCCGCCCGGCTACGGCGGCCCACCAGTCCCCCACGGCAACCCGCCCGGTCTCCCCGGT
>Ga0070680_100003718_pt1 | contig 11398 bp, 8 predicted proteins | sample KBSC73BmetaG_FD_64672 | JGI IMG/M metagenome (GOLD analysis project Ga0070680, IMG submission 64672) | Corn rhizosphere microbial communities from Kellogg Biological Station, Michigan, USA - KBS C7-3B metaG | ecosystem: Host-associated > Plants > Roots > Rhizosphere | place: USA: Michigan...
CGGTACGTCTGGTCGATGTAGGGTTGGTCGGTGAGTGCGATGGGGCGGCGGAACCAGGTGTGGCGCGGTGTGGATGCCCCTGCAGCGGCGCCGACGGGCGTGCCGAACGGGAGCGGCTGCGAGTCTCCGATGCGGGGGCCGCCACGGCACGGCTTGCCCGTCCGGCACGGCACCGAGTCCGGAGTCGCCCAGCCGTCGAAGCGCCGCTCGAACCGGTACAGGCCCTGCTCCGTGTTTATCCAGAACCGGCCGTTCGCGTCGACGTTGAAGCTCCGCGCCCGGTTCGCGCACGGCGGCTGCGCGCAGGGCGGCGGAGCGAACCCCTCATGCCACTCCCGTCCGCCATCGGGTGAGTGCGCGATGCCCGGGAGATACCCGATCCAAAGGTTGCTCCCCGGCCCCACCGACAGCGCGTTCACGTACTGGCTTCGGATCGTCCCGATCACCGGGTCCTGCGTTGTCGTAGCGCCGATGGAATCGGTAATCACGGACCACGTCGCGCCGTCGTCCCACGTGACTTTGATCCCGTCGGCGGTCGCGATATAGACGGTGTCGCCGTTGATGCCGATGCCATTCGGCGCGACGTACTGCCACTCCGGTCCGAGCTGCCCGAATTCCCAGTTCTTCCAGGTCTTGCCCCCGTCCGTCGAGAGTCCCCAGCCGTTGCCGACGGTTCCGTACCAGATCTCGCCGCGCGGCCCGAACGCGAACGCGTGCACGAAGTCCCAGGAAATGGAATGAGCTGAGGTATCACTCGAGGATCGGATCCGCTCCCACTCCCCACTTCCCACTCCCTTTCGAAGCACGAAGATCCCCTGCCCATACGTGCCGACCCAGATCGCGCTGTCCGGCGCACGCGCGGTGGCGAGCACATGCACGCCCCAGCCCGACGAATCGGGAAGCTGCGGGATCTGTTGCGCAGCGATCGGAGCGACGCAAAGCACCGATACAACGACGCATGACGCACGACGCACGATCAGCCTCGAACCGAGTACACGGTCGGAAGTAGTCTGATTTCCGTGACGGTGAGGTGCGCGGGCTGCATGACGGCATACACGACCGCCGCGGCAACATCCTCGGCGCGCATCATGTCCTTGCGCTTGGTGAAGCCGGGCTTCGAATCTGGATCGACCGCATCCCAGATGTCGGTGTCCACCGGACCCGGCGACACGAGCGTCGTGCGTACGCCGCTTTTTGCGGTCTCCTGGCGAATCACCTCGTGCATGCCGCGCAGCCCGAACTTCGACGCCGCGTATGCGGTGGATCCGGAGAAGCCGATGTAGTCCGAGATCGATCCGACGGTGACGAGGTGGCCACTGCCTCGCTTCACCATTTTCGGAACAATCCGGCGCGCAAACAGAAACGGCGCGGTGAGATTGGCCGCGAGGGTTTTCGTGAAATCGTCGAGCGTGGTCTCGCCCAGCTGCTTGATGAAGAAGATGCCGGCGTTGTTGACGAGGACATCGGGCACGCCGAGCTCACTTTCGATCCTGCTGATGGCGCTCTCGACTTCCTCTGGCTTCGTGACGTCGCACTGGATGTCGGTGCGCCGCTCCGCCTTGTTGTCCGCCAGGCTGCGCGCCAGCCGCACCACGTGCATGCCGCGCGCGCGCAGCGCGATCGCCACGGCGAGCCCGATCCCCCGAGACGCGCCCGTCACGAGCGCGATTTTCACAAAGCGAAGCTGCCGCCGTGCACGAGCCTCAGGAATTCATCGCGGGTCTTCGCGTCATCGCGGAACGCACCGCGCAACGCGCTGGTCACCGTCTTGGAGTTCTGCTTCTCGACGCCGCGCATCATCATGCAGAGGTGATAGGCCTCGATCACGACGCCGACGCCCAGCGGCTTCAGCACCTGGCACAGCGCCTCGGCGACCTGATCGGTGAGCCGCTCCTGCACCTGCAGCCGGCGCGCGAAGACTTCGACCACGCGCGGGATTTTGGACAGCCCGACGATGTGACCGTTCGGGAGATACGCGACGTGCGCCCGGCCAAAGAACGGCAGCAGGTGATGCTCGCACATCGAGTAGATCTCGATGTCGCGCACACAGATCATACTCTCGTGCTGCTCCTCGAACAGCGCGTCGCCGATGACCTCGTCGATGTTCATGCCGTAGCCGCGCGTCAGCCATTTCAGCGACGCTTCCACACGCGCGGGCGTCTGCAGCAGGCCTTCGCGCGTGGGGTCTTCGCCCAGCTGCTCGAGCATCTCGTGCACGAGGGTCTGGAAGGGCATGCGCACGTCCGTGGGCTCGGTGTGCGTTTCGTGGAAACTATGCAGGCTCGCCGACTTCATTTTGTCTCGTGCCATGGTAAGTTTGCACCCCCGTGCGATTCCTAAAGCTACTTCTATTGCCGTTGCAGGCGGGAGGCTCCGCCCTCGCCGCGGCGTGGACCTTCCCCAGCATCCTGCTGTCGGCATTTCTCGTCGCCTGGGGCGCGGAAGCCGCGCAGTTCCTCATCTCGCAGGGTCTCGCGCTCGCGATCCTCGCGTGGCTCCAGACGCTGCCCGAGTTCGCGGTGGAAGCGGTCATCGCGTGGGACGCGGGCCGGGATCCGACGCGGGCGCATTTGGCGATCGCCAATCTGACCGGTGCGATTCGATTGCTGCTGGGACTCGGCTGGCCGATGATCTACTACGTCTTTGCGTTCTCCGGACGGCGCCGCGGCGATCCCAAGCTGACGCCCATTAAGCTGCATCGGGAGCACGCCATCGAAGTCATCGGCCTCATTCCGCCGCTGCTGTACTTCGTGGTCATCGTGTGGAAGCAAAGCATGAGCTGGATCGACGCTGTCGTGCTGCTCGCCCTCTACGTGGCCTATCTGCTGGTCCTGCTGCGCAATCCGCCTCACAACCCGGAAGAGATCACCGATGCACCGCGCGTGTCGCAGTGGGCGTACCGACTCGGCGGGATGCGCCGCAGGCTGGCGATCGCCGGACTGTTCGGCGCCGGCGGGTTCCTGCTCTACATCACCGCCCACCCCTTCCTCGAATCGATGCTCGCGGTGGCCGGACTGCTCGGCGTGAGCCAGTTCATTCTCGTGCAATGGGTCGCGCCGTTCCTGTCCGAGTTCCCGGAGAAGGTGTCGGCCTTCATGTGGGCGCGTCGCGTCACCCACGCCCCCATGGCGCTCATGAACATGGTCTCCAGCAACATCAACCAGTGGACCGTGCTCGCTGCGATGATTCCGCTGGTGTACGGCTACTCCCACTTTCATCACACCGGCACGTGGGCATCGTTTCCGTTCGACGCGGAGCAGCGCGTCGAGATCATCCTGACGCTGCTGCAAACGGCGCTCGGCATGGTGGTGCTGGCCAACATGGAATTCGACTGGTTCGATGCGACGGCGTTGTTCGTGCTCTGGCTCGTGCAGTTCCTCGCCCCGCATCTGCGCGAGGAGGTCTCACTCGCGTACGCGCTATGGATCGTGATCCTGTTGGTGGGTTTCGCCGTGCGGGCTAAGCCGCTGCTCGCGCCGAAATACTTCTGGGAGACGCTCACACAAAAACGATCGGCCGAATCTGCTTAACGCAGCCGGCCGATCGATTACAGAAGGAACGGAGAGGATTATTGAAGCCCGAAAGTAATGACTGGTCCCTCACCACGAATTCTGTCTTCCCCAATCGAGGGGGCGTGACATGGGCCGCAGTATCTGGGTCCACTGTCGAGCTTGTTGGCTCAATAATTTGACTCCCCGCTCCTGGGTACTAGAATAGTTGTCGTCCCCGAAAGGTCAATCGCCCTGAACCTCACACTCCTCGCCGGAATTGCGCTGCTGGTGGCCTGGTTGTTGCTCGTGTTCGTCGCGCGGGTTCCGAGCGGATCGATTCACTTGCTCTATGCGGGAGCGGTGATCTTGTTCGCGCGGCGCGCGCTGGTGGGAGCTCCCCGCTTCATTTCGTAGCATCCTGGCGTCCTGCCGTCATGGCGTCAAATCTCCCAGTTCGAAAAGACTACGCCACGCGGAGCGTGCTGCTCCGGGTAGCCTTCGTACGTCATGCGCAGGTCGGTCCACCGCACGCGATAGCCGCGGGCAATCAGCCGCCGAAACGCGTCGGCGTAGCGGCTTTGACACCGGATCGCAATCCGGCGAATGCCGGCCTTGGCGGCCGCCGCCTCGACCGCACTGATCACGGCGTCGAACGACGCCGCGTCGCGCGCGGCCAGCTTCAGCACGCGCACCTCATCGCGCGTGCGCGTGTCGGCGAGCGGCGCCGAGTGCCACACGGCGAGCGCGTCGAGGCCCGTATCGCCCTCGACGAGCGACGTGTCGCCGAGACCGAGCTCGGAGGTGAGGAGAATCTCGCGCGAAAAGTCGATGCCCGGTACGAGATCGTTGACGATATGCCGGGCCGCTTCCATCACGCCGTCGCGGTGCTCGACCGGGCGGCGCGACAGGAGCGACGGCGCCGGATGGCCGCGCGTCGCGATCTCGTTCGTGAGCGTGATGGTGAGGTGTCCAGGCGCGAATCCCAGCCGCGCGTAGAAGCCGATGTTCTCGGGCGTCCGCGGCATCGTCTCCAGACCGAGCGTCGTGACGCCCCGGTCGATGAGCCAGTCGGCGGCCGTATGCACGATCGTCTTGCCGACCCCGGTCCCCTGGCGATCGGGCCGTACCGCGAGCGGCCCCATCCAGCCTTCGACGCCGGCCTGGTGGGCCACATTGAACGCCGCGATCTCGTTGTGCTCGTCGCGCCACACCATCGCGCCCTCGCCGGCATCGAGCAGCGCGTAGCGCCACACGAGCGGATTGAGCTGGGGGACGCGCACGCCGATCAACCCGTCGCGGCGGTAGCGGTCGGTAAACGCCTCCGCAAAGACGCGATTCAGCGCCTCGATGTCGCGCTCCGTCGCGCGCTCAGGCCCCGTTACGCGGGTGTCAGGCAGCCACGCTCGCATCGGGCGGTCCCAGGGTGGCGGTGTCGTCGCGCACGACGCTCGATCCGGTCGTCGCGTCGTAGGCGACGCGAATCACGCGGTCGAGTCCGTCGCGCACCTGTTCAATGTGCGTGATGAGAATGACCTGGGGGAAACGATCGCCCAGGCGGCGCAGCAACGCCAGGACGTGCTGGCGGCGTGATTCGTCGAGCGAGCCGAAGATCTCGTCGAGCACCAGCAGCGATAGCGGCTGGCCCGCGCGCTCCGCGATCATCTGCGAGATCGCCAGTCGCAGCACCAGGTTCGCGATGTCCTCTTCCCCGCCCGAGATCACCGGCTTCGGCACTCCTTCGTCCAGAACGACGACGCGATAGTCCTCATCGAGATCTACCTCGTCGTACCGGGCATCCGTCAAGTCCGAGAGGAAACCGGATGCCAGCGCCCCGATTTCGGGTCGCATCGCGGCGTTCAGCTCGCCGCGCAAATCGGAGAACGCGCGGTCCAGCTCGTTGTGCAGCCGCAGCTCCACCTTGCGCTCGGCGATCGTCTTTTCCCGGGCGGCCCGCTCGGCCGAACGGCGCTCGGTTTCGCGCACCGCCGTCTCGGCCGCGACCAGCTCGCCGCGCGTCTCTGCAACCGCCAGCTCGGCAGCGCGCAGTGCGTGCGCCGCCCGATCGTGACGCTCCCGCGCCGCCTGGAACTTCGGCTCCGAGAAGCCTTGCGCCGCGACCGCGTCGGCGAGCTGCCGCACCTGCTCCTCCCGGGCGGATAAGGCCTTCTCCGCGATCTCCGCCTCTCCCACAAGCGCCTCCGCGCGCTCGGCTCTCGCCGCGAGCGCGGCCGCCTGCAAGGCCACCGGCTCGAGCCGGCCAAGCTCCGTGCGCACCTGATTGTGTCGCTCGGCATCATACCCGGCTGCCCGCGCGGCGACCCGCCGTTCGATTTCCTGCGTCCGTTTGGCGAGACCGGCATGCTCTTTTTGCAGGCGGGCGCGCTCGCTCGTCTGCGCGCGCAGGGTCCCTTCCTGCTCGCTCGCCTGGCGTGTCTCCTCGCGCAGCGCGTCGCGCGCCGCTTCCGCCTGTGTCACCGCTGCCGGCGCTGCGGCCAGCTGCTCGAGACGCTGCCGGAAGTACGTGCCGTCGTCGATGATCGCCTGCAGTTGGCGATCGAGCACACCCAGTACGGCAGGGTGCTCGGCGCCGAGCGGCCGGCGGCACGTGGGACATTCGCCCTCGGGACCCAGACGCTCGATCTTGTCGCGCTGATCCTTTACCTCGTCGTACTGCTTGAGCAGCTCTGCACGACGCGTGCCCGCGTATTCTTTCTCGCGTACCCAGGCCCCCTGCTGCTCCCTGGCAGCCTTGTCGGCCGCCTCGAGGCGTTCGCTGAGCAAGCGCACCGCGGCCGTGGCCTTGGCCAGCGACGCATCGGCGTCGGCCAGTTCGGTGATGCGCCGCTCCAGCCCGTTCAGGTTCCGCGTGAGCTCGGTGATCTTGGCTTGATCCTCTCGGCGCGCCGCGTCCTCCCGGTGCAGTCGATCGAGATCGGCAAGCTCCGCCTTCAGTTTGGAGATGGGCGCCACCTCCGCATCGAGCTTGCGCAGCTCTTCGCGCGCGGCCAGCGCCTCCGCCAGCTCCTTGTCGAGCCGCTGGAACTCCTGCCGCGCGACCACGACTCCCTGTTCGGCGACGCGCAGGTCGCCGTGGAGCGAAAGGGTGCGCTCGCGCCGCTCGACCCATTGCTGCCAGCGCGGCTCCTCCGCCGCCAGCACCTGCTGCGCCTTGGTACGCTCCCCGGCCGCTGCGGTTGCCGCCCGCCGCGCCTCGGTGAGGCGGGCTTCCGTTGCCTTGCGCTCCTTCTCGAGCTCGGCCTGTGGCGGCAATCCGGTCTCGAGTCCCTCGACTTCGTGGGTGAGCCCGTTGCGCCGCTCGCGGATGCGCTCCTGCGCGACCGTGAGCTGCTCGTGCCGCAGCACGCGCGACAGGAACGCCGCGCGCTCGGGGCGCGTCGCGTCAGCGAGCACCGCGAGCTCTTTCTGGCCTGTGAAATAGGTGTTGAAGAACTCGTCGTGCGTCATTCCCAGCACGCGCTGCAGCCGAGCAGTGACTTCCTTGATCGAGTTCGCGACCACGATGCCGTTTTCGAGCAGCGTCGCTTCGTTCAATTTTCGCTCGACGACATACGTGCGGTTGCCAAGCGAGAACTCGAGCTCCACGCGCATCGGCGCGCGCGCCTTGGCGCGGAGGTTTCGAATCGACTCCTTGTCACCGCGCGCGGCCGGGTTCCCGTAGATCGCCCAGGCAATTGCCTCGAGCAGCGACGTCTTGCCCGAGCCGTTGGGACCGATGATTCCCGTGATTCCGTCGCCAAACGCAATCTCGGTGTCCGCGTGTTGGCGGAAGTTGACGAGCCGGAGCCGCTGCAGTCTCACGCGGGACTCCCGGCGGAGTCGTCGGCGCGCGCCGCCGCCTCCAGATAATCGACGCCGAGTTTGACGAACGTCTCGCGGTTCAGCTCGGCGTCGAGCGGCCGGCGCCCGAGGAATTCGCGCACGGTCTCGGGAAGGCTTTGCCTGCGTGCACCGGGGCCGGCAACCGCGGTCGTCGCTCGCGCGAGCTGCGGACGACGGAGATCGAGCTGGAAATTGAGCGCGCGCGCCTTGTAGCCGCGGATTGCCGCGTGATCCAGATCGCGGGCGACACCGCGCTCCACGTCCCACGCCACGAGTCGCACGATCTGGTCGTCGATCTTTGCCGACGCGACGCGCTCGGCGATCTGCGCGTCGAGCGCTTTGGCCGTGAGACCCTGTCCCTGAATGAACGGGAGATCGATGTGGCGCCGCACCGGCTCGATGGGACGGAATGTCACGCGCGCCCCGGGCAACTCGACCAGGAGATATCCTTTGCCGGCGCGACGCTTCTTTCCCTTGGCCGCGTCCTGGTCGTCCTGGATCTGACCCCACGGATTCGGGGGCAAATACTCGAGACTACCGGCGTACCATGCGTTGGCGGCGATCGATTGGGCGGTGTGGTAATGGCCGAGCGCGATGTAATCCCACTTCTCCGGCGCGAGCAGCTCGCGCGTGAGCTCGGTGCCGCCGTACTCCATCGTCCCGCGCTCTTCACCCAGGCCGCCGTAAACCCCGTGGGTGACCAGCACATTCAGCGTCGGGCCGCCGGGCTCGGGCCGAAGTGCGGGCCGGTCCGCCCTGGCGAGCGCCTGTTGCGGCACGGCAAGCACGGCGCAGTCCAGCTTTGGCAGCACGATGCGGCGCGCGTCCTCGACGGCGATCTCGACACCCAGGGCCTCGTACAACCGAAGAATCGAGCCGGTCTCGGTCGAGCGCGGGGTGTCGTGCTCGCCAGCGATGACGACGATCGGCGAGTCAGGGAGTCCCGTGCGCAGTCGATGGAGCTGGCGGAAGCAGTACAGGATTGCGGCGTTCGTGGGCCTGACGGAATGAAACAGATCGCCAGCGATCACGATGAGCTGCGGCTTCTGCTCCAGGATGTCGTCGACCGCGCGCTTGAACGCTTCCGCGATATCGACCTCGCGCTGGTTCGCGCCCTTGGACGTCTGGCGGTCGAATTGGCGGAATCCCAGATGCAGATCGGCCAGGTGCGCCAGCTTCATGGTGCTCCGGTCAACTGGAGGGTGCTCGACGTCACCGTATTCAACGCCATCTCGCGTATCCCGAGCGTCGGAATCGTCATCGTGATCGTCGTCTCTCCGCTGATGGTCGCGTCCACGACCGTGCCGCGGGAGATGGAGTACGTCTGGTGGCCGGTCATTTCGCCCGACAGCGTCATCGAGCCGCGTTGTCCCGCAACGGCAAGCTCCACGGGACCGGTCGGGAAGGCGGTCTTGATGTCCAGAACGACCGACGTATCGGCATCTTGCACCTGGATCTCGCGCACGGTCAGCGTCGTCTGCGCGTTGCCGGCCTTGGATGCATCGACGCCGCCGAATTGCTCAATCGGAAGCTTCGTCGACAAGGTCCAGGAGTCGCCCGGGCCAACGGGCTGAGCCGGAAATGCATATGCCAGTCCGTTCAGGACCGCAGCCATTTGGTTCGCCACTTCCGGCGGGGCCGCATGGAGCGCGCTGACATCGCTGCGGAGCACGTGAAATCGGTCGTCAAACACGGCGGTGCTGCGGCTGCCCCGGAGCTGCGCGAGCTGGCGCGACATGTCCACGTTCGGCATCACCAATGACGCGGAATCCATGACGATCTGAACTTCGATGCCTCCCCCATCGACGGGTCCCTGTATCGTCTGGGTGGAGTAAATGCGCAGCCGCATCCCCTGGCGCGAGACGCCCGCGAGCGGGCCGCTGGCCTCGGGCATATCCAGCCGGGTGGTCTGCTCGAGTGCGTAGCGATACACCGCCCCGGTCGGCGGGTGGTAGCGCAGCGCGATCTTCGGTCCCGCATCCTGCTGGCACGCTGCCACGAGGAGCACGAGCAGCAGCGCGCGCATCAGTACGGCTCGTCGCTGATCGGGTTCAGCGGTGGCACCGCGTGATGCTCCCGCGCGACAGCCGCGTCGGGTATAACGCGATTCCCCAGGACCTTGCGGAAGTAGGCGAGCACGTCGTCCGGCCGGGTCCGGCGCACTGCCGCGAGCGCCCGGCGCACATCGTCCGACTCGCGATCCGCGATGAGATCCTTCACCTGGTTGGGCCGAACCCGCCGGTCCAGCCGGACGAGCTGCCGCACGACGGCCTCATCAAACGGCACGTCCGCCGCGGGAGGGAAGCGCTCGACGCCGTCACGCCCGCGCAGCACCGGCGGCTTGGGAAAGCGGACGAAAATCGGCTGCGTGAAATGCGGATGCCGGACCATCAGCTCGCCGATCGGCAGCGTGGCGAGCTTGCTCTTGGTGGCGGGACTGAGGACCTGATATCCGGGCGTCGCGAGCTCGTCCATGTCCATGCGCCCGAACAGTTGCGTGCCGGCGTTTCCAACCACCCGGCGGTGCACTTGCGAGCGAAATTGCTCGGCGCCGAACAGCACCAGCCCGAGATAGCGGCCGCGCTCGGAAATATCGAGCAGCATTTTCTTGACGTAGGTGTCGGAGCCGTCGCCCGGCGCATACTTGTTCAGCTCGTCCACGAACACGACCACCGCGTCGACGCCGAGCTCGCGGCGCTCGAGCTGTTCGCGGAGCTTGGACACCACGCGGGCAAAGACGAGGTCCTGGCCCAGCGGATCGACGTTGGCGATGTCGATCACATAGACCGTCCGATCGGCGAAGTCACTCCACGGCAGGTCGCTGGACGGCCCGTCGTCCGTGACGAGCCCCTTGCAACGCGTCGAGATGTTCAGCAGCCGGTTGCGCACTTTGCGCATCGTCGCGATGTGATGGGTGCGCCAGGTGTCGCTCCTCCCGCCGGAGGTGATCTCCAGTCCGTCGAAGATCGAGCGAAACAGCCGGTCGAGGTCGCCGAAGGTCTGGACTCGATGTGTGCCGCCGAACCCGTCGTCGAACGTCCTGCCGAGGACACGATCCTTCAGGAAATCGATGAAGGCGTCGGCTTTGGCATCGATGTCGTCGCGGTTCAGTAACACCTCCGCGTAATCCACGACTTCCTGCAATCCCCACGTGAGCGGCTCGACGTCGCCCACGAGATCGGGATGGGTGCGCAACGTGTTGAGATTGACGCCGTCGGCTTTCAGCGGCGCGTAATAGCGGACGTGCTCGAGCGGCGTGGCCGGCACGTCGAGTCGCTGATAACGGTGCCGATCCTCCTCGCTCAGGTCGCCCGCCTGATCGAGGAAGCAGAGGTCAGGGCCCTTCACGTTGAAGCAGACGGCGGCGACGCGCCCTTTGTGCGCGGGGTAGTGCGCAAAGATCGACCCCAACAGAAACTCCACCGCGCTGGTTTTGGTCGCGAGCCCCGAGACTCCGGAAATGTTGAGGTGCGCAGCTTCGGGGCCGAGCAGGAAATCGGCGTCGAGATAGACGGGCGCGTCGCGACCGGCGGACGTGTACAGGCCGATCGGAATCGCGGTCGGCGTTGCGGAGTAGAGGAACGTGTCCATGCGCAGCGCCTGCGCCACATCGGCGTCGGCAGCGACGAAGACCTGGCCCAGCGGCACGGGCTGCAGCGGCTCTTCTGGCGTCTGTCGCAACACCGCCGCAGTCCAGTACCGGATCTCCTGACGCGCCGTGGGCGCATCGGCACCGCGAGTCGGATCCCCGTCGGCCCCGACCACATCGTGCAACGGGGTGGCGAGATCTGAGTACGCAAAACCTTCTGTGACGACGCCGTAGACGAGCCGTTCTGCTCCCGGCTCCGTGCTCCGTGCTCCCTGGACCTTGACGATGGCTCCGATACCGATGCTGGTCTCGGTGGCGGTCCAAAAGTGGAATTGGTGGGGAGTCGAAGGTTTCAACTCGGTCGCGACGACGCGACCAATGGGAGCGGCCGCGGATTCTTTATCGGAACGCGCGATCATGTCCCTGTCTGGGGCAGCCGAGAAACTCGGCGCAGTTGGGGATCGCGCGGGGCCAGGGT
>Ga0070680_100003723_pt1 | contig 11390 bp, 8 predicted proteins | sample KBSC73BmetaG_FD_64672 | JGI IMG/M metagenome (GOLD analysis project Ga0070680, IMG submission 64672) | Corn rhizosphere microbial communities from Kellogg Biological Station, Michigan, USA - KBS C7-3B metaG | ecosystem: Host-associated > Plants > Roots > Rhizosphere | place: USA: Michigan...
TGGTGAAGGAGCTCCAGGCGCTCGGATTGAAGGTGACGCTCGGCACTACTGAAGACGTGGAGGAATAGTGATCGATTTCCGAAGCGGCCACGAGCCCAAGAGCTCGAGCTTTGATTATATCCAGATCCGGATCGCCTCCCCCGAGGAGATCCGCGGTCCCAAGGACTCCAAGGAGCGCGAGCGCCTGGAGCTGCAGGGCCAGCGCACGTGGTGGTCGTGGGGTGAGGTCACGAAGCCCGAGACCATCAACTACCGCTCCTTCAAACCGGAACGGGATGGGCTCTTCTGCGAGCGCATCTTCGGCCCGGTGAAGGACTGGGAGTGTCACTGCGGCAAGTACAAGCGGATTCGCTATCGCGGCGTGATCTGCGATCGCTGCGGCGTCGAGGTGACGCTGTCCAAGGTGCGGCGCGAGCGCATGGGCCACATCGAGCTCGCGGTGCCGGTCGCGCACATCTGGTTCTTCAAGACGCTGCCGTCGCCGATGGGGAATCTGCTCGACATGACGCTGCGCGATCTCGAGCGCGTCATCTACTACACGAATTACGTGGTGATCGAGCCGGGCGAGCAGGAAGTGCAGGAGCGGGAGCTGCTCGACGAAGACCGCTTCCTGGAGCTGCGCAACAAAGCCAAGAATGAAGGCGACACGGCGTTTCGCGCCGACATCGGTTCCCCGGCGATCCGCTTGCTGCTCGAGCGCATCAACGTGGACAAGCTGGCCGACGAGCTGCGCGACACCGTGGCGAATGAGACGAGCCAGCATCGCAAGAAGCAGATGCTGAAGCGGCTCAAGATCGTGGATGCGATGCGCAACTCCGGCAACGCCGGCGAGCAGCGCAACGATCCCCGCTGGATGATTCTCGACGTCGTGCCGGTGATTCCGCCCGACCTGCGGCCGCTCGTGCCGCTCGACGGCGGGCGCTTCGCCACGTCGGACCTGAACGATCTGTACCGCCGGGTGATCAACCGGAACAACCGGCTGCAGAAGCTGATTCTGCACCGCGCGCCGGAAGTCATCTTGCGTAACGAAAAGCGCATGCTGCAGGAAGCGGTGGACGCGCTGTTCGACAACGGCCGCCGCTCCAAGGCGATTCGCGGACGCGGCAAGCGCCCGCTCAAGTCGCTGTCCGACATGCTGAAGGGCAAGCAGGGCCGGTTCCGCCAAAACTTGCTCGGCAAGCGCGTGGACTACTCGGGCCGATCGGTCATCGTGGTGGGCCCCGAGCTGAAGCTGCATCAGTGCGGCCTGCCGAAGGCGATGGCGGTCGAATTGTTCAAGCCGTTCATCATCCACAAGCTGGTGGAGAAGGGCATCGCCGAGACGGTGAAACGGGCGAAGAAGATCGTGGAGAAGGAGTCGCCGGAAGTGTACGAGATCCTCGAGGAGATCATCGAGGACCATCCCGTGCTGCTGAACCGCGCGCCCACGCTGCACCGCCTCGGCATTCAGGCGTTCGAGCCGGTCCTCGTCGAGGGCAAGGCGATCCGGATTCACCCGCTCGTCTGCGCCGCGTTCAACGCGGACTTCGACGGTGACCAGATGGCCGTGCACGTGCCGCTCTCGTTCGAGTCGCAGCTCGAAGCGCGGCTGCTCATGATTTCGTCGAACAACATCCTCAAGCCGTCCGACGGCCGGCCGGTGGCGGAGCCCAGCCAGGATATGGTGCTGGGCTGTCACTTCCTGACCAAGGAGCCGGCGAATTTCGAGGAGCTGGTCAAGACGGCGTCGCGCATCGGCTCGATGGCCGAGCTGGAGATGGCGCTCGCGCTGAAGCGGCAGGACTACCACTCGCCCGTGCAGATGTGGCACGAGCCGACCAAGCGCTGGATCGGCACGACGGCCGGCCGGGTGATCTTCAACAGCATCATCCCGGCGAACCTGCTGCGCGATCTGGGCTTCCAGAACAAGGTGATGCGGAAGAAGGATCTCTCCGAGCTGGTGTTCGAGAGCTATCGGCGCGCCGGGTTGGCGCCGACGGTGCAGTTCCTCGATCAGCTGAAAGAGTTCGGCTTCCGCTACGCTACCATGGGTGGCGTCTCGATCGGCGTCGCCGACCTCGAGATTCCGACCGAGAAGTCGCCGCTGCTGCACGACGCCGAGCAGCGCGTCGAGCGGTTCCAGCGCGCCTATTCGACGGGCCAGATCACCTTCGGCGAGCGCTACAACAAGGTGATCGACGCCTGGACGCATGCGAACAACGACATCGCCGAGGCGATGGTGTCGACGATGCGGCGGTCGAAGGGCGGCTTCAACCCGGTGTTCATGATGTTCGACTCCGGGAGCCGCGGCTCGCGCGATCAGATCCGGCAGCTCGCCGGTATGCGCGGCCTCATGGCGAAGCCGCAGAAAAAGCTCACCGGCGGCATCGGCGAGATCATCGAGAGCCCGATCAAGTCGAACTTCCGCGAAGGTCTTTCGGTGCTCGAGTACTTCATCTCGACGCACGGCGCGCGGAAGGGTCTGGCCGACACGGCGCTCAAGACGGCGGACGCCGGCTACCTGACGCGGCGTCTGGTCGACGTCGCCCAGGACGTTACGATCACGGAAGAGGACTGCGGCACGATTCTCGGCCTCGAGATGTCGGCGCTGAAGGAAGGCGAAGACATCATCGAGCCGCTGCGCGAGCGCATCGTCGGCTGCGTCGCGCTCGAAGAAGTGATGGATCCACACGAGCTCGATGAGGACGGCCGGCCCAAGGTGCTGGTCGAAGCGGGCAAGCTCGTCATCGAGGAGACCTCGCAGGCCATCGAGGACGCCGGCATCGAGACGGTGAAGATCCGCTCGGTCTTGACATGCGAGGCGAAGCGCGGGGTGTGCCGGATGTGCTACGGGCGCAATCTCGCGACGATGGATATGGTGGACCTCGGCGAGGCGGTCGGCATTCTGGCCGCGCAGTCGATCGGCGAGCCGGGCACGCAGCTGACCCTGCGAACGTTCCACATCGGCGGCACGGCGGCACGCATCGCCGAGCAGACGGTGCGGAAGACCAAGGTCGAAGGCGTGATTGAGCACGGCGACCGGCTGACGTTCGTGGAGACGCCGGACGGCCAGAAGGTCGTCACGAGCTACGAGGGAGAATTGATCCTCAAGGCCGCGGCGCACGGCGGTGCCGCACAGGCAGGAAAGCTGTCGGTACACTCACGCTTCCAGGTCCCGCTGGGCGCTACGCTGATGGTCGAGGACGAGCAGCAGGTGGCGAAGGACGGCGTCCTGTTCACGTGGGATCCGTACACCAACCCGATCATGACGGACGTGGCGGGACTGGTGCGGTTCGTGGACATCGTCGATGACGAGACGGTGCGCGAAGAGCTGGACGAAATCACCGGCCGGCGCCAGCGCGTCATCATCGAGGACCGTGAGAAGAAGCTCCACCCGCACATCGAAGTCGTCCAGAAGAAGGGCGACAAGGAGAAGCGGCTCCGCGACTTCGTCATTCCGGAAGGCGCGCAGCTCACGGTGGAAGACGGCCAGGAAGTGTACGCGGGCCAGGTGCTCGCCAAGGTGTCGCGCGAGGCGTACAAGACGCGCGACATCACGGGCGGTCTGCCGCGCGTCGCCGAGCTGTTCGAGGCGCGCCGGCCGAAGGATCCGGCCACGATTTCCGAAGTGGATGGTGTGGTACGGTTCGGCGAGATCAAGCGCGGCAAGCGTGAGATCTGGGTACATCCGGAAGAGGGCGAGGCGCAGTTGTACGAGGTGCCCGCCGGTAAGCACTTGCGCGTGCACGAGGGTGACCGCGTCCGCGCCGGCGACCGGCTCACGGAAGGCCCGGTCAATCCGCACGACATTCTGCGGATCAAAGGCCCGCGCGCCGTGCAGGAGTATCTGTTGAACGAAGTGCAGGAGGTGTACCGCCTGCAGGGCGTGAAGATCAACGACAAACACATCGGCGTGATCGTGCGCCAGATGCTGCAGAAGGTGAAAGTGGTCGAGCCGGGCGACACCGAGTTCCTGGAAGGTGAGAATGTGGACAAGCTCATCTTCAGCGACGTCAACGAGCGCGCGGTGAAGAAGGGCGGCAAGCCTTCCACCCGCGAGCCGTTGCTCCTCGGGATCACGAAGGCGAGTCTGACGACGCAGTCGTTCATCTCCGCGGCCTCCTTCCAGGAGACCACGCGAGTGCTGACGGATGCGGCGATCCGCGGGGCCAAGGACGATCTGCTTGGTCTCAAGGAGAACATCATCATCGGGCACCTGATCCCGGCGGGTACCGGCATTTACCGGTATCACGACATCGAGATCGAGCCGCCGGAGGGCTTCACGCCTCCGACGCCGCCGGTGGAAGCGGCGCTGCCCGGAGCGGCACCCGTGCCGAGTCCGTTCCCGGAGGAAGTGGAAGCGGAGTAGGGGCTCGGGGTTAGGGGCTAGGGACGGCGCTGGGTGATCCCCAGCGCCGTTTTGTTTTTTGAGTCCGGATTATGACGTTTTGCGCGCTCGGCCTTGCCGGGCACCGGTGCTGACTGCGTAAGTTGGCCCTAATCCCTTCCGACGAGCGAACCATGAAGCGACGCGTTGCCGGTCTTTCCCTCCTGCTGCTGGCTGTCGTGTTGAGTGCCTGCAACCGCGAAGTCGCGACTGGCCTGCCTGCGATGTCGGCGCGCAGCGCGGTCGGCGACAACAAACTCAAGGACGCCATCGCCTTTTTCACCCGCGACTTCGATCCCACGAATGGCGGCCTCGCCGTCATGAATTCGGATGGCTCGGGCCGGCGCCCACTCGCGGGCGGTGAACTGGGCTTCGAACCGTCGATTTCTCCCGATGGGCGTCAGATCGCGTTTTCGAGAAACACGGACGTCGGGGTCACGTCGATTTACGTCATGAACGTGGACGGGACGGGCACGACGGAGGTCGCGCAGGGGCTGGTCTTCAATCCCACGCCCCGGTGGTCCCCGGACGGCTGTCAAATCGCGTTCGCGTGGAGTCATGGTGATCAGCAAATCGGGCCGCGCATCTCGATCGTCAACGCGAATGGGAGCGGGTTCCACACGGTCACACCGGATCCCGGTCCGGACTTCGTATTCGAGGAGGGACCGACGTGGTCTCCCGACGGCACACGCCTGGCGTTCACAAGGAACTCGGCGCTTCATGTCATCAATGTGGATGGAACGGGACTGACCGCGCTGCCCAATGAAGACATGGCGCAAAACGCCGCGTGGTCACCCGACGGACAGCGGATCGCGTACTTCAGCGGGAATCCTGTCGGCGAGATCCACATGCGCAATGCCGATGGGTCCAACCTCACGACCGTCACTTCAGGGGCGTTCGATTCCTGGCCGCGCTGGTCGGCCGATGGACGCCAGCTCGTCTTTTCGCGTTTCATCAACGACTTCGTACAGGTGTTCACCATCAACGTCGATGGCACCGGCGCTACTGGTCTGACTCCGGCCGGTGTCCACGATTTCATGCCCGACTGGGGGTTTCGGCACTCGTCGACGCGTTGCAGTAAGACACTCGACTGACGGCCCTCCACTTGCGATCAGCGCCCGGGAGCGATCTCGGGCGCTTTCGTTAACTTGGGCGCATGAAACTCGCATTGTTCCTCGTCTTGCTACAAGGTCCGCGCTCGGTCTACCACATCTCTCCACCAGTCGACATCACCGTGACGGTCGCTACGGCACTCGGAACCGCGCTGGCCTTTCTCAATTCCGACAAGCTGATCACGCCGCGCTGCCCTTGCGATCCCAACGAGGTCAATGGATTCGATCGGGGCGCGATTGGAAACAAGAATCCGACGGCTGCGAGGTTGAGCGACCTGACCGTGATGACCGTCGCCGTCGCGCCGCTCGTACTCGATGCGATCGACCTCGGTGGGCCCAACAATGTCTGGTGGGAAGACGCCGTCGTGTTTGCACAGACGTTGGCAGTCCAGGGGGCTCTCATGACGACGGCCAAGTTCATCGTGCAGCGGCCGCTGCCCCGGACCTATGCTGGTGACCCGAGCCTCATCGACAGTCCCGACGGGTACCGCTCGTTCTATTCAGGCCATACCTCGCTTGTCTTCGCCGGTCTGTCGGCGACGGCGATGACTATACGCCTCCGGTACGGGGAGAAAACGTGGCCCTGGATCGTGACAGGGGTTGTGGGGACCAGCGTAGCCATCGAGCGAGTCGCAGACGGCCGCCATTTCCCGACCGACGTCATCGCAGGCGCGGTTATGGGCACCGCCGTAGGGATTGTCGTCCCGTGGCTTCATTCTCGGGGGGGTGCAGGGGTCCCTCAGGCGAGCAGGGGCGCCGGCGGCAGCCTTCTGGTGGGGTGGAACCTGCAGTTTTAAGCCCGCAGCACTTGACCTAACTCGAATTACCAGCTTAGTTTCGCGGGCTTCGGAGCAACGTTTTTTTTTGTTCGATTTCGAGGGTTATTTGCCGACTATCAATCAGCTCGTCCGGCACGGTCGCCGCGACGTCGAGAAGAAAGAAAAGGCGCCGCATCTGCGCGGCAACCCGCAAAAGCGCGGGGTGTGCACGCGCGTCTACACGACCACGCCGAAAAAGCCGAACTCGGCGCTGCGCAAGGTGGCTCGTGTGCGGCTGACGAACGGCTTCGAGGTGACGGCGTATATCCCGGGTGAAGGGCACAACCTGCAGGAGCACTCGATCGTCATGATTCGCGGTGGCCGCGTGAAGGATCTGCCGGGCGTTCGCTATCACATCATCCGGGGCACGCTCGACGCCGCCGGCGTGAACGAGCGCAAGCAGTCGCGCTCCAAGTACGGCGCCAAGCGTCCGAAGGAGGCCGGGAAGTGAGCCGGCGCAAATCCGCGGTCAAGCGGCCAGTGCCGGCCGATCCGCGCTACGATAGTCAGACGGTGTCGAAGTTCTTGAACAACCTGATGGTGTGCGGCAAGAAGTCGTTGTCCGAGCGGATTTTCTATCAGGCGATGGACATGATCGAGCAGCGCACGGGGCAGCCCGGCGTGAACGTGTTCAAGCAGGCGCTGTCGAATGTGAAGCCGGCGCTGGAAGTGAAGTCGCGGCGGGTCGGCGGCGCGACGTACCAGGTGCCGGTCGAAGTGCGGCCGGAGCGCCGCACCGCGCTGGGGATGCGTTGGATCATCCAGTACAGCCGCGCGCGCAAAGAGAAGACGATGGCCGAGCGCCTCGCCGCCGAGCTGATTCTGGCGTCGAAGGGCGAAGGCGAGACGATAAAGAAGAAGGAAGACACACACCGGATGGCGGAGGCGAACCGCGCCTTCGCGCATTACCGGTGGTAAACGCCTAAACAGACAATCTCGGGACCCCTGACCTAAGGGATCCTGCATCGTGACGTAGGGGCGCAGCATGCTGCGCCCCTACACGGTGTGAGCGGAGCGAAACCGGCCCACATGGGCGCCTGGTCGCCCCGCGTTTTTGCTGCATAAACGATGTAGGGGCGCAGCATGCTGCGCCCCAACGTGAGGAAACACTAGAAACCGTATGCCACGCACGACACCGCTCGATAAGATTCGGAACATCGGCATCATGGCCCACATCGATGCCGGGAAAACGACTACGACCGAGCGTATCCTCTATTACACGGGCCGCACCTACAAGCTGGGTGAGGTGCACGAAGGCACGGCCACGATGGACTGGATGGAGCAGGAGCAGGAGCGCGGCATTACCATCACGTCGGCCGCGACGACCGCATTCTGGACCCGCCTGAACCAGCAGTACCGCATCAACATCATCGACACCCCGGGACACGTGGACTTCACCGTCGAAGTGGAGCGCAGTTTGCGCGTCCTCGACGGCGCCGTCACGGTGCTCGACGCGGTCGGCGGCGTGGAGCCGCAGACCGAAACGGTGTGGCGCCAGGCCGACCGCTACGGCGTGCCGCGGATCATCTTCGTCAACAAGATGGACCGCGTCGGCGCCGATTTCGACATGTGTCTCAAGATGGTCCGCGAGCGGCTCGGCACGAAGGCGGTGCCGATTCAGCTGCCGCTCGGCTCGGGGGAGTTGTTTACGGGACTGATCGACCTCGTGCGCGAGATCGAGATCGTCTACGACGACGACACGATGGGCAAGAAGTACGTCGAAGGACCGGTTCCCGAGCCGTTGAAGGAACGCGTCGCCCAGATGCGACACGAGATGATCGAGGCGTGCGTCGAGAGCGACGACGCGATTCTGCACAAGTATCTCGAAGACCACAAGCTGACCGAAGAAGAAATCCGTACCGTCATCCGCAAAGCGACCATCTCAGGGCACGTTGTCCCCGTCATCTGCGGTGCCGCTTTCAAGAACAAGGGTGTGCAGGCGCTGCTCGATGCGGTGGTCGACTATCTGCCGGCCCCGACCGACATCCCGCCGATCAAGGGGCATCTGCCGCATCACGATGCGACGCACGCCGAGCGGCCCGCGACGGACGACGCGCCGTTCGCGGCGCTGGCGTTCAAGATCATGACGGATCCGTACGTCGGGAAACTGACGTTCTTCCGTGTCTACAGCGGGGTGCTCGCCGCGGGATCGTACGTCTACAACAGTACGAAGGATCGCAGAGAGCGCATCGGGCGCCTGCTGCAGATGCATGCCAACAAGCGCGAGGAGATCGAGGACGTCCGCGCGGGCGACATCGCCGCCGCGATCGGTCTCAAAGACACGCGCACCGGCGACACGCTGTGCGACGAAGCGCATCCGATCATTCTCGAGGCGATGCGCTTCCCGAATCCCGTCATCTCGGTCGCCATCGAGCCCAAGACCAAGGCCGACCAGGACAAGCTGGGAATCGCGCTGGCGAAGCTGTCAGAAGAAGATCCGACGTTCCGCGTGCACACCGATGCCGAGACGGCGCAGACGATCATCAGCGGGATGGGCGAGCTGCACCTCGAGATCATCGTCGAGCGGATGCGGCGTGAGTTCAAGGTGGATGCGAACGTCGGCCGCCCGCAGGTCGCCTATCGCGAAACGGTTCGCAAACGCGTCGAGTACATCGAGGGCAAGTTTATCCGCCAGACGGGCGGCCGTGGGCAGTACGGCCACGTCGTTATTCATCTCGAGCCGGGCCAGCCCGGTACGGGCTTCGTGTTCGAGGACAACATCGTCGGCGGCACGATCCCCAAGGAGTACATCAGTCCCGTCGAGGCGGGTGTGAAGGAAGCCCTCGAGAACGGCGTGTTGGCCGGGTACCCGATGGTGGACGTGAAGGTGGAGCTGGTGGACGGCTCCTACCACGACGTGGACTCGAGCGAAATGGCGTTCAAGATCGCCGGCTCGATGGCCGTGAAAGAGGCCGCGCGCCAGGCACATCCGATCCTGCTCGAGCCGATCATGGATGTCGAAGTGGTGACGCCCTCCGACTACATGGGGGAAGTGATCGGCGATCTGTCGAGCCGCCGCGGCAAGATCGGCGGCATGACGCAGCGCGCCGACGCGCACATTGTCGCGGCGAGTGTGCCGTTGTCAGAAATGTTTGGCTACTCGACGACGTTGCGGTCGATGAGTCAGGGACGAGCCATCTACAGCATGGAGTTCTCGCACTATCAGGAAGTGCCGAAGGCGAAGGCTGAAGAGATAGTTTCGAAGGTCAAAGGGTAGCCATCAGCCATCTGCCGTCAGCCATCTGTACAGACGGCTGATGGCAGACGGCTGAACGCACACGAGGAGATCATGGCAAAAGCGAAATTCGAGCGCAATAAGCCCCACGTGAACGTCGGTACCATCGGCCACGTGGACCACGGGAAGACGACGCTGACCGCGGCGCTCACGAAGGTCTCGGCCGACAAGGGGCTGGGGACCTACATCAGTTACGACCAGGTGGCGAAGGCGAGTGAGTCGCAGGGGCGTCGCGACGCGACGAAGATCCTGACGATCGCGACGAGCCACGTCGAATACTCGACGACCGAGCGCCACTACGCGCACGTCGACTGCCCGGGGCACGCGGACTACGTCAAGAACATGATCACGGGCGCCGCGCAGATGGACGGCGCGATCCTCGTGGTGAGCGCGGTGGACGGCCCGATGCCGCAGACGCGCGAGCACATCCTGCTCGCCCGCCAGGTGAACGTGCCGGCGATCGTGGTCTTCCTGAACAAGTGCGATCTCGTGGACGATGCCGAGCTGCTCGATCTCGTCGAGCTCGAGGTGCGCGAGCTGCTCAGCAAGTACCAGTTCCCGGGCGACGACGTCCCGGTGATCCGCGGCTCCGCGCTCAAGGCGATCGAAGGCGACAAGCAGTGGGTCGCCAAGATCGAGGAGCTACTCTCGGCGCTCGACAAGAACATTCCGGTGCCGAAGCGTGAAGTCGACAAGCCGTTCCAGATGCCGGTCGAAGACGTGTTTTCGATTACCGGCCGCGGCACCGTCGCAACCGGACGCATCGATAAGGGCAAGGTGAAGGTCGGCGATGAAGTCGAGATGGTGGGCTTCGGGACCGACAAGAAGACGGTCGTGACGGGAGTCGAGATGTTCCGCAAGCTCCTGGACGATGGTCAAGCCGGTGACAACGTCGGCCTGCTGCTGCGCGGCGTCGAGAAGGACCAGGTCGAGCGCGGCATGGTGTTGGCCAAGCCGGGGTCGATCAAGCCGCACACGCAGTTCGAGTCCGAGGTCTACGTCCTGACGAAGGAAGAGGGCGGCCGGCATACGCCGTTCTTCAAGGGCTACCGGCCCCAGTTCTACTTCCGCACGACGGACGTGACGGGCAATGTCGAGCTGCCGGCCGGCGTCGAGATGGTGATGCCGGGCGACAACACGAAGATGACGATCGAGCTGATCACGCCGATCGCGATGGAAGAGCAGCTGCGTTTTGCTATCCGAGAGGGTGGGAGAACGGTTGGGGCCGGAGTGGTCACCAAGATCATGAAATGATCCACGACGGCACGACTGCACGTCGGCACGATTTGTCGTGCCACTCGTGCCGACGTGCCGACGTGTAAATGCAATGAGGGGCACCCATGGCTAGTAAGATCCGAATCCGTCTCAAAGCATTCGACCACGCGCTCATCGACCAGGCGGCGGCCGACATCGTTCGCACGGCTGAGAAGACAGGCGCCCAGGTCTCGGGACCGATTCCGCTGCCTACCAAGCGGCAACTCTGGACGGTGTTGCGCAGCCCGCACATCGACAAGAAGAGCCGTGAGCAGTTCGAGCTGAAGACGCACAAGCGGTTGATCGACATTCTCGATTCGCGCTCGCAGACGGTCGATGCGCTTACGAAACTGGATTTGCCGGCGGGCGTTGATGTCGAGATTAAGGTCGAGTAGAGGGAGGATCCATGTCTGCACGACTGCACGTCTGCACGATTGCGTGCCGACGTGCCGACGTGCAGACGTGCAACGGGAGAAGGATTAGACATGAACGGTTTGATCGGACGCAAACTAGGAATGACGCGCGTCTTCGACGCGACCGGCACGCACGTGCCCGTCACGGTGATCGAGGCGGGGCCGTGCCCCGTGGTCGCCGTGCTCGACGGC
>Ga0070680_100003724_pt1 | contig 11386 bp, 11 predicted proteins | sample KBSC73BmetaG_FD_64672 | JGI IMG/M metagenome (GOLD analysis project Ga0070680, IMG submission 64672) | Corn rhizosphere microbial communities from Kellogg Biological Station, Michigan, USA - KBS C7-3B metaG | ecosystem: Host-associated > Plants > Roots > Rhizosphere | place: USA: Michigan...
ATGGCGTCCTTGCCGATCAGATCGATACGGCTGATATGGCTGTCGAGATTGACACGCACGCAGGGCCAATTGAGCCGCGCCGCGACCTGCTCGATGTGGGTCGATTTGCCGGTGCCGTGATAGCCGGACACGATTACACGCCGGTTGTGAGCGAAGCCGGCGAGGATCGCCAGCGTGGTCGGCCGGTCAAACCGATAATCGGGATCGATGTCGGGCACGTAATCGTCGCCCTTGGAATAAGCCGGCACCTCCATGTCGCTGTCGATGCCGAAGACCTGCCTGGCCGACAACTTCATGTCGGGCAGACCGGGGGAATTCTGCGTTGCAGTCGCCATTGCTACTCCGTGGCCCCGGAACGGCGCGGGGCCGCGATATCTGCCGGGCATTCGAGCTGGAATGGCGTCAACTTAGCAGACGAGGGTGCACCGCGAAAGCGGCCTGCTGCATAGCTAAGTTGCTGCGATTTCAGATAGGTAGCCGAAACGGCCCTGGTCCGAGCGGAGCCATGCGTTAATTCACCAGCACGGCGCCGTCGCAGCGAATCCCCGGCACCCAGACGTCGGCCTGCCCCAGACCGACCCCGACGCTGGCCAGGACGCCCGCCAGAAGCTGGTCGATCGGCGCCGTGGCGCCGGCCAGGATGCCGGCCACCTGGCCCGTCAACACCTGCGGCAAACCGAGACCCAGGCCCAGGATGTTGGCGTTGAGTTGCAAGTCGCCGAGCAGCCGGGCCGTCAACGATGACAGGTAGTCCTGAGTGTTCACGGTCCGTCGAGCCTGTCCTTGGATATCCGCGTAACTGAACGTCACCGATTGCGGCGACAGGCTGGCGACCGTGGCATGGGCCCGCCCGGTGACCTTGAGCACCGGCGTGTTGACCAGGACGGCGGCGCTCGGCGCGGGCGCAGAGCTGAAATTGCCGAATTGCGCGACGGATACGTCGCCGATCCAGGCATCGACCACGCCGGGCCGCACGCCAAGCGTCACCGTCGAGGTTTGGACGTCGGGAAAGCCGCATTTGACGGAGTTCAGCGTCGCCGTGCCCGCCGCGATTTCGATGTAGATCGGAACGCTGACGGATGCGATTGAGCCGCTGCCGCCAAGCCGGGCCGTGAGCAGCAGCCGGGTCTGCGCGGTGTGCACGCTGGCCCCGGGGCCGCCCACCGCAACCCAGCTCGACCCGACCGGCCGCTCGCCGATGGCGACCTTCAGCGAAGCGCCGAGAATACCCGGAATGTGGGCATCGATCGCGGCCTCGACCTGATGTTGCCCATTGGCCGCCTGGGCCGCCGCGGTCACCAGGTCGAGTGCGGAGGCGCTCACGCCGGCCTTGGGCTTCTCGCCGAGCGGAAGACCGCGATAAGGCCCCGCATCGACCAGCGAGCCCAGCGCGATTTTGTCGGTCCGGCCTTGAACCGCCTGCGCGATATCGTCGAGCACGCGGACACCGGCGCTGTTGCCGGAGGCCACCCGTCCGGCATCGACCATCGCGTCGAGCACCGTGCCGATATCGATGCGTGAATCCAACACCGAGTCGTAGGTTGGGCCGCGCAGATCGGCTCGCACCGCCGCCGCGTTGAGGACATCGAACAGATCGACGTTGGTGTTGAACAAGGCGTTGTAGTCCATCGCCGACAGCGACAGGCTGGATCCGAGCAGACCGCCGAGAACCTGATTCAAGAGACCGCCATCGACCTTCAAGAGCCGCGAACCGATGGCAAATTCCGCGAATGCGGCTTGGCTCGCCACCGCCGACGTGCGGATCGTAAAATTGTCCAATCCCGTCAGCGCGCGCCCGAAAAACAACTGCGAGCGCGTCTGCAACGTCACGCGAGCGGCGTTGGCGGCTGCGGCGGCAGACGGTTTGAAGCGGTTTTGCGGCGTGAGCGCGGGGTCCGCGGTGTACGTGCCCAGTTCGACGTTGACGGCGGTGTCATCCGAATAATTGTTGGCGCGAACGGTCGCGTTTGCCGCCTGCGCCGCGTGATCGAGATCGCTCACGGCAGACAACGCCGCCAGATCGGCCGTGCTTTGCGCCTTCCGCCGGTCGGTGAAGACCTTGCCGAGGTCGACGCCCAGCGCTCCGAAACCCATGATCACCGTCAACAGCAGCGCCGAGAGAATCGCGACGTTGCCGCGCCGGTCGCGCGCAAACCGGCGCGCTCCGCAAGACAGATGGCGCGCAAAGCGGATCGATGTGTTCATCAGTAGCCACCCTTCTGGATCGACGCCGACCGCACGATCGTCGGCGGCGGCGCTGGCACAAACCGCGGCAGATTGAAGACAAACATGTCGGAGGCGTCGTAGCTCAACGTGACCGAGAAGTTATGGGTCGCGGGATCGGTGACGGCTTTGGTCACGGTCAGCCGTTTGCCTGAAATCAGCGGATAGGCGGCGACGTTCGATGCAATGTTGTCCGTTGCGAGCGCGATGCGTTCACTGTCGTTGAGACCGGCGACCGCCGCGCGCGTCGCTTCAGCCGCGATTTGCTGGATGCTGTGCACCACGGCGAGATAGGCGCCGAACGAAATAATGCCGAACAGCACCATGAGGAAAACCGGAAATATGATGGCGAATTCGACCGCCGCCGTTGCTTTGCGGCAAATCATCCAGCGGCTGAATGCGGGTGTGCGTCTCGACATGACGCAACGCTAAGGGACCGCCGCTTGCGCCGCCGTAAAGGAAAATCAAACGGCAGCGAATGCGTCATCGATGGAAATACGGCATCGATAATGATGGGCCATGAATCCCGTTCATGCCGATGCGGGATGCGGCGCGCCCTGCCGTGGCCCAGTCGTACGCGGCAACCGCATCGTTGGCCGATCCGCGCGGGGTAGCGGCGTCACACCACGCCGGTCGGGCTCGGCCGGACGCACGACGTCTTCCAGAGCACGCAACAACGGCGCAGCCGCGGCGGCGTCAAAGCCTGGACGCAGACAGAGGCCGCCGCGTGCCGGCGGAATCGGCGGCAGAAAAAACTCCCGCGCCGCCTGGATGCTGTCGAACGCGGCACGGGCAGGCATCAGCATATAGCCGAGCGCCGCCTGGGCAGCGGTGACGCGCGCATTGTAGTCCGCGCCCGCGAACGACACGACGTAACACAAGCCCGCCCGCTCCAGCGCGCCGAGGGCCATCCGGTCGGTGCCGCTGTCGGGCCAACTGATGTATGGGATCGGCGCGCCGGGACTGACATGCAAATCAGGCGAGCGAACCCAAACGATCCGCTCCTCCCACGCAACGGCCAGTTCGGTCGCGGCCGGCGCGTTCACCAGCACCGCGACGTCGAGATAACCGTTGTCGAGATGCTTCAACAGATCTTCGGAAGCCGCGCATTGCAACTGGATCTGCACGTTGCCCATCGCGGCGGAACATGCCTTCAGCGTGCCCGGCAACATCGCGCGGGCGAACGACACCGGCAGGCCGACGCGGATCAGCCGCGACGCCGACCGCGCTCCGGAAAGCAGCACAAGCTGCTCGTTCATATCGAGGATGCGCCGGGCGTAGCGATCGATGGTCTTGCCGCGCTCGGTGAGAAGGAGGCCGCCGCCGGACTTGGCGAACACGTCACCGCCCACTCGCTGTTGCAGCCGCTTCACTTGGGCGCTGATGGCCGACTGCGTCAGGCCCAACAGCACGCCGGCCTTGGTGAAGCTGCCGGCGTCGACAATGGCCACCACGGCCCGCAGCAGTTCGATGGGAAGATAGTCCAGGTCGTATTTCCGATTCATGGGGGCTCGCTTGCAAACCGGCCGGCCGCAAACACGCGCAAAGCCGGCCTCGGTGGGATCATTCCCGAATTACAACCTAGAATTGCATCAATTGCTAAATACAATCTTAAAAAGAGCAATGTCAGAACGCGCAATTATCGGTTGTGTTCAAGGAGCCGTCCCAAGCCTGCCTGCCCGCAAAAAAACGTGGCAGTCCCACCCGCCTCGCGTCAAAGCGTGGATGATTGGCCGAGCGCCATGATTTTGACAGGTCGTGCTCCCGACATGTCGCGCAGGCGCGGTGCCGTCGGTGCGTAAAGGGGAGCATTCCGTGAAAGACCTCCATCTCAAGAGCCGCCAGGTCGGCGGATTTCTCGCCGAATGACCTCAGCGCCACGCAACGCCGCGCCGATCGCCATTGCCGGCGGTGGCATCGGCGGATTGGCCTGCGCCCTGGCCCTGGCGCGTCACGGCTTCCAATCGGTGGTGCTCGAACAGGCCGCCGCGTTCGGCGAGGCCGGCGTCGGCCTGCAAGTCGCGCCCAACGCGCTGTCGGTGCTGGACGCGCTTGGCGTCGGCGCCGCCGCGAAACGAAATGCGCTGCTGATCGAGCGCCTGGTCATGATGGATGCCGTCACCGGCGCGGAGGTTGCCAACATCCCGTGCGGCGAGCGCTTTATCGAGCGTTTCGGCAACCCCTACGCGGTCGCGCACCGCGCCGATATCCATGGCGCGCTGCTCGAAGCCTGCCGCGCGCACGATCTGGTCACGCTCCGCAACGATTGCCGCGTGGTGGATTTTGCCGTCGAAGACCCTGGAGTGTCGATCGCGCTGCGGCATGGCGAATGCCTGCCGGCTCAAGCGTTGATCGGCGCCGACGGCATCTATTCGAACGTGCGAAAACGCATCCTTGGCGACGGCGACCCAGGACCGGCGGGCGCGATTATTTATCGCTCCACCATCCCGGCTGACGAAATGCCCAAGTATTTGCAACATCCCTACCCGATGTTCTGGGCCGGCCCCGGCTGGCACGTCATCTACTATCCGGTCCGCGACGGCTCGCTGTTCAATCTCGGCGGCACGGTCGTGACCAGCCAGAATTGGCTCAATGACGCCGAGGACGTGTCGCCGCATCACGTTTTGCCGCAGTTCTCCGGCGGTTGTGCAACGCCGCTCCGGGTGCTCCGCATCCCCAAGCGCTTCCGCCGTTATGTCATTCGCCACCGCGAGCCGGTGGAGAACTGGACCGCCGGCCCGGCAACGCTGCTCGGCGACGCCGCTCATCCGATGGTGCAGTACATCGCGCAGGGCGCGGCGATGGCGCTGGAGGATGCGATTTGTCTCGCCGGCGCAATGCACGAACACGATGGCGATCTGACCAAAGCGTTCCAGCGTTATCAGGACGCCCGTATCGTGCGCACCGCGCGGGTCCAGCTTTCATCGCTGATGATGGACCGCCTCAATCACGCCAAAGGCGTCGAACGAAAGGTGCGCAATTCGTTGTTTGAAGGCCGCACGGCCGAGGAGTTCTACGACCGCCTCGCCTGGCTTTACACGCCGCCGTCTTATGTGAAGTAGCCGCCTCAGCAGGCCCCGGTCGACTTCAGGTAATTGTAGGCCTGAATGATCTCGCGCAGCTTGTCTTCGGTGGCGCGGTCGCCGCCGTTGGCGTCGGGGTGGTGACGCTTCACCAACACTTTGAATTTGGCTTTGATCTCGGCCTTGTCCGCGCCGACATCGAGACCCAGTTCGTGCAACGCCTTGCGTTCGGCATTGCGCACCGCCCGTGGTGGCTCGACGCGTTCTGCTTTCGGCTTGGCGTCGGCACCTGCGCCGAACTCACGGAACACATTGAACGGGTCGCGCGATCCCCGCGGCCCGAAATCGGACCCAGCGGGAGTCTTGCCCGTGCCCATCTTCCAGGTCGGACGGTGGCCGGTGATGGCGTCCTTTTGATACCGCATGACGGCATCATCGCTCATACCGGAGAAGTAATTGTACGAGTGGTTGTACTCGCGCACGTGCTCGATACAGAAATGCCAGTACTCATTCTCGCGGGCGCGGCCCTTGGGCGCACGATGCGTGGCCTCGTTGGCGCAACCCTTCCACTCACAGCCAGGCGTCTCCGGGCGCCGGCGGCGGTCCTCGGTGGGCTTGACGCGAATACGATCGAACAGTGGTGAATCAAATTTCATGACCGAACATTATGCGGGAGTGATAACGGCACGTTCAAGCCTTGATCGCCGATTTTTGCAAAAAGCGTATGAATTCTTGCCATCAGGACAGCAACTTCGCGGCGGTTGACGGCACGGCGGCGCTCCCTTACCGAACCACTGATGGAAATAAAATCGATCATGGCCGAGAAGCTCACGGCGGCGTTCACGCCGCAAAGCCTGGATGTGGCGGATGAATCGCACCAGCATGAGGGCCATGCCGGCCATCGGCCCGGGGGGCAAACCCACTTCAGAGTCCATATCGTAGCGGACGCGTTCCGTGGAAAAAGCCGCGTCGAGCGCCATCGGATGATCAACACCGTGCTTGCCGATGAACTGGCGAACGGCGTTCACGCGCTCGCCATTCATGCCAGCGCGCCCGGCGAGGGCGGCACGCAATAAGACCGATGGAACTCACCGTCGCGGCGGCGCCTCATCCCGCCCGCGCCGCCAGCGGCGGTAATCGTCCGAGCGGCATGATCCGCAACGCCATGATGCGATTGCGCTGCTTGCGCATCACGCTGAACCGGAAGCCGTGGAAGGTGAAACTCTGGCCCACATCGGGGATCGAGCGCGCCTCGTGAATGACAAGACCGGCCACGGTGGTGGCCTCCTCGTCGGGTAGATTCCAATCCATCGCGCGGTTGAGATCGCGGATCGGCACCGCGCCATCCACATTGACCGAGCCGTCCGGCTGCGGCCGCACCCCCGGCACCGGCACGTCATGCTCGTCGGAAATATCGCCGACGATTTCCTCGAGAATATCCTCAAGCGTAACCAGCCCTTCGACCTCGCCATATTCGTCGACCACCAGAGCGAAGTGCGTCTTGCGGCGGCGGAATGCCTTGAGCTGATCCGACAGGGCGCGAATGTCGGGAACGAACCACGGCGGCAGCGCGATCGCCATCACATCGATCTTGCTCAGGTCGCCGTCGGCATCGTTGAGCGCACGCAACAGGTCTTTGGCGTGCAAAATACCGATGATGTTTTCAGGCGTTCCCCGCCACAGCGGAACGCGCGTGAACTGCGACTTGAGCACCGCATCGACGATCTTCTCCGACGGATCGTCGGCATTGACGGTCAGCATCTCCGTGCGGTGAACCATGACGTCGGACACCGCAAGTTCGCTCAAATCGAGCAGGCCGCCCATCATGTCGCGGTCGAGCTTCTCGACGCCTCCCTCGCGATGCATCAGATCGACGGTGCCACGGATTTCTTCGTGCGGCGGCAGGACCGACGGATTTTCTCCGACCCGAATGCCGAACGGCCGCAGCATCAGGCGCACCAGCGCCTCGATGGCGGCAAGCACCGGGCCAAAAATCTTCACCACCCAGGAGACCGGCTCAGCCACCAACAGCGCAATCCGTTCCGGCGAACTGATCGCCGCTGTTTTCGGCAACACCTCGGCGAACACGATCACGACGACGCTCATGACAATCGTCGCATAGAGCACGCCGACATCGCCGAACCAGGAGAGCAGCAGCCCCGTGGTCAACGCGGAGGCTCCAATGTTGGCGACGTTGTTGCCGAGCAGCAGCGCACCGATCATTCGCTCGCGCGTCTCAAGCAGGCGCAGCACAATCGCGGCGCGACGGTTGCCCTGATTTTGCATCCGCGTCAGCCGCGCACGCGACGCCGCGGTGAGCGACGTTTCTCCAGCCGAAAAGAATGCAGAAAGAAACAGGCTTACCACGACGATCAGCAGGGACAGCCAGTTTTCGAGCATCATCGCGCGGCAAGCTTTTCAGAGAGGAAGCTCCGGACTTCATCGGCGCCGACGTCACGGGTCACGAAGGCCTGTCCGATGCCACGCACCAAGATAAACGTGAGCTGGCCGCGTTTGACCTTCTTGTCCTGCGCGATCAGATCCATCATCGAATCGATCGTAGGCCAATTGCCGCCCGGCACCGCCTTGAGATGGGTCGGCAAGCCGACGGCCGCAAGGTGGGCAATGACGCGGTTGGCCGCCGCGGCCAGAATCAGGCCCCGGCGCGCGGAAAATTCAAATGCCAGCGCCATGCCGAGCCCAACCGCTTCGCCGTGCAGCAGCCGGCTGGAGAAGCCGGCCGCAGCCTCGAAGGCATGGCCGAAGGTATGACCGAGATTGAGCAACATGCGGTCGCCGTTCTCGCGCTCGTCGCGGGCCACGATCGCGGCCTTGGCACGACAACTCACGGCGATGGCGTGCTCGCGCGCGGGTCCTCCGGCGAAAACATCGCGCCAGTTGACGTCGAGCCATTCGAAGAAGGCAGCGTCGCCGAGAAGACCGTATTTCACCGTCTCGGCATAACCGGCGCGGAATTCGCGCTCCGGCAGCGTGTCGAGCAACGCCGTATCCGCCACCACCAGAATCGGCTGATAGAATGTTCCGATCAGGTTTTTGCCGTGGCTTGAATTGATCGCCGTCTTGCCGCCCACGGACGAATCGACCTGCGCCAGCAACGTGGTGGGAACCTGCACGTATTCGACACCGCGACGGACCACCGACGCGGCAAAACCGCCGAGATCGCCGACCACGCCGCCGCCCAGCGCCACCACCAGGTCGCCGCGCTCGATGCGTGAGGCCAGCAACGAATCGCAGACGTGTTCAAAAAAGCGGAAGCTCTTGCTGTGTTCGCCGGCTGGAACCTTGACCGCCGATGCCGCGATGCCCGCATCGCGGAGCGCGGTTTCGGCCGCCGCGAGATGATGACGCGCCACCGTCTCGTCGGTCACGATGGCGACCTTGCAGCCGGGACGAAGCGCAGCGATGCGCTCGCCGAGACTCGCCAGCAGCCCACGGCCGATCGCAATGTCATAAGAGCGGTCGCCGAGCGCGACGTTGACGGTGATCGGATCGCCGGTTCGCAACGGCACGGTCATGATGCGACGGCTCCTGTCCCCTGCGCGCCCGGCGGCGACAGATAACCGCGCAATCCTTCGACGATCTCGTCGACGATGGTGTCGTGAGGCACTTCGCGCGATTCCACGGTCAGATCGGCTTCGGCATAGATGGGATAGCGCTCGTCGATCAGCCGGCGCAGGGTTTCCGCCGGATCGGAATCCTTCAACAGCGGACGATCGGCGCGACGCTTGATCCGGCGGCTGAGAACATCCAGCGTGGCGCGCAGCCAAATCGAAACGCTGCCGGCGCGGACCGCCGCGCGGGTCTCGGCATTCATGAACGCGCCGCCGCCGGTCGCCAGCACCTGCGGCCCGCCCTCCAGCAACCGCGCGATCACGCGCGCCTCGCCGGCGCGGAAATAGGGCTCGCCGTGGTTGGCGAAGATTTCGGGAATGCTCATGCCCGCGGCCTTCTCAATCTCGTTATCGGCATCGACGAAGGGAAGCCCCAGCCGGCCCGCAAGCCTGCGGCCAACCGACGACTTGCCCGCTCCCATCATGCCCACCAGCACCACCGAACGCCGCCCCAATGCAGCGACGAGTTCCGCCGCGGGCTCGGCGGGGACCCCATCGTGGCCAGAGTTATGGGTGGCGGTGTCAGACATGGTATACTTGTATCGAAATCCGACGATGGCATAAACCGTGCCTTGAAAGGGTAAACGCCGCCAGACCGGCTGCCCGGTGGCGTGCGGACCGCGCAACAGACAGCGCAGAGAGAGCGCGAAATGCCGAGCTTGTTCCGATTCCTGCTGGTCGTTGGCCTGTTCGGCGGCTTGGCCTACGCTGGCATCTTTTCGCTTGCCGAACTGATCCAGCCGCAGCCGCGGCAGATCACGGTCACGATTTCACCCGACAAGATGCTGAAGAACCACTGAGGCGGCGCAGCGTCGCATGGCCTCCCGGCTCAAACCCTCCGACAAGACCCTGATCGCGCTGTTCCTCGACATGCTTGCGGCCGAGCGCGGCGCCAGCGTGAACACGCTGGATGCCTACCGGCGCGACCTCGACGACTTTTCCGACGATCTCGCGGCGGCCGGAGCCGACATCGCGGCGGCGGACACCGATGCGTTGCGCGGTCATCTGAGCCGGCTGGCCAAACGCGGGCTGGCCACGGCGACCGTGGCCCGGCGGCTCTCCGCCATCCGCCAGCTCTACCGTTTCCTCTATAGCGAAAACCATCGCGGCGACGACCCCGCCGCAGTGATCGAGGGTCCGAAACGCGGCCGCAGCCTGCCCAAGGTGCTGAGCATCAAGCAGGTGGACGATCTGCTGACCCAGGCGCGCACCGGCATGAACGCCGAGACCATGCCGGAGCGGCTTCGCGCGGCCCGCCTCGCCTGTCTGCTGGAGATGCTCTACGCCACCGGCTTGCGGGTGTCCGAACTGGTCGCCTTGCCCGAAACCGCGGCCCGGCGCGACCAACGCATGCTGGTGGTGCGCGGCAAGGGCGGACGCGAGCGGCTGGTGCCTCTCAACGAATCCGCGCGGCAAGCCACAGCCGAATACCTTGCGTTGCGCACGCAGGCGAGAGCGGGCAAATCCAAATGGCTGTTCCCGTCGTTCGGCGAGAGCGGGCATTTGAGCCGCCAGCATTTCGCCCGCGAGTTGAAAGCGCTCGCCGCCGCCGCCGGCCTCAAGGCCTCGCAGGTCAGCCCCCACGTGCTGCGCCATGCCTTCGCCAGTCACCTGCTTCAGAATGGCGCCGACTTGCGCGTGGTGCAGACGCTTCTCGGCCACGCCGACATTTCGACCACGCAGATTTACACCCACGTTCTGGAGGAGCGGCTGAAAAGCCTGGTGCGCGACCTCCATCCGTTGGCCGAAAAATCATGAACAGTTGACGACGTGAGCCTCAAAGGCCAGTTTGCCCCCGAATTGACGAACAATCACAGAAACGACATTTTCCGCGATGCGCAGCTATCTCGATTTTGAAAAGCCGGTGGCCGAACTGGAGGCCAAAGTCGAAGAGCTGCGCGCCATGCAGGCGGCCGGCAACGGCGCCGACATCACCGAAGACATCGGGCGTCTGGAGCAAAAGGCAGCGCAATCGCTGAAGGATCTCTACGCCACGCTGACGCCCTGGCAGAAGACTCAGGTGGCGCGCCATCCGCAACGCCCACACTGTCTCGATTACATCAGCACGCTGATCCCTGGCTTCATGCCGTTTGCCGGCGACCGCAAGTTCGGCGAGGACGAGGCCATTGTCGGCGGCTTCGGCCGCTTCCAGGGCTCGGGCATCTGCGTCATCGGCCACGAAAAAGGCTCGACCACCGAGAGCCGGCTCAAGCACAATTTCGGCATGGCGCGGCCGGAGGGCTATCGCAAGGCGGTGCGGCTGATGGAGATGGCCGACCGTTTCGATATTCCGGTGCTCGCGCTGGTCGACACGGCCGGCGCCTATCCGGGCATCGACGCCGAAGAACGTGGCCAGGCCGAAGCCATCGCCCGCTCCACGGAGGCCTGTCTCAACCTCGGCGTGCCCAACGTCGCCGTCATTCTCGGTGAAGGCGGCTCCGGCGGAGCGGTCGCAATCGCAACCGCCAGCCGTGTCCTGATGCTGGAGCACGCGATCTACAGCGTGAT